>Ga0315284_10016654_pt1 | contig 10422 bp, 7 predicted proteins | sample YL17G09_16_MG_FD_203696 | JGI IMG/M metagenome (GOLD analysis project Ga0315284, IMG submission 203696) | Sediment microbial communities from Yellowstone Lake, YNP, Wyoming, USA - YL17G09_16 | ecosystem: Environmental > Aquatic > Freshwater > Lake > Sediment | place: USA: Wyoming | collected...
TCGGGTACCAGCCCGACGTTGACGAAGGCCTCGATGAAGCTCGCGGATTCGGCTGCGATGCGGATATCGCAAGCCAACGCCAAGCTGCATCCCGCCCCGGCTGCGACCCCGTTGATCGAGGCGACGATCGGCTTTTCCATCGTCCGTAGGCGCGCGATGATCGGGTTGTAACGCTCGCGGAGGTGCGAGCCGAGTTCGATCGGTTCGCTCGATTTGTATCGGGCGGCCACGTTCGCGAGGTCTTGGCCGCTGCAAAACCCCCGCCCCGCGCCGGTCACGACAACGCAGCGGACGGTCTTGTCCTTGTCCGCGTCGGCGACGGCCTGGGCCAACGCCTTGAGCAGATCATCGTCCAGGGCGTTGAGCGAGTCCGGCCGGTTCAATCGCAGGGTCCGGACCGCGCCGTCGTTTTCGATCAAGAGTTTCGCTGGCGTCTCGGGCATTTTCGGCCTCGTGAGTCGGAAATCGTCGTTCTCGTCGTCGCCGATTGTGCAAGTCCGCTCCGGTCCCGTCAACCGTCGGCCTGGGAGGACGGGCGGAGACGGCCCGGTCGCTCGTCGCACGGCCCGCGGCGACAACCCGCGCGCCGCTAATCGGGGGGCGCGGGCGGTGCGTCGGGCCGACGCTCGAACACGATGATGCTGTCGTCCTCTTCAAAAAGAAGGTACTGCGGGTCGGATTGGAATTGGGTCCAGCGAGCGGGAAGCCCCGAGGTATCCCATCGGTCGGCGCGGTCGATGACGACGAAGTCGGCGGGGCGAATCCGGCGGCCGGTATATAAGCGCCGGTAGTCGGTGAAATGAGCGGCCAGTCGCTCTGTTGCGAGGATTGTCCGGTTCAAGGGTATCTCGGCGCGCAGTCGCTGAACCGCCGGCAACCTGGCGTCCGGTGCTTGGAGGAACGGATCGCTGACGTACACCGCGTACGCCCGGCTGACGGGGGAAAAGCCATAAACGTAGTGTCCCAGGCAAGCGCAAACGCCGACGGCGACCGCGAATCCGCGAAGCAATGCCGCGTCCGAGGCAGTCGGATCGCCGCATACGCGGCGTAACAGGCCGTTGAACCATTGCCCCGGGTTTCGAGTGTCGGCCGCACCCACAATCCCCGCGACGAAAAGCACAGGCAAGATGGTCGCCTGATGCCAAAACTTAATGCTCACCCACTCTGTGTTCTGCAGCAGGAGAATGAGGACAAGTGTCGGAACCACGGCCAAAGCGATGCGCCAGCCACGGAGGGGGAGAAGGGCCATGGGAATGAGAAGGGTGAGGATGTAATACAAGCTCTGTGGACGGAAAAGGCGCGCAAAAAACGCATCGGGCTTCGTGAAGGCCGCGGCCAGAACCTCGATCATCGACTTCCCCAGATCGTCGAATAGCTCCGTGCGTTCGTATCTCCCGGCCGCGGCGAAATGGGGAATGAACAACTCCACGCACAGAAAGAAATAGGCGAGCGACCCTACGGCGATCAGGAATCCCGTCTTGCGATGAGTTGTGAATATCGCCAGACAGAGGCCCAATCCGAACGTAACCGCTGTGGTGGTTTCCTCACACAGCCATACCAACAGCAACAACAGGAAGGCCATGCTTCGACGTCCCGTCAGAAACGCCGCCAACATGAAGGCCAGTAAGGGGACGGACATATATATCCATGCAAAGCCGTAGGTGTTGGCGTAGACCATTCTGCTCAGGGAGGGGTGTACAAGCCACGCAACGGCGAACAGCCATGCAACGCGTACGGAGCCGGACCGCCGCCGGGCAAGGAAGTAGATGGGAATGGCGGGCAAATGCAACAGGAGAGGTCCACAAATCATAAGGTAAACGGGAGAGCGGCAAAGGGCATATCCCGGCGCGAGCACGTACAGAAGGGGCGTAAAATGCCAACCCAGTCTAGTGTTCTCGAAGCTGTCGGAGCGCAGGCCGCGCCCGACGAGGCAGTTCTTTAGTTCTTCGGTGAAATGCCCAATGTCCGAATGGCCGAGCATGAAATGCTCAAAGAAGTTGATCTGAATGCGCGTATGAAGAAGAGTCGCCGCGCCGATGAGGAGGATTAGGGAAAGCAAAACCCGGGTGTGGGCGGATGCGGGAACCGGGGCGGGTCGTAAACGGACGCCCGCTCGCAGTGCAACCCATCCGGCGCCCAGAATGAACGTCCAGGTGAACGCGAACGGGGGAAGCCGATCAGAGAGCCAGTAGCATCCTAACGGGATCGTGATAACAAGCGGACAGAGAAAGGACGCGGCGAGCGACCAGGAATGCCGACCGGTTTGCGATCGCGCGGACCAAACGCACAGGGCGATGAGGGATGCAAAAATTGAGCCGACGAATACGACCGGAGGCCAATAGTGGTCCTCAAGCACACGCGCGGTAGTATAATTGGCGACGTTGAACTGGACTGACTGAATCGTGAGGATGGAGAGGGCAAAGGCGAGCGCGCCAATGACCCCCAAGCAAACTGTGAGACGGTGCGGAGGTCCGAGGAGGGGCGAAGGCGACGCGGGCGACTCGGGCATGACGGACATGCGTATCTCGCCGTGGGGGAGCGGACCGGGCTAGGTCCGTAGATCAACACTCGCCGCGTCGGGGAGCCTGTGTCGTTCCCATTCGCGCTGCACCTGTAAGACGTCGCCGCGGGCCACGACGGCATTCGAGTTGAGGACCCGGCGGACGACTTCCGTGACCAAGTGACGGCCGTCAAAATAAGAGAACTGCGCGGGCGGGATCAGTTCTTGCAGTGAGATCGGTTCCGGCGCGTCTCGCGGCAGCGGACGGGGCGCGATGCGGACGTTGATCCCGATTCCTGTCAGCAGCGCTCGGATGAAATCGCCCTCCATGACAACCTCGGTGAGAATCCCGCCGAGTTTGCGGTCCCCGACGTAGAGGTCGTTGATCGGTTTGATGAACACGTCGACGCCGGCCCATTGCCGCAGGGCTTCGACACACGCGTGCGCGGCGCCCAGGGTGAAGTCATGCGGGGCCGGGGCGGCCGTCGAATCCGGGAAGTCCACGACGGTCAAATAGATTCCGGCATCGCGCGGGGAGAGCCAGAGATGTCCGCGTTGTCCTCGGCCTGCGGTCTGCTCCCGCGCCACGACATAGGCGGGCGAATGAATCTTGTGATCGTGGATCAGGCGTTTGGCCGCCTCGTTCGTCGAGTCCACGGAGTCGAAATAAAACGCCTGCGCGGCTGTCATGGCCAAGGAATACTACCCCGCCGGAAGATAGATGGCGACCAGCGGCCCTCCCCGGTGACGACGCCCTTCTCAAATCCTGACATCTCCAATCGACAACCCTCCCGCCCGTGCCCCCGGTATCCAATCCGAACCCGGAGCGCAAGCGACGGGTCAGGCATCGTGCCAAGCTGTGTCAGCAGCGGCAGGGTCGAGGGAGAATCACGGCCCGACGATCCTTTGGAACCCGCCGAAGTCGAGCAGGTCCACATCCCCGTCGCGGCGGTTGCCGTGTTCGTCGTACTTGCCTTCCCAAACGAGCTCGGTCTTCCGCGTCGATAAGGCATGCGGATTACCCGGACCCCAAGCCGCACCGGCTTGCCGACCATTTCTAAGTTTCGCTGTGCGGTTTTTGTCGTTCGTCGCGATGGTTCGATCCTCCGTGCTGTCAACCGAGTACTTCGAAGTCGCTCCAGGCACGATGGTTGAAGGCGTTCATGGTCGTTTCGGTGGCTGAAGAATGTCGCACGAGGCGAGAAGTCGCTCAGCGTACGCGTCGGCAGTTGTGCGGACCCACGTCGGCGTGATGCGGAGTGCCCACCACGTGAGCATCACGGCATTTACAACGGTAGCAGGCATAGCTAGCGCGTTGACCGAGCCGTTCTCTCCGACGAGAAGGGCGGCCGCGCAGGCGATGAACCCTGCGGCCGCGAGGAACATACCGCCGCCCTTCATCGCCCAAAGATTGCGGCGGAAACCGTAGTTCACCACCTCTGCGTAAACCAACGGGAAACGTTCACGGTCGCGCGTGTTTTCGCGAAGGTAGCGAACGCACGAGTCGTAGGCATGGTCGGCCGCAGTCGGGTCCGCCTGTTCCTGTTCTGCGGATGGTAGATCGGTTCGGACAAGCGCGGAGAGTGTCTTGTGATAGCGCGACAGCGTGACGGGGTCGATGTCAGTATCTCGGTGGCGGAGTTTTCGCGTTGTCGGCGTTCCACCCCAGCTTGCGAAGAGAGTTGGTTCCTTTTGTTTTCCAAGGTCGCGGCCGAGTTGGGCGAGAAGGGTCGTGATTCCGAACCAAGTCAGAAGCGTTGCCAACGTGCCCCAGCCGAGAAACTGATCGGAAAGCCACGCGACAGCCGTAACTGGCAGGGGAAGTAGGACAAGCAGTGTGGGTCGGAGTCTTGCTTGGAAGGTGTAGAAGTCGACTCTCATCGTGACGGCTCACTCCTCGACTTGTTCGTAAAACGGCAACGGTGTAGCCGTGCTCCATCCACGGTCCGGGGCATTGTGAGGGTGGCATTTCGCTCCTCCTTGTGTTGCGAAAACTCGCTCCTTGGCACCCCGTCGCTGGAATGCGTTTGCGACCTTGCGCGACGGGTGCTTGGGCGCGCCATCCTTCGCGGCAGAAACGTAAGCGGTTTTGTCGTTGCCGGGGCGCTGAAACTTGGGGCCGAGAATGCGGTCGAGGATCGTCGGGCCGACGTTTCTGCGGCTGCCGTGGTGGGGTACCTGGATTAAACGACAGCGCGTCAGGTCAACGCCGGCGGATTCAGCGTATGCGGCCGCCTGTTCAAGCGCGGGAACGCCGGCGTCGGCGGTTAACAGTATCAGGTGGTCATCGATCCGAAAGAGCAGGATTACGCTGGTGTTGTTTTCAGCGCTTGAGGCGTCAACCGCTGGGTCGGTGAGGGTTTCGATGGGCCAGATTTCAGCAATCCACTTCACTGCTTCTAAGACCGCTGTGACCGCCCGCTCGAAAATGCCGGTCTGGCGCGGCTGTGGGGTTTCGCGGAAGAACGGAAGGAGGCTTTCGTAGAATGTCCGACTTGGACCGAGGACTTGGACACCGATGTTGGCGAACGGAAGGACTTCACCGGCGAACGGTTCGTCAATTGGGATGCCTTTCTGACGCGCGATTCGCTCCAATTCGTTGGCGTTCTCTAGCGCGCCGCGGAGCGTTTCCCTCAGGCTCGTGTCTGTGATGCGTCCGCTCTGAAACAGGGACCGGATGTTAGAAGCGTGTTCCCACGGTTTGTGCATCCAAAGACGGTCGATTTTGAGGCCGTTTAGGACAACCGTTAGCCCGGAGGCATGATCAGAATCCGGATGTGTCGATACGACAAGGTCTACGCGGTCGGTCTTGTAGTATTTTTTGATATGTTCGACCAGTTGCTTTCCTGAGTCTTGCGTGCCGCCGTCGATGACCATGACGAATTGTTCCTGTCGTTCTCCGAACAGGTTTCCGAAGCGGAGGGCTATGGCATCTCCGCTCTTTTCGCCTTCGCCTACGGGTAGAAAATCAATTTCGTAGCCCACGCCCATTCCGTTTCCTTTCGAGTGCTCGGCAACCGTAACACGGCCTTGCAGGGCGGTCGAACGCGAGCACTAGATCACGATTCGTTCCACGCCGTCGACCGATACATCTTCCTCGCGCGGGTCCTAAAGGCCCGTCGTCGGGGCTGACTCGTGTCCCGCCATGTACTTGGCCTTTTCGAGCGTTCCGCCGTGGTCGACAAGATCCCTGATGGTTGTAGCACGAAACGAGTGGCATGTAACGCGCCAGGCGTCAAGGCCCACTCCAGCCCGCGCCTCCACTCGACAATCGGAACTTGTCCTGAGCCATGCCCTGAGCCTCGAAGGGCTCGAAGGAATCGCAAATCGACAATCGGACCTTGTCCCGCAGGCCGATACACCTATGACGTAACGGCACCCCGTGCGAAAAAGTGAACGATGGTGAGTAGCGAATCGGTCATCGCTCGAGAACTGAATGTCCCCCTTACCGGCCTGCCCTCCGGGCTGGACGGCTTGCGCATGGCCCACGTCTCCGACCTCCACTTTCGGCGTTGGGACCGAGCGAGTGAGGCGGCCCAAACCCTGCTGACCGACCTCGACTACGACCTGCTCCTCGTCACCGGTGACTTCTGCAGTTTTCGTTGGAAATGGCGACAGGCCGCCGAGCTGACGGGGCGCTTCTTGGAGCGCATCGCCCAACGCCGCCCAAGCTACGCCGTTTTAGGCAACCACGACGACCCGCGCCTCGCCGATGCCGACTTGCCGCTGCGATTCTTGCGCAACGAATCGGTAAGCCTCGACTCCCCGGCGGCGGGCCTGACCCTGGCCGGCGTGGACCAATCCGGCCGCAGGACGGAAGACCTCGACGCAGCCCTGCGAAGAGGGCCCGCCTCGGGGCCGACCATCCTCCTGGCCCATTACCCGTCAACCGTTTTCCGCGTGCCGATCGGGAAGGTTCGACTAGTCCTCTCCGGCCACACGCACGGCGGCCAGATACGTTTGCCCGGCCTGGGATGCGTCTGGGCCAACGACCGGATTCCCCGGCGGATGTCGCGGGGACTCCACGAAGTGGCGGGAACGATGATCCACGTCAGTCCTGGAATCGGCGTCTGCCTTCCCATTCAGATTCGTGTGAATTGTCCGGCGGAGGTGACCGTGTTGACCCTGGTCGCGGTCGCGTCGGACAGCGACGCGGTCGGGTCGGTGCCGACGGAAAAAGAGGGCCAAATCGTTTGGGGAACTTTTGTTTGACACGACACTCTTTGTCCGATATACTAGGCGCGGAACAGGGGAGGATAGGGTAGACGCGAGATTTATTCGGCCTGCGGGCGCATTCGTATATTCTATTATTATCGGTCTTGCCATCCTTTTTCGCGTTTCCCAGGTTCCTTCCAGTGTCACCGACGTCCGTCCGTTGGGACGCGACGTTCTCGGTCCTTTGAGGTCGTTGTAGCGGCAGAAGCGTTGGTACGAGCGGCGGCAAGCGGCGTTGGAGCGGCGGTCTAAGCGGCGGCCGCACGACTGCCGTTGTTGACGTTCCGTCAGTCGTTCGACCGGCCGAAGCTCGGACTCGGGCACGGATTATGTCCGTCGACATTCCGAACTACCGCATCGTCGAGAAGCTGGGCGTGGGGGCCCAGACGCGCGTGTTCCGCGCCCGATGTATGCGGACGGGGCAGGACTACACGGTCAAGATCGTCAAAATCGTCAAACCGGAAGACGCCGGGTTCATCGAACTCCTGAAGGCCGAGTACGCCATCGGTTCGTCGATTGACCATCGCGTAATCCGCAAGGTGTATGAGTTTCGGCTGTTGCGACAGCGGCTCCGCGTTCGTGGGGCGATCCTGTTCCTCGAGTACGTCAACGGCCTGCCCATGTCGGACAAGGAGCTCCGCCGTCCGATGGACGAAATCCTTCGCATCTTCGGCGAGGTGGCCCATGGTCTGCACGCGATGCACCTGGCCGGTTGGGTGCACGCCGACATGAAACCCAACAACATCCTGGTCACCCCGGAAGGGGCGGTGAAGATCATCGACCTGGGCCAAAGCGCCCGCATTCACGAGGCCAAGCCGCGGGTCCAGGGCACCATCGACTACATGGCCCCGGAGCAGGTCCAACGCGGAACGCTCGATCACCGAACCGACGTCTTCGGGCTGGGGGCGACGCTCCACCGCGTGCTGACGGGCAAGCCGATCGCCACGGAAATGAACCAGACGGTCAGTATGCACTCCGCGAGTCTGGTCGGACGACGGATTTCGGAAATCCGCGAATCGACGATGGACGAGTTGCCGACCTGCGTTGCCCGCTTGATCGAAGACTGCTGCCGGAGCGAACCCAAGGACCGCACCCCCGATATGCCCGCCGTGGTTGAGCGGATCGACCTTGCGCGGACCATCCTTTCTAAACGTCCCGCGGAGGCCGAACCCCTCGTCGAGTCGGAGGACGAGTTGCTGGCGGAGGAGCTACAGGCCGAGCTGGCCGTCGACTACGATCCGGTGGCCGAAGGATTGGGCTTAGTCGACGATGACCCCGCGGACGCACCGTAACGCGCCGATCCGTTAGGAAAGGCAGCGGTCGGTAGGTATCATGCGCCTGTGCCCGAGCGCTCCCGCACGACAACGCAACCCTGTCCGCAACCCATCCTCGACCTGATCGAACGATTCGAGCTGCACGCCGACACCTACCGCCTACAGACCTACAATGAAACCCAGGTTCGCCGCGAGTTCATCGACCCGTTCTTCAAATCGCTCGGTTGGGACGTGGACAACGAGTCCGGTCACGCCGAGGCCTACAAGGACGTAATCCACGAAGACGCGATCAAAGTCGGCGGATCGACCAAGGCCCCGGACTATTGCTTTCGCATCGGCGGCGCTCGCAAGTTTTTCGTCGAGGCGAAAAAGCCGTCGGTGTCCGTCGGCGACGATCCCGGCCCGGCGTACCAACTTCGCCGCTACGCGTGGACCAACAAGCTGCCCCTCTCCATCGTCACCGACTTCGAGGAATTCGCCGTCTACGACTGCCGCATCAAACCCAAGCCGGACGACAAGCCCTCGACGGCCCGCGTGCTCTACCTCAAGTGCGACGAATACCCCAAACGCTGGGAGGGAATCGCGTCGATCTTTTCCAAAGACGCGATCCTCAAAGGCTCCTTCGACAAGTACGCCGAGTCGAACAAGCGCAAGCGCGGCACGGCCGAGGTCGATGACGAATTCCTGAAGGAAATCGAAAGCTGGCGCGACGAGCTGGCCCGCAGCATCGCCCTGCGAAACCCCAACCTCTCCGTCCGCGACCTGAATTACGCCGTCGGCAAGACCATCGACCGGATCATTTTTCTGCGCATGTGCGAAGACCGCGGCGTCGAGACCTACGCACAACTCCGCTTGCTATTGAACGGCCCGCGGGTCTACCCGCGACTGCTCGACATCTTCTACAAGGCCGACCAGCGCTACAACTCCGGCCTGTTCCATTTCGACCCGGAAAAAGACCGACCCGATCCGCCCGACAACCTGACACCCAACCTCACCATCGACGACGCGGTCCTCAAGGAGATCATTAAGAATCTCTACTATCCGCAGTGCCCCTATGAGTTTTCCGTCATGCCCCCGGAAATCCTGGGTCAGGTCTACGAGCAATTCCTGGGGAAGGTGATTACCCTCACCGCCGGTCACCGCGCCAAGGTCGAGTACAAGCCGGAAGTCAAAAAGGCCGGCGGGGTCTACTACACCCCCAAATACATCGTGGATTACATCGTCGAGCACACGGTCGGCAAGCTGCTGGCGGAATGCAAGACGCCGACCGACGCGGGCGAGCTACGGATTCTGGATCCCGCGTGCGGGAGCGGGTCGTTTCTGTTGGGGGCGTATCAGGTGCTACTGGCCTGGCACTTGAAGTGGTATACCGAAAATGACGTGGAGAAGTGGGCGAAGAAAAAAACGCCGCCCGTGTACGAAGTCGCGTCCGTTCCGAGCCGCGCCCGTCAGGAAGCGGATTCCCCATCGCGCCATGACAAGAAGGCACCGCTCCCTCACGGTCGCGGCTCGGATCGCGGCGGCAACTGGCGTTTTACGATCACCGAAAAGAAACGCATCCTGCTCAACAACATCTTCGGCGTGGACATCGACCCCCAAGCCGTCGAGGTCACCAAGCTGTCGCTGCTGCTCAAGGTGCTTGAAGGCGAATCGCAGCAGACCCTCGACAATCAACTTCGCCTGTTCCACGAACGGGCCCTGCCCGACCTGGGCGGCAACATCAAATGCGGCAATTCCCTCATCGGCCCCGACTTCTACGAAAACCAGCAGCTCGAATTGCTCGACGACGAGGAGCGCTATCGGATCAACGTCTTCGACTGGAACGCGGAGTTTCCGCAAGTCTTTCAGAGCCGCGCCGACGTTCAGAGCCGCGCCCGTAAGGAAGCGGAGTCGTCCCAGCGCGCCCGTAAGGAAGCGGACAGTCCGAGCCGCGCAGACATTCCGAGCCGCGCCCGTAAGGAAGCGGAGTCGTCCCATCGCGCCCGTCACGAAGCGGATTCACCGTCGCACGACGACGACAAGGCTCCGCTCCCTCACGGTCGCGGCTCTGATCAATACGCCCCCTCCGGCGGCTTCGACGCAGTCATCGGGAATCCGCCGTACATCCGCGTGCAAGCGCTTACCGAGTGGTATCCCACAGAAGTCGAGTATTACAAACGCCGCTACAAGACCGCAGGCAAGGGCAACTTTGACATCTACGTGCTTTTTGCCGAACGCGGAATGGAGCTCCTGAATGCCAACGGTCGATTGGGATTTATTCTTCCGAGCAAGTTCCTTACGACTGACTATGGTCGGTCACTTCGCAGCTTGCTTACCGAGCGGAAGACACTCGATCGTCTAGTCGACTTCGGTCATGCACAGGTCTTCGAGAATGCAAGCACGTATACGTGTCTGCTCTTCCTCTACGGTTCGTCGCGCCACGAAGTCACGTAT
>Ga0315284_10016656_pt1 | contig 10421 bp, 13 predicted proteins | sample YL17G09_16_MG_FD_203696 | JGI IMG/M metagenome (GOLD analysis project Ga0315284, IMG submission 203696) | Sediment microbial communities from Yellowstone Lake, YNP, Wyoming, USA - YL17G09_16 | ecosystem: Environmental > Aquatic > Freshwater > Lake > Sediment | place: USA: Wyoming | collected...
GGTCCCGCATGATGCGCTCCACCTGTGCGTTGGCGATGAGGTAATCCCGGTTGGCTTCAAAGGTAATGGTGCTGCCCCCAGCACTTTTTTTGAAAGCTATAGTTATAGGCTCTGCGAATCGAATCAAATTCATAGCTGGAGGTAAGAACGGAAAAAGAATGTATACTTTTGGCTGAGTTCTTATCTTTGTGATTGGAAACGTTTTTAATCGGCTAACGGTCGTGAAAGACCTTGGCTTGCTCCGCTCCGGCTTTTCTGAACGCACGCGGCACAAAGTATTGTGCCGCTGCTCTTGTGGAAAAGAAGTAGCTGTCCGCGCCGATTGCCTTGGCGTTGGAAAAACAGAAAGTAACCACAGTAAAAAAGGCTATGGCCGAAATGGTGGATTCAGTTACAACGGCCTTGACCGTGTAGATAATGGTATGGGTTATCTGATTGAGAACGTAGTGCCCTGTTGCAAACGGTGCAACCACGCTAAAAGTGACCAAAGCGTGGTTGAGTTCATTACTTGGGTTTCCCATGTCTACAATCACTCATTGAAAAAGTCATAAGTATATGATACTCAAGAAGAAGGCAAAAACATTTAATGACTACGATTTATCACTTTCGTATGGTCAATTAGAGGCCGTTATGGCTTCGCTGGAACGCGACCACGCGGACCCGGTTGCCGATGAGCTTTACGCCGAACTCCAGTGGTACATGCAGCGCGTGCCCGGACCCGGCGAGGAAGAAGATGACCAGAAGGCCCGCGAAGAAGGTGCCGTGGAAACCGGCGCAGCTTCGACCGGCGACGTTGAGGGCGAGGATGTGCCTATTCCCATGCCGCCTGTCGAGGGTGGAGTCGAAGGCGAAGAACCCTCGCTGCCGCCCGGCGCGGAAGGCGACGAAGGCATGGGTGGTGAGGACCAGTTCCCGCCCGGCGAAGAACTGGAAGCCCCGCCCGGAGACATGGCGGGTGGCCCCGAAGCTGGAGGCCCGCCTGCCGAGGAAGAAGAATTGCCCGCGCCTCCGATGGGTTGATTGTAGACAATGAACGTCAACACGTCACTGGTGACCGATACTTCGGTCGCCGTCGCTGAAACGAGTGTCGATGCTTACCGGGACCAAATCTCCCGGCACATCGACAACGACCTCAGCGCCCACACGTCCATTGAGCTTCACCTGACTGGCTTTTACGAGCAGGCTCCTGCGGCCACTCATCTCGTCGCCGACGCCACCCTGCGGATGCTCCTGACCGACGGGCCTACGCAACTCACCGAAGCTTACGCACTGCCTGCTCTCATTCAGCCGGGCACTTACATTCCTTCCGGCTCAGGCCCAGTCATCCTCCGCCAGCCAGCCAGCCAGACTGCCGTGGTCGGCAGCAACGTCACCTTCAATGTTTACGTCGCGTCCTCCAGTCCGGGGTATTACCAGTGGACCAAGAACGGCACAAACATCACCGGAGCCAACGATGCCACCCTTACGCTGGTCAATGTCCAGCTTAGCGCCGCCGCCAGCTATGCCTGCGTGGTCTCGAACATCGTCAGCACCGTCACCAGCGCCTCTGCAACCTTAGCCGTAACCACCGTATAGCATGGCCGAGAAAACCATCGTCACACAGGGACAGCTTGGAGACCTTAAATCCGCGCTGGCCCAAGAAGCCGACATGCTCCAGTTTCATTCCGGCGATTCGATGTCGGCAGCCCACGGATGGAACATCATCAACGGCCCGGCCAGTGACAGCAGCGGCAACGACCTCCAGCTTTACCGGGATTCCAACGGCGACGTGGTAGGCACCAAGATGCTGCATCTCGTGCTCCAAGGGGTAGACTACTATGCTCCCATCGCGCCAACCGCCCTCGCCGGTCAAGACCCGGACGCTGGCGTAGTGCCCAACATCGACTCGCTGCTCCAACCCGGAAACAACAGTTGGGTTACCGATTACGCGACGGAGGCCACAGGAGACGCCAACCTGACTTTAAGCGGCCTGCTCCTGCCCCACACCCGGCAGTATTACAACGAATCGCACGGAGCCGCCAATGGCACGTTACAAGCGCAGGTATTGGACTCTTTCGATAGTCAGGGCCATAAGGTAGGCACCCATGTCCTCGTTCTTTATTTTGGCCAAAAGCAGATTTTCATTCCAGCTTCAACCCGCATGGGCGGCCCGCCCCAGACGCTCAAGCTGACAACTCCATGCCCGGCGCTAATCGCGCAGCAAGGCGACTACCACGGCACCAATTTGACGGTGTGCCCTTGCTACCTGCGCTTCGAGTCCAAAGCCGGGGGCGGGCCTAACGGTGACTTCTGGATACGCTTCATAGTGACAGGCACCTTCCCTTATGATGTCCAATGGCAAGCCTCCAATAACGGCACCAGCAATTGGCAGGACATGGTGCTAGGCCAAAATTATGCTGGAACCGGCGGGGCCGGTCTGCACGCGGCAAGTTCGAGTTACCCCGCGAGTGAAAACCCGCACCTGACAGGCCAGACCAGCGGACAAATTGACTACTCGGCTCATCCTAACACGCCGGGCGGAAACGACAGCGGTGACATCTGGATTAGAGTCAAAGTCACCAACGGCTCTGGCGACACCTTTTCCTGCCCCATCAAGTACCACATCAAGGACAACGCGCCCTGCGTGCTTTGCACGCTGGCCCTGCGCCTCGGCATGGTGAGCGAGGAACTGTACAAGACCGACATCTCGTACCTCCGACGCCACGCCCCCCGCGTGGCAATGGAAGGCTACCATGTCTGGGCCTTCGCAGCGGCGAGCCTCTGTCGCCGCAATGAAAGGGTGCGTAACCTCGTGATGCCGCTGGTTGTCCACTGGATGCTCCACGTCGGCCACCTTGCGGACACTGTAGACAAACCTGACCGCATTGGTCAGGCTCTCGTGCCGGTGATGAAGTACGGCTGCATGGCTGTCGGTTACGCAGCCAGAGCCTACCGCTCGCTCAAATCAATTGCATCCCCGCAAGGTACACTGTAGCCGGAACTGCCGTCGGCGTTCCCGGAACAGGGTCCATCGCGTGAACAATAATCTTGGTGCTATCGGTAGGGTGAGGACGCGAGACAACTCCGTAAGCCGCCGCGCCAGAAACGTTCTGCGTGCCGTTGGAAACAGCTACAACTGAAATTGCAGAATTGCTGTAATTTACTTTTGCGCCACCGATGACATTCGGGAGTGTCAACGTGCCCCAGCCACCAAAAGAAACTCGCAACGCGAGGTTCAGATAGGCAAAGCCAGCAGGCGAGGGAGCGCCCACAGCCTCCCAATAAACCTCGCGCATCGCCACAGTCACACTGTCGCCCGGATTGACAAGCCCAGTGGCAACGTATACACCGCCGTTACCCGGAGCCGCGTCACAGTCCCAGTAAGCATTCGGCTTGAAGGGTGTGCCCGCAACGAGGGTCGCGTTGACGCTGCTTTCTGCCCCGTTGAAGGTCGTGCTGCCCGCAGGACCGGCAGCGCCAGTAGCTCCCGGAGTACCGGTACTTCCGCCCAACGCCACCGGCTCCCAGTAAGTCGTGATGGTGTACTGGGGGATGATGGCGTCGCTGGACGTGTGCCCTTGTAGACAATAGAAAGATGAAGCGATGGTGCCGACACCGGGGCTGGCATAACCGAGGTCGTAGCGAGCCACGTCGCGCTGGCTGTAAACGTGGTTGTTGACCCACGTGCCCGTCCAGTTCATGCCGGGCGAACCCACACCGCCGCTGCCCGGTGCTCCGGGAGGTCCGGGAGGTCCGCCTTGACCGGGGTCGCCCTTGTCACCCTTAATGACGCTGCCTACCAGCAAGCTACCTTCGCTGCCCAGAGGCCGCAGCGTGAGCAGGATACTGGCGACCATCTCCAACGTGATGCCGCTCTTGTTCTTGAGCGTCACGATGAACTCGCCTGCCTGATAGAAATTGACGCCGCCCGTAAACTCCGTGGAAGTCGTCACGACCGCTGTGCCGGTCACACCGCCGAAAGTCGTGTTGTAATAGATGTCCAGTTCCACGTCTGCCGAGGTTGGGCTGGAACTGATGCTGGCGTTGAGGATGCGCGACTCGAAGCCTGCCGGGATGCGGTAGTTCATCACCACCGTCTGGTCATTGGGCGGGACCACCGTGCGAACGATGGGCAGGGGCACAAACTGCTCCTGATTGTTTACATTCTGAATGACCTCGTTCAGCTTCTCTGCGAGCATGTTGTCCCGCTCGGCAAGCTGCCGCGTCGGGTTGGAAATGCCCGGCACGCTCATGTCGTCGCCCTGAGCGAAGTGACGCACGTCGCCCTCGCCATAGTTGACGCCCGCCGCGCTCGGAATGTTGAGCGGCTGAATCGGCTGAATCGGATTCGGTGTTGCCATACGACCCTAACTACTTGGGAACTCGGCGAGCCACTTCAATTGCCTTGTCTGGCTGAAGCGCCGGTAGAGGATGAACTTGAAAGTGTACCGGCCATCCATGCTGTAGGTCCGGTGGATTCCCTTGGCGACCTTCCTGCCGGGCCGCCGCTCAAAGTGCATGTGGTAGGTCCGGGGCGGCTGCCAGACGGGATTGATGGCCCCCACGCGCCCGATGGCAATTTTGCTCCCGGCCACCACGCCATCCTCAAAAGTCCGGCACATCGAATCGTAGATTTTGCAGGCTTGAGCGTAGCTGACACCGCAATCGGACATGAAGCGGGAAACAAAGACGCGCCGTGTCACCGTGACTGCCTTCATTGTGCAATCGTCGTGGTGACTGGAAAGGGCTGCTGGGTCAACCGGGATACGAGCGTCATATTCACCGTAACAGAACGGTTTTGGTTGCGGACGATAGCGATGGAAATGATGGAAACACGCGGCTCCCAGATGACCAGAGCTTGGGTGATTTTGTCCTGAAGCAGCGTCTCCAGCCCTTGAATCTCCGGCTCGAACAGGAGCGCCCGGATGTCGGTGCCGTAGTTGGGAAGCATGACGCGCTCGCCGATTTCAGTGGAGATGAGCATCTTCACCGAGGACGCCAGCACGGCCAGATTCCTGTCCGAGTTAAAATTCCACTGGTTCTCGTTGGGGAAGCCCACATCCTTTGGCAGAATCGGCCCGTACAGGTAGCTCAGGTTGTCGTTCTCTTGGCTCTGCTGAACCACTGTAACAGTGAAGTTGACCGTGAGTTCATCAGGCACCGGGGCGCGGTAGTTACGAGCGTATACACTGACGTTGTGCTTGCCCGGCGAAAGGAACTGGGTCGAAGCCATCGGCAACGTGCCGTTAAGAGAGGCAAGGTAGTCGAAATTGTCTACATGGTTGCCGTCGTTCCAGTCAACGGTGCCGCTGACATACCGGGCACCGAGGCTGGTGTCATCCTCAACTGCAAAGAGCCAAGGCGTCCCCGGCGGCGGCCAAGGCGTCCCCTGCGCCGTCGTCAAAGCGAGCACAACAGGCTCCGGCGGGACCACCGTCAAATCGACTCCGTTTTGGTCGCGTATGGTAAGCATTATCCCTTGGGGTTAATCCATTTTCGGTACGGCGACTCGCCCACAGATTCCGTCACCTTGGCCGGTTCGGCTCCGTCGTCGTCCCAAGCCGTGCGGGACTTGTTGCCGTCCAGCCCTTCCTGAATCATGCGAGTCATGGAGCCGCCTTCACGAATCTTGGTGCCGGGTGCCCATACGCTGCGCTTGAGTTCAAACGGGTGCTTGCCGAAACTGGAAATCACCACATCCACCGGCTTGAGCGAAGGCGGGGCCAAGACCTCGTTGATGCTGCGCTTGCGGATAATGGAACGAGCCGCCGGGGACTCGCCGTAGATGCCCATCTTCAGCTTCTCCACCAAGGCCCACGTTTCCGGCTGGCCCTTCATCTTCTCCTGAATCTCGCGGATGAGCTTGAATGTATACGGCGCGGGCTTGCGACCGAGGCTTTCTTCGGTGTCCTGCTCCACCGGGCCGGGCAGCGCAGTCATAAACACGTTCACCACGTCGTCAGGCAGGTGCATGTACCGCTTAAAGATGGTCTCAATCCATGCCTCTTTCGGGAGTTGATACTTGTCCATCACGTCGGCCAGCACGTCGAGCACCTGAGCCTGCATCTGAAGCATCTCCAGCTTCATCTGTTCCTCCAAGGAGCCGATGGGCGGCATCATGGCCTTGATGTCCAACTGTTCCACGTTCTTGCCCTTCAGGACCGCGTGAAAGTAGCCCAGCCACTCGTAGCAGTTGGTGATGGGGCGGCGCAGAGATTTGATTTTGCGAAGGAAGCGAATGTCCTGCGCGAGCAGAGCTTTGCCGGATGGAGCGTCGCTGCCAGTGTCGCGCTGGCTGCCGAACCACGACCGGGGCATTCCGATGATGGAATAGAAAAGGTCGGTCAGCAGTTCAATATCGTATACATCCGGCACGTCGGCGGTGCCCTGAAGCTTCGTGATGGTGTTGTTGAAGCCCTTGGGCTGCGCCAAATAGATGATGGTGTCCAGCGCCAGCGCGTTGTAGTAGCTGACGAAATCCGTAGCCGCATTGTACTGGTCCGGGTTGCCCTGCTGACCGAAGGCCAGCTTGCTGCGGAGCGCCTGACGCCAGCGTTGCACGGTTTTAAGCTGCTCGACCGGGGGCTGCTCCTGAACGTCGATATTGATAGCGTAGCGGTCAGGCTGAACCTGAGCGCGGTGGACCACCATCTGGTCTACGGCCAGACGCAATTTTTTGTAGATGCCGTCGGCCTCGGCGAACACCGGCTCGCCGTGCTCGGACACGCGCATACGGAACATCCGGCGGAAATGCAGGAAGTCCCAAGGATACCACAAATCTTCGAGGCTCTGCCCGTTGTTCATCGAGACCCGCTCCACCGGGGTCTGGTTGTCGGGCATGACGAACACATCCTCCTTGTTGGGCTTGTGCCCCTGCCAGCGGAAGCCGACCACCTTGCGGTTGCGCTCCAGCCAGTAACGGCGGATTTCCATCGGGTGGACGAAGGACATGCCCATGATGCCTTCCTTGGGCGCGTACTCCAGCTTCTCGAAGTGGTTGCCGAAAGCGGCAAGGTGCCAGACCTGCGACTGAATTAAATGCTCAACCTCCAGCCGAACCAGCATGTCATTCAGTTCTTCTTCAAAGTCTTGGTCATTGCATTGATACCAAATTGTGCCGGGAGAGTTGGCGTCCGTCTGGGTCGCCTCGTCCACGATTTCCACGAGGGCGGCGGCAATCAAGTCCCAGCCGCTCATTTCCTCCCACAACTGCAACATCGAGTCGAACGTCGTGGGGCGCTTCATCGCGCTGTTGTACTTGGTCCAGATGTCCGGGTCGCTGACCCGGCCCGCGTCCTGAAATTCCTGCCAGAGCCGCTGGTCGGCGTCGGGCGTCTGGGCGCGTGGGACCAACGAGCCGGTGCGGACGCCACTCGTCCCGACTAGCCCCATATACTTTAACAAACTGCTGGACGTGGTATTTGCCATATCGTTCTAACTACCAAGAACCAAAACTCCAAAAATCCGTTCTATCCAATATGCCGAAAGCAACCGAAAGTAATGTGAAGCCCACCGTGGTCTCGTTCCGCATCACCGCGAAGCAGCAGAAGATGCTCGACGCGATTCAGGACCGTGACCCTGTGGTTGGAATTGACTCCCGCAACCAGTACGCCCGCAAGATTCTCTCCGATTTCCTTGCTGGACGCCTCGAATACAAGAATCCGAAGGACCGTCTGGGCGACCTCGACAGCGTGGGTTAAACCAGCCGCCGGGTTTTCCCGGTGAGCGGGTTCAGGGTGAAGCGCACTTCGGAGTTGTAGGGGTGCTCGGATTCGTGGTCGTAAAGACGACAGGGAATCCGGCATTGTATACATTCCGAAGTGACCGACTCAATCTGGACCAGCAGCGGGTCCAGCGTCTCCATCTGTTCCGTGCAGAAGGTCTGAACGTGCTTGGCCAGCTTGCCATAGCGGCATTCACGGAGGGTCCAGTGAACCACGGGGGGCGGGGTTCCTACGTCGTCACGAATGTAAGTGCCCGCAGCTTTCTTGGCGGCATCCGAGGGCATCAGAAAGCGTAGTCGTACGGGTCGCCGGGCAACTCCTTCGGCGTGACCTCAATCTCCAGCCCGGTGCGGGCCTGTCCATCCTTGATGAACTTCACCAGCCGGTGGTTCTTGAAATAGTCCGTGGAAAGCAGGCGCTCCAAATCCGGCAACACTTCCTTGGGCAGTTTCAGAAAATCCAGTTGAATCTTCACCGTGCCATCCTCGGCTCCAGTCGGAATGACCACGCCATTGACGAGATGTGCCTGCAAGGAGGGGACGGAAAAAATCTGGAGGAACATGCGATTGGCCAAGGTTGTTACCTTGGAGTCAACCTTGTCCGAAGTCGGCTTAGCAGTAGGCTGCTGACCAACACGCGCTGCCCAGCCTAAACCGGCTTCGGCCAGCATGTCGGGCACTTGCTCAATTAAGAATTGGACTGCCTGTTCTCGTGTCACAACCTAAATACTGTGGGCGGCTGAAAAACTCACGGAGCGCCTGTGCAGCCAGCATTCTGAGCCATGTGCGCGGAACACGGGGCTTGACCGGGAGCCAAGCAGGCACGTCCAGCGTGACCTCGCAGATGGTCCTGTCATTGACCGCCAGTTCATACAGTTTCATTACGCTAAGTTCCACACGTAGTAGAACCAAAGCGTGAAAAACCTGAAAACGCACCTAAGCGAATTGGCCGTCAATGCGACTGTTTTGGCTTCAATCAGTCCTCCGAACGAAGCCACAACGGAACAGGAAAGCCAATAAACCCGGCGCGTGCTGACGGCCAATCTTCTCGTATACAAGGCCAATCAACTGGCCCAACTTCAATTCGGGTTTCCTTTTCTGAGTGCTCATCTTTTAACTATCCGTTCTGTAAACACGTATGCGCTTATTGACCTACGCTGACCTTCAGGGAACGGATGGAGATGCTATGTCTTTCCTCGAACCGGGCAAGACCCTTCAGCACCTTCGGATGGAGAAATTTTTCAAGGATGCGCGGCGCATCTACGATGAGCACAAGTGCTGCGGGGTCATTGACCTTGGCGACACCACCGACGACCGCACCAGTATCACGTGGCCCACGATTGAAGTCTTGGGCGCGGGCCTGAGCCTGTTCCCAAACTCAGACTGGAACTTCAAGTTGACCGGCAACCACGAGCAATACCTGCGGAACGCGGAAATAAACAACCGCCGCCTGTTCGAGCACAAGTTCAACGTAGTGGACGGCTACGACATCTTTGAGTTCGGCCCCTACATGGCCTTCTTCTGCTCATTCACCGAGGACTACGGCGAACTGACCAAGTGGCTTATCGAAGGCTTGAAAGAATACCGGAACTACCCCAAGCTCTTGTTCGGCCACTTCCAAGTCGTCGGTGCCCGGATGAACTCCGGCCCGGCGCTCCACGGAGTCCCTGTAGACATTCTCAAGCATTTTAACCTCGCCCTGCTCGGACACGTACACATACCCCAGACCATTTCCGATTGTATACATTATGTGGGGTCTCCTTTCCAGCAGGACTGGGGTGAGGCCGGGGAAGCCAAGCGCGTAGGCGTGCTCGACACCGACGATTGCTCCATCACGTGGGTTCCATTGGAGGGCTACCCGGAGTATCATCAGGTCTCACTGGCACAGTTCAAAGTGGTCTCCCAGCAAAAGACCGAGAACCGGTTCAAGGTTGCCTTAACCTCTCACGCTGAAGCGGAAGATTTCTTCCGGCACCCGCTTTTCCATCAAGCTGAGCCGGTCTACACCTACGAGGAAGGGCTGCCGGAAGAACAACAAATCCAAGAAGATTGGACCTTCGAGGGAATCGCCAAACGTTACATGGCGCTGGTGCCGCCGAAGGACGCCGGGATTGAGTCCGAGGACGCGGAAGTGCTCGAAATAGGCAAGATGATAGCCGCCGGAGACATCTAAGGGTATTAGTCTCCAATTGTCTGAGACAGGAAGTGGGAACGGTGAGTTGTTACGACGAACAAAGACGCCGGTCTAACCCGGCAAGCAAACAACAAATAACAGCGTATGAATCAACTATCAAGTGTCGGCTTTGGTCCCGACGCAACAGTGTTTGCCGGTTACGCGCAGTCGGCAGGCGACCGCCTCGGCAATCTGGATTTCGTGTTTGAAAACACGGGTCCGAACACGGCGTACATCCGCCTCATGCAGTACAATGGCTCCACGCCCCCTTCCGGGTTCGCTGCCATCGACACGACCTACACCACAACCGGCTTCCTCGGCTTCTCCATCGTGCCCGGTGGAACGCTCACCAAGAGCTACGTCCTTGTCAGCAAGGTCGTCGGCTTCTTCGGTTCGGGTAACACCACCGTCAACATCAGTGCCGTCATCCGCAACAAGGCGGACCTCCGCAATGCCCAAATCGACATCGTGGCTTCTGGCCGCAAGTCTTGGGGCTTCAACGAAGGCTTTGACCGTGCGACCCTCACCAAGAAGTGGGGCACCACT
>Ga0315284_10016657_pt1 | contig 10421 bp, 12 predicted proteins | sample YL17G09_16_MG_FD_203696 | JGI IMG/M metagenome (GOLD analysis project Ga0315284, IMG submission 203696) | Sediment microbial communities from Yellowstone Lake, YNP, Wyoming, USA - YL17G09_16 | ecosystem: Environmental > Aquatic > Freshwater > Lake > Sediment | place: USA: Wyoming | collected...
GGAAGAGGAGGAGAGAAGGATGCTATCGCCAAAAGTGAAGCAGTTCATCCAAACTCCAGAGCTGATGCGCAAAATTCTCGACAATACCTGCAATCGTCAATAATCTAGCCGATCTTTGGCGCCATAGCGATTCTCGGCAGTTTCTATGGCATTGCGTGCAGCGTCAGAGAGCTTTCCGCTGTCGACGATCCACCACAAAAAGACGTGTGTGTCAAGAAGTAGCGTCATGGTTGGAGGAACTCGGGGATCTCACTTTCGGTCAGAGGCGCATCGAAATCATTGCTCATCCAGACTTGGCCTTTGGCCGAGTCCGGAGTGCGCCGATCCTGTGGCTTCGGTTCCTCGACCATGACTATCACACGCACTTTGTGCTGCGCGAACTCGTGGTACTGCTCGGGGATCGAGATTACGCCGTTGTCCGCGCTTGTTTCGAACTCCACCGCACGCATCGGGTTGCCTCCTTCGCAGCGACTTCAACTCCCGCCACCGACAAAATACACGAACCCCGACTTCGTATCGAGGGGAAGCTTGGCCAAGCCTCGATCGTGATCGGTTTTGCGCATCCATTCAGCAGTCAGCTGTGCATCCGCCTTCTGCCGCGATGACAACTGCTCAATTCTGGGTTCTCGGCAAACCCCGACGCGTGCCCTTGCGTCGACTTCGGTGGCTGCGCTACGGGAAATCTAAATTATGCACCTATGTGGGAGATGAAGCAATGGGGAGTAAGAGGAACGTGCGGAGCAGGGGACGGGGAGAACGTGTCCACGAAGCAGCAACGAATAGCGGGATTTGCATCTATGATCGTTAGCGAATCTATGGCCTGAGGAACCATATACGGGAAATCCGCCTGTACGGGCCTGTGGGGGCTTCGGGCCGCTAGGCACGATTCTACCCGGAAGTGAGGCCAGCGGTCACCGGTCAAATGTCTGCGGTCAGGGCTCCTCGAGCGGTTCGTAACTCGTAACTCGCTTGCTCGTAACTCGTCACTTCCCGTTTTTCCCCGCAATCTGTCGCGCCATCTCCATCAGAGCCGCTGATGACTCCGCAAGATTCTGTCGTCGCACCGGCATTGTTCCCACCACGTCAAACCTCGCAGATTGGAGAGTCCACGCGAGTGTTGGTGAAGCGGGCAGGGGCGAAAATCCGTTGTGGAAGGCATCGGTTGTTCACCCTACAGTAGCCTTGATTCGTGACTTGATCTCGATGATCTCCTTGTTTCGCCCGGTGAATTCCTCGGCTTCCTTGCGCATCGCTGGTACAACGCTCAACATTCTCTTCGATTCTTTTGCTGGAACAGGGCGACATAGCATCGGCGGTTCCGTGTAGCCGATGTGTCAACAGAAGAGCTATCAGCGTTGCCACAAGCTATTTTGGCTGGTGGTAGAGGCTCAGGAGGATAATATGGAAAATCGCATGGAATGGTCGGAGATGAAGAGCCGATTTCCCGATGAGTGGCTTCTCATCGGTGACTTCGAGACCGACGAGGATGGACACCTTATAGGAGGAGTGGTGGAGAAGCACTCCAAGCATAAGGACGAAGTTTATGGGGTCGAACCACAAGTTCGGCCGAGCGCTTTCAGGTATACAGGGGAATCAACCTTTTCCGGACTAAGAAGCCATGCCGCAGTTCATCACGCGGTTTGACACCCAGCGACATCATATCCACCTTGAATTCTTCGTAACGAATGCCAAGGGCATCCGTCACAGCGTTGCCGGAATACTGGATACCGGCGCTCCTCGAACGGAGTTTTCTGATCGGTTTCTCGCGGCAATAGGACTATTGGGAAAGACCACCCCAATTTCGGAGGCGCGGGATAGTCTCCAGACGCAGAAGTATGGCAAGGTAGTCATTCCGAATGTCGAGATTTGCCAGCATACGATGTCGGAGCTTGAGGTGATCGTGTCGTATTTCGAGGAATCCTGGGGGGTAGATGCTCTGGTCGGGCTCGACTTCTTCAGAGAGAACTGCGTGAGCATCGATTACTCCAATGGAGTGATAGGCTCTGAGCCATTCGCCAATCGCACGGGACAATAGCATCGCAATGCATCCAATGGTTACTGAAGCCATCTCGTTCTGATGGCCTTCCTGGATGTGAGAGCACTCCGCTTGGGATCACGAGATCGCCTCAGGTGATCGCGACGTTGGAGGCAGGCAAATGTCGGGGAAATGCCGGGTCCAGGTTGAAAGAAAACGTGTTGCCGCATAGTAGCCTTCTCCCGTGACTTGATCTCGATGGCCTCCCTGTTTCGCCCGGTGAATTCCCCGGCTTCCTTGCGCATCGGTGGTACGAAAACCAAGATTCTCCTCGATTCCTTGCTTGACCATGGCGACATGGCGTCGTCGGTTTCCAGTAGTTTTTCGGGTCCCAACCTGCCGGTAAGTACTGACCGCAACTCGCTCGCCAACATTGCTTTCCTCGCATCCAACGAGTATCTTTCAGCAAGAGGATGGCGGCAGGCAGTCCATGTTAGCGAGTCGCTGCCGGTGCTTGCGCATTGAGTTCAAGAGACCGCATTCGAGGGTGTCGGTATTGACGATCTCCAACATTTCCAAGAGCAACATATGAGCCGCATTGCAGCAATTGCAGTACTCTTTATTGTGATCAATGCTTCATCGCAGCCATTCCACATGGCCGGGAGGGTAGTTGACTCCATATCATCAATGCCTATTGTCAATGCCAAGATTCATCTGATTGGTTCGCCAGCCATTTCAGCTGTCAGCAATGATTCTGGCCGTTTTGTTTTGGACTGGGATGTCACTGCAGTCAATAGGGCCAAGTCAACGCCTGTTCAATTTGAGTTTGCCGTGAATGGAAGTGACTTGATACTATCAGGACTGCCAAATCACGGTTCTATATCGGTCTCTGTCTTCAATTCGGTTGGATCTCAGCTTCTTCGCTCAGAAAGGCAGATGTCTTCGGGGATCATGCTCAAGTTCACAGATCTTTGGGCGTCATCTGGGATATACTTTGTCAAGATTAACACTGACCAGGTCGGAGTTTGTCTTCGCGTATGTTCGATTACTGGATCTCATAAGATCACCAATCAGATAGATATGCCCACAGCAAGACAGCTTGGCAAGGCTTTATCAACACATATCATCGAAATCAATGGGAAGGGCTAATATTCCAAAGAGATTGTGGTTGCAGGCGAAGCGTTTGAGGCCGGCATCATCAAGCTTGTACCAATTCCTGCTGCAATTGACTATACGCCAATGAGCATTGGGGACATTCGGCAATTCGTCTTTCTGTCAGACAGTTCAACCCTTCAGATTGAAATCGTAGATACGGCGACAAGAAGCGATGGGAAGCTGGTCTTCGTTGAGACGGACCAATACGGAAATGGAACCCTCGATACTGGCTACTACTATACTGAGGGTCAATTTTGGGGTTCGTGCAATTCACTTGATAGCGCAATGGACTCGTCCTCAATGCAGAGAGTGAGAGTCGATCCTTATGGAGAGCAGCGGCTAGCTCTAAGTGCACCTATTGAGGGCCAATGGTGGTACCAATCCAAAGAAGACACTTCCTATGGCTACAGAATATGTAGATTCCATCCAGCAATTCAGATGCGAGTCGGCACATTCCAAGATGTATTTGGCTTTGAAGCTTATGGCAATAGAGCGGATTCGCTACCAATGATGACAGTCTGTTTCTCCAACGGCGCAGGTTGGATTACTACCCTATCCGGTGCAAGTGTCGACAGCACATTTCTTGTGCCGGTTTATATTCATACCGCTCATGTGCAAATTGGTGCAATGATCCCCAAGCGAGACCCCCGCTTGGGCTCGTCAAAGAGGGCTGTCTCCGGTTTGCTTGGAGGCCCAATTTCAGCCCAAGGCAGGTATCGCAGGGTTTCTCATCATATCAAGTATTGAAACTGGGGGTCGAGTTATCTGTTTCGGTGGCTTGTGGCTTGGTTCAAATAGGTTCAGTGACGTTTGTTCTCTTCATCAGTCATCAGGTTTGGTACTTCGCATCTCTTCTTCCTCCACCGTTATCGCACACCGGTTCCTGAGCCCAACGTGGTGCGAAGCTCAACATTCTCCTTGTGTCCTTGCATGAACAAGATTAACATGGCGGCAGCGGTTTCGTAGAGCTCTTTTGTCAACCAACATCGCACTAAACCACGAACCGAAACTCGCTTGCCGACTTGATTCCCTCGGGTTCATCTCGTATCTTCTTTCGAAGTGGCGCCGGCAGTCCATGGTGGCGAGTTCCGGCCTACTATCGCGGTGATCGTGCGCATCCGTACGAGCCTCCTCCGCCTCTGCCCGCAACGCAGATTCCGAATGCACGTTTGCCTTTGAGCGGGCTCTTCTCCCGTGCGTGAAACGCGATGCGCCGCGCCCGGTCGAGGAATGCGCGCAGACTCTCGCTGAGCTCAGACCAGTACACGGGTGTGGCGAAGACGGCCATGTCCGCCGATGCGATCTTGTCAATCAGCGAGCCCAGGTCGTCGTCAATGACGCACCGCTCTCCGTGCCGGCACACGCCCCACCCATCGTCGTCGCACTGCCGGCAGCGCTCGATGCGCATGGTGGGAAGCAGGACACGCTCGATGGATGCGCCGGCTGACGAGAGCCCCCCCGCAGAATGCATCAGCCGCCGAAGCGGTCTGGCCGTGCGCATTGCGACTGCCGGAAATGAGGAGTGCTTTCATGGTGCTTGGAAAATACCTTTGGAGCACGCGGCGCAGTCTCCAAGACCGCGACGACGCCGGGCCATTCGGTCCATCGTGTCTCGGCCTCAGAAGAAGCGCCGATACCCCGCACAGAATCCGGCACTCCTGTTGTACGCCTTGCCGCTGAGCCCCGACGCAATGTTGTGCACGCCACGGTCGTACTGGACAAGCGCGAAAACCCCGTTGTTGCGCAGCCGAATGCCGGCCTCTGCACCCACAATCAGAGACATATCGTACGTATCGATGCGCACATCCGGCATCCGCATGGTGCCTGGCTCGACGCGTACGCCATCGATGGTCCACGCGGCTTTGCTGTGCAGAAGGTACGCAGGAGAGACCCCTGCGCGCGCAAGGATCCAGCCACGTTTGGCTGAGATCCCGGCTTTGAGGCAGAGCGGCACCGCAACGTAGTCCATCCTGATTGACGAAGTGAATTCGTGCGGAAACACGTCGTCGGCATAGAGTACCGTGGTTGTGCGGGTGTGTTGGCCGGCTTGCTGGTACCGTGCACCCAGCGAGACCCCGAGCCATTTCCAAAGCAACGCCTCGCACTCCACACCCCCGCGCAGGCTCCGCGTCGCCTCAGTGCGCGCAGTGGGCGCGAAGTAGTCGGCCATGAGACCTGTGGCCGCGACCTCGGAGGACGTGCCCCCAATCATGCCACTCACGCTGAAGTGGATGGGCGACGCTGCGGAGCCCTCTGTGGCGACTGCCAATGCCATCACTGCCGTTGTCAGCAGAACCTTCGCTATGCGCCCTACCATTGGATACCTCCTGCGGTCAGTTTGAGTGACTGGTGAATGCCTTCGCCCTCAATGGTCACCACGAAGATCGACGATGCACCCGTGGGACGGATCGCGGACAGGGGGACTCTGAACGATCCCGAGCCTGCACCGTACTTGCGCAAGTCAATGGTGCGGACAAGACGGCCGTGGATGTCAAAGACTCGCAAGGCTCGCAGTGTGTGTGACGACTCCAGGCAGAGCATGGCGCCGCTGATCTTCACGCTCACAGTCTGTCTACATGCGGCACTTACCGGCCTCTTGACGGGCGAGCGGGGCGCCTGGATCTCCTCGTCGGCGAGGAACGGCACGGTCTCGGTGTAGTCGAAGTACATGTCAGCCATGGTTGCCTGGAGGTATGTGGCCTTTGTCACAATACCGAAAGTGCCGCCAGGGTAGACCTCCTCTTTCTCGGCAACATGGCTCTCATCCCGCGCCCACACCTTCGCCAAGCCCGAGTCCATGGGTGTGCGGAAGACCTGCGGGGATTCTGTTGTCGATGAGGTGACAACGCCATTCTGATCGAACCCGATCCACTGGAGTGTTGTGTCCCAGTCCAGGGCTGTTCGGAGCGCCACAGCAAGCGTGCCCAGACTACGGCCGCTCATGGGGAAGGAGTATGGCTGCGCCTGATTGTTGATCTTGAGCTGAACAGTGACCGGACTGAACGATGGGAAGTAGTACCCGGCCCATGTCTGGAGCCCCTGCTCGTACATCGATGGAACCGACGCGCCAACGTCGACCCCGAGCCACTGTGCGTTGTCGCTGTACACTGTCAGGCCCGCAAAGATTGAGTCGACCGTGGATCGCATGTTTTTCGGGCGGCTGGTGTAAACCCCGCCTGCTGACACAACCACCGTATGCCTGAACGATGTTGACGTGTCGACAAGCAAGTCGGCGGCTCGGGAGAGTGCGCTCACGAACTCTGTGCGACCCCGCTCGATCTCGGTGACGCCGGGCGCCTTCTGGGGCACCCATGTCGGTTGCGGCGTACCGGTCTTGTTGTAGCGTTGGTACAGCGTCTGTTCGTCGAACTGGGCCAAATAGGCATCGAGCCTCGCCTGGCTGCTGTCGTCAAGCTCTGGCGACGTGTACGTGTAGTCACTGCGGCCTGTCACGGAGTGAATCAGCGCACACCGGTTGCCCGACCGGGCCAGAGTCGCGGCTGCGTCGCGAATTGCGCGTGCCTGGCCCACAAGCTGGTACCCGTAGGCGGAAAGACCTTTGAGCTGCATGTACTGGTCGTACTCCACGATGCCGTTCTCGGAGTTCCATCGCCACACAAACACGGTCTGGATCGGCTTGGAGAGACGTGCGATGATCGTGTCGGTGAGTGCAGTGTTCAGCATCAGGTAGGTGCCTGCCCAGGCGCCCTGGTTGAATGAGGTCAGGTGCATTGTTGACGACACGCGTGGAGCATAGAGCAGGTTGAATGACGACTGGTACGGCACGATGTGGGAGCTGGAATCGCGCAACTGTATCTCGCCCTGGCCGGTCACCAGGTTGTAGGAGAGATCGCCGCTGTCTGCGCGGACCGTGATAGTCACAAACCGCGGGCGTGCGCCATTGGGTGTGTTGAAGAGAATCGGGATCGAGTACGACGCACTGCCACCTCCGGTGTTGGGAAGCATGTAGCGGATGCGAACATGCTTGCGTTCGCCAAGTGACAAACGTGACAGCGTCAGCTCGTAGCCCGACGACGTGTTCTGCTGAAAGAGGATGACGCGCGAGTCGAGTGCCTGATGCACCGATGCGCTGTCGGGATACCGGTTGTCGGAGAGGTACGATGCCGGCTTCAGGTGCGCGCGAAACAGTGTGTCGCCCTTCCATGTTTGCACACCGGTCACTGCGGCCTTCGCGGGAATCGGCAGAGAGCCTTGGAAGAAGTAGTCGTTGGTGACACCATCGAGGTGCAACTGCGTGAGGTCGCTACTGATCCACGCATCTTCGATAATGTCAAGATAGCCACCCTTGGGCGTTACGGTTACTTCCGACGACTCGAGCTGAGAGTAGCCCAGCCATTGCTTGGCGTAGAGCTCGACCGAGTCGTTCCAAGGTACGTACTTTCGGTAGGAGTAGAAGTCCATGGATGCCATTGCCGGGGCGAGTGCGCACAGCGCAACTATCACTGAGTATCTTGCGTATCGCATGCGGTCCTCCTGAGCGGGAAGCGGTGGTGAGTGGTTGTCTACGCTGAGAAATATACCGCACCGGTGGGGACACATGTGCACGGCGTGAACAATGCGTTTTCTGTTGGAAAACAGTCACTGGGTCCGCAGGACAATCGCCTGATCTCCTATGTCAAGGGTCGTTGGGAGGGGAACGCCCCTGGCCCGGCACGGCGGCCGTGCCGGGCCACCCCCGTTTGGGTAGGGGGTGACAGCCCGCGCCGGTAGCTTCAGGCATTGGCGAACCCCCACCCACGAGAGATCGGTGGTCCGCACCGCCTGGACGATGCACCGGGCGCTTCGACGCACTCGGCACTGAGACGCGCGACCGTGCGTCTCTACGGCGGATCGGAGGGACCATGCGACCGATGCATTGACAAGGGGTGATATCGAGGAAACCGACCGGCGCCCCTACTTCGCGGGTGGGGGTACTCCGTCGCATCGCACAGCAACGTCGTATCCCACCCCACACACATTCGACCAGGCTCAGTGCGGCGCCCGGCGCAGTGCTACCCAGACGCATTTGCGCTTGCTCCACTCCCCACAACTCGTTGATAATACAGCGATTGTACGTATCTCACATGGGTGTCGCGTCGAAGCAGTTGACTTCTCGAGCAAGGCGCTGTATATTATCACCCACACTGTGATGTAATGTGATGAACCAGCACAGTTCCACCGGGAGATACAGCCAGCAGTGGCCAAGAGCAAAGACAGTGTGTCGCTGCCCAGGTGCAAGGCTCCGGCGTTTGTGCCGCTCTATCGTACGCTCTTTGAACACTATCGATCCGGAATCCTCACCCAGAAGTATCAGCCTGGCGCGCAGATCGACTCCATCAACGAGATCCAGGACGTGCACGGGGTTTCCCGCGAGACTGCCAAGCTGGTTCTGGGCATGTTGGCCAAAGAGGGGCTGATCGTCCAGAAGCCGGGCAAGGGGTCGTTTGTTGCCGATCTCGGGCCGCGAAAACCGGTGTGGGGCATGGTGCTTCCGTGCTACACTTCACAAATGGAGAGCCTGCTGTACCACTTGGGTGGCGAAGCAGAGCGTGCCGGCCGCACCATTGAGCACTACGTTGACTACAACAGTTGGGAAGAAGAGATCCGGCTGGTGGGCAACATGGTGAGTCTGCGCTACGAGGCAGTGGTTGTGGTGCCCACCTTTGACGAGAGCAAAACATCGGTGTTCTATCGCCGCATGGCATCGGGTGGCACCATTGTCGCGCTTCTCGACCATAGCATGGCCGGCTCGTACTTCCCGTACGCCATTCAGAGCCACGATCTGGGAGTGCGGCGCGCTGTGGAGTACTTGCTCCGACGGACGAACGGGGCAATTGCTTTTGTCAAGAATGACATCTGGATCGGCCGCAACATGGTGCAGGAACTCATGGAGGCGACGTTCAAATCGGCTCTGGAAGACGAACGCACACCGCGCACCGGGCATGTGGTCGATCATCTGCGCAATCTCACCGAGGAGTTCTTGTCGGAGCGGGAGATAGGGGGTATCTTCTGCTGCGATGATATGGACGCAATCCGCGTGCTGGGCCGGCTGAGAGAGTGGGGGATTGGCGTTCCGGAGCGCATCGCGCTTGTCAGCTACGGCAACACCGATCTTGCCCGGTATGCGGTGCCGGCAATTACATCGGTTGACTGCCACGCGCAGGCCATGGTGACCACGGTGTCGGAGATCATTCGCAAGGGGCGCGACGGCCAGAACGTGTCGTCGTGTCAGTATGTGATTCAGCCCGAGTTGGTGGTGCGCGCGACGTAGCCGGGTCGGCCCTGTCATCGGGCATCGACCGATTCGTCAGGGATTCTGTCGCGGCAGGGATGTCAGTCGTCGTACAGCAGTAATTCCGCAAAGAACAGACATTCGGAAACCAAACACACACAACCCGCAGAAGGAGTCCGGCATGAGCACGATTCTCGAACAGATTGCAGTGTGCGTTGAGAAGGGCAAAGTCAACAAGACATCCCCGTTCCCTCCGGCAATGAAGGGACAGGACGGCGCCGATGAACTCACCAGGCAGGCACTGGCAGAGAACGTCAACCCCACCGATGTGTTGTCAAAGGGCTTGGTGGTTGGCATGCAGGCCATTGGCGTGAAGTTTCGCGAGAACAAGGTCTTCGTGCCCGATGTACTCATGGCCGCACGCGCGATGAGCGCCGGCATGGCGCATCTCAAGCCGTACTTCCAGTCGGGCGCGGTCAAGCGCAAGGGCATCTTCATCATCGGTACCGTTGCCGGCGACTTGCACGATATCGGCAAGAACCTGGTCTCCATGATCGTCGAAGGTGGTGGCTGGCAGGTGGTGGACCTGGGCGTTGACGTGTCGGGCGAGAAGTTTGTCAAGGCTGTAGGCGAGAATCCCGGCTGCGCAGTCGGCCTCTCTGCTCTGCTGACCACCACCATGATCAATATGGAGAAGACCGTCAAGGACATCAAGGCCACGTATCCGCAGACCAAGGTTCTGGTGGGCGGGGCTCCTCTCACGCAGGAGTTTGCGGCCAAGATCGGCGCCGACTGCTACTCGGCCGATCCCCAGGGCGCGGTTGACTATCTGAACAGGCTTGCTGCCTAGGTGCGGGCGCATCTCGCTGACAGCCGTTGTTTCGGAGCGTGCAGTCCGAAGCAAAGGCTGTTCCTGCATCGGGCCATCAAACACACACATCGCCCGAGAGTATGCCCGGCACGGTGCATGCCCTGCGGATCGCAGAGAGGGTCACAGCCATGGTACGTCCAAGAGTAGTTGACACAGTAGAGTCGGGTCGGGTGTTGGTTTCCGACGGC
>Ga0315284_10016658_pt1 | contig 10421 bp, 6 predicted proteins | sample YL17G09_16_MG_FD_203696 | JGI IMG/M metagenome (GOLD analysis project Ga0315284, IMG submission 203696) | Sediment microbial communities from Yellowstone Lake, YNP, Wyoming, USA - YL17G09_16 | ecosystem: Environmental > Aquatic > Freshwater > Lake > Sediment | place: USA: Wyoming | collected...
ATCTTATCAAAACCTTTAAAGGTTCTAAGACATAGGTTAAATTTGGTTCCGGGAAAAAATATCTTCTTCTTAAAACCTCCGGGGGTTTTAAAACATAGGTTAAAACTACTTCTTAGGATATTTTCTTTCTTCTCAAAACCCCCGGAGGTTTTGAGACATAGGTTAAATTTGGTTCCTGGGATATATTTCTTCTTATTAAAACCTTTAAAGGTTCTAAGACATATGTTAAATTTGGTTCCTGGGATATTTTCTTTCTTCTATTCCGAATACTTAGTCAAATTGTATTCCAATCAAATATCAAACCAAGATAAAACATTTCTAATACTCTCCTATTAGAAGATCTTTTCTTCCTATTTTCTACTTCTAATTGCCTTTAATTAAAAGGTAATTGAGACTAACAAAAACCAAATTAAAGAGAAAAAAATACATTTTAGTTTCTGGGAGATAGGATAACATCTAAATAAAAACTTCTAATACTCTCCTATTAGAAGATCTTTTCTTCCTATTTTCTACTTTGAATCGCCTTTTATTAAAAGGTAATTGAGACTAACAAAAACCAAATTAAAGAGAAAAAAATACATTTCAGTTTCTGGGAGATATATCTTCATCTTAAAATTCCGGGGTTCTTAGACACATGTTAATAGTAGATATATTTTAAAATAGGACTTATCCACCAGAAATCCCAAAAATGTTTGAGAGATAAGATAAAAAATTTCTAATACTCTTTCAGGACACTTATTCTTCCTATTTGTTACTTTAAGTTGCCTTTTGTTAAAAAGCGATCTAGTCTATTAAAAATCAAATCTAACTCCTATTCCCATAAACAGAAAAACTTCCACATTCTATTAGAATAACTCTTCTTTTTCAATAAAAGTTATCAGCCAATCGAATAGTAGATTCATTTTATTAATATAAAATGAATATTAATCGTCATAAATACAATCTTCCTCACTAAATGTTAAAGGTTGACACAAGTATGCTAACTCTGCTTCTACTTTTTCATTCTTGGACACAATTAATCTTTTAGCTAACTTTTCTATTCTTTTTGATTGTATTCTAGTAGTAGCAGAAGATATTATTTCTGGATCTCCTATTAGCCACATAGCTTTCTTAGTCCTAGTCATCATCACATATAATAAATTAGAATTTAAAAATTTAGATTTATCATTCCAAGGTCTTCTTGGAATATAACATATCACATACTTATACTCAGACCCTTGAGATTTGTGTGTAGTTATAGCATAACAATGAGTAATTTCTTCTATACAAGCATGTCCAGGTTTTTCTTTAAAATAAAAATTTATCTCTTTAATACCATCTCTAAATAAAGCTGAGATATAATTTTTTTCTATTCCAACTATCACCCCTTCTTCACCATTCATTATTTCAACATCATAATTATTTTCTGTCATCATGATTCTATCTCCGACTATCCACTTATCATCATCGCCTTTATATGGAAAGAATATCTTTTGTATGGCTGGATTAAGCATGTTGACTTCTTCTCTATAAGGACAAATCACTGTGACATCTGAAGGGTTGATACCTTGTTCATACATCAATTTAACTATTCCAGTCACAGCATCTATGCCTCCTCCAAATTGAGCAAAACCATCTCCTTCCATAAACCCAACTTTCTCCATAGATGTTCTTATTATTAGTTTGTTAGCATTACTTAAAACTATACTATCAAAACCTCCACTCATTATTCTATGATTCTGAAATAATCTAAATGTTGGTATCCTGGCAGATAACAAACATTGTTGCATTAATGTCCCCCAACTGATTGGTTGTAATTGATTTATATCTCCAACTAATATCACAGAATAATCTCCCGGAAATTTCTTAATGAATCTATATAATAGCTCTGTGGTCACCATACTTGTTTCATCTATTATCAAAACATCCATTTTCTCTAGTTCCGATGAAGCTATCATCATATCCATAGTCCTAGCTTCTCTGGATTCTAATATCTCATGTATTCTAGCTACTGCTTTGCCTGTAAAACTAGCCATTTTGTATATTCTTTTATCTTCCTTAAGTTTGGCGACTATATTTTTAATTATAGTGCTTTTTCCAGTTCCTGCTCCTCCAGTTATACAAGATATCTTATAAAATAAAGCTCCTTGGACTGCTCTTCTTTGTTCATCTGTTAAATTACCATCTACTTCGTCTTCTAATATGGGAAGTCTTCCTAAAATACTATTCTCTACTATTCTCTTATTTAAAAATTCTGAAACAACAACTTCTACTTCATGTTGATATTGAAAGAATAATGCTTCATGATCTACCACTACTTCATATTCTTTTAATATTTCTAGATATTGATAGACAGTCTTAAACTTCTTATTGATAAAAGAAATAGGAACACATGTCCAAGCAAACCTTTTTATATATTCATCATACATAGATCTGATTATTCTTGCTGGTTCTAGATCTGGTAATGGTCCGGTAAATAGCTGATGAATGAAAGTAGCCGATTCTAAAGGAAGTATATAAACAACCAAAGGTATATTTATGATCTTTTCATATAAATTTCTATGATCTAGATATGCATTTTTAATATCTGGCTCTAATATTCCTAATATTAAAAGTCTTCTTAATATTCTTTGTTTTCTCCATTTGGAATAAAAAGATGATATAAATTCTCTACTTAATCCAAAATCTGGATATGTCTCTAAATATGCCAAAATATGTCTAGTGGTCATTTCTGTCCCATATTTAATATCGTTTATCTTATTATCATCTATTTCAACGAGAGATATTTTAGTAGCAAGATATTCATAGATATATAATCCAATTCCTTTTTCTTGAAGTTGATATTTATCTTCGGGAGATAAATCATTGTGAATATAAGTTATATCTTTACTTAACATCTTTTGAAATAAAGGAACTATTCCACTTTTAGTTAGAGTTGGGCATATGAAATACTTTTCTATATAACAGACATTATCTTTAATTTCTCCTACAGAATAGATCACATCTCCGATCTCTAAAGGAAGTTTATTAGGAAAAATACATCTTAAATGTTCATCCTTAGCATTCTCTATAACTACTTCTTTACTATCAAGAGATATTATGAATCCAGAGATAATCATTCTTTATATTCAAATTTTTAATCAATATAATTTTAAATATAAAATGTTCAAGAAAGAATATGATGTAAAAACTATGCATATTTCTGGAAATATAGGAACTGCTAAGAAACCTCTATGTATCACAGAAATAGCTGAATTAAAAATATATTATTCTTATACTGAAGAACAGATCAAAATAATAGAACATTCTTTTGAAATATTTGCTTTGGCTATATCGGAATCCAATAAATTAGCTATAGAGCATCTGGAAATACATTGGTTAGGTTTAGCTAAAAGATGTAAATTTTGTTTTTGTTATTATAAATCTAAGGACAATAAACCTTGGATATGTAAAAACTGCACTTATGTAGCAAATAAAAGTTTTACAGCAGTATTTGATGAATATCCTTTTCCTATGAGAACATCTAAAGAGTATACAGAAGAACAAATAAACCATATGGCTAAAATAACCATTTTTTGGAAAAATGTTAGATATGGTAATAAGAAATCTGAAGCCTATAGATGCGAAGACTGTGAAGAATTAGTATCCAAGAGTAACTATATGGCATCATTACAGAAATGTAGAAAGTGTGCTGGATATGAAGGTAAGTCCACTTTAGCAGAATCGATAGAATATCTAAAAACTGAAATAGCTGCTTTAAAAAGTATTCATGATTTAGCTACTAAGAAAGAAGAAAAGAAAGCTAAAATAATAATACAATCCAACCATATATCCAAATGGTTGCCATATAAAAAATATCCTATCAAAGGGGACATAAATAAATATTTAAAAGACATAGATTTTAATATAGAAGATGTTCGTTATATAGAAAATTTAGGATCAGAATCTATGTTAAAAATAAAAATATACGATATTGTCAAACAAGACGAAACTGTTTTAGATTCTATCAAGAATGCTACGAAAAATCCTAATATTAAATTATCAGATGAAGCTAACTTATTGATAGATAATTGTGATATGTTATTTGACCTAGAAATGAGAAGAAAATATAATACCGAAAATGGAAAAATTTCAGAAAAATATACATTTAGATTGGGAGATGAGAACAATAAACGATTATTGGAAGACGATGATAAAAATTTCTTATTAGAAGAAGACTTTTTTACAAAAAATCCAGATATACCAAATATCCCATACATGAGCGAACTTGATCCTTTAACTCTTCCTTGGGACAAACAATCAAATATTTTGCCTTCTGGAAGAATCAATATAGGTAAAATTATTGCTTTATATAATAAAGTAAAACCTAGATGAATTCATATCTATTTTTAGATATAAATATTATTTGATGTAATTCCTAATTAAAGAATCTAAGTCTTCTCCTTTTATAGAAGTAACACAAGTTATTCTTAGTAAAGCTCCACTATCTATTAGATAAACTCCATTTTGAACCTTACATCTACTTTTGGATGCTAAATATACGGCATCTTTATCAGCAAATCTTATAACATTAGTATCATCTTTAATTGTAGCATAAGTCCTAGAATAATATAACCCAGAGAGATAGTTGGGTCTTTGGTATTCATCGTATGTCTCCCAGAAGGCAGATAGTTTTTCCATTTATCTAAGCCAAATATTATGTCGAAAAATATTCTTATCAATATTTCTAATGTCCGGAATATGTATCACTTCGAAGTTTAGTAGCCAGTCTTTTATTATTTCTAAAGTATCATCATACTTCATTATTTCAGATATTTTTATTTCCGGTTCATATGCTGGTATTAGTATTCCATTGTCAATATTCAAAGAGAAAGTATCCAATCTATCATCTATAACTATAGTATTTTCCGGTTTAGCATCCGGGACTAAATCCCATAATTTCTTTAAAGGCTTATAAATATTATCTCCTTTAAAGATACAGTCATCATATGTAAAAATAATATGTGGTTTTTTATTAGGAAATAATATTTCGCATATAGAATGAACATATTTCTTTTTTCCAGCAGACCATACATGTATTTTAGCAAAATACTTTGAAGCAAATGCTAAAAATTCAAATACACCTGGCCTAAATATCCCCCATACTGTAGAATTTGGGTTTCTTCTAGATTTTTCATCTGTCATATTAAACTTATATATTCTAGATCTTAAGCTTATATTATCTGGATCAGAATATGGTTTTAAATTAGGAATTTCATCAGAATCTATAGTCGAATGAATTAATGTTGAATCTAAATCAAGAACTAAGTGTCTATTACTTATTGACATTTATTAATCCTCATAATTTAATTTTCCAATAACATTTTCCATATCTATGAAACTGAAAAAATTCCCAGCAGATTTAGATCTAGTTTTCAATAATTCCGATGAATCAAAACCATCGTCATATATAGGTCTAAATATAACTCCGTTAGTATTACACACTGAACCATCATATGTAGCCATAATATCCTCAGTAGCTTTGTTGAGCCTATGATGCATACTTCCAGTCTGAGCAGTAAAGATAGCAGTATTTAACAAACCAATTCTAGAAGCTTCCATATGAAATACCATTCCTGCTGGACTTATCCCTTGAACATAGCTAGTTGGTATAAATCCTCTGCTTCCTGTATCTTCTATTTCTTTTTGAAAATATGGCAAGCATCTATCATTTTTAAAACCTATATCTTTAGCCGATCTTTGGCCTTGGACGAATTGTTGCCCTAATAGTCCAACTATCTGTGCTATATTTTGTTCTTTACCTTTAGCACCAGATTCAGTCATGGTTCTCAATGGATTAGTTGGTTCTAATACTTTATCACTAATGTCTGCTCCTATCTCTGATATTTTATTTAAGATATTCTGAATTTTAGTCTCATATGATTGTTTTTCTAATTTAGTAGCATTAGGATCTGGTATAGGAACTTGATTCATTTCTATAGTAGCTTTCTCTACAGCAGTCTCAATAATATTTTTAAGATTTCTATCTCTTTCTTTAGTAGAAGGTATACAAGAATCATAACCTACAGATAATCCTCTAATTTCTATATAATAATCTAAAATCCATTGACCTTCTGTTATAAACTGAGATGTAACATCTGAACCATACATTTTCCATAGATATTGAACTATACTTCCACTCGTAGGACCTATATGATCTTTCTTTATTCTTCCTTTTATCAAAACTCCATCTATTATTAATACCTCATTGCTTCCTTTGTTGTGAGTATAATAAAAGTCTTCTGGAAGTAGAGTTGAGAATAAAGCATGGCCAGAATATTCAGATACTTTGTGTTTTTTAAGTCTAGCTGGTAAAGAATCGAGTCTCTTTTTGTCAGAGATAAAAGATGTTGCTTTATTCCAATAATTTAAAGGTATAGCATTTCTTCCTTCTGGATAAACTGATCCATCTGTCAACAAATAAGCACTAGAAACAGAATTGAATACTAAACCTATGATAGGTTTTGATTCCTGAGCATTCATTATATTTTGACAAGTTGACATGATTCCTCTACCTTCTGCTCTAGCTAAAAGTGTCTGTAACTTATGAAAATTGACTTCATCTCCATCAAAATCGGCATTTAAAGCCACAGTGTTAGCTGAATGTAATCCTGCTCTTTCTTGATTTTTAAATACTGCTTTATATGTCATTATACCTTGTTTGTGTAGAGTAGGTTGTCTATTAACTATAATTTCATCTCCATCTCTAGCCCATCTATGAACTATGTCTCCTATTTTAAGTTCTTCTACAGTATTATTCTTAGTTATCCTAAATCTTCCTCCACCATATTTACCAGATTTTGGTATATGGTGTGTAATCTCTCCTTTCTTTAAAAGTTCATTTAAATATTTTATATTGTAATTATTAACTGTCTCTGGAGTGGTTAAAACTCTTCTCATTCTTTCTGGACAAGCTGCTTCTCCAAATTTAATTTTGGTATCTGGACCAACGACAGTTCTACCAGTAAAATCGTTTCTTTTACCCATAGCATATCCTCTAATAGCTTCTTCTTTTCCACCTATTCTTTCTCTAATACTTTTTATTTGTTCATCATTACCTTTCCTACCACACTTGTCAGTATTGTCCATTAAATGTCTAATATTAAAATATAAGTTTTTATTCTCATTATCTAATTCTGTAGTTCTAGCCCTTCCTTCCGATTTAATAGTTCTAATATTATTGTTAGTCCTTATAATGCTACAATATGTATCTGTTAAATGATCTTCTCTTCTAATTCCATCTCTGATATTATAAACCCTAGCACAAGGTGGAATAACTGGCAAAACTTGTAATATGAAATCTACTGGGGATGTTGCTAGAAATACTTCAGTAGCATTTTTACCAAATGCTCCCTTGGGACTTTGGTTGAATCCCAATGTTTCTAAATCATCTTTAGATATTAATCTAAATAAAGTTAAAACTCTTTCTATAGTAATAGGACAGGTTTCGTCTTTCTTCCTTCCTACTATACAATCTGAACTATGATTTTCTAGTTCTCCGACTTTAAATTCCATATTAGGTGGGCAAACTTCTCCTGAAGCAGAAATTTTCCCACATATTTGTTTTTTGGATACATCTGCTATCTTTTGAAGTCTTTGAGATTCAGAATATTGGAGTAATCCCATTTTCTCTATATCTTCTCTTTTAATCAGAAGAGAACCACATTTTTGACAGATACTGTGCATAGTCCATATAAACATTTTGATACACATAGGATTAAGGAAACATTGAGCTAATGTTATTCTTCCTGGATGTCCGGGGCAATAATCTGTAGTCTTGTAACAAGTTTGGCACAATTGATTATGTTCTATTGTTCCCATTCTACAATCACCAACACTTCCATTACCATAACAAGTTGCTTGATCACATTCAACTACCGACATCTTAATAATCTCTTCTGCTGAAAGTATTTTAAGTCTTGACATAGAAGTTTCTAATCTATCCAAGTGTTCTTCCCTCCTAGATATATCTATTTCTTTTTTCTTTATATCTACTTTAGATAAACTACCAGATTGTAAAGATTTTTTCTCCGAATCAGATAATAAATCAGAATCAAGATTACATTTCTGCTGAGCATCTTTCTGTTCACAACCAGATCTCTGACATGAAGCACTCATTTTTATTTAAAAAAAATATTTTTTATTTATTGGATTTATTTTTAAATGTTAAGATATCATAAAATATTTTTTCGTATTGATAAATAATAACAGATTTTTATTTTATAAAAATGTCTAGATGTCAGAAAATATTATCAAAGGGTATCAGAAAAGGTATGTCTTGTCTGAATAAAGCATCTAAGGACTCAAATTTTTGTTTTAGACATCAAGAAAAAATAGATGTTCAAGAGAAAATAGATATACCAAATTCTCCTATTTTTAACAACTTAATAAAATATCTAGAAGATATTTCTCTTGAGGACATAGATAAGAATGTTAACTTGGGTATAAAGAATGAAAAAAATTCTTTTGAAGAAGAAGTATCATCAAATTCTCATCCAGAATATTTGGATAAAAATAAACATAAGAATACTATAAAAATAATAGGTGATTCTGAAAAATGGGGTGGATCTTTAAATTTAAAAGATCCTTGTAACCTTCTGATCAATCAATGGTATTTATTTTCCCAACCATATGAATCTCAAAGTTATCCGGACTTTTTATTAGTGAAAGCTAAAAATCTATCTGAAGTAGTCTATTTTTATTTAGAATGTAAATCTGTTTGGAATTGTAGTCTACCTAAGGCTTCAAAGTTTGCTATATATCTACATAGAAATACTGATAAAATATATTGTTTTTCTGGAATAGATATGATATCAAATGACGAATTTGATCATTTGAATGGAGAAATCATTAGAATAAGAAATGCTAATGATAAAATATTATCTTCTAATTTTTCTTTATATATAAGACCTATGTGGAATCAAACCAAATCTTATTCAGAATTATTTCCAAATGATTTGGATATTAAAAGAGATGTTATAAATAAACTTAAATCTTTAAATAAAAAAGAATTAGATATAACATCTTTGTATTTAGAATCTAAAACAAAAGATGAGAGACTAAAATTAGGACAATTCTTTACATCTCCAGAATTGGTAAATAGAGTCATGCTTCTCTTAAAACCTCATTTAAAAGATATAAAATATGTTTTGGAACCTTCTTTTGGAACTGGAAGATTTCTAGATGTTTTAGAAGAATATCCAAATGTTGTTGGAATAGAAATTGATGAAAAACTCTTTTCTCTCTATAAGAAGGATAAGTATAAACTAATATGTCAAGATTTTTTAACATATGAAACAGATATTAAGTTTGATTTGATTATAGGTAATCCACCATACTTTGAATATAATGATGAGAAATTTATTTCTTCAAAAGGTAGATATAACATATATGCTTTATTCATAGAACATAGTATTAATCTTCTTGTTAGGAATGGGACTTTAGCTTTTATCATACCACCTTCAATATTATCTTCTCCAACTTTTTCATTATTAAGAAAATATATTAAAGAGAGATGTGATATCTTATCTATAACTGATTTAGGAAACTTTGATAATGAAGTTTCTCAACAAGTATGTTTCTTTGTTATCAGAAAGAAAGAATTTGAAGAGATTAATAAAGAAGTTATATTTAATTATAGTAATTTTGATATTACTCTTCCTGATAAAACTTGGAAAGAAAATATTTCTATTGTATCTGGTAACATAGTTTGGAATCAAAGAAGAGATTGTCTATCCGATTTTGGTATTAGATTAATATATAGTTCAGATATTAATCTAATACCAAAATAAATCCTTATAATGAAAAGAAACCTTTCATCAATATTGATTTGAAATCTACTTCTGGACCATTAATTTTGATAGCTAGAAGTAAAAATCTAAAATTTCAATTGATCAGAGAAACAGATGAATTCTATTTAGAGAACCATGTCTTGGGTATAAAATCTTCTTTGGATACTTTAATTTTGATTAATGATTGGTTGTCAGATCCCAATATTAAAGAATATATTAGTCAAACATGTGGGACATTAAATTTTAGCAAAACACAATTAGAGAGAGTCTTTTGTAGGATATAACTTTTACCACACTTAAATATTTTCGGAATAAATATTTAAGTCTAACTGCTATCTCCAACTGCTATCTCCAACTGCTATCTCCAACTGCTATCTCCAACTGCTATCTCCAACTGCTATCTCCAACTGCTATCTCCAACTGCTATCTCCAACTGCTATCTCCAACTGCTATCTCCAAATCAGATAAGAAGAGAACTCTTAAAAAAAATTAATACTTATAGTCAAGAATCACTTTTCTTCCTTTTTTCTACTTTCAATCGCCTTTTTAGAAAAGAGAATTAGACTATCAAAAACAAAGTTTAAAAGAAAAATCCAATTTCCATTTTTGGGA
>Ga0315284_10016660_pt1 | contig 10420 bp, 10 predicted proteins | sample YL17G09_16_MG_FD_203696 | JGI IMG/M metagenome (GOLD analysis project Ga0315284, IMG submission 203696) | Sediment microbial communities from Yellowstone Lake, YNP, Wyoming, USA - YL17G09_16 | ecosystem: Environmental > Aquatic > Freshwater > Lake > Sediment | place: USA: Wyoming | collected...
CTGGACGGTCGAGGCGTTCGGCAAGGACGTCGCGGCTGTGGTCGAGAAGCTCGGGCTCGATCGCGTCGTCCTCATCGGGCATTCAATGGGCGGGGCGGTCATTATCGAAACGGCGAGACTGATCCCGGATCGGGTCGCCGCTCTCGTCGGTGTCGATACCTATCAGGACCTCGAACGCGAGATTCCGGATGCCGCGGTGGAGCAGTTCCTCGGGGCGTTCAAGAACGATTTCGCGGGGACGTCGAAGGGATTTGTCAAACAGATGTTCCCGGCCGGCGCGGATTCGGCGCTCGTGGAGGCCGTCACCGCCAAGGTCCTCGCGGCGCCGCAGGACGTGGCGCTGAGCGTGCTGGGAAACGTGTTGAGGTACAAACCGGGCGGCGCGCTCGCCGGTTTGAAGATCCCGGTGTACGCGGTCAACGGCGATCTGTATCCGACGAATATCGAGGTGGCGAAGCGCCAGACTCACTCGTTCGAGGTCGAGATCGTTCCGGGCTGCGGGCACTTTCCGATGCTGGAGAAGCCGGCTGAGTTCAACGAGCTTCTGGCGGAGACTCTCACGGCCATCGTGAAGAAGTAGGGGGCGTCATGACATACAAAGTGCATCGTTTCGATATCCGGATGACGACCGATCAGGGCAAGCTGAAGCAATTCTTGAACGGCTTGAAGGGTGAGGTCGTCGCGGTCGTCCCGAACGTGACCGTTTCGTTCATGTGGGCTCACCGCGTTGACTTTGTCCTCATTGTGGAGAAGGTGGGCTAGCGCTTCTCGGAGACCGGTTTCGGGCGCGCGAGAGACCGAGTTCGTGTCGAACGGGTCCTGTCCGGCATCCGAAGAGTCGTCTGGCGCGGATTCGTTTCCGCCGGTCAGCACTCCACCGCGACACCAAGACCGTTCGGCGGCGGGTAACATCACTTCGTTACGACGCGTCTGGCTACGGTGAAATTCTTCCGGTAATAGTCGTCGGACAGAGCATCGAGGCGGACCTTTCGAGAGCTCGTCGATGCGTGGATGAACCTGCCGCCGCCGACGTAGATACCCACGTGCGTCACGCTCGCCCTTTTCGAAGTCTTGAAGAAAACCAGATCGGCCGGCTTCAAATCCGAACGGTTGATGGGTTCTCCGACGCGGCTCTGGTCGAGCGAGGTTCGGGGGAGCCGGATGTCGAACTCGCGGTAGACGGCGAACACGAACCCCGAACAGTCCACCCCCTGGTACGTCGTCCCTCCGGACCGGTACGGCGTGCCCACGAAGGTTCTTGCAAATCGCACAATACCGTCGCGATCCGGACCGGGGTCGCCGGGCCGCCCCTGTGTGCGCGGTCCCCCGGAACAGGAGACGAGAAACACGAGCGCACCCGCCGCGATCATGGCAACGAGCTTCGTGTCCACGAGTTGTCTGAACCGAGAAACGATGGTGTCTCCTTGAAGCAAGCGTTTGCCCGTTGCGTTCCGCGGGCGACAGGCACGCGTTTCCGCAAGTCCCGTGCCTTTGCCGGGGTCAGGTGACCGGGACTGAAGGGGAGAATTCGCGACGGGATGCGGCGCGGTGCGCGCCGCCGGATGGAGGCTATTCGGTGTAGAGGGCGTCGATATCTTTGGCGAGCTTCTTTTCCACCACGCGGCGTCTGACTTTGAGGGTTGGGGTGAGATCGCCTTCCTCGACGGAGAAGGCTCTGTCACGCAGTATGAACTTCCTTACCCGTTCGAACCCGGCGAGTTGTCCGCCCTTCTTCTTGACTTCCTCTTCGATTCGCTTGATCACGGCGGGATGCCGAACGAGCTCGGCGTGGGTGCCGTACGAGATACCCGCGGCGGCGGCGAAATCGTCGAGTCTCTTGAAATCGGGGACGATGATGGCGGAGATGAATCTTCGCTTGTCGCCGAGGATCACGACCTCCGCTATGAAGTCGCTCGTCTTGAGGACCCGTTCGATCAGCTGGGGGGCGACGTTCTTTCCGCCGGAGGTCACGATGAGGTCCTTTTTCCGGTCGGTGATCACGATGTACCCGTCGGGGTCGATGTGTCCGATGTCGCCGGTGTGGTACCAGCCGTCACGGATCACCTCCGCGGTAAGATCGGGTCTCTTGAAATAGCCGTGCATGATGTTGGGTCCCCTCGCGAGGATTTCGCCGTCGCCGGCGATCCGGATCTCGACGCCCGCGAGGGGTTTGCCGACCGAGCCGAATCTAAAAGCTTTCAGCGTATTGAGCGACAACACCGGCGACGCTTCGGTGGTCCCGTATCCCTCGAGCAAGGGAAGGCCGACGGCCCAGAAGAATTCGGCGATGTCGCGCGAGAGAGGCGCCCCGCCGGATACGCAGAAACGGATCCTTCCGCCGAGGTGCTCCCGGAGTTTCCTCGATACAAGCCAGTCGGCGGCCAGGCGGTTCAGCCGGGTGGTTGCGGAGACGCGCTTGTCCAGCGACTGCCGCGTGTATGTTTTCCCCGCGCGGACGGCCCACGAGAACAATTTCTTCTGAACATGCGGGCCGGCCGCGATCCGGTCGTTGATCCGCTCGTAAATTTTCTCGAAGAACCGGGGAACGCTGATGAAAAACGTCGGACGCACCTCTCGAAGGTTCTCCGCGACCGTGTTGAAGCTCTCCGCGTACGCGATCGTCGCTCCCTTCGACAGCGGGGCGTAGTACCCCCCTGTCCGCTCGAGCGCGTGGCTCAACGGGAGAAACGAAAGACAACAGTCGTTCGAATCGATGTGAAACGTCTCCGTGCTGCCCAGCACGTTCGACACGAAATTAGCGTGCGTGAGCACGGCGCCCTTCGGATCGCCCGTCGTCCCAGAAGTGTAGATCACGCTTGCCCAATCGCTCCCGGCGATCTTTTCGACGCGGTCGTCGAATACCGAGGGGTTCTCGATCGCGTCCCCGCGCCGCATCAGCTGGTCGAGTGTCGAGGCATCCATCCCTCCCGCGATCGAATCGAAGGAGAAAACGTGTTGGAGATTGGGGAGACGGGCCCGAAGCGGGGCTATCTTGGCGAACTGTGCCGGTCCGGAAACAAAGATCGCACGAACCTCGGCGTCCGAGAGGAGGTACTCCGCCTGGTTTGGCGGCAGCGTCGGGTAGATAGGGACGTTGACGCATCCCGCCGAAAGGATTGCCATGTCGGCGATCATCCACTCGAGACGGTTCTCAGAGAGAAGGGCAACGCGGTCGCCTTTGACAAGACCGAGAGCGAGTAGACCGCACGTGGCTTTTCTCACCGCACCGAGCGCGTCGCTGTGCGACACGGAGACGTAGCGTCCTTCTTTCTTGTGGAGAAACGCATCCGGCTTGTCGTAGGTCTCGACGGCGCTTAGAAAAAGAGCGGGGATCGTTTGAGGGATCATGTTCCTGCGACGCTCGACCGGCTTTGCTTCGTAGACGAACAGCCTGTGGCGCCGGCCCCTTCGTTCAATCAGGGTCTGAGTATCCCGTGGCGGTCCGCCGGTGTCAATCGGTTTGGGACCGGCCGCGTGCGGGGGCGTTCGTCGAGGGCGCCTTTCGACGGTTGACGAAAACCCAAAGACGGGTATACTAGACCCTCACAACGGCGCTCATCGTGTCGAGATCGGCATGCCGCGATTTCCGCGATGCCGGTTCCCGTTCGATCGCCATCCCGGATTTTTCGACAATCTAGTCCTATATGGTCATTTTGGATCACGAACGCCGCCCGGAGGCACGCGAGGTCAAATTGTCGGCACCAGAACTCAACGCCATTGTCACCCAGAGACATGACGTCGGGAAGGGAGTGTGGGTGATCTACGTGACCCCCGACGGGTGGCCGCTCCCCGCATTCGAGGCGGGGCAGTACGCAACCCTCGGGCTCCCGGGTACGGCGCCCCGCTGGAGCGGTGCCGAGCCCGAGCCTCCTCTCAAGGACCCGAAGAAGCTCATCAAACGGGCATACTCGATCGTCTCGAGTCCCGTCGAAAACGATCATCTCGAGTTTTATCTCGTCCTCATCAGCAACGGTTCGCTCACCCCGCGGCTATTCAACCTCCAGCCGGGCGGCCGTTTGTGGCTCTCGCCCAAGATCATCGGATCGTTCGTCCTTGCAAAAGCGCCCACGGATACGAATCTGGTGTTCGTCGCCACCGGGACGGGCGTCGCCCCCTACGTGAGCATGCTCCGGACGATTCTCGGCCCGAACACGAAGAAGAAGATCGCGCTCTTCCACGGCGTTCGCGTGAGCCAGGATCTCGGCTACATGAAGGAGATGCTTGCCATTCAGCGGGTGTGCCCGGACTTTGCATACATCCCCACGGTGAGCCGGCCGCAGAGCGAGGTTTTTCCGTGGAAAGGGATGACTGGTTACGTCCAGCAGGTGTGGGAGTCGGGTGTGCTGAAAGAGAGATGGGGCTTCGCGCCGACGCCCGATGACACACACTTCTTTCTCTGCGGAAGTCCCGGGATGATCGAGTCGATGGTGAAGTCCCTCTCTAAGGACGGCTTCTCGGAACACACCCGCGTTCACCCCAACGGACAGATCCATCTGGAACGGTACTGGTAGAACACGGCTCGCGAGAGGCCCGTCACGGGGGTAAGCGCGCCACTTCGCTCGGCTTCCCGCCTGCGGCGGGCGATCCTCGCTGGTTCCCGCGAAGGGACCCGTGACGGGCCTCTCGCGAGCCGGCTCACTTCAGGAAATCGTCCGGTCGGAGAAAGTAAAAATGATTCGTCGGTCCGTGGCCCTTGCCGATGGCAAGGGAGTGCCGTATCGCGCGGGTAATGTAGGTTTTCGCCTTCCCGACGGCCGTGAGAAGGGGCTCGCCGAGGGCGAGACGGGCCGTGATCGCTGCGGAATACGTGCAGCCGGTCCCGTGCGTGTTCTTGGTGTCGATGAACTCCGACATGAACGTGTGAAACCGCTCGCCGTCAAATAACAGGTCGGCCGCCTCATTGAATGCGGCGTGTCCGCCCTTGACGAGAACGCTGCGCGGCCCGAAACCGTGGATCCTCCGGGCGGCTTCTTTCATTTTCTCCGCCGAATCGATCCGAAGACCGGAAAGAAGCTCGGCCTCGTGGATGTTCGGTGTGACAACGAGCGCGAGCGGGAGGAGACGTATCTTCACGCTCTCGACGGCATCGTCTTTGAGAAGTTTGTAACCGCTCTTCGAGATCATCACCGGGTCCACGACGAGCTGGTCGAATCCGCGGCGTTTGAGCACGCCTGCCACCGTCTCGACGATCTCGACCGACGAGAGCATCCCCGTTTTCGCCGCGGCGATATCGAGGTCATCGAAGACGGCGTCGAGTTGGGCTTCGATTAGATCGACAGGGAGATCGAACGCCCTCGTGACCGCGACGGTGTTCTGCGCGGTGATGGCCGTCACGACGGAGGCGCCGAACACGCCGTGGGCGTGAAAGGTCTTTAAGTCCGCCTGTATCCCCGCCCCGCCTCCGGAGTCCGATCCCGCGATGGTGAGCGCTTGTTCGATCACGATCCGCTCCTTTTTTGAAAAAACGAGTCGATGCCGCTCATGAACTCGTGCGCGGCGAGCGCCGGGTCGGGGCACGCGCACACCGACGCGATGACGGCGAACCCCCAAGCCCCGGCTTCGAGCACGGGAAGATAGTTATTCTGGTCGATCCCGCCGATCGCGATGACGGGGATGGCGAGGCCCGCCACAACTTTCCTCAAAGCTTCCGGCCCCTTGGGAGCGCCGTGCTTCTGCTTGGACGCGGTAGCGTAGATGTGGCCGAAGCCGACGTAATCGGCCCCATCGTTCTGGGCGGCAACGGCCTCTTCGAGGGCGGCCGCCGTTCCGCCGACGATCTTCCCGGGACCCAGGAGTTTTCGCGCGACGGCGACGGGGATATCCCGCTGACCGAGATGGACGCCGTCCGCATCGACGGCGAGCGCGATGTCCACGCGGTCGTTGATGATGAGCGCGACGTTACGCGCCCGGCAAAGCCGGGCGAGCGCCGAAGCGATCTCGAGAAGGTCCTTCGTCTTCTTGTTCTTCTCCCTGAACTGAATCGTATCCGCGCCGCCGGCGATCGCCCGTTCGGCGAGTTCGATATGGGCGAAACGGTTCTGGACCGTTTCGTCCGTCAACACGTGCAGATGACCGATTCGTTTTGTCATGTCGTAGATCTCTCTGTCCGGAGCCTCGGGTTCTGTCGTCGATCGCATGCGCGCGGGTCCTGTCGGCCATCCGCCCGCTGCCGTGCTCGCTTCGCTGCGCGCGTGAGCGGGCGCCCGTGGCCGCCACCCGCGCGCGCAAGGTCGGGGCTTTCCGCGCCACCCGCGGCGGGCGATCCTCGCTCGTTCTCGCGAAGGGCCCGCGACCCCGCCCCCAAGCGCTTCTCAGTTACAGTCCGCCCAGCGCTTGTTCGAAATCGCGCACGGCTCGCTCGATATCCGCCGAACCGAGGATCGCCGATACGACGGCCACACCCCGGGCTCCACAATCGAGACACATCCTCACCCGTTCGGGAGTGATCCCGCCGATCGCGAAAACTGGGATCCGCACGGCAGTCGCGACATCGCCGAGTCTTTCCAACCCCTGCGGCGCGCCGTATTTGAATTTCGACGGCGTCTCGAAAACGGGACCGAAGGTGATGAAATCGGCGCCGTGCTTCTCCGCTTCGAGGGCCGCTTCGAGTGAGTGGGTACTCACACCGATGATGGCGCGCTCTCCGAGGATCCGCCGGGCGACCGCCGGCGGAAAACCCCCTTCGGGGCAATGGACGCCATCGGCGCAGGCGGCGCGGGCGATATCCGCGCGGTCGTTGACGAGAAGCGCCGCTGCGCTCGACGACGCGATCCGCCGAAGCCTGAGAGCAAGCTCGAAGAGCGATTTCGCGTCGAGATCCTTTTCGCGAAGCTGGACCGCGCGGACTCCCGCGCGGCACGCGTCCGCCACGGCATCTTCGAGCGGGCGCGCGGTCACGAGACGCCGGTCGGTGACGAGATACAGACGAAATTCAATCATGTGTTTTGGGGATGGTCATGCTCTCCGTTCGACCGTTGGCCGATTCGGCGCGCGCTTCACTCGTTCTCCGTGCCGCCGATCATCCCTTCGAGGGGGCTCGATGCCGAAGCGTAGAGCTTCTTCGGTATCCTCCCCGCGAGAAACGCAAGACGTCCTGCCTCCGCGGCAAGCCGCATCGCGCGCGCCATCTCGACGGGGTGCTTCGCCTCGGCGACGGCGGTGTTGAGGAGCACGCCGTCGCATCCGAGCTCCATGGCGACGGCGATGTCCGAGGCGGTGCCGACACCGGCATCCACGATCACGGGGACGTCGACCATCTCGCGGATGATTCTCATATTGTAGGGGTTGCGGATCCCCATCCCTGATCCGATGGGGGCGCCGAGGGGCATCACCGCCGGGCAACCGAGCCCCGCGAGCTTTTTACACGTCACGGGATCGTCGTTGCAGTAGGGGAGAACGACGAATCCTTTCGCGACGAGCTGCTCGGCCGCTTTGAGGAGCTCGGGGACGTCGGGGAAGAGCGTTTGGTCGTCGCCGATCACCTCGAGCTTGATCCAGTTTGTCCCGATCGCCTCGCGGGCGAGCTCCGCGGTCAAGACCGCTTCCTTCGCGGTAAAGCAACCCGCCGTATTGGGGAGGATGGAAAAACCCTCGCGGCGAAGGAGCTCGAGAAGACTCTCGCCCGAACTATCCCTGAGGTTTACGCGGCGAATGGCGACGGTGACCATCTCAGTCCCGCTCTCCTTGAGGGCCTGTAGCATGGTATCCGGATTGGGATACCTCGCGGACCCGAGGATGAGCCGTGATTGAAACGATCGATCAGCGATCTTGAGAACGTCCATTGCGAACCCTTTCGAAATAGTAACGGTGTCCGCGCGGAATGGGGGCGTTGCGGACCCAGTGCTCCACTTCGCTCGGCTTCCCGCCGCGGGTCCTGTCGCGTATTACCCCGCCCGTGCTCGCAGGCTCAAGCGCGGCGCGGGGGCCCCATCCGCGCCACCCGCGGCGGGCGATCCTCGCTCGTTCCCGCGAAGGGTCCGCAACGCCCCCATTCCGCGCGGACGAGCGCGTTCACCCGCCCTGGACCGCGTGGATCACCTCGACGGCGTCGCCCTCCTGCACCCTCGCCGACGCCCACGCGGACTTGGGGACGACCTCGCCGTTCAAGGCGACGGCGACGCCTCTTGTTTCCGAAGAAACGCCAACGAGCCTGAGGAGCGCCTCGAGCGTATCGACGTGCTCGATGTCCTTTTTTTCGCTGTTGATGGAGACTCTCATTTTTTTAACCCGCCTCTCGCGGGGTTTCGCCGCGGACACGATCCGCCTCGATCGCGCGCGGACCGATGCGTCAACGCCCCGCCCTCGGTTTCAAAAACCTCGACGGATGAAACGGGACGAGAAGTTCGGTCGTTTTCCCCTCGATAATCATGTCGCAAAGCGCGTACGCCGTCACCGGCGCGAGAAGGATCCCGTGACGGTGGTGTCCGGTGGCGTAGTAGAGGTCGCTTATTTCCGTCGGGCCGATGAGCGGCTCGTTGTCGCGGCTTCCCGGACGAAGCCCCACGTCGATCGAGTCGATCGGAAGATCGTAGATCGAGGGGATCGCCTCCCAGCCCCTTTCGAGAAGACGCATCACGGGTCCCGCGGTGGGCGTGAGATCGAACCCCATCTCTTCCTGCGTCGCGCCGACCAGGAGACGCCCGTCGCTCTTGGGGAGGAGATACGCGTCCGGCGCGCGAACCACGTGCGCGAAGTTGAACTCGTCGTTCATCCGGAGCGAGACGATCTGGCCTTTGACAGGCCGGACGGGAGGTTTCAGGGACTCGGGGATCCCCTCGATGAGCCCCGACCAGCACCCCGCCGCAACGATCACCGACGAGGCGGCGATCTCTCTCTCATCCGTTCTCACGGCGCGGGCACGGCCATTTTCGATGACTACCGACCGGACCGGCGTTTTTTCCGCCAACACGCCGCCGCGCGCGACGAACGCGTCCTTCAACGTGTCGAGGAGGTCGTGGTTGTTGATCTGGCAGTCATCGGGGAGCCAGATCGCCGCGGTGATCTTTGGCGAGAGAAGCGGTTCGATTTCGCGGCCCGCGGTCCCGGGGAGCCATTTCACGGGGAGACCCAGTTGGTTCCTGAACTCGTAGAGCCGCCGGATCCGCTCGGTGTCGTCGCGGTGGAAGCCGACGATCATCGTGCCCCGTTCGTCGAGGGCGACCCGGCGGCCGGCGTCCTCGGCGAGCTCGCCGAGAAACCGGGGAAACTCGTTCAGGCTCTCGATCCCCAGCCGGAGGAACTCCTCTTCCTCGAAGCCCACCTCGGAATGAGGGGCGAGCATCCCGGCGGCCGCCCAGCTCGCCGCCCGTCCGGTCTTTTCCCGCTCGAAGAGAACGGTGGGAACGCCGCGTCTCAAGAGCTGCCAACCCACCGAAAGACCGATGATTCCCCCGCCGATCACGACGGCGGGACTTGACGCCTGGTGGTTCCGGTCCATAGTCATATTCTTCTTTTCCGGGGGGGTGCCGGGCAGGGAACGTGGCGCCGAAACAAACGCCGCCGGATCCTCGTATCGAAGAAGTAACGGCGGCGCCGAGAGCTTTGATGTCCCTTCGCCGGTATTGTCCGGATCAGGTTCAAAGGGTGTGTTCTCAGCCCGTCCCGCTCCGGACGAGCACCCCGTCAGTGGTGTGTTCGAATAAAAAAAACATACCACAGCACGGGGAGATGTCAAGGGGGCGGGAGGAGCGCTTTTGGCCCGTGGCGGCTCCGAATTGTTGTATACTCTCCCCACATTCCCAAGATCAACGATCAGTCAAGGAGGTCGGACGATGTTCTTCTCGCGTGTTCGAGGGAACCTCGCGCGCTCGAGCGGACGGGCCGCCGTTCCCGTTCTCGGCGTGGCGGTTTTCCTTCTCGCTTTCGTCCTCGCGTCGGCGGCTCTCACTCAGGGCCCGGCGGCGCAGAAATACAACTACCCGCCCGCACGCGTGGCGGACGCGGTCGATGACTATCACGGGACCAAGGTCCCCGATCCTTACCGGTGGATGGAAGACCCAGAATCGGAGGAGACGGTCAAATGGGTGGACGCCGAGAACAAGCTTACGCAGGAGTTGATCGCCGGCGTCCCCTCGCGTGGACCGATCGAAGAGCGGCTTACAAAGCTGTGGAACTATCCTCGCTACTCGCTCCCGTATAAAGAAGGCGACCGGTACTTTTTCTACAAGAACGACGGTCTGCAGAACCAGTCGGTGCTCTACATGCAGAAGAATTTGAAAAGCGAACCCGTCGTCGTGATCGATCCGAACACGTGGAGCGAGGACGGGACCATCGCGCTATCCACCACCGCCTACTCCAAGGACGGGAGACTCCTCGCGTACGGCGTCTCGGAACGGGGAAGCGATTGGCAGAAGATCAAGGTCCGCGCGATCGATACCAAGAAAGACTTTGACGACGTCATCGAGAATTGCAGGTTCGCGAG
>Ga0315284_10016661_pt1 | contig 10420 bp, 9 predicted proteins | sample YL17G09_16_MG_FD_203696 | JGI IMG/M metagenome (GOLD analysis project Ga0315284, IMG submission 203696) | Sediment microbial communities from Yellowstone Lake, YNP, Wyoming, USA - YL17G09_16 | ecosystem: Environmental > Aquatic > Freshwater > Lake > Sediment | place: USA: Wyoming | collected...
GACTTGTGGGTAAGCGCCTGCCGCAATAGCTCGGGGTGACGCATCTCCACGCCGAGGCGCTCCGCGAACACTCCAGGCGCCAGCGGCAGGGACTTCGGTTGCTTGGATGCAGACCGCTTGGTTGTCTGCACAGGCGCCGGGTCAGCTTGGGGCGGGCTGCTCGTCGGCTTTCGGGCGCTTGATCTCAATGAACAGCTCCTCGAGTTGCTCTGGTGAGACCTCGGACGGCGCACCCATCATCGTATCTACGGCGGCCGTGTTCTTCGGGAAGGCGACGACATCGCGAATGCTCTCTTCGCCACACGCGATGGCCACCATGCGGTCGAACCCGAAGGCGATGCCGCCGTGAGGCGGAGCGCCATACTGGAAGGCCTCGAGAAGGAAACCAAACCGCCGTTCGGCTTCCTCGTGCGGCATCTGGATGACCTCCAGCACCTTCTCCTGGATCTCGCGCTTGTGAATACGGATGCTGCCGGAGGCGATCTCGGCGCCGTTCAGCACGATGTCGTATTGGCTCGCCCGCACCCGCAAGGGGTCACTCTGCAGGTAGGGCAGGTCCTCCGAGTGAGGCATGCTGAACGGGTGATGCATGGGCTCGACGCGGCCCTCATCCTTGTTGTACGCGAACAGCGGGAAGTCGGTGATCCTGAGCCCGTGCCACCGGGCCTCATCGATCAGACTGAGCGAGCGGCCAAGTTGGAGACGAATGCGACCGAGGGCGACGCAGGCGGTCTCCCACTCGGAGCCGACGAGGAGAAGAAGATCCCCTGATTGAGCCTCCATGGCATGCCGCAGGCCTGACTGCTCCTCGGAGGTGAGGAGCTTGACGATAGGGCCCTTGAGTCCGGGGTCGCCGACCTGGAACCATGCCAGCCCAGCAGCGCCCGCTTGCTTCGCGGTCGCTTCGAGGCCGTCGAGCTCGCTCCTCGGGAACGAGGCGCCCCCGGGAACGCGCAGGCCCCGTACCGTTCCGCCTTGGGCCAGCGGCTGCGCGAAGCCACGGAACGCGGTCTGCGCGAAGACTGCGTCGAGGTTGGTGATCTCGAGCTCGAACCGGGTGTCAGGCTTGTCACTGCCGTAGGTGTCCATCGCCTGCCGGTAGGTCAGGCGGCGGAATGGGCCGACGTCAATCCCGACTTTGCCGTAGATGTAACGCGTCAGCTCCTCGCTCGTATCGAGCACAGCGTCCTGCCGGACGAAGGACATCTCGATGTCTATCTGCGTGAACTCGGGCTGGCGGTCCGCCCGCTGGTCTTCATCGCGGAGGCAGCGGGCGATCTGGTAATAACGCTCGATCCCACTGACCATGAGGAGCTGCTTGAGCAACTGCGGGGACTGCGGCAGCGCGTAGAAGTGGCCCGGCCTGGTGCGGGCCGGGACGATGTAGTCGCGGGCGCCCTCCGGCGTGGAACGGATGAGGAGCGGCGTCTCGATCTCCATGAACCCGCGTCCGTCCAGGAACTCGCGCGTCGCGCGCGCCATCGCATGCCTGACCTGCAAGTTGCGCAGCATGCGGCGTGTCCGCAGGTCCAGGTAGCGATAGCGCAGACGGACCGTCTCATCAACCCTCGCGGCCCCGTCAATCATGAATGGCGGCGTCTTCGACGGGTTGAGGATCTCGATCTCGCTGGCGCGCACCTCCACGTCGCCGGTGGGCAGGTCGGGGTTGACTGCGCCCGCGGGCCGGGCGCCCACAACGCCGGTCACGGAGACCACATACTCCGACCGAAGCGTGTGGGCAATGCCGTGCGCCTCGGGTGCTGCCCCCGGGTCAAAGACGATCTGCGCGATGCCCGACCGGTCCCGCAGATCCACAAAGATCAGCCCGCCGTGGTCGCGCGTCGAGGCAACCCAGCCGGAGAGGGTCACGGTCTGGCCCACGTGCTCCTTGCGAATGTCGCCGCAGTTGTGGGTGCGCTTCATCAGTCAGTCCTCTGCCTCGCCGCCCTGGCGGCGTCGCCGCCAAGCTCGCGAGGGCGGGATGGGTCTCATGTCAGCCCGTCGCGCCAGCGTGGCGAGTGACAATGTGTCCTACCGCCCGCTCTCTGCTGACGCTCTCTTGCTCGCCGCTCTCCATGTCGCGGATAATGACCTGATCGACCTTCAGTTCGTCCTCCCCTATGAGCGCCGCAAACCGCGCTCCCAGCCGAGATGCCTCTCGCATCTGGGCGCGAAGGCTGCGAGCCGTGAAATCCACATCGGCGGCGAGGCCGGCCCCACGGAGGTCCATCGCCAACCGCAGCGCAGGCCCACGGGCTTCATCGCCTACCGCGGCGACATAGACCGAGATCGCGGCCGGTGAGGCGACATCGGGCAGGACCAGCAGCAATCGCTCGATGCCGGAGCCGAAGCCGATACCAGGAGTAGGGGGGCCGCCTAGCATCTCTGCCAGACCGTCATAGCGGCCGCCGCCCATCAGCACGTCTTTCGCGCCGAGGCCTGAGTGGATCACCTCGAACGCCGTGCGCGTGTAGTAGTCCAGGCCACGGACGATGGTGGGATCGACTTCGTACGGAATGCCCAGGGCGTCGAGGGCAGCCCGAACTCCGGCGAAGTGCTCTGTGCACTCCCCGCACAGGTGTTCGAGGGCACTGGGAGCGCGCGCGCGCAATTCTACATCGTGGGGCACCTTGCAGTCCAGCATCCGCAGCGGGTTGGTCTCATATCGGGCCTGGCAGAAACCGCACATCTCGCCCAGCACCGGCTCGAAAAATGCGCGCAGGGCCACCTGGAAGCCTGGACGGCATTGGGGGTCGCCGATGCTGCTCAGGCGGGTGACGCCGCCCTCGAGGTCGACCCGCGCCATGAAGTCATGGTAGAGCGCGATCACTTCGGCATCGATCTCGGGGCCCGGTGACCCGATGGCCTCGATGCCGAGCTGGTGGTGCTGGCGGAGGCGGCCCGCCTGGGGCCGCTCGTAGCGGAAGATGGGAGTGGTGTAGTAAAGCTTCTGAACGCCGCCGGCCGCGCCCAAATTGTGCTCGAGGTAGGCGCGCACGACGGGCGCGGTGCCCTCGGCCCGTAGGGTGAGGCTGCGCCCACCCTTGTCCTCGAACGTATACATCTGCTTGCTGACCAGCTCCGTCCCCTCACCCACGCCACGCGCGAACAGCTCCGTCTCCTCGAAGGTGGGGGTACGGATCTCCTGGTAGCGGAACCGCTGACAGGTGTCGCGGAAGGCCGCCTCGATGTGCTGCCAGCGCCACGAGGTCTGCGGAAGGATGTCCTGGGTGCCGCGCGGGGCTCTGTACTTCAGCGCCATGATCTCGCCTTGTGCGGAAAGGCTGGTCCCACGATGCAGGAACAACTAGGATTCCGTCAACAGGCGAGTGGGTCCTTCCCGCCGGGGGTTGTGAACCGGAGAGCCGCGCGACAGTCGGCCGCAGGTCGGTGTCGAACACTGGCCAAGCGGGGGGAGGGCAGAAGCCCAGGGCGGACCGTGGTTCGCCTTGACACGACCATCCGACCGTCGATATACTGGGGGCGTCTGACAGCGAGGGCCTGTCTTGCCTCGCCACGGTACTGAGGGTCAGGTGCAGGATGACTGCTGTGCCACAGCGCGAACGCGGCATGGGCATCTTCGAGGAAGCGTTCAGCGTTCCAGTCGAGGAACTGGCGCTTGGGCTACGCGGGCACGTCCCTGTACCGTGGAGCGGCTTCTGGCTGAACCCAAGGCGACTCCGCGGCAGCGATTCCCTGATGCGGTGGTCGCAGGGCCGCCGGAGCGAGGAGCGGCTCGTTCAGGCTGTCAAGGAAAGTGGGAGGTGCTTCGCTCTTTAGTATGGCCCCAGTGGGACAGCGCCTGATGATCCGAGGGAGTTCGAACTCTACTTTGAGCGACTGGAGCGTGCAGGCCTTGGTGGGATCAAGCGGCCAGACCTGCTCATCTTCGCGACATCCGCTCGGGTACGCGTCGAGGCGATTGTCCGGAGGCTAGGTGGAATCCGGGAGCTTCCGTTCACGCCGGAGGAGCGACGACTCGAAAGATGATCTGCAAGGCTGCCTACTACCACGCGTATCTGCTGGGCGAGACGACCGGCGAGGTAGAGATGCGTGCAGACCGCATAATTGACAAGAACGGCCACACCTTGCCCCATGTGCGACTCGAAGGGGGACACCTGGATCTGACTTCCGACGCGCTGGACGTGCTCAATCGAGCGGCGGCTGCCAAACGCCAGTGACGTGGGCGGCGAAGGCGCCATCTGACCGAGTGGAAGGTCGAATGCCAAGGAAGAGACGAGACCGAGCAGCAGACCTCAGACGGAGACTGGCAGGAGGCAGTAGGATCGTAGCCCATCAGAAGTTGCCGGCGGACGGTCCCGCGCGGGAGGCGTTGCGGCAGAAGGGCCAGTTCTGGACGCCAGACTGGGTAGCAGAAGCGATGGCTGCATATGCCTTACTGGGCGGCAGCACTGAGGTGTTCGACCCGGCTGTTGGGGAGGGTGCATTCTTCCGGGCTGTAAAGAGGGTAGCGCCGGAGCTGGGTCGACGGGTTTCGCTTGCCGGAACCGAGATAGACCCAGAGGCCTTGCGGCAGGCGCGGGAGAGTGGGCTGGTGCCTGCCGATCTGTGCCGGGTCGAGTTGAGGGACTTCGTCGCGAACCCGCCCCCTGGGCCGTTCGGAGCAATCGTCGCCAATCCCCCCTACATCCGGCACCATCGGCTGTCCGCGGCGACGAAATCGCTCGTACGCCATCTGGGGGCCACACTGATGGGTTCCCCTTTGGATGGCCGCGCTGGGCTTCATATCTACTTCCTGATCCGTGGTCTGCAGTTGCTTGGCACGGAGGGCCGTCTTGCCTTCATCATGCCAGCGGATACTTGTGAAGGGGTCTTCGCAAAGAAGCTGTGGGACTGGATCGCCGCGAGGTATAGACTGGACGCGGTTGTCACGTTCGATCCGCATGCTTCACCTTTCCCCGGCGTTGACACTAACGCGGTGGTGTTCATGATTCGGAAAGCCACGCCGACTGAAAGATTTGCCTGGGTGCGTGTGACGGAACCGGGAACGGACGATTGGAGGGCCTGGGTGCTGTCGGGCTTTGCGGGCAGACCAGGGCGATCTCTGTCGGTTTCATGGCGCGACTTGGCCGAAGGTCGTGCCACCGGTCTGTCCAGGCCACCCCGCGATGAGGCGTCGTCGGGACCGGCGCTCGGCGATTACGCCTCGGTCCTGCGCGGCATAGCAACCGGTGCCAATGGCTTCTTCTTCCTCACGAGGCAACGTGCGACTGCGTTGGGGATCCCGGAGGAGTACCTCGTTCCTGCTATCGGGAGGACGCGCGACGTTCAGGGAGATGTGATCACCCTGGACGGCATGCAGAAGCTCGAGGCCGCTGGCAGGCCGACCTTGCTCTTGTCTGTCGATGGACGACCCTTGGTCTCCCTCCCGGCCCCCGTCCGCGACTACCTGACGCATGGGGAGGAGGAGGGGATCCCTCGGCGTGCCTTGGTCTCTCAACGCCGTCCCTGGTACAAGATGGAGAGCCGCCGTGTGCCTCCGTTCCTGTTCGCCTATCTCGGTCGCCGCAACGCTCGCTTCATACGCAACTCCGCCGGAGTCAGGCCGCTTACGGGCTTCCTATGCGTGTACCCTCGCATCCAGGATCGCGAGTTCGCACGGAGGCTTTGGCAGGCGCTGCGCCATCCCGACACGGCCGCGAACCTGTCTCTCGTGGGGAAGTCCTACGGGTCAGGAGCCATCAAAGTGGAGCCGCGTGCCCTGGAGCGGCTCCCCATCCCGGCGCCAGTTGCGCGGGAGGCGGGACTGGAGCCGGTGAGGCTCTTCCCCGACTGACATGCCCGCAAGCCCGGTCGCGGGCCGGGAACGCTATCGCCCGCGCGGCATCACGCTCTGTGAGAGGGCTGGCAGAGCCGTTGTCGGGCAGCGGGAGGGGTGGCTCAACGGGAACGGGTTGGGATCGCGCACGATCTGCCGATGACGCGCCTTGACATGGTGATCGCGCCATCGATATACTGGCGGTGAGCCGGTGTGGCAGGAGATGTGATGTTCCAGAGACTGAGAGCGGACCTTCAGGCTGCACTCGAGCGGGACCCCGCTGCGCGAAGCTGGCTGGAGGTTCTGTTCCTCTATCCAGGTCTGCACGCGCTGGTCTTGCACCGGTTCGCGCACTGGCTGTGGCTGCGGAAGCTGCGGCTGACGGCCCGCTGGCTGTCCCAGGCGAACCGCTTCCTGACAGGGATAGAGATTCATCCGGGCGCGACCATAGGGTACGGCCTGTTCATAGATCACGGCATGGGCACCGTTATCGGCGAGACGGCGGAAATCGGTGACGACTGCACGCTGTACCAGGGCGTCACGCTCGGCGGAACAGCCAAGGAGCAAGGAAAGCGCCATCCCACCCTCGGCAACAACGTGGTGGTGGGGGTGGGCGCTAGCATACTGGGGTCAATCGCCATTGGTGACAACTCTCTGATCGGCGCCGGGGCAGTGGTGCTACAGCCGGTTCCTTCTGACTGCACGGCCGTGGGCGTGCCGGCCAAAGTGGTGAGGGAGGAAGGCCATCCGGTGCGAGCGCGGGCGATATCGGGCGGCACTGCCGCCGACCCGTGCGAGCAGTGCATGGCCGAGATCAACGCTCGGTTCCAGGAGTTGGAGCGGCGCCTGGCACGGATTCTGGAGAACGGCGCCGCCGCGACGCTCGTGAGCAGATCAGGGCGAGGAACGGGCGGGGCGTAAGCTCAGCGCCTGCGGAACTGCCGTCCTCGGCTGGGCACCGCCTTCTGCGCGAGGGCGGCTAGCTGATCTTTCGGTATTCCGACAACTCGGTCTCCAGCCGGAGCGCCCCAGCCCGCTTCCTGGCTGTGGGAGCCCGCGTCTTGGCAGCTGCCGCGGTGCGGGTATGTCTTTGAGTCTTTCTCGGCAAGGAACGTCATGGCGATTCGCATCTACAACACGCTGACGCGCCGGAAGGAAGAGCCGCACCCACGCGAGCCGGGCAAGATCTCGATGTACGTCTGCGGAGTAACGCCCTATGCCCCGGCACACATTGGCCACGGCAGGTCCGCGGTAGTCTTCGACGTGGTGCGGCGATGGCTGATGTACCGCGGGTACCACGTGACGTACGTCTACAATATCACGGACGTCGAGGATAAGATCATCGCGGCCGCTCAACGGGAGCGGCGGACGTGGCGCCAAGTCGCAGACAGGTACACGGAAATCTACCTGGAGGAACTGCGGCAGCTTGCCGTCATCCCGCCCACGCATATGCCGAAGGCCAGCGAGCACGTCCCGGATATCCTCGCGCTGATACAGAAACTGGTGGATTCGGGCCACGCGTACCCGGTCAGCGGCGATGTCGCGTTTCATGTGCCCAGCTTCGCGGGGTATGGCAGGCTGTCACGGCGCGACCTCGACTCGCAGATCGCCGGCGCGAGAGTCGAGGAGGACCCCCGGAAGCGAGACCCGCGCGACTTCTTCCTCTGGAAGGCTGCCAAGCCGGGAGAGCCGAGGTGGGAGAGCCCATGGGGTCCGGGGCGACCGGGCTGGCACATCGAGTGCTCCGCCATGAGCGGCAGGTATCTCGGCAGCGGATTCGACATCCATGGCGGCGGATCGGACCTAATCTTCCCCCACCACGAGAACGAGGTCGCGCAGTCGGAGGCCTCCGGCGCACAGCCCGCACGTATCTGGATGCACAACGGGATGGTACAGATGGTCGGCGGACCAGAGGAAACCGACAAGATGAGCAAGTCGCTCGGCAATGTAGTTGACCTGCGCGGGGCGCTGGAGCGCGTGGGGGGATCGGCGCTCCGGTACCACTGCATCGCCGCCCACTACACCAGCGACGTCGTGTTCCGCGAGGCCGAGCTGGAACAGGCTCAGAGCGCCCTGGAGCGGCTACGGATCGGGCAGCAGACGCTCGACCGCTTGTTGGGGTCGGAGGTCAAGCCGGACGGGGAGGACCTGGCAGAGCTTGCCGAGGCGAGGGCTCAGACGGAGGCCGACTTCGAGGAGGCGATGGACGACGATTTCAGCACGCCTCGCGCGCTTGCCTCGCTGCACGGGCTGGTCGGCATGGTCAACCAGGTGGGGGCGCGGGCGGGCGTGAGCTTCGGCGCATCTGAGGTGGGGAAGCGCAGGCTCTCGGAGACCCGCGAGATCCTGGTTCGGCTGACCGGTTCCCTCGGGCTGAGCCTGGAGCAGGTGCCGGTGGAACGGGGCCTTGCTACGGATCTGATCGAGCTGCTGATCGAGGTGCGGCAGAGGGCGCGGCAGCTCGGGCAGTACGAGCTGGCGGACGGAGTACGCGCTCGGCTGGCCGAGCTGGGAGTGCTTCTCGAGGATCGGCCTCAGGGGACGACGTGGCGGCGGAAGTGAGCGGCCGTTCCCGTGCTCACACGGCGCGGCGGCGCCCGCGAGGCCCTCAGCCGACAGCTCGGATTGCCCTCTTCTGGACAAAAGGCGCGGCGGCGGAAAAATCCAAAAAGTACGGAGAATTGCACAATTCTTCGCGCCCCAGCGCCGAGAGCCGGCTATTGACTCGGGGTGTTTGTTCCCCTATAATGGGAGTGTTCGGGCCAGTGGGGACGCCGGCCCGACTTCATGCTGAGTAGCGAGTGACGAAGCTGCAGCGAACCACCTCGCGCGGGCACGTGAGCCGGCCGCGCGGAGCGATCGGGAGGCGTCTATTTAGCGATACGCGTGACGTTCTCACCCTTCCGAACCCTAGTGCATGAGTAGCGCGACTACAAAGGTGGAGGCGGCTTTTCATGCCTGATACTGGCATGCAGGACATGTCCATGAGCTTTCATGGCATGCTGGACGAAGAGGTGGTGCGATATGCCAAGGGCGGCAGCATCAGGGCCACCGAGCATCTCCTCACGAAGTACCGCAGCATCGTCGAGGGCAAAGCTCGCTCTTACTTTCTGATTGGGGCCGATCACGAAGACATCGTTCAGGAGGGGATGATCGGCCTGTTCAAGGCGATACGGGATTTCCGGAACGACAAGCTCCTCCCGTTCCGAGCGTTCGCTGAGCTGTGCATCAGCCGGCAGATCTTCACCGCCATCAAGGCAGCAACCAGGCAGAAGCACATCCCACTGAACTCATATGTCTCACTGCATGCCAGCCTCTTCGAGTCCGACTCGGACCGGACGCTCCTCGACACTCTGGCGGAATCCGACAAACAAGACCCCGAGCACTTAGTGATCACGCAGCAGTTTTCTGATGACCTGCGCCATCGGATCAGGAGGGACCTGAGCGACCTGGAGTCCGCCGTGCTGAGGGGCCACCTGGAGGGCAAATCGTACCAGGAGATCGCGCAGGAATTGCACCGGAGGGTGAAGTCGATTGACAACGCGCTGCAACGCGCGAAGAGGAAGATCGGGAAGAGCATTCGGAAGCTGATGGCCGCCGCCTGACGGCCGTCGGCGACAGAGACAGAGCACGGCTGGATCGCATACGTGACTTGTGCAGGGCGGGGCTACCCGTCCTGTTTTGTTCTCGAAAGGGGCGATCCTGGTGGCGACACAGATACCAGAGGGGCACCCACTGCGGCAGTTGTTCCGGGAGGCGTCCGGCTGGGCATTCCACCACGCCCAGTTCCCGGAGCCCGGGGCGCGAGACTCGCGCCTGAGATCGTACCTGTCGGAAGAGCTGCTGACCCGCTTCCTTCACGTGGACCAGCTCTACCGCCTGAGAGACGCGCGGGGCAGGCCGCTGGCCGATGTGGCCGAGATGCTGACCGAGGGAGAGGGCTCGGGAATCTCGCCCGAGACCCGGGCCCTGTCGGTGCAGCGGCACGTCGGTGACTACACACTCTTCGTTCTCGGCATCTTCCCCGAGAGCCTGCAGCGGCTGAGCCGGGACTGGCGGCGTCGGGATTCGGTGATGGTCCAGCTCGGGGATCTTCTCGTCGCCTTCCGCGACCCGGGCGAGTACTATGAGGAGGCGGGTCGGCGCGCATACCGCCGGGCGGCCGAGATCAGCCGAGAGACCGGGGCGGCCGAGGCCGACATCTTCGACAAACTCTCTCACTTCTTCCGCACCTACGAACAGGTGATGGGCCTGATCCGCATCTACCTCGATGCGAACCCACTGTTCGAGGACCACAGGCGAGTGATCAGTTGAGCCCATCTGCCTCTAGAGGAGGCAGCCGTCCGGCGACGAATCCTAAGGTGCCATGTTTCCCTGGGGGATGAGGGGAATTCTCGCCGGGCTCCTGCTCGTCGCCTCTTTCCACTCGTGGAGCACCTGCTCAGGCGCAGTCGCGCCGAGCTATCAGGGTGGCCGCGTCGCCGGACAGGGGCTGGTGCGGCTCAAGCCCGGGGTACCAGCTCGCGAGCGCAGCCGCCTCCTGACCGACCATGGTCTGAACTGCATCGCGTCGCTCCCGTCCATCGGAGTCGAGCTCGTGGCGGCATCGAGCGCTGTGGATGAGACGCTGGTCCGGCTTGC
>Ga0315284_10016662_pt1 | contig 10418 bp, 12 predicted proteins | sample YL17G09_16_MG_FD_203696 | JGI IMG/M metagenome (GOLD analysis project Ga0315284, IMG submission 203696) | Sediment microbial communities from Yellowstone Lake, YNP, Wyoming, USA - YL17G09_16 | ecosystem: Environmental > Aquatic > Freshwater > Lake > Sediment | place: USA: Wyoming | collected...
CCAGAGTATGTCCAGGTCATGGTCGACATGCCTGGGAAGCTGTTCGAACTCAAGTTGCAGGTGTCCGAGCTGGTGCAGATCATCGACCTCTTAAAGCAGGGAGTCCAAGGAATCACCGAGATAGAGGCCATCAAGCTAGAGCAGGAAGTGGCCCATCATGGAGGAACGGGCAAATGATGAGAGACCTGACCCCGCTCCTGGAGGATTTCATCACGTACGACGGCAAATGCGCCCTATGCAGGAATCGGAGCAGGTACTCGAGTTGGTGTTTCATCAGGTCGATAGTAGTCAACGAGGGCGATAGCTGCAAGGATTTCAAGGAGAGGATCAGATGAAGAGGAAAAGAGAACCAATCACAGAAGAAGAGCTCAATGAAATTAGAAAAGCAATCGTGGAAGTCGCTAAACAAAACTTGCGTGAATTAATCCCGGCACTCAAGGAGGCGATTAAAAGACAGCAGTTTAAACTTATGGAACACGAGCGGATGTTGAAGGAATTGGAGGGATGATGTCCGAAACCCGCGAGAAACAGTCAATCGAGATGTTAGACTCCGGTGCTAACGCGTTGGAATGGGAATCCAAGAGCTCTATTCGGCTTGCAGGATACGGTTTTGGAGGGGCAGTATATAAGGCCCTTCGTGGAATCCTGTATACCGAAAAGCCTTATAGAATGTCCTGCATACCTGATACTCGGTGATACCATGCCTGGAACGAAGACGGTCAAATGGAATGATGAGACGAGAGAGACCATACTGGCAGCGAGGCAGTCCCTAATCGATGATGGTTGGACGGACCCGACAATTCGTGAGACGGTATATCGATTGGCAAAACGCGTACCTGGATGGACGAAAAAACATTATGATACGCTATGTGTCAAACTTGGTGAGTGGAGAGATGCTGGCCTAATCCCATTCGGTCTTTGGTCCGATGAGACGGGGGGGAACGATTACACGCCTATGACTTCAAGGGAGATCGTGGATAGAATCGAATATCTCAAGGCCGCCGTTCCAGCGAGACTTGCTGCTGACGGGTATCTTCATTTCGTCTTTGTGGAGCATGAAGGACTCACCAAAGACGTCGCCATAATGCTTGATTTCTCTGCTGGTGTCGTTTCAAGTCAAGGACAATTAAGGCGCGAGCATCTGCACGCAGTCGTTTTGAAATGGCTCGAAGTCGTCAAGGAACTCAAAGGAAAAGGTGTCAAGGGAATAGCCTTGGTGGATTATGATAAAGGTGGGCGCAGTATCTTCGATATACATCGCAATTGGCTGAAAAGGATATTCGGCATCGAACTGAAACTGTACGGAGTGACAGCAGAACAGGTCAAAGTTGCTGGGTTGGCGATCCATGAATCCCACCAGATTGATGGTTGGGCATCAGAATATGGCTACGAACGCTTGAAAAAGGATCTCTTGAAAGCCATCGGAGGGAAATGAAGATGACGAACGAGAAACCTCTTATCTAGAAGATGAACACTAGGAGAATAGAGCATGAAAATACTGTATCTGAAGGTCGATGGGTCGTGCAAGACGGAGAACTGGAAGGTCAACGCTCGTAACCTGGAGATGGCTGACGGCCCTCACCCGGTAACGAATGATTCTATCTGGCAGGACTCCAAGAGGACTGGCCCAGCAGTTATGATGGTCATCCAGGATGTCTTTGGTCCTTACGGGGCCAGCATGGCCTCAGAGGATGTCAAGACGAGGATGTACGAAGTGAAACTGGCGTCGATGGCCTTCAAGCAGCCGAGTGTCTCGAAGATGTGGCAGAGGATGTTGGCTAACGCCTTCGCCTTCTTCATGAAGTACGGGATCATCTTGTTCATAGTCGCGCTCGTCGGATATTCGGTCATCACGACGCTAACGGGGGCCTGAAGATGGCGAAGGAGTTCACCGATTACATCATCATGGTGCTGGGGTCCGGGGACCGGGTCTATCATCTGGTCCATCTGCGGTATCAGAAAGGGAAACTCTATAATCCAGAAAAAGAAGATTTCAAAAAGGCGATTCCTTTTGAACCAAGTACCACAACTATAGATGGCCACAAGTACCTTCTGAACCTTAACAGGGCCTATCGGGTCAACTGGACCCCTTGGAAGAAGTTCGTCATCAAAAAGCCCTACTGGAAGAACTTCTACAAACCTCTCATCGAGCTCACCCGGTCCAAGAAGGTCGGCCTATTGCTCTATCAGGAACCGAACCCCCCAGTCATTGTGGAAGACAAGATCCCTATCAGATGGCTCTGTTCGGCTTGCGATTTTGAAACCGAATCTCCAAGTGGCATCAAGATTCATATCAAAGCCAAACACACTGATGAGAAAGGCAATATCAAGACGATAGAACCACCAGAAGTGATAAATAAGATCGTCAGGAGAACAGTCGGCGCACGCGAACCGACAGCTCCGATGCACATCAGCCGGATACACCAGCCATCAGGAGTGATGAAGGAATGACCGACGACGATTTCCATACGAAAGAACACATAACCAAACACTTGACTGGAGCGCAATACAACCTGATCAGAGAGAGGTCCAGGGTCAACTCTGCCGATGAACAAGCCTTCCTCAACTGGGAAGAGTTCATTGCTAGGACTCTAACCCCTAGTCTTCTCTCGCCTCAGACATATAAGACTTACATGGCTGGAGCGAACCTGTATAGGAAGGCTCACGGCAGCTTCAAGTTCGGTTTCGTCCAGAAGGTAGCTGGCAAATGGCTTTGGCTAGTGATCGGAGGCGTGGTCATCATGGTCCTGGTTCTCTACTTCAGTGGGGCTATCAGCTTCGGGATGTGATGTCGTGCCAAAAGATGACAAAGCAGGGGATAGCAAGATAGAATTCCTCCAGATAGCCGTAGACATCTACAACGGCTACAAGATCTCCAAGGACGGTCTCTCGAGGGAGGAGGACGTTGAAGTGATGAAAGGCGTCAACGACGAGGAACAGGGTAGGAATGTAGGCTGGAAGGTCTTCAGGCGTGTCTTCGGGGGGGCTGAGAAGAGTGACGGAGCCGAAGAGCCAAAGGCGTGAATCGACCTTCTTGAAGACCGAGAACGGTACAGAAGTCGAGGTAGGTGTCCTGGCCCCCAAGATAGTGGTTCGGTCCGATAAGAGAGGCCATATCTATGTGCCGTTCCTGGATGAGCGCACGATCGACTACATAGCGGCCCTGATCATGGAGATGGTTCGGGACGGGTTCGACTGCATAGTGATGATAACTGGCCGAAGGAGAACTGGCAAGTCGACTCTGGGGCTTCAGATAGCTCGTAAGGTCGCTCCCTCGTTTGGCCTCGAGTCGGTCTCATTCAGGGTAGAAGACTTCTCAGAGATATTGAATAACAATCCTTATGCCGACCCAGCGCACAACAAGTTCCCCCAGGCATTCCTTGACGAAGCTGGGCATGGACTCTACTCGAAAGAATGGATGTCCATCTGGCAGAGGAACCTGGTCAAGTGTCTCCAGATCATCGGCATGAAGAATCAGGTATGCTACTTCATCCTCCCACACATGAGGAAGCTGACTGGCGACATCCGGGACGAAATGGCCCATATCTGGATAGATGTAGATACCAAATACAAACATGAGCGGGGCTACGCCGAGCTCTACATGGGTAGCAGGAACAAGTTCGAGCAATCCATCTGGTGGAAACCTAAGTGCGCCTTCAAGTTCAACGACCTGCACGACGAGTTCTGGCTGGGCTATGAGGAGAAGAAGAAAGCTTTCGTGAACGAGATCGCCGCCGAGAAGATAGATAGTAGTCATACGTCGAAGGACGCTCATCGACTCGACGCGCTCATGGCAACGTTACATGAAGACGGTATGCAGTACAAAGAGATCGGGGGCAAGCTCGACCTCAGTGAGCAACGAGTCTGCAACCGAGTGAATCAATATTTGAGATTGAAAGCTCCGGCCCCTACTAATGAAGTATAATAGCAGAGCGCGATAGTCGATATTCGATAGTTTTCGGCAGATTTCAGCTCACCGATGCTGAGATGTCTGCTTCTTAGCCAGCACTAAGCACACCGAAACCTCGCATTGAAATATCAGTCTAAATATAGAAATCAAAACATTTATATGCGCTGGCATTGTTAGCTAACCTGATAACAAACATGGTAACAAACCTTGTTGAGTGCATCAAGATCCTCCTCTTCAGTAGGTACGGAGGAGGAGGTGACGATTTTGAAGTCTTTTAAGGACATCAGAGCTGAGATGAGCGTCGGCAAGCTCGTCGGAGTTCTGATCTTCGTGGTGATCGCGATGGCATTGCTGCCGACGATCATAGCCTCCACAGACCAGGGAGTGGAGAATGCGACGGCGAGCTACTCGTCAGCCGCGACTCTTCTGGAACTCGTCCCGTTGTTCTACGTCATAGCGATCCTAGTGGCCGTGATCGTTTGGGTAGTGCACGAGACCAGGGGTATGGGAGGCAAGTAGACAGACTCTCAGATCCAGCCCGTCGCAGAGTAGGAACGGGCAAACCTTTTCATTTCTTTGAAATCCGCCAGAAAAGAAGCATAGGAGACAAACAAATGTCAGAACCGCAGGAAACAAGAAAGCCTAACAGATTCAGGATCACTAGCATCATCGTAGCGGTAGTCATGTTGACGGGTGCGTTCGGGATTCTCATTAGCCCTTTCACGGTCAATGTTTCAGCAAGCATCACTGGCGATACCTATTCCGGATCGGGCAATTGGATAATCACGACAGATACTGAGTATAGCGGAACCAATGTCCATGTCTATGGGAACATCTACATCAATGGAGGTTCCTTAACCATTCGCCAAGCCACGTTGACAATGGATGAATCGAGCCAGTATCAGCACAACATCTATGTGAACTGGTCCGAGAGTGACAGGGCGCTTAAACTGAAGTATGCTTACCTGACCGTCACCAACAGCACGGATAATGGTACGCCGATGCTCAAGATTCTGGCATTTACATCATGCAACGTGTATGTTGCCTTCTCCACGATGAACCATACCTGGGTTCAATCCAGCGCTGGAACGAATGTATGGCTGGACAATTCGACATTCCATGCTTCAAGATTCTACGGCATATGGGGTCAGGGGTCCGGTTCGCTCAACATCACTGGGAGCACTTTCAAGGACTACGCTGGATGGGGTATGATTACCACGTCCTTGGCTGGTTCAGTCATTACTGAGAATCTCTTCACGAATATCACACAGACTGAGGACCCAGCGTACAACTATCGCGGCATGATAACTGTCAATGGCGACGGGACAACTGGCAATGTCAGTATCCTCAAGAATCACTTTGACAAAGTAGAGCTCCAAGGCATCAAACTTGTGGGCGCTTGGTCCTCCAGAATCTCGCGGAATGTGTTTGACAACCTGACTAGCACGGTCGAAGGACTTGCCGTCACAGAAGCCATAACCGTTTGGGGTGACGGGAAGCATGCTAGTCTATCGTCGTATAGCTATGTCGACAACAACACCTTTACAGACATAATGGGCGACCCATCATACTATGGAGCGACTGGCATATCCGTCGGCCAGAATGCGAAACACTGGTACATTGTCGACAATCACCTATGGAACATGTTGAAACCATCTGGAGGATACGAATCCGCAGGTATCGGTGTCGGTGGCGGGACAGTTGCGAGTGGAACATCCTATGTCTGCATTCTCAGAAATCATTTCGGCAATGTCACTGGTGATTTTGACACTCCAGGAGGGCAATCGAAAGCAATTGCGGTGAGCGGAGCTGGATCAATAAGTGGCCCATTCACCACTACCAATATTCTTGTCGATGGCAACATGATAGATCTTGTCAAGAACTCTTCGCTGGGTATCGAGGTCAGATACATGGTTAGTGACACGAAAGTCTCGAACAACACGATAACTTTGTTGAGGGGATACGACAGCTCTGGAATAGGCGTCTACAATGAACCGACTCGAATCCTCATCTCTGATAATGACATAACTATGTGGCGTGATGTGTGGGGGATCAACCTCGCCCATAATCACACCTACGCAACAGTGGCAAGGAATACGATTCATGTTTTGGCGCATGAACATTTCCATGATGAGGGTGTGCAAGCGTATAGCAGAGGGGGAGGAGCAATAGCTGTCAATGATGAAAACAACACGATATATTTACCAGGAGAATTGCATTGGACCGCAATCGGGGATGTCTTGATAGACAATACGATTACCCAGGAATCGTACAGTGAATATTTCCCTGAATATACGATCCTGAACTGTTCGGGTCAGATAACAATCGGTCCTCCAGGTCCTTGGGCCCAAATCTTTCTAAACCAAGATGCCATGATATATTCCTGGCATTCCAATTTCACTGTCTGGTGGAGCAGAGGTACAGATGCGACCATCGTAGATAATTTTGGAACCAGTTACGATAAAGTCGCATCCAGCGGTTATTGGAGAGCCGATGGGTTCACATTGACAACTGATTTCTATTTCATCAACGTGACTCTGGGAACTCCAATGCCCGCCTCAGTCAGCAACATCATTAAAATAACATTCCTCATGTTCGGCATCGGGATAGTCGTTGGTGTCGTTGCAGAAGGGACGAACTCACTCCGCAAGATGCAGATGCGCACGACAGAGCAGATGGTCAAGTCCCTTCTCAACATGGTCATCTACATTGTCATCGGCATGGCGTCACTTGGAGTCATGTATAGTATGGTCTAGGAAGTGAACAAATATGTCAGAACCGCAGGAAACACGAACGGAACGGAAACAGGAACGCATCGAGAAGCCTCAAGCATCGAGTTCCAAACCCAGAAAAGTCTATGTCCTAGGCGTAGCCTTCGTCGCCGTCCTTCTCCTCGGAGCGTCCTTCGGTATCATGATCTCAGCTACTACGCCGAACATTCCTACGGTGATTGAGCCTGGGTCGATGATCGGAAGTGCTAACTATGTCATATTCGAAGATGGAGTGAATTATTATGGAAGAAACGGAATGACGGGTGCAATAGCATATTCCGGCACAAATGCGCTGACGGTTTTCAATTCTGTTATAGGCCAGCTACCGCATGGTGGAACAATATTCACTTACGAAGGTAGTTACACATTTTCAACACCCCTGACTATCAGTACTGCTCATATTACGATTACGGGCCAATCAAAAAGTATGCCATTCGGTACTGTTCCTACTGGCCCAAAAGAAGAACAGATGATTAGCCCGAATGGAACTCGATTTATCGGTGATGTCAAAATAGAGGCGGGTTCATGCGTTTTGAACAGTCTCGCTATCATTGGAAAGCTCACTTACACTTCGGCGGCAGACTTCTCAAGTGTCGCTTCATTTTGTGATGCCAATAGTATCTATGTTCTTGGTGGAGTGGATATTATAGGATTAGCTGGAGCGACGGAATCCCAAGTCCCATATTGTATGGCTTTTACTAATTCCTTTTTTATCGGTCTAACACCTAAGAACGCTCTCAATATGACTTCCCCCGATGTATTCATGGAACACATCTATTTCACTAATACGGAACTATTTCAATTTGGTGTCGGCTCAGTAGTTTGGTGCGATAGTCTTGTGAGTGATGTTACATTCCTAAACTGTATTTTCGACACATCATCAGCATACGCTGTATTGAACTTGTCAAGCAGTGTGGTAACTAAATTGGCATGGAAACTCATCGGTTGTGAAATCGAATTGAATGCTGGAGCGAATCAGGTTTTCTTGATGGTGGGAGCAGGTGCTACTTCTCATGTCCAAGTATTCATAAGCGACAGTCATTTTTCTGGAACAAACCCCAAGTATCTTGTCAAAGACACTCTCGGAACGAACTTTGGAGCAAATTGCATGATTGTATTCACCAGGGTATATTTCCAAGATCCCCATGTGCATATATTTGGAGCAGGACTCGGAAATGTGATGTTTGTCGATTGTTATTTCCAATCAGGAACAATAGTTGAGCAACTCAGCGCATCTTCGTCTAGTAGTGCTTTATTCATCAACTGCTGGAATCTAAATCCATATGGGCTGATTGCCACTCCATTCTCAGGTGTTAATGATGATTGGAAAACTATTTCTATCGCATCTGGATATGCAGGTTCAGCCACTCCGCCAGCGAGCAAGAATATTATGGTTTATGATACCGCTGTGCAGGTTAGTGCATCAGGGGGAACTGGTCTATCGATATATGTCTATGACCGTGCTGGGAATGCAGTCTTGTCTGGAGCTACCTCGCTGACAGCCTATTATATTCCGCCAGGTTTCAAAATCAATTTCGGAGCATTTTCCGGAGGGCCGACTTTCATAGTAGTCGGGGTCTAGGGGATTATCATGAGTTCCAGGCTCCCTGCTAAACTCGTTTCCCTTTTCCTCGTCCTCTCAGTCAGTCTGCTAGGCTATGTGAGCATGAGCACTTGGGCCCATCCTTTTCCCGTTCCTGGAGCCATAAACATTGACCCCGATACAACAATCTACCAATCATCAACGGCTGGATCAACGGTTCAAGTCTTCTTCGCCGACAGTATCGAAACGCTCAACAAACTGACGGTCGACAGAAACTACATCCAGGTCAATGATGGGACCATGATCGGCGTTCAATCAACTGTAGATTGTGACTTGAATCTGACGAGTTGGGAGCCAGTCCCGGAAAAGACGGCTGGTACGGTCGCAGAGTTCTCAATCGATTCTGCGGGGAATTGGGTTCCTTTCCAATTCTACATCGGCAATCTCAAAGCAGGTTATTGGTACAATGTCTTCATAGACGGCCAACTTGGTCCTCGGCTTCAGACGGCATCAAGTGAAGGAGTCATCGGATTCACATATTCCGGTGACCCTGGAGAGCATAGTTTCGAAATAAGGCAATTCGCTCTAGCTCCACCAATGCCGGGACTTCTGGGTCTGATAGTTCTTATGCTCATCGTCGGCGTCGTGGTAGGCATCATCGGAGAAACAACATACCAACTCCGCAAGCAGCAACCCGTTTCAACAGAACACATGGTGAAATCCCTTGTCAATATGACACTTTACATCGTCATCGCGGTAGGCGTCATCGGCGCGATCTACGCATTGCTCGCTGGAATGTAGAAAACTCATGGAAGCAATTCAGCCTGAAGAAGACAAGGTTAAGAGAGTTCGTAAGCTCAAGGTCATAGAAGTGAAGCCCAGAAGGCGGTATTTCTGGGCAGGACCAGTGATAGCGGTTTTTTTGGCATTGATGTTCATACTGAACGCTCCTGTCAGTGTTTTGGCCCAGGATGACTATACGTTCGGGACCGAGCTAGTGAACAAGGGCACGTCAACAAGTCCTACTGAGAAGAATACGGAGAACGCGGTCTACAACTCACTTCAAGAGGCGGATCAATATGCGGATACGATCTTCACAGCAACCACAGAGAATGTCGTGGTAGGCACTGGAGGCGGGGCGGCGTTCCCAGGCGCACTCACTACAGATGACGCAAGCCGAAGGACATACACGGAAGCAAGTTCTGGAGGTTCTCCAACATATCAGATTCTCAGGCCCAATGCCGACAGTTCCCCGATTACTTTCACGCCGACACCTAGTGGGACGCATTATACCAGCGTAGATGAAACAACGGCTGGCGGGAATGGGGATACCGATTATGTGACTGGTACGACTAACGCCAATGAGGACCGATATGGAATGTCCGATGGCAGTGGAAGCGGGAACTTCGATGTTACCATCTGGCTATGGGCTGCGGGCGTTACGACCTCATCATGCGCCGTCCAGTATGGAGTCGTCATAAGCAGCACAAAGTACCTGGCGGGGACTGCTACAATGACATCGACGTCTTACGCCAACTTCTCGGCCACATTGACTACCAATCCAGCGACTGTTAGCGAATGGACTCTATCTGAAATCAATGCGCTGATAGTTTATCTCTACATGACAGACGCTAATCCCGACATGAAGGTAACTCAAGTAGCCATCCTTGTCACACTGACCCCGGCTGCAAGTTATACGCTCGATGCCCAGATAACCTATTCAGGAGTCACATCGACAGCCCAGACCGTAAGCTACAATGTCCTCTGCCAAGGCTACAGGAATGGAGATACGGAGAATGTCGGCGTCTATGCGTGGAACTACATCACAACCGTTTGGAATCTGAAGACCACGATCTCGGCTGGGAGTGACACGGATTACAACTTCGACCTCACAAGCCAGCAAAGGGATAGTGGGACAAACGAGGTTAAACTCAGATTGGTCGACGCCTCTAATGGAGATGCTACTCAGACGGTCGCATATCTGGATGTGCTCAAGGTCAGTCGTCTCGAGCTGGGCTATGCCCTCGATGTGGAGTTGACGGCTACCACAGTGGCTCAATATGGAGACATTACGCTTAGGATCAAGGGATACACTTCTGCTGAGACTTTCAAGGTCAACGTGTGGAATTACATCAGTTCTTCTTATGACCTGAATGTCCTCTCCATCACATCCCTTTCAAACACTTGGCAGACG
>Ga0315284_10016663_pt1 | contig 10418 bp, 20 predicted proteins | sample YL17G09_16_MG_FD_203696 | JGI IMG/M metagenome (GOLD analysis project Ga0315284, IMG submission 203696) | Sediment microbial communities from Yellowstone Lake, YNP, Wyoming, USA - YL17G09_16 | ecosystem: Environmental > Aquatic > Freshwater > Lake > Sediment | place: USA: Wyoming | collected...
CACGCGTTATGTTCCGCATCACAGACATATTTAATCCAAATATTTTTGGTTACTGCAAAGTAATGGCAGTGGAGATTATGGGGGACGTTGAAGGTGGGCACGTTCATTTTGTAAACGTTAACACTGCTGGATATACAAACGATTTAGACGCAAATCGGTTTACAACATGGTCGCTTATTATAGGACCCAAAACTAAAACCAAAACTAGTAAAGTAATTACAGGCATCCCACTTGATCCAACTCTGCATATTCTTGAAGCCGGTTACATTCAAGATAGACAACGCAAGAAATATATGGCTAAGACATGTCTAATAAAAAAGTAAAAATAAAGGTTGGTCAAGTATTTAAGTATGACTCACATATGGCTGGCGAGCCAGTTCACAGATATCAAGTTACTAGAATTGAATCAGATAAAGTTTTCGCTATTAAAAATTATGGGAAAGAAGTTTTAATGGCATATCATGCTAGGAGTTACGTTACTTTTGACAGATTCTATTGGACTAAATATATTTTTTACGCTGGACAAGATCATGCCGATGCCAAATGGAATCATGATTATATCGAAAAGATTATTCCTGGCATTCCATTAGATCCGAGCTTACCTATATTGGAAGCAGGATACTTACAAGATAGAGCTAGAAAGAAGTATAGGAAATAAAATGGATGAAGATAGAAGTTGCGACTATTGGTTGGATGGTAAACACTATTACTATACTAGTACCGGCGGAAACCAAATGTGGACTGTAGACGGTAAGCTTCATAGAGATGATGGTCCTGCTATTGAATCTTCTAATGGCGATAGGTTCTGGTATGATAATGGTAAGATGATCGCTAGTGATTGTCCTACTCTTATGAAACGCCCACTAAACAATACTAAACCGGCGCCAGCACTCACAAATAATTCTGAGTTGTATCCCGCTAAGTATCTAATCGTTGGAGTAATCATTGCGCTTATTATTGCGAATATCGTAGCACATTTTCTTTAAAGGACTTGTATGGCAGCTAAACTTGAAGTGGGTCAATTTTGGAAAGGTATCGGATCATATGATTACCTTGGCACATATAAAATCACTAGGCTATCTATCCGAAGAGCTTTCTGCTGCAAGATCACCGATGGTCGCATTGATAGTGAAGAGTTATATTTTCGCAGCATTGATGACAATGACGAAGTAGTTAGTGATACTAATTTTAATATGTGCTGGGAATTAGTGAATGTAAAATTACGTAAAACCAAACCAAGAAAAGTAATTCCTGATATTCCTATTGATAATACATTACCAATTCTAATGGCAGGACACTTACAAGATAGGCAGCGAAAACAATATAGACCGAGCAAAAATGAAACATAAGATTAAAATAGGACAATGTTGGTCATCGCCCGGCAGGACTAGAACGTTCCTTATAAATAAATTTATATCCCATACTATTAGTAATGGTATTGTTATTTCTAAAGCCTATGGAATTGATTCTTCTGATAATCTAGAAACTTCATTTGCAACCATTGATGAGAACGGTGAAGCAGAGGTTGGTGGGTGGTTTTTAATTGCTAAGCCTAAAATTATTCCAGGCATTCCTATTGATCCAACGCTACCAATTCTAATGGCTGGATACTTACAGGATCGTGCAAGAAAAAGATATCATAAGGTCAATCAATGAGAGTAAAAATTGAAGTAGGACAATGTTGGGAAAGACTCATTAGCGGCACATGTGCTCTAACTCACAAGATATTTAGCGTTATTAATACGAAAGTTTATTCGCAAAAAATAGTAGACTTCCGTTTAGAAAATACCATTTATAGTATGGGGAGCATTGACTCCGACGGATATCTTGATGAATATTTTTATCTGCACTGGTTTTTGATTCCCGATGTAAAGCTTCGCCCGCCTCACAAAGTTAAAGTGTTTCCCGATATACCACTTGATTCTAGTCTTCCAATTTTAATGGCTGGACATTTACAAGACCGACAAAGAAAACGATTCCGTCAAGAAAAAACAAAATGAAACATACACTTCGACCACATCAAGTCTGGACCGATGGCACTAGACAATTCACCGTCACCAGAATTGATGGCATAGAAGTTTATGCTATTTACCATACTACTGGCAGAGAAGTCTTGTTAGTTCGTTTGAAAAAAGGTAAAGCAAAACTTCCGAGTAAATGGAAGCTTGTTGAAGGTTATATGGTCCCGCCTACTAAGACTATAATTCCAAGCAGAATATCTTATGAGAATTAAAGTTAAACTTGGAATGCTTATTATGTATGATGGGGTAACATATCGTGTTACCCATGCCGCACAAACAGGATGCTATAATCAATGTCAAAGTATTGGTGGCGGTGCGCCATTCAGTTTTGGATATATGGTTTATGAAGACGGACGAACTAATATTAGCGATGGCTGGGTTGTACAAGAAAAGATTATACCAGATATTCCATTAGATCCTTCTCTACCCATTCTCGAAGCAGGATATTTGCAGGACAGACAACGCAAACGATATAGGAATAAAAAATGAGCACGGTAATTAAGAAGGGACAAGTCTGGACCGATGGTGTAAGTCATTATTGTATCGCCGGTATTGTTGGCAATAAGGCTTATGCTAAGAACCTTCATACTGATGTTGTGTGTTCATTTGTTTGGCTCAATCCAGATAATACTGCGTTTTCAATTCATGAGCCTTGGAAGTTAGTTCCTGGCGTGCAAGATCCTCCTACTAGATTTATTATACCGAGTAGGCTCGTAAAATGAGAGTTAAAATCAAGGTGGGGCAGGTATGGCGCTACGACTTTAATCCTACACGCTACCGTATCATTAAAGCTGCTACCTTATGGGATGACTATAATTTAGCCCATTATATTGGTTCAGATGGTTTTGAAGATTCAAAAGAATCATTGTTTGGTCGTGTTGGTAGTGACGGACTAACCGAACTCATTAGTTGGAAGTTAGAAAATCAGGAAGAAGTTATAGGGTATCCTCTTGATCCTACGTTACCTATTCTTCAAGCGGGGCATTTACAAGACAGAATGAGGCGTAGAGGAAAATGTTAGTAAAGGTTGAAATTGGACAAGTATGGAAATCATATGCTGATAACATATATAAAGTTAATAGAATTGAGGCTGGAACAGCATCTGCAATACTTATAGCTGGAAACCGCTACGCCACAGATTCTTTTATTTTGTCTTTATTTTTTAAATAAATGGTTTTATTCTTCTCTCTATTTTTTTCTCTATGCTTCGCCCTATTGTCTTTATTATATTTTGCACTATATATCGCCCTCTCTTTTTTATGAGCGTTATAATATTCTAATGAGATTTTATTTTCACAAGCTCGGCACTGCGAACGATAACGAATATTATTTTTTATTAGCACCTGACGAAATTTTGTCAAATCTGATTCGTCACACAATTTACATTTTTTTGATAAGTTATCCACAGTAACTATATATCAATAAATATATGTCATTTACGTTTGAAAGGAAATAAATTATGGTGTCGTTTGATGGTACTGCAAAGTGGGAGCCATATAGAACTCCTGCCGCTCCCGCGCCAGATCTATATGATACTACTGATGGAAAGATCAAGAAATATACTGTAAATGCAGACTTATTCGATATCAAAGTAAGTTTTGTTTGCGAGGGATTTAATAGCAAAGAAACATATTCTATGACGTTTGAGGGCGATAAAGAGCCCGAAGAGAAACGTTTTTATAAACATGAGTATCTAAATGATAATAATGGCGAATATTATCTTGATAAGTATATTAGGGATAGCATTCGTATTGGCTATTTAATTATCGATGGTACGCGCATTCCGATTGGAAGATTAATTAAAGTCACAACTGTGGAAAAGGTATCTCATAACGTTAAGTATGATTGGTATCAGGCTCAGGTCTAAATGAAATCAAAACACATTGAGATTATAGACGGTATTATACTATTAGTTGGTCTATCTATTCTTATTCCATTGATGTATTGGCTTTGGAACGATTGCATAGGAAAGTACTGATAAGTGCATTCGGGGCAAAATTGCGTTCCTGTTATGGTTAATTAGGAGATATAATGAAGAAGACATTCTATAATGTTTGGTGGAAACGTGGTGGTCATTGGACGGTTAACATGATTGATCATTGCGGCACTAACGACACTAGGTATATGCAAAGTCGTACATATCCAATTCCTCTAACAAAAGCAGAGGCACAAGAACTTCTTAGACAATCATTGATTTGTTCTCCGTGGGCTATTGGAGAATATGAGATCCGTCCAATTGATGGGGCAATGAAGCCGCCGAAAGTTATTCCTGGGTTTCCACTTGATCCTACTCTTCATATATTACAAGCCGGTTATATTCAGGATAGACAAAGAAAAAGATCATGAAAGAAGTATTCTATAATGTTTGGCGAACCGATCTATATCGCTGGTCAAATAGCTTGACTGACAATAATTTTGAACCAAAACCACTCACCAAGGAGTTTGCAGCTAAGCATTGTGAAGAGCTTAATATTTGTCATGGCACTACCAATCGCTTCATAGTGCTTCGTTTGGATAAGCCTAGGATAAAAAAAGTTATTCCTGATTTTCCGCTCGACCCTATGTTACCTGTTCTTGAAGCTGGCTATATTCAAGATAGACAAAGAAAACAATTCAAAGGATAAAAGTACAGTCACAGTGTAATTGTCCCGCTCCCATCGTACAATGTAGGCTCCCTAGTGTGGAGCACCATAAGATTGCTACGCTCTATTAGTTTCATACCCATTAAGTAATTAAGAACAATAAGGATTCAAATTGAATACAGATAATAAAAATTTGGTCCGCGTTCGTTATATCAAAGATGGTAGGCTGCATCGTGAAGATGGTCCGGCAGTTGAAAACATTGGTGGGTATACTGAGTGGTGGGTTAATGGTCAGCGCCATCGTATTGGCGGTCCCGCCATTGTCCATGAGAGTGGCGAACAGTTTTGGTATGAATTTGATAAGCAGCACCGAACTGATGGCGGTCCTGCTTGTGAATATTCTAATGGTAATAAAGAGTGGTGCCGCTTTGGAAAACTTAATAGAGAAGATGGTCCTGCCGTTGTTCTTACCAATGGTCATAGGGAGTGGTGGGATAATGGCATTCAATACGATCAGCCCGCCGTTGAGTTTACTGACAACGACGGAACCATTTATTGGTACCTTTATGGCAAACAGCATAGAGAAGACGGTCCAGCTTATATCGCATTGAATGGCGATAAGTCTTGGTGGATCGATGGCAAGCTTCATCGTTTAGATGGTCCTGCCATTGAGTTAGGCTCTGGAGCTAATTCTTGGTATAAGAATGGTGAGTTGCACCGTGCTGATGGTCCCGCTGTTACTTTTGATAATGGCAAATCATCCTGGTATTTTGAAGGTGTGTTTCAGAAATGAAAGAGATAGTTACAACTTCTATTATAGCGATCCCAGAGATTGAATGTTTCTTCACAAGAGATGATGGTAGCAAATTCTATTATGTTGAAGGTCTGCTTCACAAAAAAGATGATCCAGCCATTGAATATATCAATGGAACTAAAGCTTGGTACAAAGACGGCAAGATGCATCGTGATATATTGCCTGCGTTGATTTATTGTAATGGTGATAAAGAATGGTTTCAAAATGGCAAGAGACATAGAGAAGATGGTCCGGCAGTTGAATATGCTAGTGGCAGTAAATTTTGGTATTTGAATAATAAACAACAGGATATGAAATGTTAGAGTGTAATTTAATTAAACCCGAGCTTTGCGAAGTTGCAAAGAAAATTAAGCTTCTTGATAAGAGTTGTTATAACTTATCCTGTAAGGTTGATTGGCGTTGGGTTCATGTTGATAGAAATAACTACTGTGGAACGTTTTCAAAAGGAGTATCAAAATGCTTGTAATTGCGGTTAGTCATGGGATTCTTTCGGATGGTTTCACCAAGAACGCCAAGACGGAAAAGAAACTTTCTGGTTGGTCTGAGGCTCTTGAGTTTGTGTGTAAGACGCATGAGCTTCAGGAAGATCAGGTTGACGAGATTCTTCTTGTTGGCAATGACCTTACAGTTAAGAAGCTTTCTATCGAGGATAGCTGGAAGCTTGATGAGCTTGCCGAGAAGCTTAAGCTACTCGCTGCGGCTGATAAAGCGGAAGCTGAGTTTGATGAATCTGTTCAGGAGGAAGATGATTCTCCTCCTAGCAAGAAAACTCTTCCTCCCGATTCTGAGCGATATCTTTTTGAATCCGAAGATGCTGCATGGGAATTATACGAAGAAGACTGGGATTGATTCAAAGTTCATAGTCCCAAAGATTTTAACCTTCTTTTAGAAAAGCAATTAATGAATACTTTCGGATTTTGGCTATATGAAGAACTTGTGGATTTTATTGGTGTTGGAAAAAAATCCATTGCCTTAACCGTTCCAACTTTGCACGACACATTCTCTGTAAGAGTTAACTCGCTTCGTATGGAATGTTTTAAGAATGATCCTTCTTGTGCATTTTGCAAGAAGCGTGTTGGCGTTCTATGGGTACTTGAAGCTCATGCTAATGAAAAGCCACACCTTAATCTATATGCTATTGGAAAAAAAGGTGGACTCATTCTAATGAATAAGGATCACCTAATTCCTAAGAGCAAGGGTGGCGAGGATAAACTTTATAATTTGGTTACCTCGTGCGAGCCATGTAATACTCTTAAGTGCGATAAGATCGTTACTGAGTATGTAATGCCACCGATGCGATCAATTACTCCCAAACCCATTGAAACTAATGTCTGATATTCTGTCCGGCGTTTACGCTGAGACTGTAATCTCCCATCGTACAATGCAGCGATCTAAGGATGTAGGCGAGCCATGAAAGAAGTGGCGATATCGCCTTTATCTTTTGTATGGTGACTCATTTGGTTTCCTTTTGCCCCTGTAACTCAGCTGGATAGAGTGAAAATTTTCTAAATTTTATGCCGTAGGTTCGAGTCCTACCGGGGGTACTAACTTATATATAACGCACGGGTTCAAATCATTAAGGAGTAACATGGCTAAGTTTGATGCTATATTCTGTGCAACATGGGCAATGATTTTGTTCGGTGTTGTAACCATGCTCTGCGTAGTTTTATTTTCACTCGGCGAAGTTTTTATTGCACTTCACTTCATTAACAAGTTCTGGTAAAGGAAAAACACAATGGATTTTTTGAGAATGGTTCAGAAGCTCGCCATCAATACTGTCGTTTCTTCCGCAACCAACACTGCAAAGTCAATGCTTACTTCCCAGTTTAAGAAGCGGGCAACCAGTCTTTTTACTAAGGAGAAGTCCGCCAAGGATATTGAGAACGAGATTATTGACAACCTTGGATATGCTACTGAGCACTTCAAGCTTGATAAAAAGCAGAACATTTCCTATAAGTCTTCCACACTATTCGTTCATGAATGGCTCACTAAGAATCCCGATCTTGTTGGTCGGATTATCCGAGATGAGGAAAGCGGCACCGTTTATTTTGATGGCGTTCAGATGAATGGTCAGATTAAGATTGACCTTATCAATTCCTTGCAGAAGGATACTGGCGTTCAGTCCACAGCATTGTCTTCGCATTTTGATGGAGCTTTGAAGCTGATTGACGTTTCCGATTATACTTCTGTTAAGTTCAAGGATACTTTCAAAGGCTGGGATAGTTCGCAGCCTTCGGTCATCAATGACTGGATGAAGAACTGTTTTGGTTCTGCTGTTAACAATCCCGAGTATGCAACGTTCCTTTTCAAGAAGTGGATCGTTGGCACTGCTAAGCGAGCAATGCATCCCGGTTCTTCTTTGGATGGTTGCCTTACGTTTACTGGACCCGTTAGAGTTGGTAAGACTAGGTTCTTTAGAGAGATTCTTCCGCCTCCTTTTGATGCTCGCACCGGAGAGATTTATTGCAGCCTTAAGAGTTCTCAGAAGTTTGTTGAGTCGATTGTTGGCAAGACGGTGGCTTGCTTCGATGAGCTTTCTGTTCTTGACTATGCGAATACTACTGAGCTATTCAAGCAGCTTTTGTCTTCTCAGTTCGTTGATACTCGTCTTCCTTGGCGTAGGGATCCTCAGCGTTATGCTTTGCGTCAGGGCTTTGGAGCCACTACGAACAAGAGCAAATTCATTAGTGATGAGTTCCTTTCTAGCAGACTGTGGACTATCTCTTTGAATAACTCGTCTTCATTGGATTTTGATTTCGTTCGCGACAATCGAAAGAAGCTTTGGATGGAAGCTGTTTATCTTGCTGAGCAGGGCGATTCCTGTATTATGAGTAAGGATAATCAAGAGCTTATTCAGAACTACAATAAAGATCACCTGATCTAAATAGGCGTTCGACCGCGCAAGACTTGCGTACAGTACGGCTGCAATCCAGTGTAGCTGTACCCTCCCATCGTACAATGTTGCGCACTATGGTTGAGGGCAACGAAAGTTAAACCATGAAGACAATGAGTATTACTACAATTACTACAATTAACGGAACCACCGAATATCGCGTTGATAATATTTATCATAGAGATGATGGTCCGGCAATTGAGTTCGCTAGTGGTGATAGGTTCTGGTTTCAGTCAGGCAAACTTCATAGGGAAGATGGACCCGCTGTTACATATTTTAATCGTCCCGCGCGGTGGTTTCTTGATGGCGTAGAATATTCTGAAGAGGAGTTCAATAAGAAGATGAATATTGTTGACCCTACTAAATCAGTTATGACCACCGATTTATATAACTCAAAACATTGGAAACTTGCTGACGGTAAATATCATCGTGAGGATGGTCCTGCCCTTGAGCACTCTAATGGAACTAAATTATGGTATAAGCATGGTAAACTTCATAGGGATGGAGGACCGGCTGTTGAGTATGCTGAAGGATGGTGGGTTGATGGCATTCAATTTACTGAGGAAGAGTTTAATAAGAAAATGAAAATCGATACTGCCCAGATTAATAAAGATCCTGCACCTACGCCAGCCGATCCTACTAAATCAGTAATGACAGTTGATAGTGGCGGAACTATTCGTTGGAAGCTTCCTAACGGACTTCATCATCGTGAAGATGGTCCGGCTTATGAAGAGAAAAGCGGATATAAGCAGTGGATTATTAACGGTCAGCTTCATAGAGAAGACGGTCCAGCAATTGAGGGTGTTGGTGGAGTAAATAGTTGGTGGCTTGAGGGCAGGGGCTACACCAAAAAAAAGTATGATGCTGAGATGAAGGTTAGACCTATCATGATTGAGCGTAAAAGTGGAACCAAAGAGTGGTATCAGAATGGTGTGCTTCATAGGCTCGACGCCGCAGCGGTAGAGTTTGCCAATGGAGATAAGAGCTGGTATGAGAATGGGCTTCCACACCGTGCCGACGGTCCTACTTGGGTAGGAATTAATGGATCTAGAGCTTGGTGGATTAATGGAAAGCGTCATCGTACAGATGGTCCAGCTAGAATTCAGTTCATGCCTAATGGCAATCAAGTTAACGAATGGTATCTTAATGGTATTCAACTAACTGAGGAGGAGTTTAATAAGAAGATGAGTAATACGCCTGTTAAAACTGTTGCCAATAACGAAGAGCGTTGGCATCTTAATGGTAAGCTTCATAGAGAAGACGGTGCGGCATGGACTGAAGCTAATGGAGATAAACACTGGATGTTTAATAACCTTCATCATAGATTGGATGGTCCTGCTTTTGAAGCAGCCAATGGAGCCAAATCCTGGTGGGTTAATGGGAAGCGTCATCGTGAAGATGGTCCCGCTCGCATTGATTCCAAGGGTAACAAAGAATGGTATCTTGATGGCGAGGCATTTGGAGAGAAGGAATTCAATACTCAGCTGAAGATTAGGGCAGATGCCAAAGCCAAAGAGTTGAAGAATGGTTTAGTGCAAGGTGATAATGGTAACCAGTATTGGTATAAAGATGGCAAGTATCATCGTGATGATGGTCCCGCTGTTGTTATGCCTGGTGATGGAGAATATTGGTATAAGGACGGCAAACAGCATAGAGATGGTGCGCCTGCTGTACTGCGCGAAACCGGAGACAAGATTTGGATGATCAATGGTAGGGTTCATCGAGAAGATGGTCCCGCCTTTGAACACGCTAATGGTACAAAAGAGTGGTTTATTGATGGTCAGAGTATGTCCAAGGAACAGTTTCTAAATCTAACAACTAAAAGTAACGAAAAGAAAGAGGGTATCAAAGTGGCAAATGAAGTGACGTTTATGGATCGTATCAAGGCGGATGCTACGGAGGCTGGTTACCGTGTTGCGGCTACTCAGTTTACCGCAGCCATTAAGGGCGGAATTCTTCTGCTCTTTAAGGATAAGGGCTTTGATGAGTCGAAGCTTTCGGTCGTCAAGGAGATGCTTGAGTCTGAGTTTGGTACTGCCATGGTTTCGGCTGTTCTCGGATATGGCTTGGTCTATATGCCCAAGCTCAAGGATGACGCGCGTATCGTG
>Ga0315284_10016665_pt1 | contig 10418 bp, 8 predicted proteins | sample YL17G09_16_MG_FD_203696 | JGI IMG/M metagenome (GOLD analysis project Ga0315284, IMG submission 203696) | Sediment microbial communities from Yellowstone Lake, YNP, Wyoming, USA - YL17G09_16 | ecosystem: Environmental > Aquatic > Freshwater > Lake > Sediment | place: USA: Wyoming | collected...
ATATCTTTCAAATTTTTAGCATATTCTATAAATAAATCGGGATATAGCGATGCTGTTGTTTGCGTTGCTGTTTGTGTTGATGTTTGTGTTGTTGTTTGTGGAACCAAATCAGAACATATTATCGAGGTTTTACTATAATCGCGCAATTTAATTTGATTGAATCCTTTAATATTTTCGGGCATTTCTTCTATTCCTGTAAATGTACTATAAAACGTGTGTAAATCCTTGTTAAATTGTATACGTGTTTCAGGCGACATATCTTTAAATTTGCCGGTTTCATAATCGTATACATCATCATAATATAATTCCATTAATTCAGGAATACCAATTTCATCGTGCAACGTTTTTTCGGTAGAACCAGTACTATTTAAATTTATGGAACATAGTTGAGGATGAGCGGGTGGAATACCTTCACCCAATTCTTCTAATGCTCGTATACTATTTTCGCATAAATTTATTTTATTTATTGATATGGTTTTACCCTTAGGTATTTTCGATTTTTGATATAAATTATTTTTTATAGTATTACCAAAAATATCCGTATATACGTATTCTGGATTTATGGTGGTTACAATTGCCGCAAAAACATGAGCTATTTTAATATAAAACGTGGCAATTTTACGACACATTTTCGCCTTTTTTTCTATATTAGGAACAGGAATCGTGCCATTTGTTGCAGAAAACATAAGTTTTTCATTATTGGTCGGATCGATTCTAGTATTGAATGCATCTAATTCTAAAGTGGTGAAATAACGATCAATAATATCCGCAGTTAAAATGGTTATTTTTTCACAGTATTCAGGTAAATATAAATTTCTTAAACTTTGAAAATCCATGGTCATAATATAATGACACGCAATATCATCTAATTTCTCTAATAGGTCTGTATTGGGTGTACTGGGACTGGGTGTACTGGGACTGGGTGTACTGGGACTGGGTGTACTGGGACTGGGTGTGCCATTTATATCATTAGATTTAGATTTAGAGAAACTAATACCCATATATCATAAATATATATAAAAATTGATCGTATTATTCCGAAAAGAATAACATGTAAAGTAGATAGGTCGGCAGAGCATCCAATAAATATGATTAAAGAACAAAGTAAAAAACGAAAAGATTTATTGACAATAAGCAATAAAATCAATAAAACACAATTATGGAATAATTTTGATAATGAAATTAAAGCATCGTCTTCATCGGCGGCGACCACATCTTTAGAATGTATTTATAGAGCATGCGGCGATCGCGAAAAATGTGATCGATGTGAGAATGTCTTGGCATTTTCAGAAGAAGGGTTTTTAACATGTACTAATGCTAAATGTGGAATTATTTATAAGGATATTGTTGATCAAACGGCAGAATGGAGATATTATGGCGCAGATGATAATCATCATAATGATCCTACACGATGCGGTATGCCAATAAATCCATTATTAAAAGAATCGTCGTTCGGTTGTAAAGTGGTGTGTATAGGTTCAATGTCTTATGAAATGCGCAAAATACGGCGATATACTGAATGGCAATCAATGCCATATAAAGAAAAATCGCAATATGATGAATTTCAAAGAATTACATTAATGTCACAGAATGCAGGAATACCGAAACTTATTATTGATGATGCAGTACGGTATCATAAAAAAATATCAGAATACGAATTGACATTTAGAGGCGATAATCGAGATGGTATTTTAGCTGCATCGATTTATATTTCATGTAAAATCAATAGTTACCCTAGAACGGCTAAAGAGATTGCAACTATATTTAATTTAGATGTCACGAGTGCGACACGTGGATGTAAAAATGCATTATCAATAATCAATAATTTAGAAAAGGATATGGATAATACCGAGAAAACCGCATTTTGTAGAACAAAACCCGAATCGTTTATTGAACGATATTGTAGCAAATTAAATATTAATAATGAATTAACTAAACTATGTCAATTTATTGCAATGAAAATCGATAAAAATGATTTCATGGCCGAAAATACACCCCATTCTATTGCTGCAGGAATCGTGTATTTTATAGCACAAATATGTAAATTAAATGTAAGTAAACGCGATGTTAAAAACATCAGTGAAATTAGTGAAGTCACGATAAATAAATGTTATAAGAAAATTGAGAAAATAAAGGGTGAATTAATTCCCGCGGTTATTTTGAAAAAATATGGTATTGCCGCATAATAATTAAGCCATATGATTCATAATATCATAACTTATATTGCAACAAAAAAAGAAGAACAAGACCAAATTCGGCAACGGATAAAACAACAACAAGAACAGAATAAATTGAAACAAGATCAACAATTACAGGATTTTCAAAAACATAATTTAGCCAGAAAACAACATCAACAACAAGTACAGGCAGATCATTTAAAAAAACGCGATGAAAATAGGCGACAAAAGCAAGAACAAGAACAGACTCGATTACAAGAACAGGATCGATTACAAGAACAGACTCGACTACAAGAACAGACTCGATTACAAGAGTTGACGGAGTTTGACCCAAATATAACAATAGATTTAGACAATGACGACGAATTAAGAGAAAAATATTACGACAAGAGAAAACATTATTATATATGTAGTTATGGTGGATGTGGATCAACAATATTGACGAATTATTTATCACATTTTGGAAACGTATATCATATTCATTCACGAAATCCGCCCACAAAATTACAGTATATTGGAAATATAAATGGTGTAAATATAAATGGTGTAAATATAAATGGTGTAAATATAAATGGTGTAAATATAAATGGTATTGCAAATCAATATGAATGGTTCGATAATACAAAAGAAGTAAAAGAAGAAGAATTACATAATTATAAAGTTATTTATATTTACCGAAATCCAATTAAGGCAATGTATAGCCGATTTTTATCGCCGTCACATTTACGGAATATTCAATGTACCGATACAACAATAACAATTCAAAATGTTATCGATAATGCAAAAGATTTATATGGAATCGAGGAATTTTTTGATAATTATACCGATAACAATAACAATAATAAAGAAAAACGAAATTATCAAATAATTGGAGTGAAATATGAAGATTTTTTTGAACACGTGTCATATTTCAATACTAGTCTTGGATTGCCCGACGATAAACGCATATATCCCAAGAAAATAGAATTAGTGCGCGAAATACCACTTCATCATCATTATTTATTGGAAATAATTTATGGAAAACTTATTCGTAAAATGGATAAAATGGAATTTATTACAATTGTATAATCGTTCAAAGTTATAAAATAAATACTTTTATAATTTTAGAATACTTGGATGGCCGATTTTATATTAGATGAAACCGTTACCGATACAGTTACCGATACAGATACCAGTGAAATTATTAATATAGTGACACCACCAACCAGAATATTTATTGTGCCATATAGGAATCGTCTTCATCATAAATTCTTTTTTTGTAACCAAATGAAATTTTTGATGGATGATGAAACGGATTATGAAATTTATTTCGTACATCAATCAGATACCCGCCCATTTAATAGAGGCGCGACTAAAAATATCGGGTTTTTAGCAATGAAAGAAAAATATCCAAATGATTATAAAAACATTTCATTTATATTCAATGATGTGGATTCTGTCCCATTTCATAAATTATTTGATTATCATACCGTTCAAGGAATAGTAAAACATCATTATGGATTCGAAACATCTTTAGGTGGAATTGTAGTCATTACTGGCGCGGATTTTGAACGAATTAATGGTTACCCTAATTTCTGGGGATGGGGAATGGAAGATACATGTCTTCAAAAAAGATGTATTAAATATAACATTCAAATTGATCGCAGTGAATTTTTTCCAATTGGAAGTGCTGAAATCTTGCAATTATTCGACGGGGTTTCTAGACTCGTATCCAGCCGCGATCCTCAGCGTATGAAGACAGATAACGGACAAGACGGAATATCCACAATAAATAAATTACAATATACGGTTGATACCAAATCTAGTCGGACTGAAGATAATATTTATGTCGTGAATAATCCGTTGATTTTTTTCGTGAATGTATCTTCGTTTTTAACATTGGTACGATTTGATTTAGATAAATATCACGAATATGATTTAAGAGAACCTGTTCATAATATTCCGTTTTCTGATAAACCCAAGACGAATAATATTGTCGCAACACCAAATTCGTGGAAAGATATTCCTTACTACCCTACTGCACACGAACGTAAGGCGATGAACCAACCGACAAGACAGCAAACGGGACAGCAAACGGGACAGCAAACGGGACAGCAAACGGGACAGCAAACGGGACAGCAAACGGGACAGCAAACGGGACAGCAAACGGGACAACAAGTTCGGGTTAAAACCGCATATGCATTGATGCAAGACCGGCAACGACAACAATTCGATCTACAACAACAACAACAACAACAACAGCAACAACAATATGGCAGGTATTTGTACCAGCAACAACAACAGACACAACAACAGACACAACAAAGACAACAACAACAACAACAAAGACCGAATGCATCCCGAATTGGATTAGGTGGTGTGAGATAAATAATAATCAAAAAAGAAGAAAAATATAAAATGGTTATAATATATAAAATGGTTAAGCGAACACGTATCTATAAACGTAAACACAGTCGTCGCAATTTGAAGAGAAGCAGAAGAACTGGACGCGGACAAACACTAAAAGCCATGATTACAGGTAAAAGTGGAGGACCGGGAATCTCCAGAAAAAAACATTTACCCAAGCTACCAAACGTAAAATGGCCGCGCATACGTCTACCACACAAAGAAGGACGATCTCATCAACCGTTTCTTTCTTTTTTTACTGGGAAATAAATAATATATCAGTCAAATAAAATATAAATACTATTTCTCTATTGTTCATATGGATAAAAGAGAAATATCAAATCAAATTAAGCAAATAACTAAAGATACGGTGGATATAGAATGGCTCAAATTGAAAAATATTAATTTAGAAGAATTGTCCGCATTAAACGGCCGTAGTCGATTAGGATGTGATTTCATCGACTACTATTTCTTCGAGTTGCGATTGGATACTATTGGAAATAAAGGGATCACCTTTTTCGATTTTTTGGAGAATATTGAGGAATATAAATCGAAAAAATATATTCAGACATTATTAAATTTTTGTCAGAAAAATAATCGATATAAAAACAATCTGATCCAGAAATATTATTATTGTTATGGACTATGCTTTGGCCGCATCAATGCATTCAAGATTACAAATGCATTGACGCTATATCATAAATACCGACCGACCACGATCATGGATCCATTTTGTGGATTCGGAGGAAGATGTGCTGCCGCATTATTATTGAATATCAATTATTATGGAGTGGATTTAAATACGGATTTGAAACCGGCATATGATAAATTATTGGTGGATTTTGATAATCGGGACACGACCACATCGGCAACGATCGATATAAAATTCCAAGATGCATTATCAGTCGATTATATTTCCAAGACCTACGATATGGTATTTACATCACCTCCATATGAAAACATTGAGGTGTATAAACACGGCGAGAAAAAATCGATAGATGAATGGACGTTATTTTATAATACAATTTTCCGGAAATTATGGGATAATTTGTCTTTGTCGCCGACAACCAACCGGGGTATTTTTGCGATTAATATAAATGATAAAATATATAATAAAATATTAGTTCCTTTATTCGGACAATGTGGTGAAATTATCCCATTGAAAAAATCGAGCAAAAACAAAAGTTATAGCGAGAATATTTATGTGTGGACAAAGAATGGACAAAGAATGGACAAAGAATGGACAAAATAGAAAATAAATAAATAAATAAAAAACACGATATAATATAGAATGACAACGTCAAACATCCCAAAAATCTGCATACTAATGTGGTATAATGATCCAATACGTAATTATGCGGACATCAATTATGCGATAAATAAAATATATTGCGATAAATATGGTTATGATATAATTCGATCTCATGAAAAAATGTATAAAGATCGTCATGCTGCATGGGAACGGGTGCCGCTTATACTAAAACATATCGAACAATACGATTACGTTATATGGATAGATGCAGATGCGCATTTTTATGTAGATAGTCCAGGTATAACAAATATTATCGAAAAATATTCCACACACAATTTCATTTTTAGTGGAGATCTAAATAACAAAACATCAGGAGAGATAAATACAGGCGTATTTATAGTAAAAAATAATCCCGCTAGTATTGTTTTTTTGAATGAATTGGCGTATAATAACGATCTGCATAAAAAGAATCCATTCCCAAAATGGTGGGACCAAGGTGTTGTGAGATATATGTACACAAATAATATTTTAGATATACGACAAAATAGTGTTACTGTCCCGTACGGAATTTTACAGCATTTTTACGAGCATGAATTATCAAAATTCGAATTAGAAAAACCATTTATTCATCATTCGGCAGGAATGAAAAGTAGCGATAGATTTAAATCGTCTAAGAAATATTATACTCGGTTATAATGCAACTAACACAAGATTATCTCCTCCTCTGGGTATATTATTTACAAATGGTCCTATATTTACACTATTTACACCCTTGAAGTATTATGACTTTTATTATTTGCAATATCTAAATCATAATATATATGTTTTGAGTCCCATAATTTACCATAATGAGGGATCAATGTATTGGATTGATCAGTGTAGTATACATTGGACATTTGAAAAACCAATACATTATTAAACGATATATATTTTTTATTTTTATATTCATCATTATTATACAACTTATCTATATTTATATGATGCGACATATCAAATTTCGCTTTATCTTCTATCTTAAAAAATTTACCAAGTAATCTTGGACCAGTTGGGTATAATGAATTTATGCCATAATATTTGTTCTTCACATTTTCAACAATTTTACTAATGCACGATAATAAAATAAGATTTTTTGGTTTGCATACCATTAGCGCATTATATACGCCAGTACAATCTACATCAAGTACCCAGTGTTCGTCATAAATTAAATGCATAAAATTAAAATTATTAATAAGTGTATATTTTATATCCAAATAAATACCACCATTTATATATAATACACAATATCTCCACAAATCCGCTTTATATGCGGTAGGTATTAAACAGTCGTATGAGTCCAATACAGTTTGATTAAAATGCGTTTTAATAAATTCACGACAATCATTATCACCAAATAAACAATATTCAAATTGCGGGTTGGAAGATTTAATATTGTTTATACACTCTAATATATATGGTGAAAAGGCATTAGTATTCCAAGTTTGATATATTTTTAAAGGTATACACTTTTCTTTATTATCATCAATAGGATCACTATACGGAATATTTTTTAGAGGTATATTTTTTTTGTATATTACAAGTTTTAATATATTTATCATATTGTTAATCGGGGAAACATTATGTTTACTAAGAAGATTTATTTTATCTAGATATAAATATACTTTTAAATATCGAATAGATGAGGTTAAATACGCAGGAAGATCTGTTGTATTATTAAGTTTATGCAACGCATCAGATTCTTTTCCGTGCGGCAAAATACAATCAGTATCAAAAAGAACACTTCTATTTATCGTTGGGGTAGAAATATGCAGCCGCGGGATATTCATTAATGATAACCAATTGGATATAATAATATCATCACTAAATACAGCATTCGTATCCTGTATACATTTGTTAAAATAAGTAAGCCATGATTTTTTAAAAAAACTGCGGTGATAACAAACGGAAGCATATCCTTCCAATACATCTACATTGGAAATAGTATCTACATGTAAAATATTATTTTCGTGCCATATAAATCCGGCCAACCCCATTGCCATTTTATTTGTAGAATTAATAATTACGTTTTTATATAATTCAATGGTTCCGTGCAAATACATAATATCGTCGTCGATCGTAATTATCCAAACATCTTCATCTTCGGGGATAATTTGTATTGCGCCTTGAAGTTTTGTTCCCGGTCCAATATCTTCCCCACATTTATTCCATACAATATTATCGAATTTATCAGATAATTCTTTTGGGATATTGTCGGGATACGATTCACCAGTTCGTTTGAATACATTGGGGATATTTAGATATATTTTTTCGGGTTTTATATTTTGACTATACATTGAATTTATTACATTTCCTAACAACGACAATCGTTTAGGACTTGTGGTTAAACTAATGACAAATCTTGGTTGTGTTGTTGTTGTTGTTGTCATTGTTGTCATTGTTTATATTATATTATACGATATATTTTTATCTAGATTTCGCGTGTAAATACATAAATATAATTGTTCACGTATTTACAATAAAAACAAAATGCTTAAAATCATGACATTATCAAAACCCGCCTCTATAAAAAAACCAGGAACACAAGATAATATAAATCTATTCTACCAATTTTTTATTCATTCTGATCCAATTCGTAATCATGAAATTACAACATGTTTAAGAAAAAATGTAGAAAATCCACATATCACGAATATTTATTTATTGAATGAGCGGATATATACTTTGACAGAATTAGGACTGCATAATAATAACAACAATAATAAAATTACACAAATAGTTATTGGTCGACGACTAAAATATTCAGATGTATTTGATTATACCCTCAAAAATAATATTATGGGATATATTATAATCGCCAATGCCGATATTTTTTTCGATGATACTGTGAAAAATGTGCGGATATCCGACATTCATCTCCATAAAAAAATGTTTGCGCAATTACGATTTGAATATAATATTCATCGTAATCTTGCACACTCTGTTTTATTTGGACCACGATCTGATTCACAGGATACATGGATCGTTCATAGTCGATTTATAAATGAAATTACTGTGTCTACAATTAATAATATATTCGATTTTGAATTGGGACAAATGGGATGTGATAATAAAATCGTCTATTTAATGATGGTGTTGGGATTTGAAGTATTGAATGATCCTTTTTTCATAAAAACATATCATTATCATAGCACAAACATTCGCAATTATACGGTAAACAATCGTATTCCTCCGCCATATGCAATGATTATTCCTGCAAGAATAACACGACAATTACCACTATATAAAGAAATTAAAAATGCATTGAGATTATCATTCAACGACAATTCAATGTTATACAAGTATATTCATAATAAAATGGAAACTAATAAACCGTTTATTATCCCAAGAATCGCAGGAATCGAGAATCGGTTTGCGGTAAATATGTACACTAAATCAAAAACAAGACATCATGTAAATAACCAATTGACATTATCAAAAATGAAAAAAAATGCAGGCATAAATATCACTAATGAAAATGATGCAGTGCAATATGCGTCAATGTATTTAAAAGCATTTGAGAATTGCGAAATATATGGCGGATGGAATCGAATGGGACATGTCTACCAACAATCGCAAGATGCTGTAGAAGAATGGTTCCCGTCAAGTAAAATGTTCTGTTCATTTTCATTTGATATTTTCCATTATATTTATTCATCGACTTGTTGGACAAAAGCATTACGAGGAAAACGATTGCTCATTATTTCGCCATTTGAAGAAAGTATTTGCACTCAACTTGAAAAACGTGGGAAAATATATGATGGTGTTGATTTGTTTCCCGAATGTACTTTTATAACTATTCGGTCGACACAAACACAAGGCGATGAAAAGAGCGAATCATTTGTTAAAGAAATTGCAAAATTTTTCAAGAGAGTGGACGCGGTGGCTGGGAAATACGATATTGCACTCGTATCATGTGGCGGGTATGGGAATATGATTTGCAATTATATTTATGAACGGCATCAGAAATCGGCGATTTATGTGGGGGGAGTATTACAAATGTATTTTGGGATTTTAGGAGAACGATGGATTAGGGAACGGCCAGATATTATGAAATTATTTGTCGATGGAAACGATGCATGGACACGACCAACCGAATCTGAAAAACCGAAAGATTTTATTAATGTGGAAGGGGCATGTTATTGGTAATATTTTTTTGTGATGCTAATATATATGAAACATACACGACGATTGAAGCGACAACGAAGTAGAAGTAGAAGTACGATAAAACAATGAACGAACTACGTCGAGTAGCGAAAAAATATGATATTACACCACAAGGCGATTATGTGGATATATATAATAAGGCTTCAACAGTTGCTCGATTATCTTATATTCTCTAATAGAATATAATATATATTTATAATTATAACATATATATTATAAAAGGATATAAAGAGAACATATGATATAATGTATAAGCCGGGTAATGAATGGACAAGAAAAAGAATTTGTCACCATTGCAGAAGCAGGTTTGCTTTCTGGATTGTCACATCAAACACTTCGTAAATTTGGCGATAGCCAGGAAATACGCAGCTATAAAACACCTACCGGCCATAGAAGATTCAGTA
>Ga0315284_10016666_pt1 | contig 10418 bp, 10 predicted proteins | sample YL17G09_16_MG_FD_203696 | JGI IMG/M metagenome (GOLD analysis project Ga0315284, IMG submission 203696) | Sediment microbial communities from Yellowstone Lake, YNP, Wyoming, USA - YL17G09_16 | ecosystem: Environmental > Aquatic > Freshwater > Lake > Sediment | place: USA: Wyoming | collected...
ACCATCCATACCCATTAAATAAAACATTTCGCAACTATGTGGTTTTCCTTTATCATAATTTTTAAATGCGTTAATTGTTTTGATGATTAATTTAATTTTATTTACAAATTTAATTATATTAATATATATTTTAATCTTATTTTTTATAATATCAGAACAAGCGCTAGTGTACTCTTTGATTGTATCATCTTTATAATTGGGAATAGCTTTTCCAGTTTTTATTAATAACTTTAGTATATCTATATTTGCACTATAAAATTCATATGTTTTACATGCAATTTTAAAAGCATTCTTGCCGTATCTGTTTGTATATTCAGGATGTGAAACCCCCGTATTCAATAATAATTTTATAATATTAATATTACCTCGTTTACAAGCAATCATAAGAGCTGTTTTTTGAGATATATATGCTGTATATTCAGGATGAGAGTTATTAGTGTCAATCAAACATTTTACGATTTCTACATTACCATATTTACAAGCAAACATCAGAGCCGTATTCCCTTTATCATTTTTATATTCAGGATGTGAAACCCCCGTATTCACTAATAATTTTATAATATTAATATTTGTATTCTTATTCATAGAAGCATACATAAGAGCTGTTCTCCCCTCCCCATCAAAATATTCGGGATGTGAATCATTATATTTTATCAATATACTTACTATTTCAAATGTATCATTCATATTATGATTATTATCGTAACAATCACAACTAAACATTAATGCAGTTCTACCGGAATCATCTCTATAATTTAAATTACAATTACCGTTATCTAATAATAGTTTTACTAAATCTAAATTTTTATATTTACATGCAAACATGAGAGGGGTTTCTCCATTTCTATCTTGATAATCTGTATGTAAAATACCATCATTGTCTCGTAATAGTGATAAATCGAAACCTTTTTGATGTATATAATTAAAAAAAATCAAGTTTCTTTTAAATTGGTTTTTTTTACAATCAATCACACTAGTCATTTTATACTAATTTTTAATTATTATATATTACTTTTAAACCAAGGTTTATATTTTAATATACATTACAAAATAATCATTTTGTAGTTTTATAGTTTTATTGTTTTACCAACCCCAATATAAAAAATATAAATAGTATTATTTATACACAGTATGCGGATTCAACCCAAAGAATTTTAATGTTGAAGATGTATAAATCAAATTTTTTTATATGAATAAACGTTATTCCATTTGACGGACGATTCAAATCTCGCGTCATTTGTATAATTATTATACAAATTTTAATATAGTTATTTTATATATAAATATTATATATAAATATTTTATATATAAATATTTTATATATAAATATTATATATAAATATTATATATATAAATATTTGTCAGTTGTTTTGATAGGGGGTTCGTTTCGATTTATACTCGCATAGCGTATATTACACTATCGCGGTACGCTATGCTAGGTATGATTTACTCGCATAGCGTGAAAATATGAAACGTACTACCCCTCTAATCAGTTCAAATATTTTTTATGTGTAAACAACATAAAAATAGTATAAATATATTATTAATAACCTAATGTACTGTAAGCATCAATCAACCTTTTTTTTTGTAATGCGTTTTTTTGTTTTACTAAATCTTCAACTAATGCACCATAATTTGGATATTTCAAGCGTGTGTTTGTATCAGTAGTTCTTTCGTTAGGTCTTTGTTTTAATACGGATTCCAGTAATTCACTTCTTCTTTTCATTTGGCTTTCACGTGCGGATTTTGTTCTTCCTAAACCTTCCCTTGTTAATCTAGCAGCTTGAGCTAAACGTTCATTTATTCTTTCATTTTCGGCTTGTTCGTATAATCTACTTTTCATTGAACGATTAGCTTTTGTTGCACAAGACCCCCGTTTACCTTTTTTGCTACTTTTTCTCCATGAACAGTCTTTATCTAATGAACATGATGATTTACTTGCACCTGAACATTTAGAATATTTCATTATAGACCTTTTTATTTTTTTAATACTGGAAGAACGTTTGGTAGAAGAACGTTTTGTTTTTTTAGTGGAAGAACGTTTGGTAGAAGAACGTTTTGTTTTTTTGGTGGTAGAACGTTTGGTGGAAGAACGTTTTGTTTTTTTGGCAGACGAACGTTTTGTTTTTTTGGCAGACGAACGTTTGGTGGACGAACTATTTTTTTTATAAATAGCAGAAAGTAATTGTTTTTTATTCTTGGTACTAGGCGATTTTACTTTTCTAGTTTTAGCAAGTTTCTTTAACTCGTCAACCGTTTTATTTGTTAAAGTCATTTTTTTAATAGTTATTTAGTATATAAAATATTATTTTATTTTTTATTTTTTATATTTAAATTGTAAATTATAAAAAAAAAGTAATAAAAAAAAATTTTTTATTTTACTTTATATAAAAATATCTTATAAATGAATCCTGCTGTTGCTCCTTGGACTATGCAAAATATGAGAAGAGAAATGGAAGCTGAATCAGCTACTACTAAAATGATGAAAGTACTTGTTGTAATTATCCTCGTACTTTTAGTACTATTTATATTTATGTATTCTTCATCCGATACCGCTTCTTGTTCACCAGCTCAACAAAATGATACATTTGCATTCTTTAGACGCCCCAATGCTAGAAAGTAAATTGAATAGTATAAACTTTTAATATGTTAGTTTAAAAGTTACTAAAATAAACCCCCAAACCCCACTAAAAATTAATAAAAAAATATATAATTTTTAAAAAATTATATATTAAACACAAATATATTATATACACGAATCCTATTTATTTTTTTGTTTACTTTATAAAAGTACACTTTCAAATATATTATAATAACTTTCCCACTCCCCCCTATTAAATTTAAATAAACCTATATTATGTTTAATACACCACTCCATAAATAGTTTATAATTGCATAATAATTTACTAGTTAATATATAATATGCGTATACACTAGTGTTTTCTTTGTAAGGAGGATTATTATTATTATAATTTAATATTTTATTTGTATTAATCATGGTTTGTTTACATTTTTCATTTAATAATTCATAAAATATAGTATTAGAATTTGATTTGTAAAAACAATATATAATAACCGCCCAAGTTTCATTATAAGATTCATTTGTAGAACTTGAATTTGTAAAAAGATTTACATGTTTTAAAATGTTGGATTCAAGTTTTACATTTAAATTTGTTTTTATTTTAAATTTGTCATTAGATTCAAGATTAAAACAATGAAAAGTTTCGTGTATGAATACTTTTAGGCATTCTTCTTTACGAAATAATACAATTTCTCGGCCACCTACTGTAGGTGAATTTTGTGTAAACCCCGAATTTACTTCATACGGACCAATTATTTTATTTGGGTCACTGGGTAAATGTTTTTTAAAGGGTGTATTATAAATATAAACATTTATGGGGAATATAGGAAATAATGGGTTTTTATAATTATCTATTGTATCTATTAATATATAAAACCAACTAAATAATTGCGTGATTAACGCTTGCGTGCTTAACGCTTGCGTGCTTAACGCTTGCGTGCTTAACGCTTGCGTGCTTAACGCTTGTGTGCTTAACGCTTGCGTACCTGCGTTCCTAACGCCTAACGCTTGCGTACCTGACGCTTGCGTACCTAACGCTTGCGTACCTATCGCTTGCGTAAAGTCAGTTACATATATTGTACATACATAACGATTAAATAAAGGTTCAGAAAGTGTATATTTTGTAGTTGTGGATGGTTGAGTTTCAATATAATTGAAAATTCTTTCATCTAAAAACATATTTGGACCCCAATTTGAAAATTTTTGTATATTATTTAATTTTGTACTAGTTATTTTATAATTTAAATTATAAAAGGTATTTAATTTAGTATTTAATAAATCTAATACTTTTGATATGTTTGTTAATTTAGTGTTTGTATTATGTTTTATTTTTTCATAGTTAATCAACATTGCACTAACATTCCGTTTCAATACGTCTTCCGTTTCACGTTCCGTTTCACTATTAGATTCACTATTTGATAATTGTATAATATTTTTCATTTATATTTATAAATGAAAAATATTTTTAATGGATTTTTTTTAATGGATTTTTTTAAATGAACATTTAAATTTTAATATAAAAAAAATCAAGCGTTAGTGCTAGCGTATATATAGATAATAATTCTAAATAATTCATATAATTTTACTCGCTATTGCGAGATACGCTAGCACTTGTTATAAAACTTATATATTATTATGTGTCTCTGTTGTTAAATGAAAATTTTTATGAATGAACATTATTTAAATGAAAAATATATTTATTTTTTTATATAATCAAAATATTGGTTGATTTGACGGGTATCAAAAAATAACTCGCGTACTTGCGCAAAATACTCTAAATATAGAGGTTATAACGTGGTATACCGTATTGCCGAATTTGAGGATCGATATTATTATATACATAAATAGTTGTATTATATACCTCTATATTGTTTTCATAAAGTTTAAATTGAACTTGTACAACATCTGGATAGTAGCTGCCTATATTAAAATAAATATCATTACAATCATTTACATAAACATAAACTTTGGATTCATATATCGGTTTAATATCATAATTACATAATTCACAACCATCATATAATTTAAAAAAATCCTCAAGTTTATAATGTATAGGTTGATAAGAAGAATTCCTGTATATACCGTATTGTTTATAATCAGCGCTTGTATAACCTACACATCCGTTTTGTTTTGTACCCCATTTTCCTAATGTTTGTTGTTGGTTTCGAAATATAATATTATTCATTTATATCTTTTAATATTATTAAATATTTTTAAATATATAAAAATAATATTATTTATATATATTTAAAAAATAGATGAGTGCAATTGCGAGATGTTTATATAGTCTTTATAATTATTTATATTTGTAACCTGTGCAAAATTATAATAAGCGCTAGTAACACTCTTATATCGTAATATTCAAGCTCGGCAGCAATTAAAATATATATATAAAAATGAAAGCTATATTTAATTTAACAGGAAATAAATAGTAAAGGTAAAAAAAATAAAGGTATATAGTTGGTTGATATAGACGTGTTGACTGATGTTTATAAAAAAACCCTTGTTGAATATAAATATATAAAACCTTTAAAAATTTAAATATTAAAAATAAAGTAGTCACAAATCAACTAGTTACAATTTGTGTATATACTCCGCACGGAGTTAAATAGATATTTGAGGTTTTAATCATAAGAGTTGAATCCTTTCTAAATTTTATAATATCCATACTAATATCACCAGAATACGTTGATAGCGACCTCCAATCGGGTGCAAATTTTATCTTTTCAGATATACCAAAACATCTATAATATAAAAAGTATAATAATTTTTCACTATTTGCATATAAATCTACGTGTTTATATTCATTTATATATGATTTACAGCATTCAAAACTACACATTACTCCTTCCATAATAAACAATAATGCATTTTCATTGCAATTCGTGCATTTAATATTATCAATTGTAGTTTTAAATTCCTGTTTACAATCAATACATACTTTACATTGTTCTTTTGTGGTATTATTATTCGTATTATTTACAACATATTTATATAATTGCCCTATTTGATGATTTACATATGTATTGTCTTTATTATAAACAAATAATGGAATCCCTATTGGTAAATTTTCAAATAAATTTTTGCACCACCAACAATGTAAATGGGTTTTTTCATTATAAGATATACCATTATTATCAATAAATTTATCGTTTGGAATAATATGTACTTTAAATTTATGACAAACATCATTATTATCTTTATTAACTGGTGCAATTGATAAGACGGGATGGGTGATTATTTTATTATCCCGATTATTTAATGTTATATTTCGTAAAGTAAATGTAATGGACATTATTTATATTAAAAATATTGTTTTGTTAATACATTTCACACACAATATATTATATGCGAGGGTATCCTCAAAAGTAGGTCATACGCTAGTGTTATACGCTAGTGTTATACGCTAGTGTTATACGCTAGTGTTATACGCTAGTGTTATACGCTAGTGTTTATGAAATATATAATTAATCTGTATTTTTTTATTTTAAGCGCTTATTACGCTATATGTATATAATTTATACGGTATTATACGATAGTATACCGCATAGCGGTAATATATTAACCTACATATATTACAGTTTCACCGTGATCAATTTCGTCCAACAATAAATATAATATACATAATATGTATGTTTTACTTTCACCGTTATTTTCTTCATACATATCAATACCCTCATCATTTATTGTATTTAGATAATCATTCTTAAATATACCTTTATTAAGAGTAATCTCGTTAATCAATTTTAATATAATATTTCTAGTTATAACAATAGATACACCCGATTCTTCTAAACCACCAAGTTGTTTATATAATTGAATAAAATACTCTCGCAATGTATAATGGTTTTGTATATAATTGATTTTTTTTAGATAATCTGGAATGATTATATCGCATACTTTATTTTTATATAAGGGTCGGTCTTGGTATACAACAACGTAAAAATATTGAGAGTAACCCATATTATTCAATTATATTTAATAATAAAAAATATTTTAAATCACTTTATACTTTTTAGTCTGAATATATTGAATTAATGATTTAAATTTTTAATATAAATGAATTCATCACAATTTAATATTATACGCCTATCTTTACTTGAAAATTCAAATTTTACAGATAATTTAAATGTAAAGTTATTTGAAATTTCATTTAATATTAAAGATATTTTGTTTAAGAATTATTCAATAAGAATTGTAAATAATAATATATACATTGGTGTTGTGTTAGATAGCAATTTTTCATATGAATCAATAAATTTATTGACTACATTTTATTCACAACTCATCATGACCTATATAGGGGAACAATATCCAGAATATAAAGAAAATGAACATCCCGTAATAAAATCTATTATAGAAGACAAATTGGTTGTTGAATATATTCCAATCTCTGAAATCAGTTTAGATTTTATATTTCATTTTGACGAAAATCAGAACTAAAGTCATATACGCTTTAGCGTAACACTCTAAAGCGTGGTATTAGATTTGATAATATGATGTATTAAAATAAAAGTATATTGTTTAAATATATAATATTTTTTAGTGTTGTATTCCATATATTATTATATATACTTATATTTGTTATTTTATATGTTGATATTTTATATAACGATATTTTATATTGAATTTTCAATATAAAATAAACTCACACTTACACATTATATTTTAAGTATATTCTAGTATTTTTATTATATTTGTTTGGTCTTTTTTTCTTGATAATGTTAAAAAATTTGTTATATAATCAACTCTTTTAGTTGTAAATGTAATAATAATATTGGGATTATTATCTAATATTACTTTATTTCTCTCAAAATATGCTTGTCGTTTGTACTTGCTAAATTCAGTTGGTATTATTTTAAGTGTCCATTTAAATTGTTCTGCTAAATTTCTTATAATACCATCTCCTCCTGCTCCACCCCCACAAATTAATTCTATTTTGGTATAACCATTTTCTTTAATAACTGGATAAATTTCTTGTAACATTACTTTACCAATATTAGATATATTTTTATAATCTAAACTACACATTATTGCGATTTTTAATATTTTAAAATCTACGACATTTTGAAGATTTTCAGCATTAATAATATTTTCTGATGCGGTAGGACTACTTTTTAAATTTAAAACGGGTATCTGGGGAACAAAATCTTCATCATCATCGTCTAATTGTGGTGGTTGCATTTATATATAGTATTTAAATGTTTAATTCTTTTTTATAATCTTCTATATTACGTATAGGGTATAATTAAGCTTATAAGTTATTTATATAAATATAGGACCAAATATAAATATATGAACAATATTAAAATACATATTGATACAAGAGAAACTGATTATAATATTAAAGAACTTTATAAAATATTGAATAATGAAATAACATTAACAACTACTGCACTTACGATTGGGGATATCCATATATATTATAAAGAAGAATTATTATACATGATTGAAAGAAAAACGATTGGTGATTTTTTAAATAGTATAAAATCTGGTCATTACCATGAACAACGTTCAAGAATGATTGAATCTGGAGTCCCTATGAATAAATTAATATTATTAATACAAGGTTACGAATATAATAAAATACCATCCGAGTTATATAATTTATATTCTAGTGTGATTGCAAGTACATTACAATTAGGTTTTCATATTATATATACACATGATATACAAGATATTGGAAATTTTTTATTGTATGTATGTAAATCAATAATAAAAAGAGATGATGAAATAAATACTACCCAAATTATAAACTTGAATATAAAAAAGAAAAATGTAACTCCAGATAATTGGTATATAAATTCATTACAATTAATACCTGGAGTTAGTCAAAAAATCGCAATAAATATATCTAATAAATATCCAGATATTACAATATTAAAGTCAGAATTAACAAAAGATGAAAATATTTTAGTAGATGTATGTAAACCAGGTACTAAAAGCAAAAAATTATCAAAAACAATAAGCGAATATGTGATGTTCAAATAATTATAACTTTATTTTTTCAAATTTTTTCCGTTAATATGAATTCTATTCTTTACTGGGTTTACTGGGTTTACGGGGTTTATATATTATATATTTATCAGCTCCTGCTGCATGACGTAATGTATATTTACTTGATGATTTCCAATCTCTACCTACTGTTTTTTTACTAAATGCATACACATCTCCGTTTTCTAAATCTACTCTGAATAAATTGCCAATAGGTTTATTTTTATAAAACCATTGTAATACTAATGGCATTGTAGCTCCTAATCTAACACCCAGTACTAAATCCCGATAAAGCTCAGTATCACCATGATACCCTATTCCATTTTTTGTTATATCTTTATAATAATTAGTTTCTGCATACAATTTTTCAGCTTTATCACCAAATATATTTGGTAATTTTTCTCTTACTATTGATAATAACGGTAATCTATTAAATGATATTACAGTACCTTCACCTTTTTCATAATTTGGGGGTTGGTCAAAATCAGCTATACAATTATTTTGTCTCGCATGTTTATTTAAAACTTTCTTTCTACGATTATCAAAATATTTTGCATCTTTAGGTAAATTATCAATTTCATTATATAAATCTTTTGCCTTTATTTTATTATCTGTAATTATTTCAATTCCGTTTTTTATTACAAGTAAACTAGCTTCTATATCTATTTTTTCTTTTTCATTCATTTTATCGTATATATCTTTAGGAATTAATGTAGTTAAATTATGATTAACCGCATTGGGTATATTATTTAATTCTTCTACTGAAAAACTATTAGTTTTACCAGTAGTTATTAATTGATTTCCATTATGATTTTCTACTCCATTACTAAATGTAATAGTTATTGTTGATTTGGACATATTAGTTATAATAAATATATATATATAAATAAATCATTTTATACCTTATGTTAAAACTATATCATCTTTATAACCTGGGTTTTTAACTTTGTTTATATAATTTCACTATATACTTTATAAGGTGTTATGTGTATATAATAGTATAAATTGATTTATTAAATATTATTTTATAGTTATTATTAACAACATAATAATATGAACGTATATTATGGTGAAACCCAATGCAAAGAAATTAATAAATCTAAAAATATATCATGTACCAACCATGCATATTTTTCGAGTAATGGTACATATAAATGTGGAGTTCATTGTAGTAAAGATAAAAATCGCATTAAATTACCAACAAACCCAAATAAAATAATAAATTATGAAACCGAGTTAAAAGAGAGAAAATATATAGTAGATGAATATAGTAAAAATAATAAAGAAAATAATATAAAAGGTAATGTATTAGTTTCAAAAATGTACATGATGAAAAATCCTGATTATATAAAAGGTTATTTAAACGTATATCCAAATTATAAGCAACAAAATAGAAAAGATGGTTTTGGTTGTATGAAACTATCCCCAAAAAGTTTAGGACCAGTAGTTCATAATATGCCTTTTTTACCAAAAGCAACTACTATAGAAAATTACCACCAATTCTCTAAATTTTGGAAATTCGAATTAGATGATAATGGTAATATTTTGGAACAATACAAGTTGGATAGAATAAAAGCATATACGGCCCCACCTATGCGACATAAATATGATAAAAAAACGTTATTACAATATAATAAAAATATTAATATTCCTGAATTTTCAATGTATTATGATAAAGATGGTAATGAATATCGTTATAATTATTTACAATCTAGATATTTTTATTGCCATTTCTATGAAAGTTTAGTAAAGGTAGAACCAGATTTTATTGCACTTAAAGAAATGATTAATATGGGTTGTAATTTGAATATCTGTGGATATGATGGGTATAATGTGGTAGATG
>Ga0315284_10016668_pt1 | contig 10417 bp, 10 predicted proteins | sample YL17G09_16_MG_FD_203696 | JGI IMG/M metagenome (GOLD analysis project Ga0315284, IMG submission 203696) | Sediment microbial communities from Yellowstone Lake, YNP, Wyoming, USA - YL17G09_16 | ecosystem: Environmental > Aquatic > Freshwater > Lake > Sediment | place: USA: Wyoming | collected...
ATCATATACGAAAATCGAAAAAACTCGAAATCCTCGAGGTTTAATCTTTAATGGTATTATTGGATACAGACATATTAATCCCATATTTAAGAAACGATCCTTCTATTAAAAAAAAAATCTCAGAATTGCTTGATAGGAACATTCTATTATCAACTACATCTATAAATGTTGCAGAACGAGTTATTATGATAGAGCAAAGTAGAAATAATTATCATTACTATTATTTATATTTATGAATCCAATCTGAAGGATCTTAATGAAAACAGTCGATAAATACGAACTTATAGACGTAATCTTGCTATATTTTTTTTCAATTTTCATTCTATACGATTTATTACTGGTTTAATTATTTTTTTAATCTTTTAATTGGACCAATTTCTGCTTTTGAAAAATTATTAAATTCAGTGCATTTAATTATGTAGAATGAAAATTTATTAAATTAAAAAAAAGGAGAACCGTCACATATTTGTAATTTTTTCTAAACATCTTTCTTCTTTTTAACTAACCTTTATAAAGGTCGAAGACAAATCACTCATATAAGATATTATTTGGTTTAATAACTATGAGGAATAGTAATAATTTTGAAGAACGTAATTCTTGGGCTTTTGACGATACTAATGTTCAGGAGAAAATTAAAAATAATAAGTACTATAGAAATATTCGAGCAAATTTAATGAAAAAAAAGTTAAACAACAATTCCTACAAATAAAATTCTTTATAATATTATTATTTTTATTTTTAAAAATTTAATCCTGTTTAGTCCTATTTTTAATCGTATTAGGAGTTAACGAAAAATTGAAATAATAGAGGTGTTATTAATTGTCATTTTGTACAACTGTCAATAAATGCTCTTGCTGGAATGGAGATGAATACGCTTTAAAAGATTGTATTAGAAAAAGCAAGTTTGTACACCAAAAAAGAAAGGAATTAAAGAAAAAGGTTTTGAAAATCCAACACCACAAAAAATAGCACTATTATTAATCTTATAATTTACTCTTCAAATCCATATTTTCCAATAAGTGGTACAAATCTGACGCCAGTTATCTTCTTTACTTTATAATTTTCTTCCATTTTCGAAACAATATATAACGTTTGTCCGAAACTTTTAGAACCGGCAGGAATACATAATATGCCCCCTTTTTTTAACTGTTTTTTTAAGGGCGGAGGTATTAATTTTGGTGACGCTGCCGTAACTAATATCTTATCGTATGGAGCTGCTTCAGGATACCCCAAGGTGCCATCACCATAAATAACTGTTACTCGAGTTTCGTAGCCCGAATCCTTAAGGTTTTTTTTAGCGTTCTCTACGAGTTCTACGTGTCTTTCAATTGTATAAATGTGTCCGGGCGATTTTGAATTTTCTGGAGCAACCAATTCCGCACATAAGGCAGCGTGATATCCGGAACCCGTACCTACTTCCAAAACTTTATCTCCCTCTTTAAGATCAAGATATTCACACATCATTGCATTCATATGAGGGGCGCTGATAGTTTGGCCTATTCCTATGGATAATGGACTATCTATATAAGCAGAAGGCTTAGAATCTTCCGGCACGAACTTTTCTCTTGAAACTTTTAACATAGCGTTAATAACTAACGGTTTAGTTAAAATATTGCGACTAATCAAACTTTCTACTAATTCCTTTCTTTTCTCTTCGTACTCCATTTTAATCGTAATAAATTGCTACATTAAGAGTATTATCATTTCCTTTTCTACAAATAGTATTAACTTTTTCGCCTTTATATATGATTATCTTTTTGACTTTTCTTTTATTCTAATCTTATTCAAATAACGATTATTAACTTCATTTTTGGTTTATATCGTTGCGTTCTTCGTAAAAACGAGGTTTTAATTTTAGAGCTATGTAATAGAACGCAATTGGGGCTAGTAACCATATTATTTGAGGCCATAGCGTAATATTTTGCCCGTTGAAAACAAATAATATAGGATTCCACCAATACAAAAGATATTCCCACGCGTTCGAATACGTACTAATCATCTCTACTGCCAATTCTTGTAATTGGCCCCAAACGATCATAATTCCAAGTTCTCGAACGTTAAATTTTTCAAGCGTGGATTCGGCATATATTTTTTTTACGAGTCCATATCCCACTAAAAACAAACCTCCGTCCCATAGACTATGAATTATTACGATAACCATAAAATGAGCGGGTAACGGTGTGTGATAAACATAGAACGCAAAAATACCCATCTCAGTTAAAAAAACCATAGAAAACTCCCAACACATTCCTAAACAAAAGCCAATCCAGTACAGATAATAAGTAAACCTTTTAATTTTTTTTATTACGTACAAAACTGACACTATTAAACATATAGAAATTCCAAGTGTAAAATCAATCAAATAAAAATATTCCATACCCTATTTTAACTTCTTTTTAATTATAAGCTTAATATTTAAAAATAATTGGAACTTTATATTATTATTGTTTAATTTTAAAAAGATTTTAATCCTATTGAGGTAAAAAACTTGACAAATCAAGACCTTCTTCTCGAAATTCATCTTTATGGATTTTTAACGCTCGTTTCTGTTCTTATTGCTTTATTCTTAGTTATTTTAATTTTAATAAAAGCAATAAAAACCAAGGAAATTAAACTTTATTTGTTTACAATTGCAGCATTTGCTATGATATCACCGTGGTTTCCTACAACTATAGGATATATCTATTGGATAATGACTATGCAGATGTTTTCGAAATCAGCGCAGTTGCTTCTTGGATTAGTCTTTGTACCTGTAGCAATTTTAAGTTGGTTAGAAATTTATAGAAGAGTTAAAAGTAAACGATTAGGACTTATTTTAATAATATCTTACGGTATCTTGTCTATTTTAGCCGAGCTTTTTCTAATTTATTATTTATATGTAGCTCCTGGAGCTCCAGTTGAATCAATGATAGCAGACACGCAAGTTAGCAGCAATTATGTCGTTCATATTAATTATAAAGGAATTTTAGTCGTTTACGCTTTAATATCAATTTGTATCGCGTGGATTACGGGAATTCATTTTGCTTTAATCTCAATCAAACAAGGTTCAACACAAATTATTCGATTAAGAGGAAAACTTATCCTAATCGGTTTTAATTTATTTTTAATCACTGTTATTATTGAAAGCTTCTATATATTTATAATTATAATGATTATTGCTAGAATTTTGCTTGTTACAACGATTGTTTTTTTATACTTAGGTTTTGTTTTCCCAACTTGGTTAGAAAAAAGAATAGTAAAATAAATTTTTTAATCCCCTTTTAAGAATTTTCGATAACTATCAACTTTTTATTTAAAACTCAAGAATATAATTAAAGTAATGGTTAAATTAATATAGGAAAAAACGAAGAGATAAATTAATATTGAATAAAATGAACGCGTGAAAAAATGAAAGTTGTATTTACCTTTGTTCAATAATTTTAAAGGAAGCGATATTTGTTTAAATTTTTATTTTTGTCCTTTTTTTATTAAATTTTTGATTTTAATATGTATTGAGATCTATTTGTTTATTTTGAAAAATATAAATTATGGGTAAAGTTATACCTAAGTCCTTTTTAAACAAATTTTTCATTATTATTCCAATAAAAATAAAAAAAGGAGAAAACAATGAAATTTCGCAAAAAAATAAAATTTATGAGTATTAATTACTCGTTAATTATTTTAGTTTTATTATCTTTACTATTCCTCTCTATTGAAAGCCACTATAATTCAATAAATAATCGAGAAACAAACGAATCACCTACTCCCGCTCAATCCGAATTTAGCGAAGGCAGTTTAACAGTTGATCAAAACTTTTTGCTAATTGAAACATCTGAAAACACTACAACTCTAAATAATGTTAATTCTGTCGATATTAATCTGGGCACTTCAAGGTGGAATGTAACAAATATTAAAATTAATGTTACGGATATGTATTTTAAAAACGAAACAAAAGTAATTGAAGATGTTCCAACAAATTTTGATACAATTTTGAATTCTTTACGCTGTTTAGGTGTTCAAATTGAAATATTGGTGCCAACAATCATATACGGTGTTTATATATATGGGCAAAATAGAACGGAACCAACAACACCCAAAAATACATATTTACAAATTCAAGGAAACAATAAAATAAAAGGAACTCCCAATGGTACCATTCTAGGATCGGTTCAATTAAATATGTCGATTTCTAATGGTCTTGGTTGGCATTTACAAAAGTTCCCTCTTCCTCTTTCCTTAAATAAAGGATTTTATTATTTAGTTATAAATGGAACTAATATTGGCACTGATACTAAAATAAAATACGATTGGTTTTACAACCATCTAAATCCTCATTATCCATATCTAAATTCTTCTCAATATACCAAAGAAACATCATGGAGTTGGAGTGATGGAGCACCTGGTGCACCTTATTTATACAAATTAGTTCAACAAATAAACCAAAATTTTTATCCAGAAGAAATTAATATGACGGTTAGAATTAACGGAAAATATTATCCTATTAAAAACGGTAACAAAATAAGTACAGGTAATTTAACTGTTTCATTCACAAATTTCTTTCCAAACGCTAAAATCTTGCAGATTCCTGTTAAGAGCAATATCTCAAACGAGTTATTTTTTAATTCAAGTTATTACGTAAAATTAAACAATAGCCTAATTTGTAGCGGTTCGGTCGAAATTAAAGATGGTTTAGAAAACAAATGGACTATCGAGCCTAAGTTAGAACGATTTGGTTGGAATTACACCGTTTCGTATAAATATCTAAATTCTTGGAGAAATATCGAGGTGTTTAGAAATTCAGAAAAACTCATAGAGGGTAATAATAATTATACAATTAATACGAATACTCTCACTCTAACTATCTTGAATAATTCGATTCCATCTCCAACACCATATGTACCGTGGGAAATTAAAGCAAATACTACTAATTATAACATTGAACTTTCCTTTTCCACAACTACATTTGAACTTGGAAAAGATTTTGTTTTTAATGTAACATCTCCAGTAAAATTTGGAAATTATACATTCGTATTGAGCGATACATTGGATTTTGTATATATCGCACCAACTAAAAATATTACATCTCCAGTTACTTTTTCCTTTAATTATACTCTTCCATCTTATGCCGCTTCTTTAGAATGGGTTGTATTTGTGTTTTGGAATAATATTACAGATGCAGGCGTTGAAATGCAAACAATTCTTATTTCCAGTTCTCAAATAACACCACCACCAATAATAGCTCCTGCTAGTGATGACGACAGCAAGGAAAAAACAGAGGTCACAGGATTAGATCCATTTATAATTATTTTAACCGTTTTAATTACTTTAATTTCTACGATCTTAGGAATCTCGTCGTATCAAATCGTTAAAAGAGTGAAAAAAATAAATTCGGAGCGAAAACAAAGAATAATTGATAAATTTCTTGACATACTGAATTTAAGTTATATTATCATCGCTGAAAAGAATACAGGAATTAATGTTTATCAACAGGAAATAACAAGTAATAAAATTGATGCGGCGTTAATTTCAGGATTTTTAGAAGCAATTCGAACGTTCGGGATTGAACTATCTGGCTCTCAAGAACAATCTCAGACTATAAAATTGGACTATCAAAGCATGAAAATCATAATGTCTGATTTTAAAGATTTCAGATTAATTAATATAATGAAAGATAATCCATCACGGGAATTTTTTGAAGCATTAGTGCCTTTATCTTACGACATTGAGAAATACTATGGAAACTCGTTAAAAAATTTTAATGGAGAAATAAGTCAATTTGAAGGTATTAAAGATTTAATAGAAACGCACCTTCAGATCTCTTTAATTTATCCTCTATCAGTCGCATTTGATGAAAATACTAAATTAAATCTAAACGAAAAAGCGCTCGTTAATAAAGCTTCAGAAATTATGAAACAAAAGAGCTCAGATTATTTTTTTGTTTCTAATTTATTGTCAGATGATAATTTTTACGTTAGAAATGGTGAAATGATTTTAAAATTGATTAAAAAGGGGATTTTCAGACCAATTAAATTATAATTCTTCTTTTTAAATATTAATTAAAAATTTTTTTTGATATTTTTAACTTTTAAAAAATGCTAAAAAACAATAATTTTATAGCTATTTTTAATAATATAATTTAAAAAAATTATTTTATTAGATTGAGAGAAATTTAAATGAAAGTTGTTTTATTTAATGGGAGTCCCAGAAAAGAAGGAAACACGTACAGATGTTTAAAAGTTGTGATGAATCAATTAGAGGCAGCCGATATAGAATGCGAATACGTTTGGTTTGGAATGGAAAAACTTCGCGGCTGTAGAGCGTGTTATCAGTGCAGGCAAAATAAGAATAAAAAATGTTCCATTACTGACGATAAAATGAACGAATTTATCGAAAAAATAATTAGCGCTGACGGAATTATTTTAGGCTCTCCTACGTATTTTGCTAACGTTTCAACGAATACGAAAGCGTTGATAGAACGAGCTGGAATGGTCTGTAGAGTCAACGACAATTTATTAAAGCGAAAAGTTGGCGCTGCGGTAGTTGCTGCAAGAAGAGGGGGTGCCGCTCACGTGTTTTCAAGTATTAATTACTTCTTTTTAATTGCTGAAATGATAGTTGTCGGATCTAGTTATTGGAATATGGGCATTGGTAAAGATCCCGGCGATGTGGAGAAAGATACTGAGGGAATAGAAACTTTTGTAAATTTGGGTAAAAATCTTGCGTATGTTCTCCAAAAACTAAAAAATTGAATTTTTATAATTCCCTAATATGGAAGATGTTAAATCTTGGAAAAAAATATATGGATATGTTAATGCTCGATTAATTTTTCTGTTTTATTTGTTTTATTCGTTTTAACCAAAATTTTTTAATGTAAACTTTATTAGGTTATAAGGATCAATATAATAATGATTAAATTACGATGATGAAAAAATGAGCGAAAATAACGAAAGTTTAAAAAATAATATTGAAGGCGAATCAGAAACAAAAGCCAAATTGGAAAAAACCGCGGAAAATTTAAAAAATGAACTTAAAAGTTTAGAGAAAGTTAATTCGCTTTTAAGAAATAGAATTTCTGAGTTAGAACAAGAAAATCAAAAATTAAAACAAGATTTAGAACATATAGGGTCTGAATCTGAATCTCATTCTCAAATTGAAGATAATGTAGTCAATCTACAAAAAAAATCTGCAAAATTAACGACTGAAAATGTCAAATTAAAAGAAGAATTAAAATTATCTAAGGGCGAAGAAACAATAAAAGAACCCGCTAGTCGAGTGCAAGACCTTATCCAAAAGAGACACGTTGCTATCGAATCTAAAAAAGTGGGGGGCGAAACTTGGAAAGATGAGACTCAGATTAAGGATATTCCGATAGGAAAAGTAAAGGATTTAATAGAAAAAAAGCAAACAACTTTAAAAGAAGTAGAAACATCCAAAAAGGTTATTAAAAAACCGGAAAAAATTCAAAAAACTTCTGTAGCTTTAAAAGATAGTGTTAACGAAACTTCTCAAATTGAAAGATTTTCGAAACAAATTCAAGAGGCTCCTGACGAAAAGGACGCGAAAATAGTCCTTGAATTGGCTGAAGGGCGAAGAAAATGTCCAAAATGTGGTAATTCTAATCAAAAATTAATAAAAGAAATAGTTGATAAGAAAAAAATAATATCAACTTACGGTGGCTTATTTGGAAAGAAATATAAATGCGCGCAATGCGGCACTGAATGGCGATAAAGTAATTTTAAAAAATTAAAAAGTAATCAAAAAAGAAATAAAACATGAGCAAGGAACCATATAAATCAATTGAATCGTTTGATAAGGATCAAAAAATACAGTTGGAATTAGAACAAAAAGTAAAAGAGTTGCAAAAAAAAATTGAGGCTTTAGAAAACGAAAATAATAAGCTTTTAAAACGTATTGAACGAGTTAGAGTTGACCAGGAATCTGTGGAAGATTTACAAAATAAAATGTATCAATTAAATAAAAGAATAACTGAATTAGAAGAAGAAAATCTTAATTTAAGTAATAATCTCGAAAAACCAAGTTCCGATCAAAATAGGGTTATCGAATTAGAAAACGAAATTATTAAATTAAAAGAAGAAATCGAACGATTGAATTATAATATCGTAGCATTAAAAGAAGAAAATAAAAATTTCGAGAAAAAAATTAAAAGTTCTGAAGGAGAGCAATCCTCAACAATAATGAGTTTAAAAAATAAAATTACCGAACAAGGAGAATATATATCTTTTGTTGAAAAAGAAAATATGGAGTTTCGAGAAAAATTGGCGCAACAACAGTCTGAACAATCCACAACTATACTTGACGAGAATATGGTTAGATTACAAAAAAGAATAACTGTGTTAGAGAACGAGAATAAAGAACTTGTAGAAAAAAATCAAATATTAAAAGCGGCTTTATTATTACACGTTGATACTGAAGCATCGCACATTAGCCAAATGTCTCGCAATCCTATATCTATCCCAAACACCGAGATTTCTAAGGGAAAAGTTAAAGACCTTGTAAATAAAAGGCACGAAGCGTTAGAATCAAAAGAATTCGAAATTATTAAATCAGAACCTGAACAAAAAGCAGAAGAAAATCGGCAAGATTCGTTACAAGACAAAGAGACGAAGGGTAAACGTGAAATCTCGAGATCTGTAACTTCTGAAGAAACTAACGTAGACGATATAGGTGTAATTATAACTTCAGAAGGGCGAAGAAAATGTCCTATATGTGGAAATATAAATAAAAGATTCATTCAAGAAGTGGTTGATAAAGCTAAAGTAATATCAACATACGGTGGCTTATTTGGAAAGAAATATAAATGCGCGCAATGCGGCGCAGAATGGAAATAAAATTGCTGAAAAAAAATTGCTGAATCCCACATTGGAATCTTTTTTTTAAAATCGCTCTATCTCAAAACATCTAATTTCTGATTTTATAGGATTTATTTTTACCTAAAATAGCTTAATAATTTAATTAAAATGATATCTATAGAATTTATTTCTCTTGCGTACATTTATAAAAATGTTCCGTACAAACATAAATGGAATAAATGGAATCGCGTTTTATCACGGATTCTTGCCAAATTGGTTAAAAAAGAGAATTATTAAGAAAGAAATTTCTAATTAATAATAATATCCTAAAAAAAGTGTTTTTTATGGCAAATATGGAATTAGGGACAGCGTTTACTCCTCAAAATATAGGAACAGTTAAAATTGAGAATCGAATCGTTCGATCGGCAACATATCTTAGCCTTGCAACTGAGGATGGTCATATTACCGACGATTTAATAAAAAGATACGAAGAATTAGCTGAGGGAGGGGTTGGATTAACAATTACGGGCGTTTCAATCGCAAGAGAAGACGGCAAACAATTAGATAAAATGATGCACAATTTTTCTGACGATTATCTTGAAGGGCTTAGTAACCTTGCTGGAGCTTATCACGATAAAACTAAAGAGCTTGGTAACGATTCGAAAATTTTTTTACAAGTAGGACATTGTGGCAAACAAACTGCTTATTGGGGATGGCAAGGAGAACTCATATCTTCTTCTGCTATTGAAAATAAAGTTAATAACAAAATACCTAAGAAAATAAGCTCTAAAGAAATCGAAGAGATTGTAAAAGTCTTCGCAGAAGCAACTGAACGCGCTAAAAGGGTCGGTTTTGATGGTGTGCAATATCATGGAGCACATGGATATTTAATAACTCAGTTCTATTCACCTTATATGAATAATCGAGACGATAAATATGGTGGTTCGGTAGAAAATAGAGCAAGATTTGCGGTTGAAATTTTAAAAGCGAGTCGAAAAAAGGTTGGAAACGCGTTTCCTATTAATCTTAAAATGAACGGACACGATGGCATAAAAGGAGGATTAGAACCTAACGAAGCTTCCGAATTAGCTTTTATTTTTGCTAAAGAAGGTTTTAATTCGCTAGAAATTTCTGCTTACATTCACGAAGCATCGTTAAACGTAAAAAATCCATCGCTTCCCCCTGAATGCCAACTTAGTATTCGACAACGCGGATTTGAAGCGTTTAATCTTAATTATGCTGCTCAAATCAAAGAAAAATTAAAACAGACCGCTTCAACGAATATCCCTATACTTTTAGTCGGAGGAATTTATCGTTTAGAAAAAATCAACGAAATAATTGACTCAACTGGAATTGAATTTTGCTCCATGAGTCGTCCATTAATTCGACAACCAAATTTACCAAATCTGTGGCGAAGTGGTCCTCCTTTTCCCGAAGCCGATTGCATTCATTGCAATCTGTGTATCTTAGAAGTCTTAAGAAAAGGGCCTAAGTGTCAAGGAGTAAGATGTATTCAGAAAGAAAAAGAAGAGCGAAAAAGAAAAAAAGCTTAAAAATTATTTTTTCTAAATTTTTTTCTATTAAAATTTATAATCCCGTTTATTTAATTAAATAATGTTAATCTTATA
>Ga0315284_10016669_pt1 | contig 10417 bp, 19 predicted proteins | sample YL17G09_16_MG_FD_203696 | JGI IMG/M metagenome (GOLD analysis project Ga0315284, IMG submission 203696) | Sediment microbial communities from Yellowstone Lake, YNP, Wyoming, USA - YL17G09_16 | ecosystem: Environmental > Aquatic > Freshwater > Lake > Sediment | place: USA: Wyoming | collected...
GGTGTGCAGGCCGCTCTGGAAGACGCCGATGGTCCGCGTGTGCGCTGCTACGGTGCACTGCAGTAGATCTACAAGGTACTTCGACAGGTCGTAGCCCTGTTCACCACGGAACGTTGAACAGGTGCGGAACCACACGACTGTCTCTGGCTTCACAGATGCGATGAGCCGCTTGAACTGCGTGCGGTCGACCTGCTGTCCGGCGATCCACAGTGTCCCTGGTGCGCCGTGGCCCCAGAACTGAATCGAGGTCAGAGGCTTCGGCTGAATCTCTAGCCACGAGAAGGCGTCGTCCCAGGAGGTGGCCACGTGATAGGCGTCGAGCTGCCCGAAGAGCTTGTGCAGGAAGCAGCCGATCCTCCACGTGAGGGCGAGGAACTTCTGCCAGATTCCAGGGAACGTATTGATGTCGCAAATGGCTACGCGCATTAGGAGGCTCCTGTCGAGCTCGTAGTGTAGACACTCACGGTTTGTGCGGCGCGTAGACCATCCTGCAACAGGGGCACTGCCAGCCCTGCGGCGTGAGCTGGAACGGCGTGAAGGTGACCGTCGGCGGCCAGGTGATGGTCGTCTGGACTGGCGTGAACGTAATCTGCGGCGTGTGCTTGGGGCACCTACCGCTGGTGAGGAAGCGGCACTCTTCGCAGGTCTCTTCGACGATCATCATAGGAGCTCCGGGTAAATCCGTTTCAATGTTTCGTGGTGAACCGGTTGCTCGCACTCATCGCACTTGATCCACGGCAGAGCGGAGAGAGAACCGTGCTTGCGGAACTTGTCAGCGAGAACCTGATGTTTACACGGCTCATTCGTCTGGATCACGAGGAACCTCCTTTACCACAGGCACGCCGCTGAACCCCGCTGGCGTCAAGGCGAACTCAACGTAGCGCATCTTGTCCGAACCTAAAAAGAAGGCGACCTCGAGGATGAGACAGGACTCCGTGAAGAATGCCCCAGGCTGCCAGGGCATCTTCACGAAGACCTCTACTCGATCAAACTGCGCATAGCCCTTCGGCAGGTAAGACCCTACGCCCAAAGCAGCGTAATGCGCTGCTAATCTGAGGACGTAGGGACTGATCCCGGCTAGGAGTTGTTCTTTGCTCATGCGGCTACCTGTACTACGGGAAGGTTTCTCGCCGCGAGCTTGGCGAGCCACTCTTTGTGGACATGCTCCGGATCCTCAAAGGGACTACCTTTTCCTTGTTCGCGGATTCCTTGATGATAAACAGCGAATTCGATCAGCGGCATGTTGTGTTTGGCGTAATTGCACGTCTTACAGCAGGGAACACAATTGGTCACCGAATAGCCCAAAAGAGAGTCTACGCGATCAAGCCCATTGGCGAAGAACGACGACCTCATGAACTTAGCCCCCGTTGACATCAGATGCGGGGGCTTAGCGCAGTAAAAACAATTCTGTGTGACTAGTGCAAAAACTTCTTCCTTAGTGATCTCCCACGGAAACTTACGAACTTTAGCTCCTCGCCGATACCCATCAATGAATTTGCGTAGCCCGATGGCTGGCTTTGACGTCATCTCTGCGAGCGTCGCGCGTCTTTTATCTGCTTGCCTGCAGCCGCAGCTCTGAGAGCTACCTCGTTTTAAGGTATGCTGCGAGTACTCGCGAATAGAGCCACAGACGCACTGACAGATCCACGAACGACGAGAATTGACTTTGGCCTTGGCCTTCGCTGATTCAGCGAACGGACGAGGCGTTACCTTGAACTTCTTTGATCCTGCAAACGAGAGAACCTTCAAATGGCCAAACTGAAGACTGCCGAGGTCTTCCCAAGATGTCGCTATGGCTTTCTCAATGGCCCAACAACCACAGCTTGCGGAGCGTCCGCCGGTCAGCTCAGATGTACCAACGGAACCCAGCGTGTTGTCAGGGCAAGAGCACCGGCATTGCCAAAAAATGACTCGATGCTTTGTTCTCTCGTAATGCGGCTGCTCCCGGGCGGAGTCCCGCCCCAGAACAGTCCAACGTCCAAAAACTTTCCCAGTGAGATCTACCTTAGGCCCGACAGGGGGACGAGGTCTCTTCACTACTTCGCGCCCCCAACAGCCACAGCTCTTGGAATCCCCACAACGAAGACTCTTGCCTGCGACGACTCGCTCATTCCCACAAATACAGCGAGCGTGGAAGAAGCGACCAACTGCTTTAAGCCCCTCGGGGGTCGGAGCTGGAGCGAGCACAGTCCACCGGAAAAAAAGCTGCCCCGTCAAATCGATGCCCTGACTCCCCGTCCGATTGACGCCTCGTTTACCCAAACTGACGCTTTTTGATCCGTGAGCGCGGAGCCAGTCTACTGTAAGCATTCAGATTCCTCCGGACCGCCTACTGTCCTTGCTCCAACTCTACAGTGAGCAGAAACACCAGGCAGCACATCGCGTGAGCAAGGTGATGGTGCCCCGACTCAGGGTCGTTCCGCTCTCCCATCCACCAGTCGTTGATGTGCCGCATCGAGGCGTCGTAGTAGCGCTTCCTCGAGTCGGGGACCTTGCGCCAGTTCTCCTCCTCGTACTTCCTCGCGCCGTACTCGAGCACATCGACAACGGCGTACAGCGCTTTCGTCGGGAAGAGGCTGAACCTTCTTTTCTTTTGATCGTGCTTCACGCCGCCAATAAGCTGCTTGGTGACAGCGTCTAGTGCTTGGCTGGCGGTGCGTACGTCGAGATTCTCTGCCTCAAGCTTTTCGAGTTCTTCGCTCAGCGTATATGCCTTCTTCGCCTTCTTATCGCTCATGACAAACTGGTTCCTGGGGGTGTTCCAGACGGCGGTGGGATGGCGGATCCCGTGGTCCCTGCGGACTTGGCGAAGTCAGCCACTGAGCTGGCGAGCTTTCCCGCGGGGGAGCTGACACTGTCTGCGAGGTCCGTGGGCGCGATGGACGCAGTTGGTGGCGTCGTCGTGCCGTACTTAGGGATCAGCGAGAAGGCGGCGATGTCCGCCTTTCCCGCGGACTCCAACTTGCTGAAGAAAGCCGCTTTCGAATCTCTCGGTGTACAAAGGCCCGACAACGAGTACGACGAGCCAGTGGAAATTGCTTCGGTGCAACCGCTGACGCAATCCTTCCACGCCTGCTCCCACTTTGCCTCAGCAGCTGCGGCGGTCTTCGGAAAACCGATAGCTTCGAGGGCACTCTTGTACGCGGAGCTGGAGATTGGCATGGCTCGGGGCCTCAGTTCTTGTAGATCTTCTCACGGCGTGGCGTTCCGATTCGCTGCCGCTGCAGGTGCTTCACAAACCCCTCGTGAATCTTCATCTCGACGAGGGCGTCGATCTTTTGCTGCTCCTCTGGGGTGCGGCGTTGGTACTCCTTCACAGCATCATCTTCAGTTCCGACCACATCCCAAAAGTCCTTCGGCATGACTACCTCACTTTACTGAGGAAACTGGGAGATACCCCTCGAAGGCAAACTCCTTCGAAGGGTCATCCCGTTTGAGTACAACCTTCATGATGAGCACGTTCTCTTCGCACGTCTTGCAGATGACTGCGACCTGAGCACGGCCAGCGCCCCGAACTACCAACAGGGCGTTGGTCGTGTCAGCTACTTCGGCTTCACAGTTGGAGCAGTTCATTTTCCCGCCGAATGAATAGAGTTCGCGATGTCGAGCAGTCTCTGCTCCATAGCCTCCAAAGGAACAAAAGCCGCAGCGAGCTCATCCAATCCTCGAGCGAGCGTGGTCGCTTGAATCCACGCGGCGACAAGTTCTGGGTGTTCCAATGCGTACCCGCGATGAGTTTTGGCGTCGATAAGGTCCATCGCTTCTATGAAGCTCTCGTTTACCTCTTTGGTGTACGCGTTCATCCGCATCCCGTCGTTGTACCGCACGTGCTGCAGACCCAGCAGCTTCCAGCCCGTACAGTGAGATTGCCACAGGCACTACAAGGAGCTCCGTGATAGCTGAGCTCGGCCTTTTTGGCAACGATTGGCTCTGTCTTCTGTGCTGATTCCCTAAGTTCCACCCACTTGGCGAAGTAGTCCACCAAGCTATCGGCCCGCGGGATTGCTTTGTTCCCTGTGAAGCCTGAGGGCTCGAAGCGAACACCCTTGAACTTCTCGAGCAGCGTGGCCATGGGTACGCCGTACTGAAGGCCGAGGCTGATCGCTGTTGCGGCCATGTCGACGAGACCATGGAGCGTTGAGCCGGCTTTCGAGATGTTGATGAACACCTCACCAGGGCTACCATCTTCGTTGAGGCCCATGTGGAAGTAGCCGTCTTGGCCACCCACGCTGAACTTGTGAGTCACCGACGGTCTCTCGTCAGGCAGCCGCTTGCGCTGACCCCATTGCAGGCCGACAGGCTTCGTCTCTTCTTTCTTGTCTGCCTTGGCGCTGGCTGGCTGGCTCGCCTTGCAGCCGTCCCGATAGATTGCGACGCACTTCAGGCCCAGCTCCCACGCCCGCATGTAGACGTTGGCCACGTCAGCTACTGTGGCGGTGGATGCCATGTTCACCGTCTTGCTGATGCCCCCACTGAGGAACGGCTGAACAGCGGCCATCATCAGCAGGTGGCCCTCGGTGGAGATCTGGTCCGCGCCGATTGCTGTCTGGAACACCCGCTTGTGCGCCGCCTTCATGTCCTTCGGCAGCTCACCCGTTGCTGCGATGGTATCGAGAACGAACTGCGCCTCACCGTTGTAGCCCAGGCGTTCGAGTGCCTGCGGTACGGCTCTCGTGGGGATCTTCATGTAGCCGCCCCCAACGAGCTTCTTGTGTTGGGTCAGCGCCAAATTGGGCTCAATGCCCGTTGTGTCACAGTCCATCATGAAACCGATGGTCCCTGTCGGTGCGAGCACAGAGATCTGGCTGTTGCGGTAGCCGTGTTCGTTGCCAAGGACGTAGCCCTCGTCCCAGACTTCGTTGGCCCTTCGAATCGTTGCATGGTGGCGCTGAGGAAGCTTCTGACTCTCCTCGAGGTGCATCGAGATGACCTTCAACATCTCGTTGCGATTTGAGGCGTAGTACTCGAACGGACCAACGATCTGCGCCATCTTGGCGCTCTGACGGTAGCCCACTGCGGTCATCAACGACGTCAAGCCTGCAGCGAACTCCCGGCCCTCAGGAGAATCATACGCCAAGCCCTTCGTCATCAGCAGCGTACCGAGGTTGGCGTAGCCAATTCCCAGCGGTCTCGACGCCTTCGTGTGCTTCGTAATCTCTGCGGTGGGATAGCTGGCGTAGCCTGCCAGAATCTCCATAGCGGTAATGCAGATCTCCGTTGCGTACTCGAACTCAGCTACCTGGAAATCGTTGCCCTGCGAGAACTTCATCAGGTTGAAGCTGCCAAGGTTGCAGCTGGTGTCATCCAGGTGAAGGAATTCGCTGCACGGATTGCTGCTGTTGATCTTCCCTGTGTTGGGCAGCGTGTGCCACTTGTTCGTCGTTGAGTCGAACTGAAGTCCTGGGTCACCGCAGGCGTGTGCTGCTTCAGCGATCTTGTTCCAGATGTCTTTCGCCTGGTACAGGTGAACCTGCTCGCCGGTCGTACGTGCCTTGGTCTGGTACTTCTGGTCGTCCTGCACCTTGCGCATGAAATAGTCGGTCACACGCACAGAGTTGTTGGCGTTCTGGAAAGGCGACAAGTCGTACGCGTTGCCCGGCTTGTTCCACTCTGCGCTGAAACCACCCGCGATGAGCGCCTGGGCAATCTTCTCTGCGTGCATCTTGCAGCCGATGAAGCCGACCTCGCCGTTCGCCTGCTGGAGAATGTCGGGATGGTCCACGTCGAGGCCACGCATCAGAGCTGCTCTGCGTGTCGTGCCGCCTGACTTGGTGACACCAGCCCCCGCGTCCAGCATCTTCATGAAGCTCACAGGCCCTGAGGGATTGCCCCCACCGGAAAGGAGCTCGTAGCTGCTGCGAATCTTGCTCAAGTTTGACCCAGCGCCTGAGCCACCCTTGAACAACATCACCTCGGTCTTGGCCAAGTCGGTGATGCTCTCCATGGTGTCTTCGACCTTGTTGATGAAGCAGGCCGAGGCTTGCTGCGGTACGCCGGGAACGCCGATGTTGAACCACACCGGTGAGTTGAACGCGAACATCTGGTGGAGCAGGAGATAGGTGAGCTCAAGCTCGAAGGTAACGCTGTCTTCTGCGCCGAACAACCCCTGGTCCTGTCCAGCGTGAGCGATGGTCCTGGCTACGCGGGTGATGAGCTGACGCACTGAGGTTTCTTTTACGCCATCGATCATACGGAAATACTTCTCCGCTACGATGTTGATGGCGCGTTCGCTCCAGAATTCCGGTGCTTCTACATCTTTCTGCTCGAAGGCGATTGAGCCGTCGGCTTTACGGATTACTGCGTCTACTTTCTTCCAACTGATCTCTTCAAACGGGTGCTGCTTTCCTGCGGTAAAGTGCTTCTTAAAGTGCAGCCCCGTGGGCTTGCGTGAAGGAGTTGGCAACCCCGCCTCGAGGAAGGGAGTAGATTGAACTTGCATGTGTCACCTTGGTTAAATTGAAAGTCGCGCAGCCGGTGAGGCTACGAGAGAGATCTTTTTCGTTGTGTCCCTGAGCTTCTTCAGTACTTCGAGTTCAGCGCGTGTCGTTCCGGTGTTGAGGTGAAACGACCGCGCCAACTGAGCCAACCCAAATGCGTCGCACTCGTCATCTTGTTCAAAATCCATCCCCCATTTCTTGAGTACGGCTTCACGCATTAGCTCTTTGGTGGCGCTACCATCACTGCTTACGAACTGCTTCAACGACTTCGGGGCTACAACTACGAAAGGGATTCCTGCGTCATGGAGAACGAGGCGCACGAGGCCTCCGAGCTCTCCAAGATCAAACGAACGGTTCACCGACTCTATTGAGTAGCCCTCAATGGCGGCGTAACAAATGTCCGGCTCCGCGGCTAAAACATCACGCAGCGAGTCACGGATACACGCAAGACGGGTGACGCCCAGGAGCTTCCCAGGCGTCACCGTCCCGCGGTAAATCAGGTCATTGCTAGCCCCTACGACGACCACCCCGGAACTGCGTAACGACTGGTCAATTCCGAGGTACATGTAGCTCCTAGCTTAGAAAAAAAGGCCCCCAAGACGACTGGGGGCCGTGAGGCTATTTCAAGCTGCTTTCCTGAACGGAATGACCTTCGCCAACTCTACGTTGTCCAGGTGGCTCGACTTCCCGTAGATCATGCGACCATCTTCGAGAGTGATGTTGGCGTGAGCCCGGAACGTTTCTTCTGCGGTCTCGATCAACAGCTTCTGCATGAGATTCGCGTCCCCAGCAGGAACTCCGTTGGGCTGGATGCACAGGCGCTCGATGATCTTCCTAGTGTTTCGGGCGACCACCTTCACGTTGCCGTGCGTACCGTAGTCGATACGGTAGAGACGTCCCGATGGAGCATCGACGAAGAAGTGCTTGTGCGTCTTCAGGTCGGAACGCTGTTGGTCGCTCAGCATTGAGACGAGCAGCTTCATCGCCGTTGCTTCTGCTTCGTCCGTCTTCCGCCGGCGAACACGTTCGTCTTCGTGCCAGCGAGCGGTGCGAGCAGCTTCTTCGGCGCGGTAGCGCTCTTCTTCAGCTCGACGACGAGCCAGCTCTTCAGGGGTGAAGTGATTCGTTGGCCGCCCGTACATCGGCTGCGGCATCGTCTGCCAGTCGTTCCAGATTTGTGTTGTTGTGGCGTACGTCGGCGCAGTGATGGTGATGATCTGGTTGGTCCACTGATTCCACGTGGTGGCGCTGCTGATGAGGCCGCCTGTGCCTGTGTTCTGGTGCCAGACGCCCCACACGTCATTGGTTACGCAGCTCGTCGAGGCAGTGAGCTGTGTGTTCCACCCATTCCAGATTTGCTGCGTGTGCAGCACGCCCTGGTTGCCGAAGATCGAGGTCTGCGTATCGAGGATACGGCGGGGCTGTTCAACGACGTCAGGGATCTTCTTCTGTTCCGTCTTCCGGTTGCGCGTTTGTTGACGTGCTTCCCGAGATTGCTTCAGCCGGTCGAAGATGCCCGGCTTGAAGCGATCTTTTAGCTTCTCAGCGAGATTCGGCACGGCTGGCTCCTTTTCTACGGATCGTGGTGAAACTGGGAAGAGGCTGCTTGTTGGCGGTGAACTGCTTGACGAGGATCTTCTTACAGGCGTCGCACAGGGCCATCGAGCCCTGGCGACCATCTGATCCTGGGTCCTTTTCTTTAGCTACCCAAGCGGGAACATTGGAGCAACGTTCACGCTGATTCACGTTGCCGCCCATGATGAACGGGAGGTAGCTGAGCTTCTCAGCCTGGCACTGGTTCAGGTCTGGCTTCTCGAGAGGTTTCTTCATCCCCAGTTCCAGTAGAGGTTGAGAGGCCCAACGGTAAACGACTTGTGGTCGCCGTCGTAGTAGTCGTGGCTGTAGCCGAAGCGGTGTCCCTTCTCTCGAGGCCACCACCAGTTCAACGTTACTTGGCGAGAACCTCGGCCCCACTCGGGCTCGAGGTTGAACTGCACGAACCACTTTCCCACCTCGACCCTCGGAACTGCTTCGATTGGTGTTCCGAGGTGCGGGTGAAGAATCGGCTCACGCTTGCCGAACACTCAGCCACCAACCAGAGGCGGCGAGAGGATGATCTTCTCTGCGTCGGGGTCGAACTTCGTGATGACTTCACCCTTGTCGCCCTTCTTGTTCACCGTGTACGCAAGAAAACCTTTCTTGCGCAACGCGTCGAACTGCGCCTTAGCTGCTTCGACTTCATCGGGGTTGTGCGGATCCCAGATGACCTTCGTGTCCCCTGTGCCGTCCAGGATGGCCATCTCGCCGAATACTTTCAACGGCGTTCCGCCGAACGTCTGCGCAATCATCTCTGCCATTTTTTAGCTCCTTGAGGGAAACTTGATCTGCAAGTACTTGTACCAAATTCTTTGACTACTTCTTCAGCGCTACAGATCCTCGACGGCGTGCGTCCCGTCGTGCTGAGGGAAACGCTTCTGCAACCACTTCCCGTATTCGTCTTGGTTCATCGGGTCCCAGAACGTCGTGTTGAAGAGGCAGACGCCCTCCAGGTGTTGGTACGCCTGCGTGAAGCAGTTGCGGCAGAGGGTTCGCGGATGAAGATGCTTCTTACCTCTCACTTCTATCTCAAGGTCGAAGGCGCTCATTGCGCTACTCCTTTGGGTCAATTGGAACGTAGTCGTCGTCATATATCCCAGCGTCTCGCCGTTCCTCCCGCCAGAGGTCCAGCTCTTCCACGGTCATGGGGGCCCAGACCGTGGCCTCAAAGAGGCACGTGTCGTTCACGTGAGCGTGCGGCTGCTTCTTGCAGTTGCGGCAGCGAGGCTCGAAGCTCTTTGAAGGTTCTGGCCACACGCCGAGATACTCCGTCTTGAAGGGGCTGTTCACTACTCCGTCAGAGCTCGAACCACCGCCGTGAACACAGCGTCCTTCGCCTTCACCTCGGGGGCGAGGTGGTCGTAGGGAATGAGCGCCGGGTGCGTCTTCTTCTCAGCGTCCTTCTTCTCACCGAGGACCCACCCAGCCGCAATCTTTGCGCGCATCCACTCGTCATGCTGTGCGCTGGCCGGCGCTCCCAGGTTCGCCTGGCGCCACTTCACGCCAGCAACGGAGCTGGTCTTCATCTCTTCCGGCGCCTCAGCCCAGTGAGGCTGCACCGGAACGTCTTTCGTGTGCAGCGTGAGAGCTCGGTTCGCTTCGTGACAGACTTCTGCGATTGCGTCAGGGGACATGGTTTTTTCCTTTGATGCTGTTGAGAATCTCACGACCAGAAACTACTTCGGTCTTCAGCGCTATCTCGGCTATTCGCTTCTTGGGAACGTCGTAATGCGCCAGTCGTCCAGCGTGAAACCAACAGCGAGGGATTCCCAACACAGCCGCCATCTGGTGCAGACCCTCTACTGAATAGGGCCAGCAGACCAGGTGGCGTTGGGCATCGCTGAAGTACCTCATTGGTGCCTCCTCCAGCTTCCCGGCGCCCCGCTGAGCGACAACCAGCAGGGTTGCGTGCGTGTCCGCGGAGCAGGGTGTCGAAGGAGCCGCACGGCCCGGCTCCGACGACATCCCGCAATGAACCCATGGGCCGGTAGGCTCCCTGAGCACTTCCGTTCGTAGGGCGCTGTAAGCTGATGTAGGACTTCGATGGTTCACCAACTCCTCTTTTATCCTTCACCTGCAACCTACTGTCTTTACTCATATTAAATAATAAAGTGAAGGAGTGAAGGAGGTGAAGGATTATTAGCTAGGCTGTAGAATACACTGAGACCAAATGACCATATGTGTGGCTATTTGACCGCACTATGGCTTCCAAAGCATCGGCTGGGGACCTTCTTGGCTACTCGCTCAAACTCATTCACAGCCGTCACCGGCACTTTTTTCGCGACGATTTCGACCAAATTCCGCCGTAACGGCGAGAGGTTGTACGGCTAAACGCGGGTGACGGTAAATTTTTTCTCGGTCCTTCACCTTTTCCCCCGCTCGTT
>Ga0315284_10016672_pt1 | contig 10414 bp, 5 predicted proteins | sample YL17G09_16_MG_FD_203696 | JGI IMG/M metagenome (GOLD analysis project Ga0315284, IMG submission 203696) | Sediment microbial communities from Yellowstone Lake, YNP, Wyoming, USA - YL17G09_16 | ecosystem: Environmental > Aquatic > Freshwater > Lake > Sediment | place: USA: Wyoming | collected...
TTCGCTCCGGGATCTCCTCAAGGTCCTTTTCATTTTTCTGGGGCAGAATGATCGTCCTGATCCCGGCCCGCATGGCCGCCAAGACCTTCTCCTTGATACCGCCTACGGGAAGGATCATCCCGCGGAGCGTGATCTCCCCTGTCATCGCCACGTCGTTGCGCACCGGTTTGTTCTTAAGAAGCGAAGTCAAGGCGACCAGCATGGTCACTCCCGCCGAAGGTCCATCTTTGGGGATGGCACCTGCCGGCACATGGATGTGGATATCATTTTTTTCAAAAAAGTCCTCCTCGATCCCAAGTTCCTTTGCTTTGCTCCGGACGTACGCCAGGGCGGCCTGGGCAGATTCCTTCATCACGTCACCCAACTGTCCCGTGAGACTCAGCCCTTTTTCTCCCCGCATCTTCGTCGCTTCCACAAAGATGATGTCGCCTCCAGTGGGCGTCCAAGCAAGGCCCGTGGCGACCCCCGGCTCCGAGGTCCGCTCCGCCACTTCAGGGAAGAATTTGACAGGGCCTAAAAGCTTGTGCAGAATGGCCGGCACCACCATTACCTTTCCCATAATCTCTTGGGCCACATCCTTGGCCACTCCCCGGCAAACGGCGGCAATCTCCCTTTCGAGGTTTCGGACACCCGCTTCGCGGGTATAGGAGTTGATGATCACCTGCAAGGCTTCGTCATTGAACTCGATGAACTCCGAACTCAGGCCGTGTTCACCGATTTGTTTGGGGATCAAAAACTCCTTGGCGATCATGAGCTTCTCGTCCTCGCTGTAACCCGGCAGTTCGAGAACCTCCATCCGGTCCCTGAGCGCAAAAGGGATGGTATCGAGGACATTGGCCGTGGTAATAAACATGACTTTCTGGAGATCGAAGGGAATGTCAATGTAGTGATCCGAGAAAGAGAAATTTTGCTCTGGGTCGAGCACTTCCAGCAACGCGGAAGAAGGATCTCCCCGAAAGTCCATCCCGATCTTATCCACTTCATCGAGCATGAAGACAGGATTATTCGTCCCCCCTCTCTTCAGCCCCTGGATGATCCTCCCTGGCAAAGCCCCCACGTACGTTCTGCGGTGACCTCGGATCTCTGCCTCGTCTCGCATTCCCCCAAGAGAGATGCGTACGAATTTCCGTCCCATCGTCCGGGCAATCGACTTGCCAAGAGACGTCTTTCCCACCCCCGGAGGCCCCACGAAGCAAAGAATAGGCCCTTTCATGCTGGACTTCAATTTTCGAACGGCTAGATACTCGAGGATCCGTTTCTTTACCTTCTCGAGGTCGTAATGATCCTCGTCGAGAATTTTGTTGGCATTGGAGATATTGAGGTTGTCTTCCGTCGATTCTGACCAAGGAAGCTCTGCTAACCAGTCAAGATACGTCCGGGCCACCGTGTATTCAGCGGAGACAGGAGGGATTTTCGCCAAACGGTCCAATTCCTTCTCAGCAGCGGTTAAAGCCTCAGGAGGCAACTTTGCTTTCTTGATTTTCTCCCTGAGCTCTTTAATCTCGGCAGAATGCTCATCCAGCTCTCCGAGCTCTTTCTTAATGGCTTTAAGCTGCTCCCGGAGATAGTACTCCCGCTGAGTTTTATCCATATCCTCCTTGACTTGGGACTGGATCTTGTTTCCTAACTCTAAGACCTGGACTTCCTTATTGAGAAAGAGATGGACCTTGGCCAGTCGTTCTCGAACATCAATCGTTTCTAAGATCGCCTGCTTGTCGTTGGTGCCAATGTTGAGGTTGGAGGCAATCAAATCAGCGAGGATAGGTGGAGACTTGATGTTGCTGACCATTATCCCCAGCTCGACGGTAAGGTAGGGAGCGAGCTCCACCGCTCTCTGAAAGAGATTTTTCAGATTCATCATGAGAGCGTCGATTTCAACTCCCTGAGGAACCTCCTCCTCAAAAACATCGACTTTTGCTTTGAAATACGGGTCCCTTTGATAGAATTCCTTAATCTTTACCCGTGACACACCCTGGACAATGACTCGCTGGCTCCCATCCAGCTCTCGAATCATCCTTAGGATGAGTGCAGCCACGCCGAATGGATTAAGATCCCCTTCCTTGGGGTCTTCCACCTCTGATTTCTTTTGAGTCACCACTCCAATGATCCGGTCGGCGTCCATGGCATCATCGATCAATTTCACCGACCTCTTCCGACCGACCATGATGGGCAATATGAGATCAGGATAGAGAACCGTTCCTCTGAGAGGCAGAATCGGGAGCTCGCTCGGAACGACAATTTTCTCGTCCTTCACTCCCTCCTTGTCGGCCCCTCCCCTTGGCATAAACACCATAGATCACGTCCCTCCTGTTCGGGCATTAAACACAAATAAGTTAACCATTCGATCTCTTGCTGTCAATGCAGCCTATCCATTTGAACAAAATAGTTTTTTTGCAAATTCAATACCGTGAGAAATGGATTTGAGGCATCGGCGTTAGGCCAAGATCCAATGCGAATGAAATTCTATCAGCCTGTTCCGCAAGACAGACTGCTCCCCTATACCGATCCTCCGACAGTGGGCTTCCCGCAAACGTTGCACACCCCCCGCTCGTTCATCACGCCAATGCAGTTCCCGTCACTGCACAGGATCCTTTCGGAAACATCAATTTCCTTTTCTCCACTTTCTTCGTGTTTCACCGGCTTTCCACACCTGGAGCAGAAGAGGCTCCCTTCGGGCGTTTGGCTATCACAGTCAGAACAGAGCAAGAAGGGCAAAGCCTGATGGCAATGAGGACATTCCATCTATTCCTCCTCAAGATTGAGATTCTTGGTAAATCTTTCGATGTCTCGCCTATTTCGCCTCAGATCCTGAAGCAATTTTCGCGTCCCGTCATCTGGAAAGAGTCGATTCAGATCCACTTCTCTCCCGGGAAAGAGCAAATTGAGGTCGATTTCTTTTCTTCTTTCTTCAGGCCGCGTTTGTTCTTCCGGCGGATGGTCTTGTTCTTCCATAAAAACCCATTCCTATATAGGATACGACCCTCCTTTTGTCAACTCTGTCTTGTCCCTCTCAACCTTCTCTGTGCGTCCATACTGAAGCTGATAGAGTCTGTAATAAAGCCCCTGCTGAGCCATCAAGTCCTCATGCCTTCCGATCTCTCGAACCTTTCCTCTGTGGAGCACCACGATTCGGTCCGCATGCTCGATGGTGGAGAGTCGGTGGGCAACCACGAGGGCTGTTCTTCCCTTGAGCAATCGTGCAAGTCCCTCCTGAATCAGTCGTTCTGTCTCTGGATCCACGTGGGAGGTGGCCTCATCAAGCATGAGAATTCTTGGGTCGAGATACAGGGCCCTGGCAAAGGCCAAGAGCTGCATCTCGCCTGCTGACAGGGTTTCGCCTCCCTCTCCCACAAGGGTACGGTACCCGTCGGGCAATCGTTTAATGAACGCCTCTGCGTTGACGATTCGGGCCACTTGCTCCATCCTGTCCCCATCCGCTTTCAAGCTTCCCAATCGGATGTTCTCCTCGATGCTCCCCGCAAAGAGAAATGTATCTTGCATCACCAGGCCCATCTCAGACCGGAGCTTCGAAAGATCCCATTCCCTGACACTCTTGCCGTCCATTAGGATATCCCCCTCCTGAACCTCATAGAACCTTTCGAGGAGGTGAAGGAGCGAGGTCTTGCCAGCCCCCGTGGCTCCTACAATCGCTACGGTTTCCCCTGGGTTGACGAAAAAGGAGACGCCCGTCAGGACTTTCTCCTTGCCATCGTAAGAGAATGAGACATTTCTGAACTCAATGTGTCCGCGAACCTCTTCTCTCCGAGGCGACAGAGGAGCCGGCAGTCTTTCCTTTCGATCCAGGAGCAGAAAGATTCGTTCCAGAGAAGCCATCGCCGATTGCAAGATCGTGTATTTCTCGGACAGGTCGCGAATCGGTTGGAAAAACATCCGGATATAGGACAAAAAAGCCACCAGCACTCCGAGGCTGATCGCTTCCTGAATCACTTTTCCTCCTCCGTACCAGAGCACCAGGCCAACGGCAGCCGAGCTCAGGACATCAATCAAAGGAACAAAAAGAGCAAAGACAGATATTTGTTGTATATTGGCCAGGTAATGCCCTTCATTGATTTTCGCAAATCGCCGACCGCTCTCAACCTCCCTTTGAAAAAACTGAACCACCTTGATCCCAGAAAAATTCTCTTGGAAGACTGCATTCATCTGAGCCACTTTCTGCCGAACTTCTCGAAAGGCATCCCGAGCCCGGTGGCTGAATAGAAGCGTGATGATGAAGATCAACGGAAGAGCGGAGAACGAAACCAGAGCAAGCTCTCGATTCAGGGTGAGAAGCACCACAATGATTCCGATGAGAAGGAGAATGTCCTTAACGAAGTAGACCAAAATGGAAGTAAACATTTCATGGATGCTTTGGACATCGTTGGTCAACCGGGTGACTAACCGACCCACAGGGTTCTTGTCGAAAAAAGAGACCGAGAGGGTTTGAAGGTGGACAAAGAGTTTCATTCGGATGTCATGCATCATCCTCTGGCCGGCCGTTTCCATGATGTAGACTTGGAGAAAATTGAGCACGAAATTGGCCATGAGAATCAGGACAACGAGAAGAGCGATGCGGAGTACGCCTTCCATATCTCTCCCTCGCAGCGTGAAGAGATCTTCCTTCCGGAGCTCCCTCATTCTATCCCAAGGGATGAACCCGTAGCGTCCACTCTTCTCAAACAAGGCGGGGTACTTTCTGAGAACCTCCTCCTCTTTCTCGCCAAGGGGAACGAAGACGTAGTATCTGTTGTCAGAGAGGAGGCCCATTCTCTGAAGAGAGGCTATTTCCTTTCCGTCCATCGAGCGAAGGGCATCGGCAGGGAAGAGAAAACGTCCAGCCTCCTTCCGAGGAATGAGACGATCTTCATGCTGAAGCAGAAGGCGTTTCTCTTCCGAAGAGGCATCTTCCTTGAGCACCACTTCCCTCGCGGAAACGATAATGTAACGGTCAATGGCCTCTTTGGTGAGGTAGGGAATGATCAGATCCAAGGCGGCCATGGCGAGAACGAGGAGGAGAGAAAGTCCGATCAGTCTCCCGTATGGCTTGATGAAGGCACTTAGCCTGGCCATCAGCCTCAGGTCATAGGCCTTTCCCAGCTTGCCCTCTTCCATGTAACCAAAATCAGGATACACGGTTCACTCCTTCGCGTTCCAACTCCTCTTCCATTTTCCTTCGCCAATAGAGGTCCGCATAGATTCCTCCCCTCGAGAGGAGGCTTGCATGGTCTCCCACTTCCACAACCCTTCCCTCATCCAATACGATGATGCGATCGGCTCGCCGAAGAGGAGCAATTCGATGCGTCACCAAGACGACCGTCTTCTCCTTCAAAAAATTCCCGAGCCCTTCGAGAATGCGCTCCTCTGTTTGAACATCGACGGATGAAAGAGCATCGTCCAGGATGAAGATAGGAGATTTCAGGATCAATGCCCGAGCAATGGCGACGCGCTGTCTTTGCCCTCCGGACAAGGTGATTCCCTTCTCGCCGATCACCGTGTCCATCCCATCCGGGAGCGTCATGATCTCATCATAAATCTGTGCTGTCCGGGCCGCCTCCTTCATCTCTTCGTCGGTCGCGTCGAGTTTACCAAAGGCAAGGTTTTCCCGAATCGTCGTTGAAAAAAGGAACGTATCTTGAGGCACAAAGCTAACGGACCGCCTGAGAACGTCGAGGGGGACATGGTGGATGTCTCTCCCGTCGAGGAAGATGGTTTCTTGTGGAGATTCCAGAATCCTGGCGAGCAGGTTGCAGAGGACCGTTTTTCCTGACCCCGTTCTTCCTACAAGAACGATCTTCTCCCCTTTTTTCACGCTGAGATGGACGTCATGAAGAATGAGTCTTCCTCCGTTACCGCACCCAAAAGTGAGACCCCTTACCTCGATCGTCCCTTTCAGTCCCTCTGACATCGGCCGTGCCAAGACATCGGAGATCTGGGGGACTTCCCGGAATATTGCGTTCAACCGCTCCATGGAAGCCGATCCGCGTTGGACCACGTTAATGGCCCAACCCAGTGCCATCATCGGCCAACTCAAGATTCCCAGATAGCTCATGAAGGCGACGAAATCTCCTGCGGAGATGGATTGGAGGATGGTGAGTCGGCCTCCAAGATACAAGACAATGACCAGAGTGAGATTTGACAGGAAGAGAAGGATAGGGAAAAACATGCCCCATACCTTGGTCACACGGATGTTCCTGTGGACGTAGTCGTGGCTCAGCCTCGATAATTTTTCTCTCTCCTGCTCCTCTTGAACATAGGCCCGAACAACACGAATCCCGCTGACCGCTTCTCGTACCCTCTCTGTGAGAGAGGAGAAAGACCTCTGGACCTCTTCAAACCGCTCATGGATGACCCGGCTAAACAGAAGGGTCATCACGGTGATCAGAGGCATGGGGGCCACAGCAAAAAGTGTGAGCCTGGGGCTGATGGTGATCATGAAAACCAACGTGAGCGTTCCGAGAATGAGGGTATCCACCAAGAAGACAAGACCCATGGCGAGCGACATACGCACCGCTTCCACATCATTGGTGGCATGGGCCATGAGGTCTCCGACTTTCATCTTCGAGAAGTAGGAGAGAGAGAGGCTTTGAAGATGGGAAAAGAGTCGGTCCCTCAGTGATCTCTCGATCCGGCGTGCCGTCCCTAACAGAAAAAAACGCCACACGTATCGAAACCCTCCGATCACCAGAGCAAGGCCGAGGATTTCGAGCCCGTAGTAAACAAAGCGAGAAGGAAGAGGATTTCCTCCGGTGAGATCATCAATGGCATGTTTGATCACTTTTGGGATGAGAAGTTGAAGCACATCCACGATGAGAAGGGCGAAGAGCCCCAAGAGAATTCGCCATCGGTTCTCTTGAAAATGTTGCTTGAGCGTGTGGTAAGCTTTCATCCCAGCTCAGACTTCTCAAATGGTTTTGACACGTTCTAGTGTAAAAGACGGATCTTCCACAAGTCAATCGAGGGGACGCTTTCCCTTTGCTAACACACCCCTCAACTCTTTGCTTGACAAGTCTTGTAGATTCTGCGAAACTGTATAATCTGTAAGCGTTATGGTGACTTCCAAGACAGCAAAACCCACCGTTGAGCGCCTGGTACTGGAAGGCATTCCAGAGGGACTCTCTCCAGAGGAAGTGGAGGTCCTTCAAAAGCTCCAATCCCAACTCGTCGATTTCATCCTTCGCCTGATCCAGGCCTTCCTAAGAACGGGGTACTACACATCGGAACATCCAGAGGCGGTCAAGGCGAGAGAAGGACTCTACCTCCAATTCAAAAGCCTCTTCAAGCTCGAGGAGGACCTTACCTTCATGGTGAGGGAGGAGCAGGAGGGCCAGAACATTCTTGTGGAGGGAGTCCTCCCTGAGCCTCAGAGGCTCAGTCGCATGATGATGAGGGGGATGGGAGAGCTCTATGTCCCCAAGTTCGCCAAGTACCTTGAACGAAAAGATTTGGTCAGTCTCACCCTGAAGAATCGCATGGGGCAGACGGAGTTCGAGCGGTTTATTGATATTATGAGCGACCCCACCCAGCTCGATATCCATCGGAAAGAGGATAAGGAACAGTTCACTCAACGCCTCTATAACGCGGGAATATTTAATCTCTCCTTCGTCTTCAACGAGGAAATGGTCCTCGCCCCGGACAGGGAAATTCCCTGGAGGGCCCGGCTGACTCTGTCCCGGATCAAGAAGGACCTCAAAATGATTCCCTTTTTCCAAAAGTTATCGGGGGAAGAGATCCAGGAGGTCGGCAAGGGATTGGTGCGTGATGCGGTCCGCGCAGTCAAGCAGCATGACATCCTCTATGCTGTTCTTCAAAACTGCGATGTGGCGTCCTCCGCTATCAATCCAGAAGAAGCCATCATCGATGTCATCCTCAGTTTCCTTCGGCCCCAGCCTTTCCTGGGAACGACCAAAGTCTTCCTTCGCGAACACCTCAACCTTAAGAAGCTTCAAAAGGGAGGTGACTTCGAAGAACGATCGGACCGCCTCCTTAAGAAGTTCACTCCCCGGCTGAAAGACTTAGGAACGCCAGAGGCTGAAATCCTGCTGGAAGACTTCTTCAGAAACCAACTCATTGACCTCGAGGAGTTGCCACCGGGACTGAAGAACAAAATTCTTCTCGAACGATTGACGGACAAATTCCTCAACTATACTCAGAACTTTTTTCAACAACTCGATCAAGCCAAGGAACGACAAACCTTTCTCACCATTGCCCAGACCTTTGTTAAGATGATTCCTGAATTGGTTCGAAGAGACCGCTATCCTGAAATCCTTCGTATCCTCGAATCCCTCCGATCCCACTTTCATCAGAAGACCATGTGGGGACTTCTCGCAAGCCAAGTCCTTGAGGAAATCGGCCAGGGCACGATCCCTGTCCTTTTGGAAGAAAAATTTCTTGAAGGGAAGAAGGAAGTCCGGGCAGCGATCATCTCCATCTTCGCGGCTCTTGAGATTGGAGCGATCCCCCCCCTGCTCAATATCCTCAAAACCAGTCAGGATCAGTGGGTAAGAAAGAACGCGTGTGAGGCGCTCATTCAGATCGGACCCGTGGCTGCCGTCCATCTCATGCAGGAACTCGAGGCTCAGCAGGTCTCGATCGAAACGACCTGCGACATCGTCAGGGTCCTCGGAGAAATCAAATCTCAGGAGTGGAAATCCCCCCTTCAGAAGCTTCTCAAGCGCTATGTCTCTCATGAGAACCCCAAGTTGAGGGAACAGGCCATTCATACTCTAGGAAATCTTGGTGGAACAGAGGGCGAAGGAATCTTTCTTCCGGGACTTGAGGACCCAGACCTTGAGGTCAGAAAAAGGGCAATCCTGTGTCTTGGGATGATCAAGAATCCCAAGGGCCTCCAAAAGCTGATGGACATGCTGAAACAGTTCGCTGCGACCCCCCATCCACAGACGGAGCCACTCGAAACCCAAATCTATTATGCCTTTGGTCTCTTCGGAAATATGACGGTAGAAGGGAAGACGATCGAGCAGATTCTGCTCGACCTTCTCGAAAAGAGGGGCATGAAAAAATTGTGGGACGTATTTGAAAAGCATTTGCTCCCGGATTCGTCCCTGGGAGCCATTGTGGATACCCTTGGAAAGATCGGAACAAAGGACTCTGTCCCTGTCCTCGCGAAACTGGGGAAGTCCCGTGAAGGTCCCTGGACGCCTCGATTGCGGGACGCGTTGAAAAAAATAGAGGACCGGACCAACCCTCCAAAATCATGACCCTGCAGTCTTTGATCAGCAAAGCTCTTCATAACACTTGCCGTTGGCCACAGAGCACACGTGTCAGGGTCAAGTGGCCGATTCCGGTCTCATCGAGAACTTAAAGACTGGAAGGACCTTGGGACTTCCTTCATCCCTACCCCAACTTCCGCACTCTGAAAATCGAATTCGTGGAATTTCAATAGGTTAGTAGATTTTCAGTCACTATAAGATCATTAGTCACTATTTTGGTCGCTAAAAAATTCCCCTCTTGAAATCATTGGGGAAATTACCCGTTTTCTCCTCAAAATGACCTGAATTTTCCAACAAATGAAACTAAGGTGTGGAAATTGAGGTAGCCCCGCCTCCAGAAGCCTTGCGGAGGGCAGGCGCTTTGGCGAAGGCAGGGCCGAACCTCCTACAGTCAAACTCGGGCGATCCAATGGCTGCAAATTCGTGTGCTTACTGGCACGGAAGGTTATCCAACCCGTGACGCCCGGCATTCCAAAGTTCCGAAAAGAGAACCATCCTGAAAAGGCCAAGGACAATGAAGACCAATTTTTTCACACTTTCTGAGGCATTACGTGCCGAACCGCGAGGAAGGAATAGACCGCCCTCTGGACTTATCGCACCCGAGCGTAACTAACGGATTACTGTTGAAAAGATTTTACCCTTTTGACTTAGGTCAAGGAAGAAATCTCTGGAAAAAGTTATTCTTTGATCAATAGGATCAAAGGAGGACTTCTATGGCAAAAAGAAAGATCGTTCAGATCGATGAAGAAAAGTGTAATGGCTGTGGACTCTGTATTCCCAATTGTGCAGAGGGAGCACTTCAGGTTGTGGAGGGCAAGGCAAAACTCGTCACGGATAAATTCTGCGATGGCTTGGGGGCTTGTCTCGGCAACTGTCCGCAAGATGCCATTACGATCATTGATAGAGAGGCAGAGGAATTTGACGAGAAAGCCGTGGAACATCACCTTCATCACAAGAAGGAGGCCGAAAAAACAAAAATCGAACCCCTGTTGGGTGGATGTCCTTCCTCAAGGGCCATGCACTTCAACCCCTCGAAGTCTCCTGCGGCGACAGGGCCAAGTGCTCGGGCAGTCTCCGAACTTTCCCAGTGGCCAGTTCAGCTAAAACTGGTCCCAGTCAATGCCCCCTACTTCCAGGGCGCTGACCTTCTGGTCGTTGCAGATTGTGTTCTTTTGGCCTACGCCAATTTC
>Ga0315284_10016673_pt1 | contig 10413 bp, 10 predicted proteins | sample YL17G09_16_MG_FD_203696 | JGI IMG/M metagenome (GOLD analysis project Ga0315284, IMG submission 203696) | Sediment microbial communities from Yellowstone Lake, YNP, Wyoming, USA - YL17G09_16 | ecosystem: Environmental > Aquatic > Freshwater > Lake > Sediment | place: USA: Wyoming | collected...
CCGTCGGCAAAGCGAAGCTGGAAGGCGGCTGGCCCTTCCATGGTCTCGGGCGGAAGCTGGGCGTTCACCTGCCAGGGTGTCGCGGCCAGCAGCGGCGCCGGCGTGCCGTTGACCAGCAACGACACGCCGGCGAGCGTGGTCGGCAGCGGGAAGCCGGAGGCCAGCAGCAGGCCCTCCGGCGCCAGATTCAGCCCGTAGGCGCTGATCAGGGAACCGGGCGACGGCTGCGCGCCGGCGACGGCCGCCACCACGCCGTTGGGGTTCAAGGCCCGCGGCGCGTACACCGCCTGCAGGCCCGTACCATCGGTCTTCACCGCGTAGATTGCGCCGCCGCTGCCATTGGGCGGCCCCACGGTGAACACCACCCGCGAGCCGTCGTCGCTGATCACCGGGTCCTGCGCCTCCGAGGAGGTGAAAATCGCCAGCGGCCTGGTGTCGCTTCCATCGCTGCGCGCCAAAAAAACCCGCCCGCCGTTCAGGAACGCCACCAGCGAGCCGTTGCCGGAGATGGAAGGCGAACGGCCGCCCGGCTGCGGGCAGTTCAAGGCCAGGCACACCACGTTGAACGTCAGCGGGCGCAGCCCGGAGCCGTCGCTGCGCACCACGTAGATATGGGTTTTGTCGCCAGCCCTGCCGGTATCCGGGTCGCGGTTGCTTTCCAGCGCGATCATCGTGCCGTCGGCGCTGATGGTGGCGTTCATGGCGTAAAGCGAGGCGTCGTTGCCGAACTTGGTTACCGCGCGAATGTTGCTGCCGTCCAGGTTCATGACGTAGACGTCGGTGGCGGAGGCGGCGAAGGTCGGCCCGAACGGCGCCGAGCTGGTGAACACCGCCAGCCCGTAGCCGCTGATCACGCGCTGGGGTGCGGGCGCCAGCGCGCCGCTGTAGACCGGCAGGCGCGCCGGCCCGCTGCCGTCGCTGTTCACCGTGTAGAAGGGCTGCTGCCGGCGGGCTGAGTAGAGCACCTTGCCGCCGTCGGAGGTCAGGTGCGGGGTGCTCACGCAATAGAAGAAGCAATTGGGGCACAAGGCCGCGTCGGCCCGCAGCGGCTGGATGCAGCCTTCCTTATCGACCGCCACCGTGCGCTCGCTGCCCGAGGCCGTGTCCAGCACGCGCACCTGCTCGGTCTGGCCGGCGCTGTCGGCAACCAGGATGGTGTAGGCGGCACGCGCCGCGTTCGCCGCCAGCGTCACCGCATTCGCGCCCTGCGGCGGATACTGGCTGGTGGCCGCCAGGCGGGTCAGTTGCCGCAGCGCGCTGCCGTCGGTCGCCACCGAATAGACATCGGTGACGGCCGCCACCGTGCCATCGGGCTTCACGCTGGAGCCGAGGACGATGCTCCGGCCCGTGCCGTCCACCGTCGGCGCCAGCAGCCCGGCCGAGCGCCCGATGAACACCGGCATGGCGCTTCCCTGGGCCTGCAGTAGGAGGGGAAACAGGAGGAATCCGAGAAGCAAAGGCCTGGCCATAGTACCTCCCCCATCTCCATCATACGCCAAAGCCGGGTCTCAGGTTCCAGGTTCCAGGTGTCAGCGGCGCCCGGTGCCGGCCGCCTGTTTTCCGTTGTTTAATTGGCCGGTTTAATGGATTATAGGACGGTTGCGTCTATTTCTACTTCCTTTAGTTTGTTATGTTTATGTGACCGTAGCCATTATTTTAATGGTTATATACTGGCCGGAGCCGAGAAACCCTGAAATTATTACTCTGTTACTATAATTTCATTATAGCATACGTGTCAAGTCTGCAAACGTTTTCATGGCAGCCGCCCGTTGAAAACAAAGCAAATAAAGTTCGGACAGCAAATCCGCCTCGCGCGGATTTTCGCGGCCCCAACCGCCCCCGGCCCCGCGAAGCCGCTGTAGGGACGGACGTTCGGCCCGCCCGTTTTGCCGTTCCCAACAGAGCCGCGAGCGTCAGCGAGCGGGTGCTTGCGCAGCGCCGCGTCGGCCCTTGCGGGGCACCCGCTCGCTGACGCTCGCGGCTCTGTTGTCTTGAATGGGATTTTGCAAGTACCTCAGCTTACTGGGCTTGTGCGCATCATTTGCCAATTCCGCCCGCGGAGGTGAACGATGCTCCCAGGGCGGCCGTTTGGGAAGGCGGATTTTGTCAGCGAGATGGCGGAACGATTCGGTGGCTATTGGACTCGCGGAGGTCCCAAGAAAGAGGCTGTGGACTATAGGCTGTAGACTGTAGGAGGCCGGGGGAAACAATGAAAACGCAGCGCGACGAGCTGCAGCCTGAAGCCTGCAGCCTCGGCTCTCGGCCCGCCCGGCTCAACAGCAGATCGATCAGTTCACGCTTTTTTAAAACCTGCTCCGCCAAGCAAAAATCGCGCAGTTCACGCTGTCCCCATTCTTGCCCCTGCTGGCTGCCGCCGCGCTGCCTGCCTGCGCCCAACAAAGCGGCGCCCCGCCCAACCCCGTTACCTGGAGCCTGTCGGCGCCCGGCGAGGCCCGAGCCGGCGGGCGGCTGCCGGCCAAACTCAACGGCGCGGATCGCCGACGGCTGGCCTCTCTATTCGCTGAAGAAACAGGAAGGCGGGCCAATCCCCACTTCCGTCGCCATCCCCGCCCCGCAGCCTTTCGGGCTCGCCGGCGCAATTGACGCGCCTCCGCCCTTGACTGCCAACGAGGAAATCTTCGGCATGGAGGTGGAGTTCTACATCGGCGAGGTGGAATTCGGCCTGCCGCTCGCGCTCGCCAAGGATTCGCAGGGCGGGGTGAAGCTGGCGGTCACCGCGCGCTACCAGGCCTGTGACAACAAGCTCTGCCTGGCTCCGAAGACGGTGCGGTTGGAGCGGCCGGTCAAAGTGAAGCCGCAGGGCGAACGCGCCGGACGAGCCTAACCGTAAGCAATGAAACCGCGGCTGATGTCGCTAATCTTGCGCTTGGTTTGCCGGAAGACGCCGATGCCTTCCCGCGAGCCGTCGTTGTTCGAGTTGCCTTCGATGGTGGTCAGGTAGAAGCCTCGCACCGCTTCCACCAGGCCGGTATGTCCGTTTCCGCCCCCCGTAGAGAGGATGAAAATCATGCCCGGCTGAACCAGGCTCGGCTGATCCGCGCAATCGGCGCTCGATATCCGGGGGATTCCCTGCGCCCCCGCGCGGTTCCAATGATCCAGCACGCCGGCCGTGGGGATCACCGGGTTCGCGACAGGGACACGGAGCGAGGCGGCCGCTTGATCGAAACACCAGTACACAAAAGCGGCGCACCAGGAGTAATGTCCCTCGGTCGGATCCAGCTTCACGCAGCGAAGGTATTGGTCCACTCGGGGGCCGCGGTTGGAGCCAAGCGGCGATTCCATCACGCCGATTTCCCGGGCCGCCGTTTTCAACGTCTCAACCAGCAACGGCGTCGGCGCGGTGGTGACTTCCGGAAGTAACGGAGAATTGAACAGCGCTGCCCAGGTGAGTGGCCCTACCTTGCCGTCAACGCGGAGCGGGCTGCCCAGATGATCCGCGGAACGCATCTGGAACAGTTCCACAGCCTCCTGCGTTTCGGGGCCGAAGGCGCCATCTTCGGCGATGGGACCGCAGCCCAATTGGTTGAGCCGGCGCTGAACAGCCAGCACGTCCGGGCCGGTCTGTCCCTCTGCCAGCACCCTTCCCAAGAATGAAACAACAGCGGTATCGGGCATGGTTGCCTCCTGAAAAAACTGTGGCGTCAGCGCTTCTTTTCCGGCGCCTTTAGTATGGCGTAGGTGCCCGAAGTGATTCCCATTAGTCCCAGCAAGGTGGCATCGAAGTCCGGCATCGCCAGCGTCTGCCACACGTTGACGACGAAGACGACGGCGAGGGCCAAAGTCCACACCATAAACTGCAAGCGGTGCAGGCCCGCGCCGTCGGCGTTGGAAATGATGTCGCGCCAGAAGCCTTCCGACTTGCACACTGTCGTGCGCGGTTCGATCTGTTTTTTCTCTTTTTCCAGCGTAGTCTTGACTGGCTCCGGCGGATTCTGGGCAAGCTTCTCCTTCAAGTCCGCAACCTTGGCCTTATTGTTTTGCACGTTGGTCGCGTCCAGGGCGGCGGCCGTGCCAAAGGTCGCGAGCGTGATGCCCATCAAGCCGACCACCGAGGCGGGAATGGTTGCGTTGTACTCGCCGGTCACGAACCAGATAAAAAGGAAGGCGTAGATAACGAGTACGGTCCAAAATGCCGCTTGCGTGCGCGAGAGGCTGTAAGCGCGCTCGGTAACTTCCAGGCCCTCTCCAGGCTCCTTGTCGCGCAGGACACCGGTGCCGGCGGCGATGGAGAAGAAGACAAAGGCGCCCGCTGCGGCGGCCAGGAACCACCCCACGAGCCGCCCGGCCCGATCTCCGAAAATCGTGAATTCTACAACCGCATGACTTTGCGCCGCTGGCCCTTTTTCCAGCCCGGTGCTGATGGTGAGCGTCCGCCCGCTTCGGGCCGCCAGCACCAGATCCTTCCAGTTCTTCCGCGCCTCCTGGGTGGTGAGGTCGCGCGTGATGTGGTACGTCAGCAGCGTTGTGGTGACGTCATCCTCGTCGGTAGCGCTCGCTCCGACAGCGGCGCGCGTGCCCGGCAGCGGCTTTCCATCGAGGAACAGCACGAGGTCCGCCGGGTTCGGCTCGCCGGTGTCATCGAATGTGACGTTGGCCGCGTGTTCAACAGCCAGCGTCACCCGATCACCAAAATGGAGCCTGACGGGCGCATCGAGGCAGGCGTGCTTGTGAGTGATCACTTTCTCGGGATCTTTAAGCTCATCGCTGCCGATCGGATTGCGGGCAACGCACACGACTGTGAATGTGCCGCTGGTCGTCTGTGCCCGCATCGGCGCCGCCAGGCAAACCAGAACGGCAAACGCCGCCAACCCGTGCGCGCCTCGCTTCCAGGCCGCGCCCTTCATCTTCGCTCGTTGCTTCATGGCCACTCCTCCAGCGCCTTCCAGCCGCTGCCATTCGCCTCGCACTTTGTGCTGGTGCACACGTCGAATTGGGTCACCGGATGCACCTCCCACAACGACATCCGCTTGGGCTGGTTCTTGATGTTGTGTTTCTGGTCCCCGTTCACCTTGTGATGGTTGTCGAAGAAAAGCTGCCCGCGCACCCGGACCATCAGGTTCGCCTGTTGTACCTTGCGCAGCCGCTCTTCGGTCCACGTGGCAGCGCGCCGCTGGGGAATCATCTCGGCCACGATCCCGTCATACTCAAAGCCGTTGGGCGCCGGCGTCAGGCTGATGTGGAAGTCGTTGTTTTCACTTCCCTGCAACCGGCAGTTGACCGACTCTCCCGAGTCGTTGGCGTGCGGCTTCGAATTTTCCGGTCTCATGGCGATGTACCCGACGATCTGTACCAGGTCGCCTTCGCCGACCGTCTCGCCGGCGGCTTGCAGCTTACGCAACCGTGCCCGGTCGGGCTTCGCCAGCGTCGAGTACTTGCCCTTGAATTTCTTCTCCACCTGCGCCTGCAGCTCTTCGAAATCCTTGAAGTTGAGGGTCTTCACCTCGCCCTTCGGCTTCAGGTTATGCTTGCCGATATTGCAAAGAGCGTCGGCTGTGTTTTCCTTGGCGCAGCCGCGCGTCGGGCATCCGCTCAGCACCTTGGCGCACGGTTTCTTATCGGCGGCCTGCGCCGCGCCGCCCAACAGCAGCAGCAAGAAGCTGATTGCGACGAGTTTCATGCGCCTTCTCCGAGTATGTCGCTTAGGCCCTGGCCTCCCGCTCGCTCACAATGTCGTAACAAAGAAACGCCTTGGTCTCGCCCCGCTTTAGTTTGTCGTGCAGCACCAGGTGGTCGGTCTTGGCCGGGTCCAGTAGTTCACCGGTGTGTATGATGAGCCCCTCCAGATCCCAAAGCGGATTGCCGAGATCGATGTCGATGTCGGCATAGATCATACGGTCGGCAAATCCACTGGGCGGCAGAGCTATGACGATCTGCAAACAATTGCGGCCGCCTTGACGATAGCTGATGGGCGTAAAGTGCTGACCGGTCGAGGCCCCCAACCCGTCGAGCAAACGCTGATGAATGGAGGCGGCCGGATGCCCTTCCTTCGCCCACAGGCCGGCGCTGACCAGGCGTTCGAGCCGGTCGGCGAGCTCTGGCTTTGCTGCGGCGTAAACCCGGTCCACGTCTGCGAAGTAAATGTATTCAATTGCGTCCAGCAACGGCTCACCCAGACCAGCTTGATCGGAGGGAACACTAAGTTTCGCGATGATGTTCAGCAGGCATGCCTGGCGGGCGGCTCGTGGCGCTGGGCTCGCGATCCACTGGCGGAGCGGCTGGCCATCCACCACCGATTTCGCATTGTTGATGACCGCGGCAACGAGGGGATCCAGAGCCTTGAGCTGCACGCGCCGCCGGTCCGGTTCCTCTTGCAGGGTCAGTACCGTCTGCGCGTTCCGCCCCAGTGTGATCCTCTGCTCTGCATCGCGGAACTCGTAGCTTTCCACCTGGACCGTTATGTCGTAGACGCCGGCTGGAAGGCCTTCCGTATCCCCATGGAAACCGGAGAAGCGGAGCCCACCGGCGTCAATCGCCACGTCCAGTTCGAACTCCTTGCGCCGCCAATCGTGGCGTTGTTGCACCGGCGCCAGGAGCTGGGGGAACACAGGCTGCATGCCGATCGCGAGGTTCAAGGGGGAAGCATCGCGGCCAGTATCGAACAGGATTCCCTCTTTCGCGCCGAAGGTCCGGACATTCATGGGCTGCCCGGCCGATTCGAATCGCAACAGCAAGCTCTCGTTCATTCAGCACCTCTTTCTACCGGGGAGTAATGGAACAATTACTGCTTCGCCAGGCCAGAAAAGAGGCTATCGAAATCGTAACTGACGCCCACCTGCGCGCGCCAGGTTGGCTTGTCGATCAGCTCGGTGCGATTCGAGTAAGTCACCGAGAGCGGTATCTTGACGCTGCTCCCTTGCGGCGCCAGCGAAAGCTTGGCCTGCGCCAGCCAGATGTTACCAGTCTTGGTGAATACGGTCTTGGCCCCCGGAGGCAACCCGGTGAACGTAATCCCGGAAACCGGATTGGCCGGGTTTACCTGCAGCAAAGCGGCCGTATTCTGACGCTGATAGTAGCCGGCCAGGCTCACCGTGGCCGGACCCAGGATCGACGCACTGCCCAAGCCGTGATCTAGCTCGAAAGCAAACTGGGCATCGCGGAACCGCTTCACGGCTGCCGCCGCCTCCTTAGGCACCGAGTCGTAGATCTCAATCGCCCCGTTCGCGACCAGCCTTGTCTGTACGGTGAGCGGCAGGTCGAAAATCAGGCGGAAGGTGGACGCCGGCTCTTGGCCCAGGGGGCGGTTATTCGTGCACTCGAATGCCAGCACCGGTTGCTTCGCCAGGGACTCCACGAGTTCGTTCTGGTCGATGAAAAATCGGTTGTACGCGGCCGTCGCCTGGTCCACACGCTCGCCCAGGTCCGGAATCTTGCGCTTGACCGTATCGAGCAGATCCCGCAGCGACTCGTTCAGCGCCTTCTCCACCGCGGCGCGGTCCCGGCCGGCGGCCTCGATCCGTCGCTGGGCGCGTTTTTGCCATTCTTCGTACTCCGGCAACGCGGAAACCGGGCCGTAGATTTGTACCTTCACCAACGCTCCGGTGGCCTCGTTCATCCAGGTTCCCACCTGGGCCTTCCATTTATCTAGAAATGCCTTCGAGGTAACGTCCCTGTGGTTCCAGAATTCGATGCGGGCGGACACCAAAGAGATCTCTCTCTTCTTTCCGGTGAACGTCACCGGCTGTGCCGTGGCGCCGCTGCCGCTTGTGCCGGTCGCCGGCGTCCCGGTGATGGACTGGCCGTCCCGCGAAGCGTCGAAGGAAACGCCAAACGAGACTCGCCGCAGGATGTTCAGCACGGACTTGCTGACGCAATAGCCGTTGCGGCGCTCCGTTGCCAGGCAGTACGGAAGAATATTGTTCCGAGCCAGCGCCGAGGGCACGCCAGCGAGGTTGCCCCGGATGGTAATCGCCTGGCCGTTCACCGATCGCGTCAGCGCTCCGTACTCTGTCGCCACGGAGAGTCCCTTCGCCACCGGCCCCTGCGAAACAACAGACGTGGAAGCAGTGCCGCCAGCGCCCGGTCCCGCCTGCTTGTCGGTTCGCGATGCTTCGATCCGCCTCGCGACACCCTCGAATTCCCTCTCGATCACTCCTTTCCCGGCGGGGTCCGGCGAGAGCACGCCGGCGGCGTATACCACAAAGCATCTCTCATGCTGGCCGAGATCGAGGAGTCCACGAAGCGCGGCCTCGTAACTTGTGGGATCCCTGGACCTATCGGTTGCCATCAGCCGGTCGATCCCCTTTCTGTAACTCGTGCAGTTTTCCACCTGTCCGAAGCAGCACATCGCTGTCACCACAGGCATCACCAGGGCGAGAATCGGAACGCGCGTCATGCAGCAGCCTTCCCGTTGATGCGGAACGACACTTTCGGCTCGTCGCCGGAAACATCGCGAAGCAGTTGGGTGCTGCCGCCTCCACAGTCTTCGCGCAGCGCCCCTTCTCCGGCCTCCTGGGCGGAAAACACGAATATGAGCACCATCACCACACTGCCGGCGGCGACGGTGAAGTCGAGCCTGGAGACCGCTGTGCCATCGGGGACGAGGTCTGTGTCGCCGTACTTGGCTTTGGCGATCATGACGTTGCCGATATGATCCTCGGCAATCAGCGTGACCTTGTCACCAACGATGGCATCGAAATCGGTCGAATGCGGTCTCTCGCGAAGATGGCAGGCCATGGCGCAGACTCCTTAAGGACAGCGACTCGCCTGATGTGCGTCACCCAGGCGATCGAAAGAGCAACGCCGTACAGTTTCTAACTCAGTTAATTGACGGTCAACTAGCCGGAGGGCCAGGTTACTCTACAGTAACGCCTGTAAGGTAGGCAGGGATACTCTGTTGATGGGTAAAGGGATAAGCGCCTTGTCGTGCAACACGGCCTAGCGGCGGGCCGTGTGCAAGAACTGGGCGAGAAGTTGGTAGCGGCTGGCGACGCGGAACTTGCTGAGGACGTTGGCGACGTGGAAGCGAACCGTGTGGATGCTGAGCCCCAGTTCCGCCGCGATCTCTTTGTTCGCGCAGCCCTCAAGCAGCATCTCGTAGATCTGCCCTTCGCGCTCAGTGAGCGGGTGTAGGCGCTGCTGCTGATAAACAGGCAGGCGAACTCTTGTCATTGCCGAATCCCAGGCGTTCAGGCAACGCCATTGCTTACCGAGATACACCCGGACGGCGCGTCGTGTCAACATGAAAAATGAGACACTTGTGTCGGGTGTCGGCCTGTTAACGCCAGAAATAATGCCAGGCGTAGCCCAGTTCCACGGACTTGCCGGGTTCCAGCGTCAACTTCCACTGGATGCGTCCCACTCCATTGAGGTGGCTCCACCAGGCGGGCCAGTTGTATCAGCCCCACCAGTATGGATACTGGCCGTCGCGCAGGTCCGCATTCTCGAAGACATTGGTCTTCTCGATCACGCCCTGGTGATCGGCCGCGGTCACATTGCCCAGGACATGCCGCGTGACTTCCAGCGCGACCGGCTGGTTACGATAGTTCGACAGGCTCAGGCTTCCCGCCAGGTCCACGCGGGCGTAGTCATAGTTCTGCCACCTCATCACATTGGGAATCCGTGCGGTTTCCTTTTCGCTCTTCACAACCTTGATATCGACCGCGGTGGTTATCTCCAGGTCGCAGTCGGCGCCGATGGCGGTATAGGTGATCATCCCCTGGGCGAGCAGCCTGTCGCCCAGGAGAACAAGCGCCGGCGCGGTGGTGAAGGGGTAGCTGCTTTTGTTGTGCAGCCTGGTCTTGTGAATCACCTTCGGCGCCGCCATCAACCGGGCCAGTTCCGACTGCTGCCGGCCGGCTATGTTCTGCATCACGTCGGGGGGTGGGATGAACGGAACATCCAGCGTGAATACATCCTGGTACTTCACGGTGAATTCCGCGACCGGAATGACCATCCGCTCACCCTTCTTCAGGGTCACGTGGTTGGCCGTGAACACGAACAGATCTTCGCTCTTGTCCGCGCCGGAGATTTCGGGGCCCGTGGCGGGAGGTCCCGCCGATTCTCCACTCGAGGCAGCCGGGACAGCGACGTTCGCCACCTGGCTCATCATGGCGTTGGTCAGCGCAACCTGCGTGCGAGCGCCGGTTTGAAAATGCGGGGGGCGAAAGGGGACAGCCTGAACTGCGCGGTCTTTCTAGAAAGCTCCGCATACGGTTCGGCCCTATGCCAAGCATGATGCCGCGACGAAAGCGATGTGTGCTGCCCGGGGTTGCTTGCCACGTCACACGTGGAGCGCAATGCGGTACGGGCCGGAATGGTGCGGCGGGCGGCCGATTGGGAACGAGGATTTTGTCAGCGAGATGGCGGAACGATTCGGCCGCTATTGGACTCGCGGAGGTCCCAAGAAAGAGGCTGTAGACTGTAGGCTGTAGACTGTAGGAGGCCGGGGGAAGC
>Ga0315284_10016674_pt1 | contig 10413 bp, 5 predicted proteins | sample YL17G09_16_MG_FD_203696 | JGI IMG/M metagenome (GOLD analysis project Ga0315284, IMG submission 203696) | Sediment microbial communities from Yellowstone Lake, YNP, Wyoming, USA - YL17G09_16 | ecosystem: Environmental > Aquatic > Freshwater > Lake > Sediment | place: USA: Wyoming | collected...
GTGGAGACCCACGACCAGTGGTCCACCCTGGTGGGGGTGAGCTTCGGATTGTTCGGCAAGCGGGCGCACTTAGGGGCCGCTATCTCGGAGGAGAACTTGCTCGGGTGGGGCAAGGAGCTCAACCTCGAGTTCGATCGCGATCAGGAGCGGACCACCACGACGTTCGCGTACAAGGACCCGTTGTTCCTTGGCAGCCGGTGGACCCTCATTCTTGCGCACGCGAACGCCTCGGACGGAAAGTCGGACGCCTTTCGGCTCGAGTACCCTTTCTTCGCGCTGGCGACGCCGCGTTCCGGTGGGGTTAGCTGGGGTAAGTTCAACCTGACGGACTACCTGTACTCTGAAGGCAACCAGGTGGTTTCCGGTTTTGCACACCAGCAGGACTTCGAGCTGCGGGGTGGGTTGCGCCTCCCGGGGGGCGGCGAGGGCGCAAACCGCGTGACGGCGGGTGTGTTCTACCGCCGCGTGAGCTACGACGACTGGACATGGACGGACGGGACGCCGTACCCCACCCCCGAGGGGCACAAGATGTCAGGGCCCCAGGTCGGTTTCGAACGCCAGTCCGGCCGCTGGGTGGTCGCACAGGGGTTTCGGGGGTGGCAGGCGCAGGAGGACCTCCCCCTGGGACCCAACTGGAGCGTTACCGCCGGGTTCTCGCTGCCCGCATTCGGCGCCGACGAGCCGCGCTTCCCGCTCCTGGGCCAGATCAACGCGAGCTTCCTCTCGGGCAAGCAGTTCTCATGGGTGAACCTGGCGGCCGAGGGACGTGCCGAGCAGGGCCGCGTCGACAACGCGATAACGCACTTCGCGATCGGCACGGCCCGGCTGGGGCCCGTCGGGTTCCGCGGCCGTCTTGCCGTGGATCTGGGTCACAACCTAGACGGCAACGTTCAGCTCCCCCTGGGGGCCGACACCGGTCTTCGGGGGTGGGAGCCCGACTACTTCGACGGCACCTCACGGGCGGTGACAAACCTGGAGTGGCGGCACCAGCTGACCGGCGAGGTGCTGCACATCGCGATCATCGGTGTCGCGCTCTTCGCCGACGTGGGCAGGACGTGGAACCCCAGGGTTGGCCCGTCCACCGACGGCTGGCGCAAGGACGTGGGCATCGGGCTGCTGATCGAGTCCACCCGGGCCTCGAAGCTGCGGATCGTGCGGATCGAGGCGGCGTGGCCCGACCGCGGCAAGGGGCCGCTCATCCTGATCACCGGCGCCCCGATCTTCTAGCAGAAGGCTACGCCCGGGAGATGTACTCCCCGGTGCGGGTGTCCACCACGATCTTGGTGCCCGGCTCGATGAACTGTGGCACCGTGACGGTGACCCCGGTCTCGAGCTTGGCGGGCTTGGGGCCGCCGGCGGCAGTCGCCCCCCTCATGGGTGGGTCAGTGTCCACCACCTGAAGCACAACCGTGTTGGGCAGCTCCAGCCCCACGGGCCGGTTCTCGTAGAAGTCCACGGTGATCACCGTGTCTGGCAGCATGTAGCCGAGGGCGTCGGTGGCGGCGCCGTGCAGCCACGGGTCGCGCAGCTAGCTTGCCGGATTTCCCCCGCCGCCAAGCCACTCCGCTGCAAAACCGGGAGATCATTCAGCGACCCTTACGGGCGTGGCCACTGCGACCGACGATGGTACCCGACGGTGGCGTGAGAACCATCACAGTTACACTCCTCAACTGTCAACTACCATGCGAGTTCGACAGCCGGACCGACGTCTCGCGGTTATGTGGCTTGGGGGGGTTCATCGGCCAAACGCGTCCGGCAATCGCGGTGAAGAAAAGGGGGACACCCATGCGTCGGAGCGTCCTGAAAAGTGCGTTGCTTGCGACCGCAATTGCCTGGACCTTCGTGAATCCGGCTGCGGCCCAGCCGGTGATCCAGATTGCAGAAACCCAAGTCGTTGCCACCGGTATGACACCGGGAGGGCGCGTCGCCTGGTTCGCGTTTGCCAGGGAGCGGACCGACTGGACGAGTCGGGTGCTGCACTGGGAGGGCGCGAGCGGACTCGCCGACGCCAGCGGCCAAACCGTGCTCAACCTCGGGCGGCCGGTGCCGGTCAAATCCATCTTCGTTGCCATCGACATGAGCACCGGCGCCTTCGCAGCATCATCGCCACCGGCCTACCCGTGGGCCGCCCATGTGCCCTTCCCGGTCGATGGCCTGGCGTTCGGTGCGGACCAGGTGAGCGTTGTCTCGCTGAGAGACAGCCACGAGGAACTCGAGGTGCTCGTCGTCCGACCGCAGGTCGGGGCGTGGCGGGCTACGGTGCGGCACGACGACGAGGCGTTGGGGGGCACGCCCGGCGTGCTCGTCAACTTTTCCGCGTTTTCACCCTGGGGCGCATCGCCGGCGTCTCTCGGCCCGCTTCGTTCTGGCGACGTGATCGTGGCCATTGATCCGAACCGGATCGAGTACTTCGCCCAGCAGCTCGCGGGGCGTCGGTGAAACGCGCTGATGACGGCACGGGGGAGGCATACATGACTCGGCTCCGCATTGTGGTCCTCGCGAGCGTTGTCCTGGGTTTGGCGGCAGGAGTCTCCGCTCAGGATCATCCCAATCTCGAGCGTGGCTTCTTCGCGGACCAGGCGTACCAGTTGGGCAACATCGACTCGGTCAACCTCTACAATGGGAACCTCAACCTGGCGATCCCGATCGGCCAGACCTACACGGTCGGTGGGGGCCTGTCGTATGGTTTGACCCTGTACTACAACTCCAATGTGTGGGACTTCGAGGAGCGAGATTTCTACCCGCCTAACCCGGGGGGAGGCTGTGCCCTGCCGCCGCAGAGCGACCCCGTGTCGCTGACGATCGCGCTGCCGGTCAAGGGCTTCAACGCCGGCCTCGGGTGGACGCTCTCCCTCGGGGCACTCGACGGACCGTACGGTCAGAACGACTCCCCAAGCTGGATCTACACCAGCCCGGACGGGAGCAAGCATGCGTTCTTCACGACCCTCCACGACTATGGCGAGGCGACGCAAAGGAGGACGGGGTCACCCTGCTCGACGTCGGCCCCGTGCAACGTCTACTACACGCGTGACAACACCTACCTGCGCCTCGTGGCTCTGGTCGACAGCGGCGGTATCGTCCAAGGGGGCGACGTGGAGTTCCCGGACGGGACGGTGCACAGTTTTCGCAGGACCATCCTCTCGACATGCTGCACGTGGGGCACGTCCTTCTGCACCAACTCCAACCCCGCCCACCTGACACAGATCGCCGATCGCTTCGGCAACACCGTCACGGTCTGCTACCTCGTCGATGGCACGAGCGGGAAGAGCTACTGGCAGCTCTCCGACGGCTCTCGCACCCAGAAGATCTACTTCCGCGGCGACGGCAACGTCGACAAGGTCGTGGTGGCTGCATTCGGCAGCACCACTGCGACCTACACGTTCTACTACGCGACCGCCACCATCTGCCGGAGCTGCAAGCAGGACGACATGACCGGATACTGCCGCCCGATGTCCAAGACCGTCAGCGTGCCTCTCTTGATGGGGATCTCTCTGCCCGACAGCAGCTCGTACTGCATGAACTCCGACTGCACGAACTTCGTCGGCACGCCCTCGTACTACATCTCGACCAGCGATTGCAGTGCCGGGTGCACCACAAGCCCGAAGGACAAGTCGGGCACTCTGCAAGGGATGCAGCTGCCAACGGGTGGGACAATGGCGTGGACGTACTCCGCCTGGGCGCACGACCCAGCGGGCGGCCTCTGCAGTTGCACACCGATGAGCATCTGCTCACCGAGCGGGTGGCCGCTCGACGCCCAGGAGTCGGCCGGCGTCGCCACGCGGACGCTCTGCGACCCCGTCTCCATGTCGGGCCAGAACATTTGCGGCGCCTGGACCTACGCGCACGAGTCGCCCTACACGCGCAACCAGGCCGGCGCACGTAACGAAGCCCGGACCACGGTGACCTCACCGAACGGCGACGACACCGTCTACTACTTCAAGGCACAGGCGTGCTTCGGCGTGGACACCGGCTCGCAGCCGTACAGGCCGTACGGCTGGGACTACAGCCTTCCCTTCACCTCGAACCAGGACGACGGGGAGGCGGCACCCTACACCAAGTATCTCTCGACTCAGTTCTACCGGGGCACCGGCGGCAGTCGTACCCTTCTCCGATCGGTCTACAGCCGGTACGACTCGGATGTGAACTACCTCTACCAGTACCAGGTCCCGCAACCGCCGCCGAGCGCCCAGTACTGGTACTCCAGCAACCGGCGCCTGGCCGGACAGCGGACGGTCTACAACGAGGACTCCAGCACCTACGCAGACGTGGCGTACGGGGGTTACGACTTCCTCGGACACTTCCGATCGGCCACCACCGGTGGCAACTTCGCCAGCGGCAACGTGCGGGTCACCACGGTGAACTTCAACCCGACCGTCGTGGGACCTGCCGTCTCCTGGAATGGGAACTCTCCGTGGGTCCTCAACACCTTCGGCTACCAGCAGCAGACGGAAGGAGGCCAGTCCGCCAAGCAGACCTTCTGCTTCGATGCAAGCACGGGTGCCTTGCTTCGCTCCCGCGCCCTGACGGGTACGACGGAGGGCACGAGCGACGCCATCGGTGTCTTCAGCTACACCTCCGGAAACCTGACGAGCGAGCAGTACTACGGTGGGGACACACAGTCGGTCGCGACAACGTCGCTGTGCTCGCTCACCCTCCCCACGACGAACCAGTACCGCATCGACCATACCTGGCAGTACGGGAGCATGAGGACGTCACGCTACTACGACCCCACCGGCGCCGCACTGTCGTTCTACTCGCTCGACCTCGACATCGACCAGAACACGGGCCTGCCGAGCGCCAGCCGTGATAGCGCGGCCATCCAGACGAACCTCGCGTTCGACGCCATGAGTCGCCTCACGTGGGAGAAGCCGGCCTCCGGGCAGGGCGCGTACATCGAGCACCAGTACTTCACGAAATCACCCACCAACGCCGCGCGCGTGGAGAACTGCACCAAGCCGAACGGCGTCACCACCGGATGCTCGCCGTCCACCGACAGCCTGTCCAGGACGGCGTTGCGTTTCGACGGACTCGGGCGACCGTACCTGGCGGCGCAGCTGCTTCCTGACGGCACCTGGAACCAGCAGAAGACCTACCACAACGGCATGGGGTGGACGACCGCCGTCTCGGAGTGGTACCCCTACGGGACCCTCGACGGCAGCATGAGCAAGAGCCAGTACTCCAACTTCGACGCGTTCGGGCGCCCGAGCACCGTCACCTTGCCCGACAGCAAGACCGTCACGCTTGCCTTTACCGGCGTCCGCCAGCTCGCGAGGACCGTCAGCGTCGCGACCAGCACCAGCAGCGAGACGACTGCCACCACGACCGAGGTCTACGACAGGCAGGGGCGGCTCTACCAGCTCGCCGAGCCTTCGGGCGCAAGCGGGGCCAACGTCACCACCGCCTACGGCTACGACGTCGGCAACCGGCTCCGCACGGCCTCGACGACGAGTGGCTCGACCACCCAGACCCGCACCTTCACATATGACAACCGCGGCTTCTTGACTACCGAGCAGCTCCCGGAGAAGGGCGCCTCGGGCAACGGGACCGTCACCTACTCAACCTACGACGCCCGCGGCCACGTTGGCAGGATCGTGGACGGGCCGAACGACGTGACCAACACCTACGACCGGGCTGAGCGCGTGACGAACGTCAAGATCACCGGATCCAACTCTCTGGTCGACCTTGCCTACGCCACCGCCAACGGCAGCGGCGACTATGCCAACGGCAAGCTGCGCACGGCGACTCGGCACAACTGGATCTCAGGGACGGATAATCAGGTCGTGGAGACCTACACGTACGGCGGCGTCGGGGGCGCTGTCTCACAGCGAAGCACCACCGTCGAAGGCCAAAGCGTTATCCAGAGCTTCGCCTGGAGCGACCTCGGCCAACCCTCAAGCGTCACCTACCCGCAGATCACCGGCATCGGCTCGGCCCGCACCGTGAGCTATGGCTACACCAACGGCTTCCTGACGGCCGTGCCGTCGTACGCCACCAGCATCAGCTACTCTGTCAACACCATGCCGTACCAGATCGCGCACGCTAACGGTGTCTCGGCCACCTACGGCCTCGATTCGAACCGGATCCAGCGCGTCGCCGGCGTCACCACCACCGGTGCTTCCACCAATAACTTGAACCTGACGCCCTTCGCCTACGACGGGGCAGACAACATCAAGTCGATCGGCAGCCAGACCTTCGTGTACGACAAGGTCAGCCGTCTCACCTCGGCCACCATCGTCACCGGAGGCACCAGCAAGACCCAGGCCGCCTCCTACGATGCCTTCGGCTTCATCCTCTCGCTCAACACCAACGGCACCAACCAGACCTTTACCCCGGTCAGCGGGACCAACCACATCTCGGGATCGAACTATGACGGCGCAGGGGCCATGACGGGCTGGGGCGTGTACATCTACACCTGGGACCAGCTTGGGAAGATGCGGACCGTGACCGGCACCGGGGTCAACCACACGTATCTCTACACCGCAGACGGCGAGCGGATCTCCGACCGGGACAGCCTCGCCGCCACGACCACGCTGACCGTGCGTGGCTCTGATGGCAAGGTACTGCGGATCTACGCCAAGTCGGGCAGCACCTGGAGCTGGAGCAAGGACTACGTGTACCAGCAAGGGATGCTGCTCGGGAGCATCGATGCCAGTGCGACGAAGTACTTCGACCTCGACCACCTGGGCACGCCGAGGCTGATCACGGGGAGCGGGGGCACGACGCTGGCATTCCACGACTACTACCCGTTCGGGCAGGAGGCGACCAGCGCCACCCAGGACACCGAGCGGATGAAGTTCACCGGTCACGAGCGGGACCTGATGGGGACCTCTGCCCAGACCGACGACCTGGACTACATGCACGCGAGGTACGACAACCCCAACATCGCGAGGTTCCTCAGCCCGGACCTGCTGCGAGGCGATCCTCACCAGCCCCAGAGCTTCAACCTATTCGCCTACGTGCAGAACAACCCGATGAACTACGTTGATCCGTTGGGCTTGATAGTTTGCGATGGGCCGAACGACCCAAGGTGTCAAACGCCGCTCATTGTCATTGAGATGATCTACTGTGAGGACCACCCGGAGGCCTGCCCGGCAGGCGGGGCCGGGGGCGTGGGGCCACCGCCAGCCCCAACGCCCCCGGAGAGCATCACCCCTTGTCCGGTCAGCGCTCAGTCGGTGAATACCTACCTCCAGGGCAAGGATTCGCCAATGGCAGGGGAGGGAAAAGTGTTCATGGACGCGGGCCGCGCGTTCAACGTTGATCCCCGGTTCATTGTCGCCCTCGGCGGGGCGGAGACCACCTTCGGCCTTCATATTACCTGGGGCCAATACAACGCCTGGAACTGGGGCTGGAACACGAGCGATCGAGCCAATTCGCCTTTTGCCAGCTGGGCGGAGGGAATCAATACTGTAAGCCGCGGGATTGCTCGAAGCTACTTGGACCGAGGACGAACCAACACCACTTCACTTTACCTCGGGACCTACTGCCAAGGCCCGGGCTGTAGCGTTGGCCTCACCAACCTGAATACCTCCCTCACTGACCAGGGGGGCGACCCCAATTCGCTGCATTACCCTTGTCAAGGGAGCAAGCCATGAACGCACGGTGGTTGGCCTGTGTCAGTTCCTCCGTCGTCCTCGTAGTGGTGGGCACGGGAGGTTGGTCCGCTGAGCACTGGAGGACATTTCAAAGCAAGGGACAGCACTTCAGTGTTCGCTATCCCGCATCGTGGCATCGGCTAGGGGCCGGGCAATTCGAGGATCCTGATGTGCTCGGGATCATCAATTTTCCAAACTCAGAGAGAATTAAGGGTGTTGTCATCAAGGCTGGTGGCGCAGAGATCCAGGTGACCGCTGCGCCACTAGGGGTCAGCACACCCGCCGAGTGGATTGGTCGCGATGTGCTGGATGATCCGATCATCCGTGAACGTGACGTGCTGGTCCCAAAGTCAGTCTCCGACGGCTGCACGGCGCTAAGGGAGGTCATCTGGCGGAATGATGTGAGTGGTTCGGGGAAGGCATATCAGTTTAACACTGGCTACTACTGTTCGACGGCGGCAGGTCTCTACAGCGTTGTTTTGACGACCTGGGAAGGCGATCCGAAACAAGGTGATCTGCAGTCCGTCGCACTGACGATGGCACTGAGCCTACGGGTCTGCCAATGATGAACATTGGATCGGCTGGGGGCCCTCGTCAAGGCCAGGTTGGTTCCCTCATAGGTGTCAAGTCGATCGGGCGGAGCGCCTAACGAAGGTAAGGATCACCGGATCCAACTCTCTGGTCGACCTTGCCTACGCCACCCCCAACGGCAGCGGCGACTATGCCAACGGCAAGCTGCGCACGGCGACTCGGCACAACTGGATCTCAGGGACGGATAATCAGGTCGTGGAGACCTACACGTACGGCGGCGTCGGGGGCGCTGTCTCACTGATCTTCGACAGTTTGATTTGTGAAGTCTTTCATGGCGCATGGCTTGCGAGACACGGATTTGACTTTGGCACTACATTCCGTCGTCTCGGTCGGGATCCTCGTGGGGGTGGTGGGTCACCCTTGCCAAGGTGGGTCACCGTGGCAGGCGGCCGCACGCCGGCAGCGAGGAAAGCCTGGTGAGCCTGGCCCTGCAGCTCGGTGCGGAGACGGTAGCGCTGACCATCGAGGCTGAGGTCCACGGCTGCGAGCTGCCCCAGGTCCCGCATCAGGTCGGGCCACGACACCTGCGAGCCACGCTCATCGAGCCGACGCTGCAGATCAACCTCCAAGCGGAGCGCGAGGAAGCAGGCGACGATGTGCCCGACGATCGCCGCATCGTTCTGGTGGTAGATCGGTCGCACCTCCAGCGTCGACTTGGTCTCGCGGAAGGCCCGCTCCACCCGCCACAGGCTCTTGTAGGCGAGCGCCACCTCCTCGGCCGGCAGCTCCGTGTTGGTCGCAAGGACGAACTTCCCATCGAGGCGGGCATCCGCCTCGACCGCCTTCTGGTTGATCGTCACGCTCCCCCTGGCCACGCTCACGAAGCGGGCAAAGCCCCGATTGCCGATCACCGACTTCGGTCCATGCTGCTTGAGGGTGGCCGCCAGCTTCGCCAGGATCGCCTCCCGCGCCGCGGCGTCCTTGACCTGCTCGATCGGGTTGCGGCAGACGATGTACCGTCTCCCGCCGACCACCACCTCCTTGACCTCGAGGTTGTCCGCGACGCCCTGGTAGCGACCGGCCCGCGCCAGCACGGTCTCGGAGACCTCCTTCTGCCGCCGCATGCGCGTGCCGAGGATGAAGTCGAACGGCGCCTTCACCGACTCGGTGAGCAGCCGGATGCTCCTTGCGGAGATCATCCCCCGATCCGCCACCACGATGACGTGGCGGACCTTCAAGCGACGGCGCAGGCGCGTGATCATCGCCGCAAACGCCTTCGCGTCCGCCGTGTTCCCCGGCAGGATGTCCCAGGCGACCGGGAAGCCCGTCCGGTCCACCGCGACACACAGCACCACCTGCGGCTGGTCCGGCCGGCGGTCCCGCGAGTGCCCCCGACGGACCAGCGCCGTCTCGTCATCCCGCCACAGGAAGGTGCTCGTGGTGTCGATGAAGACCAGGTCGAGCTCCATGCTGAACAGGTCGCGGTCGCGGAAGAAAAGCTCCCGCTCCAACTCCTCCCGCACCTCGGCGAGGAAGCCCACCGTGCGGTAGAGGTGCTGGAGCCGGATCGCCGCAAAGCCCGGCGCCTCGACGGTGGCCAGCCACTGCGAGCCCGCAAGGTCGCTGCCCGCCTCGCACAGGCGCTGCAACGCCAGGGCAAACGCGACCCGCTCGATGTCGAACTCGAACCGGCGCTCGGCGGCCAGACGCGTGAGGATCCCTGGCAGGCCCTGCTGCTGCCACAAGCGGCCAAAGACCAGAGCTGGTCCCCAGGAGCGCGCCGCGTGGGCCGCGAGGCCTTCCGTACGTACCCGCTCGACGACCGTCAGGCGCTGGCTGAACGAGGCGAGCGAGGCCAGCAGGTTGTCGAGGGTGCCGTCGGCGATGATCTCGTCCGTGCGCCCCAGGGTGGCGATGACGTGCTGCCTGACGGCAGAGCCGCGGCGGCGCGACTCGACGATCTGGAGGTACTCGTAGCTGTACCCTTCTCGGACGCTACGTTTGACACGGACGAACATGCAAACAATGTAAATCCACGAGAAGGCATCGTCAACCCATAGTTTGGCACTACATTTCGAACGAAACTCGTCACCGCGACTCGTAACTCATTGCTGCTCAGTACCCGGTCTCCCGGACCAAGCTCCAAACTGTCGAAGATCAGTCTCACAGCGAAGCACCACCGTCGAAGGCCAAAGCGTTATCCAGAGCTTCGCCTGGAGCGACCTCGGCCAACCCTCAAGCGTCACCTACCCGCAGATCACCGGCATCGGCTCGGCCCGCACCGTGA
>Ga0315284_10016675_pt1 | contig 10413 bp, 9 predicted proteins | sample YL17G09_16_MG_FD_203696 | JGI IMG/M metagenome (GOLD analysis project Ga0315284, IMG submission 203696) | Sediment microbial communities from Yellowstone Lake, YNP, Wyoming, USA - YL17G09_16 | ecosystem: Environmental > Aquatic > Freshwater > Lake > Sediment | place: USA: Wyoming | collected...
TTTGTTTTGCGGAAGAGACCCTAGCATATATAATTTTTTCTCTAACTGTACTAGATTCATTAATAGGAACGATTTCATATCTATGATGTCCACCAAGGGTAGTAACCGATCTAATTTTTCCAGAAATGGACCAGATTCGTAGAGTTTCTTTAGAGACTCTATAGTGTTTAGCAGCTTTTTGTGGAGAGACGTACATATATAAATCACTTCTCCGGGAGAGTTAGGTGGCATTATAATATGTATATATAAATTATCTTTAAGCTGTTTTTTTAATCTGCGATTTTTGCGATTTTATGCGACAGTTGGCAAACTTACCCAAACTTTTGGGCACATTGGATTCTTTGCATATTCTTTACGGATTTCATTAAATAATACTCTCGCAATTCTTTTTTGGTCATAGCTGTTAAGGACATTTGGATTATCCGCATCATCCGCATCAGCTAGATTTCTTCTCATAAAATTACTAATAAATTTATCATCAGACAAAATGTAAAATGTTTGTTCATATTCATCTGGTATATATGATGACAAAGTATGCAGTAATTTTGCCAATGCAAATTTCCCATATAAACTTCTAGCATCAGCACTTTCAATAGCATGGCGATAAGCCAAATCAAAATCGTATGCAAGACTATGGCGATATCCAAGCATGCCTTGACAATCTTTACATCCAAGTTCAACTCCTTCTTTGAGCAATTTTGTTACTTTTTTGCATTCGTTATCTGATAATTGTTGATTGAAACACAATAAAGCTAAATCAGCACGGGCAGACAAATTGTTCAGATCAATTGATTTTTGCAAATGTGGGATTGAGTCATTCATGCGACCATAAAGAAGTAACCTATTTGAAATTATTTCAATATTTTTCCTAATAATTTTTGAAAAAATAGTTTTTCTAAAAGAAGTCTTCATTTGCTCACTTTTTCTTGAATTTGGAATAATTCCAAAAAATCTATCAAATGCATGATTTACTAAAGATGAGCAAAGTATTTTTTGTTTGTCACAAAATTCAAAAAGAGGTTTAATTACCTCGCAATTTGCTTGCATAGTTAGTTTATATCAGGGTATTATTGCAAAATTATGCTTCAATTTTTTTTCGTTCAATCCCCCCCATTATTCTATCATATAATACAATAATGTCAAAACAACAAACATTATACTTTAATAATAACAAACTTTATTTAATAACAGATGAATTAGTTGAAATTGACTCTAATTTAATTGATCATATCCAGAAGAATTCCCAATTTTTCAAAATTTCTAAAACCCTGAAAACGGATCTTTCAATTTCAAAATATAAGATTCAGACAACGATTGATTTGGAATCCTATTTAAGTTACCTTCAATCTAATTCACAAAAGCCCGCCCAACATATAAATTACTATGGTTTTTATCCCAAATTGGTTACTCAAAATGATTTATCCAATTTAACGCAGATTGAATTGGCTGTCTATGGAGAAGGATATTCCTATTATAATACAACCAAAAATAGACTCTATTTTTTAAAAAAAGATGGAAAACATTATTATTGGGATGAAGGACAAAATTTAGTCGGAATGATGGGAACTAATGGTGATAAAGGTGAAAAAGGAGAGAATGGACTACCAGGTGAAAAAGGAGAAAGAGGTGCTCAGGGACCAGCATTAAAAATAGACTATATATTTGACCGAACAATAGATGAACTAAAAATATCAAAAATAGCACTACAAACATTGGGTGCCAATCGATTTGTTTTTTGCTCTCAAGATGGTAAAATATATGTAACTGGTAAATCAGAAAATGGAGAAGTTCAAATTATTGGACCCGGCTGGAATTTTATTGGAATTCAGGGAGATAAAGGCGAACGTGGATATCCAGGTGAAAAAGGTGATCAAGGTGAAAATGGTGCAGATGCTCAAATTATGAATATAGATAAATATGTGATTGAATTACCGAAACAAATATCCCAATATCCAGAAGGTTATAGTTTATTAAATACTACAACTGGTCTAGTTCATATTGTAGTAATGGACGGTAATTCAAAAATTCTTTCCAATGGAATGGCAATATCGGGACCCCGTGGTTATAAGGGTGAAAAAGGCGATCGTGGAGAAATTGGTGCAAAAGGATCTCCCGGTGATATTGGTCAAACAGGTCTTCCAGGAATACAGGGAATACCTGGACAAAAAGGTGATAAGGGTGACATAGGTCCAGCATTTCATCCCAATCGCATAGATAGAAAACTCCCGCAGAATTTTAGTCAAGATGAATTAAGAAAAATGGGACAAGGATATTCTTATTTTTGTGTTGAAACTGGAAATCTCTATTTTGTACTCAAAGATGAAAACTCCAATCATCTGTCATTTTCCCAGGGTTTTAAAATAAAAGGCGAACAGGGAATAAAAGGCGATAAAGGAGATAAAGGTGATAAAGGAATAAAGGGCGATCATGGGGAAAAAGGTGAGACAGGAGAGCAAGGTGCAACAGGAGCCCAGGGAGCCAAAGGAGAAAAAGGTGAGAAGGGTGAAAGAGGCGCAATTGGAATGCAGGGACCAGCATTTTCTCCAGATTTTAGACTACCAATTGAGCCAAAAAATCTTACACATGAACAATTAGAAAAATACGGTGATGGAACCGCAATTTTATCAACAATAGATGGAAAATTATATTTTATTCATCTATTAAATAATAAATATAATGTTACCGATGGTTTTGAAATTGTTGGCGTTAAGGGAGATCGTGGAGAACAAGGTGAAGTAGGACCGCGTGGTTTGCAAGGGCAACCAGGAAAAACAGGAGATAGTTATTTTACATATCATGAAAACAGGCATTTATCATATAATAAAGGCGGAATAGCAATCGGGAAAGAGTCAGAAGTGTTCGGAGATGAATTATTACATATTGGAGCAAAAAGCAATGAAAATACAAAAATTATTTATGAAGGAAGTGAAATAATACTGGAATATAATGGATGCGCCGAAGGGCTGAAACAAACAATAAAAAATAATACAATGATTTGGGAAAATGGGACGATTAATTATATGAATCGACTAATAATTGGAGAAGAAAAGATTTGCGCAAATATTCCACTTATTTCTACGAAAATTGAAGCCAAATCATTACAAATTAATGGTGATATAAATGGCTTTAAATTCAATCAATCCAGTATAGAAACACATTTACTTAAAATATCTGGTGAAGAACTCACAATGTCTAGCAAAACATTATTCAAAATAGCAAATGAACAAATTATTTCTCCAGAACCGATTATATTTTTAAAACCATTGCAATTAGAAGAGGGCGCAAATTGCTCTAAATTATTAGACAAAAATTCTAGTGTTATTTGGCAATATAATAATAAACATCATTTTTATGGTGATATGCTAATTGAAGGGTCCATATTTGAAATGAATGGATTAAAAATAGAAAATGGTAGAATCGCCGATGTTACCATTGACCAGCTTACTATTGGGAAAACAGTAATGCGTCCAAATGAAATAATAATTCAATCTGATAAATTTAAATTTATTACTTCGGCAATTACAATTGATGATAAAATAGTTGCAACAAGTGATATTGAAGTAAATAAAAATCTATTATTTGGTAAAAATATTGTTATGAATAATTCTGAATGGAAAATTAATAATATTCGTATCCAGTATGAAAATTGTGATTTTGCCTCTATTGGTAAAATAAGTTTCCATCATTTACATATTAATGAAGATGAATTAAGAATCAGTGGAAAACGTGCTATATTTGATATGACTGATGTTATTTTTCGAATGAATGAGAAGAATTGGCTTCGAATAAAAGATAATATAATGCATCTTGAAAATACTGTTCTTGCAGTGAATGGTGAAATTCAATTAGGAAATCTAATTTTATCTCCGGATTTTATAAAAAGTAAAAATTTACAAGTGATAATTAGTGATGAAAAAATTGAACTAAAAAATATACCATTCATAAAAAATGGTGGCTATATAGAAGTGAAAGAGAATGAAATTGAAATAAAAAATAGTAGATTATTATTTTCCGGTGAAATTACAATAAATGATATTTTTACTTCTAAAAATGGTGTTATAAATATTTATGATGGAATAATGAATTTTGAGAATAGTCGTCTTCAAATTGGTGGTTTTCATGCTACAAAAGAAGGAATAACAATGAATCAAACACCAGTTAAATTAGAAAACAGTAGTTTTTTCAAAAATAATATGATTATAAAAGATGATAAAATTGATCACGAAATTATAAATAGTACAATTATTTTGAAAAATAGCCAATTTAATTATGTACATGATGGCATAAATAAGTTCGTATTAGATAAGAATGAAATAAAAATTAATGGGAAATTAATTATAAATGACGGATTCGAATTTATTGGTAATCAAATGATTATGCGTAATCAAAGAATAGATTATCAAGATGGAAAAATGATTCTAACTCCATCATTCATGAAAATAAAAACTTACAAATTTATTATAGAAAATTCCATATTTATTTATAAAAATGATGATGCTACATTAATGATGGAAGGTAATATTATTTATGGAGATTCAATTGAACAAAAATGGAAAGATTGTTCATTTGAATGGCTGGATAAATCAGGAAATAAAGTAATAGATATAAAACAAAATTTGCTTCATTTAACACAATGCGAAGTTTTATTGGAGAAAAATAAAATAGAAATTAAAAATGGAAGCTTTATTCTTGATTCATCAAGCATTATTGATGTAAATAAAACATTCATAATAACACCAGGTATTTGGGAGTGGAATGGGCTAAAATTAGAGGCAAATAAAGGTAGTCATAGAAAGATTGGAGTTGTAAATGAGAATATTAGCGGCAAAGAATTGAATAAGGAAATGGAGATAACATATACAAAAAGCAAAATTAATTGGGTGGATGATAAAAACAAGAATATATTATTTATGGGCGATCGATTAATGCAAATACAATTTCCAGTAGTTGAATATCAAAATGTAGATATGCAATGGAAGAATAAGGAGGGAAATGTATTTGGGAGAATTACAGATAATAACTTAAAATTAGAAAATACAATCGTTCATTTTCAGAATACGCAAGTTAATTTTCATAAAAATGGCTTTCCAATTTTGAAGATTAATGGCGATGAAGTAAGAATTCAGAATGTACCACTTCAATTAGAAGATAGTTATATAAATTATTCCTATCCAAGAAAAAACGCCCAATTTTTATTAAAAAATGACCTTATGTATTTATCAAATTTAGATTTCGAAATAAAAAATGCGTCTTTTAATTGGAATCAAAAATTTAGTTTAAGTGGGAATAAAATGAAAACTACGGAACTAGATGTTGAAATTGATGGAAAAATGACTTGGAAAAATAAAAAAGGTCGCATAGAATTTGATGATAAGATTTGTTTTGAAGACATATCTATAAAATTTACGAAAGGGAATAGTCAATTTATGGAAATTAACAATGGTATTGTTAAAGTAGAAGGCACACTTATGATAAAAAATGGACAGTTTTATAATGAATGTTTGACATTAGATCCAAATAGCCTAAAATTAGAAGAATGTATTTTTCGATTGGTACATACAAATATGACTCTTGATTCGCACAGTCATATTCGTATTGGAGAGAATAAAATTGGAGAAGATGGCGGATTAGTAATTTCTTCAAATAAAGGAAATATTCTTCGCATTGGAGAAGAATTGAGCTGGGAAGCAGATAGTTGCAAAATTAAATGGGGTGGTTATGATGTATCTGGGGGAAAAATAATAGTAGGCACAGATGATTGGTATATGGGACAAAAAGATGGATGTATGTATCATAATGGGCGACAATTAATTAGAATATATGGTGAAGAATTTGAAGAGAAAACAGTAAATAGATTATGGAATAAAATAAAAGATAAAATTTGTTATAAGATTAATGAAAATGATGATATTATAGAGATAAATGGAGATAAATATATTGATCAAATGATGATTAATATGATTTTAGTTGAAAAAATTAAGAAATTAGAGGCAAAAATTGCTACGATTCAATAGAAGAAAAATATTTGTCATAATCAGTGGATTCAAAGTCTTCCGTGCTACGATAAATAAGATATGATAAAAAAATAGCACCGACAATTTCGACATCTTTATAAATTTCTTGTGAATTCGTTTTTAGAATATTATTTTTAATACAGCCACAAACTTTATCATCGATAAAAATATTTAGTGTTCCCTCTGTTTTCTGAGATTTTTTAATATTAATTACAAAACTATAATCATTCACATTTATTTTTATTGGATTATCATTATATGTAATATCAATTATGCATTTTAAATCATAAATTGTGTAAGTATATTTTAGATTCGATAATTTGGTAACTTCTGCTTTTTTTAAAGGTCCTGTAAATGTATAATCAGTATTAATTGTAACTTTATCTTTATCAAATGTAAATGTTCTGTCTTTCAGAGGAAATTTTTGTTCATTTGGATTATTTTTAAAATTTTCAATTGCTGGATTTTGTATAGGAGATGAGAAATAATAGATAATTGTAAAAAATAAAAAAATAATTAATAATAATGAGAATTGTTTTATCATTTACTATATTATTAATTTATATATTTTTTATTTTTTTATTTAACAATAATATTCAAGAAAATTTAACACAAGCTCAGCAACAACAGCAGCAACAACAACAGCAACAGCAGCAGCAAATGCAACAGCAATCGCAACAGCAATCGCAACAGCAACCGCAAATGCAGCCACAGTTATTACAACAAGATTTAAATACAAGTATTCAAATTCAAACACTATCTTCTCAAGTGAATATATTGAGTGAAAAAGTAAAACAATTGTCAAATGATGTAGATCCAATTAAACAAAAAATTCAAGAATTTCAAGACGTTTTAAAAAACAAGAATTAGAATATAATAACATAGCCGTTTTGTATATTTGTTATAAATCTTATGTATTTTTATCTTTGTATATTCAATTTCACGTAGAAATTTAGTAAATGCAAAATTCAGAGGGATTTTCAATACTTGTAGTTTTGTTTTATCCTTCATTTGATTTACAATTGACGACAAAGAAATAAAAAAATGATTATTAGTATAAAGCCCCAGTGTAATTTCATCTTTCTCAATATAATTTTTGCCACCCCATGGTAAATCATAAAAAATAACATCTTGTTCCAAATTATGTGCCACATCCAAATAATTATTTTTTATTAATTCAACTTTGCTATGATTTTTATAAAGCTCCACATTATTTTTAAGTATGTCAAAATGAAGATCATTAATTTCAACGGAATTTACCTTTTCAATTTGTGAATGTAGTAAAAAACTAATCGTATTACCACCACAACAGGCTGTGCTATCAGTTATTGTAATATAAGTTTCACCAAAGTATTTTGTAATCAAGTTCGTTATAAAAAAAGCTTCATTCTTTTTTGTAATACTATATAAGCCAATATCAGTAATCCTTATTTTATCAACCGGTTCATCAGATTTTGGAAAAATCTCAATAATTTTTTCAGAAGCAATATCACTTCCAATTATAAGTTCTTTTGGCTGCTCATTATTTGTTATTTGATGAGAGTAGTTTTCAATTTCTAGGTCAATTTTTGGTAGAATATCTGGGGAACTTGGTTCTTCAATTTCTTTCGCTATATTAATATTATCATTATTCATTTTCCTTGGCGTTATATTATATAATAAACATTTCTTTATATAATTATACGGATGCAATCTACCCTAAATAGTGTATGCACTTTAGACTCAGTTTGTAGAAACAGGCTTGTATTGGAAGTTATGCCAAATCCAATTCGCCGCAATGAACTCCAATTTTATTATATTGGAGCTATTAATAAAGATATTCATTATATCCAATTCCAGGAATTTGATGAGCAATTGCGAGAGAATTTGGGGAAAAATCAGGTGCTCTATATTACATTCTGTGGAATAAGTCGCGAAAATAGTAATGTTCCTGAATACTATTATTTGACATTTTTTGGAGAAGAAGTATCATACCACGGGACTGAAAAAAAAAATGGGGTTTGCATATTGGAAATTGAATTGAATAAGAGGGGGGATTCAATTGAGAAAGAATTAAGGCGGCTAATGAAGGATAATATTGGTGTATTTTTGCAGTCTTATAATTAAGTGAATATTTAGATTTCAGAAGAAGATGCCGAAGACTCTAGAGGATCTCCAAAACATAGGGAGTATCAAGAGCCTGAACCAAAAACTCCGGAAGTTTGCGTAGGCTAGGTGGAAGATTCACTGAAGGACTCATATTTCCAAGGATTCTCGCGTATTCCGCTTCAGGAAGTTCTTGAAATTTTTCGGAAAGCTTTGATAGAACTTGACGCACAGCTTCCAAGATGTCTTCATCCTCCAGAAAATACTTCGTCTTCATCAGATTCGGCAAAACCTCATTCAAAAAAAGGAGTAAAGCTTCCAAAGATTGTTCTTCAACACTCAGCCTTTTTTGAGCTTGGGTCCAGATCTTTAAAACAAGAATCTGAAGGTCATCAGGAAGACTCTCCAAATCTCTGGAATTAGTTTGCCATCCATAATCGATCCAAATTGCACGAAACATACGATCTAAAACCATGTCTTCAGTCATCCAATAAATGACAAATCTATCTGAATCTGGACTCAAGATTTGAGAAACAAACTTGGGTAGTTGAATTGGATTCTCTGTGTGGTTGATGTATTCTTGAAGTTCTGCAAGTTGTGCAGAATTAAGCACAAAACCAGGTTGAGAAATAACCTGTGTCAAAAATTGAAAAATTTCGACATAGTGATTCATTTTTCCCAAATTTGCTTCAGAATTAGAAGAGCGGATCAATTCAAAGAAGTTGTCAGACATTCCTCTCAGATACTGCAGCAAAACTGCAATCTTGGAAATCAAGGTTTCCGAGTCTGATTTCATTTCCCAGACTTCCGAAGGAACACCCAAAATCTCACAGATCTTGAGCAAGTATATCAGCTCTGAATTCGGCATTTCTGAAATCCGGCATATTTCAGCCCTTACGTTGTCTTTGATTCTTCTGAGGAGATCCTCGTAATCACATAGATCGCACCCGTCTCCAGATGATAATGTAGAGTAGAATGTTGCTTTCTTGAAACCACTCAGCGCTTTTCTCCTAGCTTCAATCTCTGCTCCACGTCTTTCGCTTTCCGTCATCTTTGCAGTTTTAAGCAATTGCGCCAAAAGCAATGCATCAAACAGAAAAATTAAGCTCATCTTGTCTGCGATCCGTTATTAATCTATACATAAATAAATAAACCCATCAATTCTTTTTATTCTACATTTTGTGGAGAAGAAGTATCATATCAAATGAAGGACAATTTTTGCGATTTTATGTAATAGTTTTATAATTAATTTTTAGTTGGGACTTAGATATGGAATTTAGTTTCCATTCATCTTCCTTCGCACAAAGCTTGTGAAGTCGTTGTAACTTTTCAAGTTTTCGAGCTGTTCTTTCGTCAAAGTCATTTCTGGAGAAACAGACTTATTCCACCATTCTCTTCGCAAATACATTCCCTCTTCCAGAGCTGGCAAATGTTCTGCTAGGACTTCAGCCCAGCATTCGGCAAAAACAGCTTCGTAAGCAGCATTTTCCAAATTGCGTTTGGCTTCTTCAGCGGCGGCGGCAGCTTTGAAGGCTTCCTTCTTCAGAGTATCGTACTTGTCGAGAAGATTTGCTTTCAAAAACATCGGCAAATCCGCAAGAAGAGGAGGAAATCCTGAAGAAGGAAACTCCAGAAGGGCGGCTGCGTACGCAGACTGTTCGATAAGTGCTGGTAAAGAGCGTGCACAGAAAAGAATGTTGCGACCAATAATCACAAAATTGATTTCGTCACCCGCTTTGTCTAGCTGGTTTCTCCACAACGGTGTCTCCATAAGCATTTTCAATTTTGAAAAAACCGAAAGAATAAATGAAAGTTTGAAAAGAGGTGGATTTTGAGAATTGTCCAGGTTTCCCGAAATTAAATATAAAATTGTGGGTAAAAACTCATAAATCAACTTGGTGACATCTTTTAATGACATCGCATCGTCTAACAATCTCTTTACTAAATTGTCGCTCATCTTGGAACTCGCTAAATTCCTAAAACATTTGAATTTCTAACCCATCAATTTTTTTTTATTGTTTTATAATTTAATAATAATTTCGTAAGGTGAAGCAAAAAACCCCTTTTCGCCACCCGTAGTAAAAGGTGCTAACAGATTAAAAACTCGTAAAGTTTTTAATCTCTTGAGTTCAAATGACATAGTTATTTGAACTAATCCCCAAAACGCTTGCATATTGCCAATGTTGGCAATAACTGGGAATTGGTATGGAATAAAAATTCCCCGAATAATCGCCGCAATATAGCAAAATTATTTATAAAATAATTTTTCCCATCATAAATTTATCAGTAATTTTGCCTAATGCGGCAATTGCAG
>Ga0315284_10016677_pt1 | contig 10413 bp, 8 predicted proteins | sample YL17G09_16_MG_FD_203696 | JGI IMG/M metagenome (GOLD analysis project Ga0315284, IMG submission 203696) | Sediment microbial communities from Yellowstone Lake, YNP, Wyoming, USA - YL17G09_16 | ecosystem: Environmental > Aquatic > Freshwater > Lake > Sediment | place: USA: Wyoming | collected...
AACAAGCCCTGGGATAGTCCCGCCGTGGCCGAACAAATGAGCGCAAAATATTCATTGTCGATTAAGGAATGGCAATCGTTCAACCGCCCGCTATTCGAGGCGATGCGCATGGAGCGCGTGGTGATTTTACTGATCACTGGCTTGGTTGCCGGGGTTGCGGGATTCAACATCCTCACGACGGTATTCGTCGCCGTAAGCCAACGCCAACGCGACATCTCGATACTCAAAGCGCTGGGTGCCACCAACCGGCAGATCCTCGTCTTGTTCATCAAGCAAGGGGTGTATGTCGGCATCGTCGGCGGAGTCATCGGCATGGTCTTGGCTGTAGGCTTGTGCTCACTACTCGAGCGCTACCAGTTCATTGACCTGCCGGACCTGTATCTACTGGCGCGCCTACCGGTTGCCTATGAGTGGTGGGTTTATGCCACGGTCGGCGCGGTCAGCTTAGCCATCGCTGTCTTAGCCGGTCTATTCCCGGCCTTTATGGCCAGCCGTGTCGATCCAGTCGAAGGCTTTCGCGGTAATCAAGGATCGAATTGATCCGCTTCAGAGCCGATGTTAAAGTCCGCTGCAAGGGCATCATTCTAAATGGAGCATCAAAGCTGTGGTCGCCAACAAATCCAGCGCCGTCGCAGATATTGAATCCACGGAACCTACCGCGCCAAACAAGGCTGCGAAGCGCTTGCCCCAAGGGAGTCTACACCTGCAATTTGCTGGTGAGCTAGTCTTGGTACGTAATCCGACGCGCGCGTTAGCTGGGTTATTTCGCCGTTACGAAGCCCTATTCGAAGCCTTTGCCAACATGGCGCGTCCCGAGCGCGCCATCAACTACCGTTTCCTAAGCGCCCTAATGCTTACCAGCCATGCCAAGAAATGCGCCTCGATTGACGAGCGCAAGCGCCTATTCGATATGAAGAACGCAATATTTCTCAACCTCGCCAACGACCGCGAGACTCGGCGTAAACTGGCGTTCCGTTATTTAACTTCAAAGAAGTTCCGCGTCGTTGAATTCTGCGCTGACTGCCGCACAAAAAACACCGGGTCTGAGCTGCCGCAGCACCAATGGAAGCACTGTAAATACTGCAAGGTCGATCGCAACTTTTACAACGTCGTGTCCATGCATCATAAATTTGAAGAAGGCTCGGCGACCCTGTTCCTCAGCAATGACCGTATTCCTGAAATTAAGGGCCTGCAGATCACTAAAAAAGGCCGCCTCGACGACATCACCGAAGAAGCGCTCTTTCAGCGTTACCACTACAATATCGGCAATCTAGATGCCATAAGTTTGGCGTCAGTGCTCGCTTGGCACGACAAGCTGATGGCGACGCCTATTCCGCAGAGCTAGACCATCGCCTTTGCGGCAATGGGCCCCGCCGGTAAAGGCTTTTAGTCACCGAAAATCTTGTGAAAAAAACCGCCACCGCCGCCGCTGGTATCTTCGCCAGAGATCTCGGCAAATTTCTCCAACAGTTCACGCTGTTCCTTGCTCAACTTTTTCGGCACGACCAGGCTCAATTGCACGTGCAGATCGCCGCGCCCGATGCCTTTAAGGTGCGGCACCCCAGCGCCAGGAATGGTAATGCGGTGGCCATGCTGAATTCCGGCTGGCACCTCGATGGTTTTATCACCCTCTAGGGTTGGTATGGTCAGCTTGCTACCCAGAGCCGCCTGCGCCATGCCAATCCCGCGAGTCAGGATTAAATCGGTATCATCGCGCTCAAAGAGCTTGCTCTCTTTGACGTGCAACACGACATAGAGGTCGCCCGGCTGGCCGCCTTGACCACCAGACTCGCCCTCGCCGCTAACCCGCAAGCGCAGCCCCGTGTCGACGCCTGGCGGAATCTTGACGGAGAGCTTCTTACGCTCCATCTTCGCGCCCTTGCCACCGCAGCCTTTACACGGCTTACTGATCTGTTCGCCTTCGCCATGACAGGTCGGACAAGCGGTTTGAACAGCAAAAAATCCCTGGCTGCGCCGCACTTGGCCGACGCCACCACAGGTTTTACAGGTCGCTTTGCCTCCTGGTTCAGCCCGGCTGCCGTTGCAGACGGCACACTCGCAGGCACGATCAAACTCCAACTCACGATCGATACCGAAGACGGCCTCTTCAAACTCAAGCGTCAGGTCATAGCGCAAATCGGCACCGCGTCGCACTCGGCCGCGCCCGCCGCCGCCCTGGCCGCCGCTGAACCCGAAGAATTCCTCGAATATGCTGCCGAAGCTCGAAAAGATATCGCCGACGTCCTGGAATCCTTGCCCCTGTACACCCGCGTGGCCGTGCCGATCATAGGCGGCGCGTTTTTCCGGAGTGCTGAGGACTTCATAAGCCTCGGATGCTTCCTTGAACAGCAACTCTGCTGCGTGGTCGCCGGGGTTGCGGTCGGGGTGGTGTTTAAGTGCTGCCTTACGGTAAGCCGCTTTAACCTCCACCTCGGTTACGGTGCGTTCGATGCTCAAAATCTCGTAGTAGTCGCGTTTAGTCGCCATGTCTTTTTTATTGTCCGCTGCACGGGAGGTTGGTTGGTTTCACTCTTTAAAACTATGTTCCGGTCCAGGATACGTGCCACCCTTGACATCCCGATCATAGGCCTCGAGCGCCTGCTGCACCGTATCGCCGAGGTTGGCATACTTTTTTAGGAATTTCGGGCTAAAGCCAGAGTCGAACCCGAGGATATCGTGCAAGACGAGGATTTGGCCATCGCATTTCGCTCCGGCACCGATACCAATGGTCGGAATATGCAGGGCTGCCGAGATGCGCTCGGCCAGCGCCTCGGGCACCATTTCCAATACAAGTGCAAATATTCCAGCATCTTGCAGGGCATGCGCGTCATCGATCATGCGCTGCGCGGCGTCGCTGCCACGCCCCTGGACGCGGTACCCACCGAGGGCGTGGACGCTTTGCGGGGTCAGGCCTAAATGCCCCATCACCGGGATCCCAGCTTGAACGATAGCTTTGACCTGGGGACAGATCGCCCGCCCACCTTCCACTTTAACGCCCTGGGCCCCGCCGTCTTGAACTAAGCGAGCGGCGTTGCTAAGGGCTTGCTCAAGGGAAATCTGGTAACTCAAAAATGGCATGTCTGCACACAAAAAGGGCCGTCGCAATACCCGCGAAACGGCGGCGGTGTGATGCACCATATCGGCCATCGTCACCGCCACCGTGCCGTCATGGCCTAGCATGACGTTGCCCAAACTGTCTCCGACCAGCACGATATCAACCGCAGTCTTATCGATCAGCCTGGCAAACGCGCTGTCGTAGCAGGTCACGGCAGACAGCTTCTTTTTACTCTGTTTCGCCGCCAAAATCTGGCTGATAGTCACGGCTTCACGCTGTGTGTACTTACTCATCATGGTCCCCAAAGATAAGGCCGCGTCAGCGACCTGCTTACCGCAATCAACCCAGCTGGCGCTCCGGCATAGACTAGCTCGCCGCCGGCCGCCGCAGCTTCAGGACCTATTTCTACCAGCCAATCCGCCGAACGCAAAACGTCAAGATGATGCTCGACGACAATCACCATGTGGCCCTGGTCGGCAAGTAAGCGTAACTGCGCCAGCAGAGTTGCAACGTCGCTATCGCTCAGTCCGGTCGTCGGCTCGTCGAAGATCAGGATCGACGGCTTGCCAGGCAGTGCCTCGCGCACGCGGTTCACCAGCTTAAGCCGTTGCGCCTCACCGCCAGAAAAACTGCTAGTCCCTTGGCCGAGTGTCAGATAACCCATACCCATACCGATCACCTGATCACAGATCTTGACGATGTGCGGCCGATCGTAAAAGAACTCCCGTGCTTGGGCCACCGTCATGTTGAGCATCTGCAGCAAATTTTTACCGAGGACTTCGACACTAAGCACTTTGTCTTCGAAGCGCCGACCATGGCACGAAGGGCAGCTCACCTCCATCTCGCCGAGAAACGACAGGTCTTCCGTCACCGTACCGAGGCCGCGGCAGGTCTCGCAGCGGCCACCTGGAGTGTTAAAACTAAATGCCCCCGGTTTGAGACCGAGTTTGCGGGCCAGAGGCTGTGCCGCCAGCAATTTGCGCATCTCGTCCATCAAGCCGAGGTAGGTCGCGATATTCGAGCGACTGGAGCGTCCGAGTCCAGCCTGGCTGACCAAGACGACCTCTGCATGGGCCTTGATCAAAGCTATCGGCCCGACCGTCGCGCCCCCCACCTGCGCCGCGGCGTTGCGGTCTTGCGGCTGGCCCAGCGCCTGAGCTAACAAGGGATAAAGGGTATGCTGCACCAGGCTGGTTTTGCCGCTGCCGCTAACGCCGCACACTGCGGTGATGGCGCCGAGCGGAAAGCGCACGCTAAGGTCCTTAAGGTTATGGGTCCGCGCCCCGGTGATCTCGATGTAGCGAAAACGACGACTGCCCTCAGTACCGACCGGAGGCAGCGGTAGCGCTTGGGGGACCAGGCGCGCCGCGGCTGGACCGGCATAGACCACCTCGCCTCCGGCATGTCCAGCGGCCGGACCGATTTCGACTAAATGGTCGGCACCAGCGATCAACCGCCGCTCATGCTCCACCATCACCACTGTATTGCCTTGGTCACGCAGCTCGCGGATGATCGCCAGGAGGTTGCCGCTATCGCGGGCGTGCAGGCCGGAGCTGGGCTCGTCTAAACAAAATAATGTGTCGGTTAAAGCGCTACCTAAACAGCGGGCCATGTTGATGCGCTGCAGTTCACCGCCCGACAAGGAGCGCGCGGCACGGTCGAGCGAGAGGTAAGAAACGCCGATTTTGACCAGGTAGGTCAAGCGCGCCGTCATCTCCAACATGGCTTCGGCGACGCCGAGCAAGCCGTCACTAGCGGCCTGGTTGACCGCCGCTTGAGCAATGCTCTCTGCCTGAAGCTTGGCCAGCCATGCCAAGACATCCTTCACGGCCATCTGGCAGACCTGCGCTAGATTCAGTCCCTGCACGTGGCAGGCGAGGGCCTGGTCATTCAGGCGTTTGCCGCCGCAGCTCGCGCAGGGCACGTAGAGGCGAAAACGCGCCGCATGAATCCGGTAATGAGCCTTATATTTTTTGCTGGCCAAATAAGCGAAAAAGCCATCGATACCGTCAAAGGACTTGCCTGAGCCTTGCCGCAGCCACGCCCAATCCGCGACGCTATAATCACAAAATGGTTTATCAAAGACCATCTCTCGCAACAGGGCGCTGGCCTTAGCCCAAGCATAGTACTCTTTAAAAGCCCCAAAATTCCAAGCAGCAACGCCAGCGTCGGCAAGTGACGAGGAACGGTCGGGAATCACCTTCGCCATATCAACTTCACTGGTAAAGCCAAAGCCTTGGCAGGCAACGCAGGCACCAAGCGGATGGTTAAAGGACAGTAGTGCCATCGACGGCCCTTGGTATTCAAGGCCACAGCTCGGACAATCTAGACCCGAGGAATAGGCTTCCCTGGTGCTGCCTTCTGGCACTACCCACAGCTTGCCGCGGCCAACTTTGAAAGCCAGACGCAATGATTCGCCTAGCCGGCTGGTGCTGTCTGGGCCAACATTGATGCGGTCGATAACGATGGCCGCACCGCTGAAATCAGCCGTTTTGACCTCGGCCAGCTTTTGCGTCTCGCCCCTAGCCGTCAGCAGGCGGCTAAAGCCCTGGCCCTCTAATTGCAGCCTAAGTTCCTTCGGCGCGACCTTAGTCCAGCGCTCTAGCGGCGCGCAAATCAGTACCTTTTTCCCATGATGGCCAGCGACGGTCCGCACCGCCACTGCCTCGGGATAGTCCTTCCGCACGGGAGCGGCACAGGCCTGACACTGGATCACTGCCAGGTGTGTGAAGAGCACCCGTAGCAGATCGGTAAGTTCCGTCGCCGTGCCTACGGTCGAGCGATTGCTTGCTGTGGACTGCAACTGCCGCACAGCGATAGCTGGCGGTAGATGGCGCACCGTGTCGATCAGCGGCTTGGGCAGAGCCTGGAGGTATTGCCGCGCGAAGCTCGAGAGGCTCTCGACGTAACGGCGATAGGCTTCACCGTAAAGGGTATCAAAGACCAAAGAGCTTTTGCCGGAACCTGAGACGCCGGTGACAACGCTGATGGCACCCAAGGGAAAGGCGACATGCACCGCCTTCAGATTATTGGTTGAAACCCCTTCAAGCTCGATGCACTGGACGTCAGGGCTCGGCACCGAAGGGTGCTGGCCGTTGCCCTGGTAAACTGCTTGCTTGGACATCAGCACCTACTTTCTACAAACCACGCCGAGCACCAAGCCCTAGCGCTAGAAACCGCCGTGGTGTCGCCACGCCCACTGTAAAGCGCACCATCTCACCAATAAAAGCTTTTTTTGGCGATTTCGCGTCGCAGCCAACTTTACCGCCGCGCCAGCGCTCACCGCTTACCGGGCGACGCTGATACAATGGAAACACGCTAAACCGATGCCACCCGCATAAGGAGGTCACCATTGCCTGCACCAGAATCCAGAGGCCCCTCCACCTTACGCCTGATCCTGGCGTTGACGATCTTCGTGACGACGGTACTCGGCAGCGTCTTTTTCTTCGTCGGCCGGCCGTCGAGCAGCATACCCGCCAAAGGCCATAGGTCCTCTAGCAGCAAGGACAAAGGACCAACGGCTGATGCGGCCTTTTTTTACACCTCCGTCGGCCATGCGCCAGCCGCTTTTCAGCGGGTGACTGGCGAGGGGAGCATGCTGGGCAAGGATAGCTTCACCTTAGAGATTAAAGTCGCAAGCAGCCGCGAGGAGGCCGAGCACATCATCGATGATCTACATGCCCAAGGCGTCGAGGCCTACTACACGCCACTCACCCGCTCGGGGCGCTTGGTTTACCGTATCCGCCAAGGCTTGTTCGCCAATCAAAAGGATGCCGACCTAGCTGCGATCGCCGTGCAAAAGCGCTATGCGCTGACGGCCAAGGTGGTCAAATTACAATAACTGCCTGGAATTGCCTGGCCGCCGCACCGCTGCAACTCAGGTCAAGGCTCGCTATCAGCGCCTGCAACCGTGAGTTCCAGGTCATTGCTGCCGTCGCCATCGAAGTCATACAGGTAACGGACCGTACGTCCATCGGTGCCGAGCACCTCGACCATACTATAGCGCCCTTGACCAAGAAAATCCCAGGCATGAAAGCCAGTTAACGCCTCGGTTCGACCGTCACTATAATGCCAGTCGACAAAATAATCGGTGCGGGTCGGCAACGGTGCGCCGTAGCTTACCGGCATGCCAGCGCGCAGGGTATAGTTCAAACGTTGCGGCACCTCAGATTCCAGCTCTGGCTCTGGTTTTTTTTCGCTGGTTGAGCAGCCGGCCAAGCCCAGCAGGGTCAGAACAATGAGGGGCGCGGCCAGAACCTGGGCATGTTGGGTCTTCATTTCGATTATCCGTGAATAAATCGCTGTGAAACGCTATCCTGCTCTACCCATCGGTACGCTGATGCCTAGACTTTAAGCCCGCTTAGACCCGAAAGGGGCTCCCAAGGACCATGGACGATCCCAATTTCATTAGAAACTTTTGTATTATTGCGCACATTGATCATGGCAAATCGACGCTTGCCGACCGCTTGATTGAGTTCACCGGCACCTTGTCTCAGCGCGAGATGCGCGAGCAGGTCCTAGACAGCATGGACATCGAACGCGAACGCGGCATCACGATCAAGGCCCAGACCTGTTCCATGATCTACAAGGCGGACGATGGCCACTCCTACTTGTTTAATCTGATCGACACGCCCGGCCATGTCGACTTCAGCTACGAAGTATCGCGCAGCCTGGCCGCCTGCGAGGGCGCCTTGGTCATCGTTGACGCCAGCCAGGGTGTTGAGGCTCAGACCGTGGCCAACGTCTCGCTGGCGATGGCTGCCAACCTCACCCTGATCCCGGTCATCAATAAAATCGACTTGCCGAGCGCGGATCCTGAAAAAGTCCGCGGCGAAATCGAGGAAGAACTGGCCCTCGATGGCAGCGAAGCCGTCCTTACCAGCGCCAAGACCCGCATCGGCATTAAAGAAGTCCTCGAAGCCGTCGTCAAACGCGTACCACCGCCTAAAGTACGGCGCAATGAGCCACTCCAAGCACTGATCTTCGACAGCTGGTTCGATCCGTATTTAGGCGCGGTCTCGCTCGTCCGCGTCATGGCCGGCGAATTACGCAAAAACCAAAAGATGCAGATGATGTCGACCGGCAAGGTCTTCGAGGTGCTAAAGATCGGCAAGTTGATGCCTAAACAAGTCGAGTTCGCTGGCCTCGTAGCCGGCGAGGTTGGCTTCGTCGCCGGTTCGATCAAAGGCGTCGGTGACACCCGGGTCGGCGACACCATCACTAACCCTGACCATCCTGCGGATGCGCCGCTGTCGGGTTTTCAAAAAGCCCGGCAAATGGTTTTTGGTGGAATTTTTCCGGTCGATTCCAGCGAATACCAGCTGCTCAAAGAGTCGTTTGAAAAACTCCAGCTCAACGACGCGTCGCTGACTTTCGAGGTCGAGAGTTCTAATGCGCTAGGCATGGGTTACCGAGTTGGCTTCTTGGGCCTGCTGCACATGGATATCATCCAGGAGCGCCTAGAGCGTGAGTACAACCTCGACTTGATCTTCACTGCGCCCACCGTGGTGTATCATATGCACGGCGTCGACGGCACCACGACGAGCATCGAAAACCCCTCGAAGATGCCTGATCCGACTAAGATCGACCGCATTGAAGAGCCCTATGTCTTACTGACGATTCACACGCCCGAGGAGTACATCGGTGGCTTGCTCAAGCTGCTCACCGAACGCCGCGGCGTGCAAAAGGGCCTCGATTATCTGACCGCGAAGCGGGTGAAGATCACCTACGAAATCCCGATGAACGAAATGATCTTCGACTTTCACGACAAGCTAAAAAGCATCTCGCGTGGCTATGCTTCGATGGACTACGACGTTACCGAGTACCGCCCGGGCGACCTGGTTAAACTGGACATCCTCGTCAACAACGAGCCTGTCGATGCCCTCTCCTGCATCGTCCACCGCGCCACCGCTGCCATTCGCGGTCGCTCCCTGTGCAAAAAGCTCAAGGACATCCTGCCTCGCCAGATGTTTCAGATCGCCATCCAGGGCGCGATCGGCGGCAAGATCGTGGCACGCGAGACGGTTGCAGCCATGCGCAAAGATGTTACCGCGAAATGCTACGGCGGCGATATCTCGCGCAAGAGGAAGCTTTTGGAGAAGCAAAAGGCCGGCAAAAAGCGCATGAAACAGGTGGGCAGTGTCGAGATTCCCCAAGATGCGTTTATGGCAATTCTGCAGATTGATGATTGAAATTTGACGTTTGCTTATATTGTTGGATGATCATAATTACAGCGGGCGTAACCTCGTCCCCCCTTGGGCCCATGCGTCCAACTGGGGACCTGCCTGGCCATTCGTGGTAGCATTTAACCTTCAACACAATCTGTGGGAATCCAAGTGGACACTACAGCAGCAAATTATCATGTAGCGAAATTTGGCGGCACTTCGGTCCAAGACTACCGTGCCATCGAGGCTGTGGCTGCAATTGTGCAAAGCAATCCGCGCGGCCTCCTGGTCGTGTTGTCAGCCATGGCCAAAGTCACCGATCTGCTGCTCGAGGCAACTCAGAGCGCCGTGCGCGGCGGTGATTACTACGCGGCACAGGAAACCTTCCGTCGCCGCCATCACGATGCAGCGACCGCTCTACTCAAGGATCCTAAGCGCCTAGCGCGCATCCATCAATGGGTCGATCAGGCGGCGGATGAACTCGGTTCGATTTGCCAAAGCCTGGCGACCCTGCGCGAGCATACCCAACGCGTTCTTGATATGACGGTAGCCCGCGGCGAGCGTACCCTGGCCAAACTTTTCTGCGAGTTGATGCAAGAGCGGCACATCGACGCGGTATACATCGACGCCACCGAATTGATCGTCGTCGAGCGCCAGTATGGCAGCTTATTTCCTGACTTGGATAAGACCGCTGCCAAAGTGCGGTCGCTGGTCATTCCAGCCCTCGCCAAGGGGCAGTTGGTCATCGTCCCGGGCTATATCGGCACCGGCCCTGATGGTACGCTGGTGACTTTGGGTCGCGGCGGTTCAGACCTCTCGGCAACGGTCTTGGGGCACTGCCTAAAGGCCACCTCGGTCACACTCTACAAAGAGGTCGACGGTCTTCTCACCGCGGATCCGCGGCATGTTAAAGAGGCCCGCATCGTCCCGGAACTGCACTACCGCGAAGCCGCCGAACTCGCCTATTACGGCGCCAAAATCCTGCACCCACGCACGATCATGCCGTTGATCAAGCACCAAATTCCACTGACCGTGCGCAGCACCTTCAACCGCGAGCTTGCAGGCACACGCATTGCCGGCGATGTGCCGCCAGGCGCCTTCCCGGTCAAAGCCTTAACCGCTGTCATGGGCCAATCGCTGATCGCCGTTGAGGGTAGCGGCATGATGGGTGTTCCTGGCATTGCCGCCCGAACC
>Ga0315284_10016678_pt1 | contig 10412 bp, 6 predicted proteins | sample YL17G09_16_MG_FD_203696 | JGI IMG/M metagenome (GOLD analysis project Ga0315284, IMG submission 203696) | Sediment microbial communities from Yellowstone Lake, YNP, Wyoming, USA - YL17G09_16 | ecosystem: Environmental > Aquatic > Freshwater > Lake > Sediment | place: USA: Wyoming | collected...
CAGCCACGTCTTCTCAAAGGACAATCTGAATAAACTATCAGGCACGCTAGGCATCGGCCATGTGCGATACCCAACGGTGGGCACTATATTGAAGCAGGACGCGCAGCCGTTCCACACTCTATTACCCTCTCTGATTTCTATTGCCCAGAACGGGAATCTGGTCAACTACAAGCAATTGAAAGACGAACTGCTGAAGCACAACGAAGAGGTCTATTCAACATGCGACGCCGAGCTCATACTCAAGCTATTGGCCAAGGAGGTTGCGAAAGAGAAATCCTATGACGCCAATGCATTCTTCGCCGCGACCAAGCGCCTTATGGACAAGTTCAACGGCAGCTACTCAGTTATAGGCATGACATCAAAGGCCCTATTTGCCTTTAGAGATCCTTGCGCGCTCAGGCCGCTGGTCCTTGGCAAGAGGCACGACGGCTATGGCCTCTCGTCGGAGACAGCCGCTCTAGAGATATTGGGCTACAAGATCGAGCGGGACCTGAAGCCTGGGGAGATGGTGTTCATCACAAAGGACATGGAAGTCAAGTCGCAGGTCCTGAAGACGGCGAAGACGGCGCATTGCATGTTCGAGTGGGTCTATTTTGCCAGGACAGATTCGTCAATAGAGAACGTGGGTGTCTATGAGGCGAGGATGAATCTGGGGAGGGAGCTGGCTAAGGAGTGGAAAAAGAGCGGGAGACAGGTCGATGTGGTGATACCCGTGCCAGATACCGCAAGACCATCAGCCCTGTCGTTCGCTGAAGAGCTGGGCTTACGTTACACAGAAGGCTTCATCAAGAACCGTTATATCCAGAGAACGTTCATCATGGCCAACCAGGAGAGGAGGGAGGACGCGATGAAGCTAAAGCTGAACCCCATAATCAAGGAGGTCAGGGGCAAGAGGATCGCCCTGGTCGACGACAGCCTGGTGAGAGGAACGACATCGAAAAAGATAATCAAGATGCTCAGGGATGCTGGTGCTAAAGAGGTCCACTTCCTGCTGACCTGCCCGCCGCTGAAGAGTCCTTGTTTCTATGGTATAGACATGTCGACGACGAAAGAGCTTGCTGCCGCCAACATGAGCGTCGAGCAGATAAGGAAGGCGATAGGCGCGGACTCTCTGACTTACCAGATGATTGAGGGGCTCAAGCGGGCGATAGGGGTGCCTCTCTGCACGGCCTGCCTGGATTATAGCTATCCGACGGACATACCTAAAGAGGTCAGGGAAAGCTTTGAGAGACAGAGGCAGGAAGAGCGGGCCTATAACTGGAATGCACTATAAGCTTTTTATTCTCCCTTTTGGCTAATTCTATCATGCGAAAATATCTGATAGTCCTTTTGTTTCTGACCACCGTCTATGGCCAGACCATCTTGAACGCCAACTGCGGGGTTCAGGCGGATAAGTACGGCTTCGTCGAGCTTCAGGCATACGCGGGCTATTTCATCGGTTCAGACTTCTACTGCTACAACACCAATGTCAGCGTGACCATCACTGGCAATACCTATGATATGGAGCAGCTATACACATGCGACTACTTCAAGCTATTGCAACTGCCGAGCGGCAGCTATGATGTCCTCTATACCGCAAAATATCCGGACCACGACAGCCAACAGGCCCAATGTCATCTGGACGTGACCTCGCAGGGGACGATGGATCTAGTGGTCTATGGACTGAAGAACGGCGACACGTTCAGGCCAGGCTCAACGCTGGCCATCCAGACAGTGGCTGTGGTGAGCAATTATAACGTGAACGCGGACATCGCCGCTAAGCTCCTACAGGGAACGACTGTGCTTAGGAACATCACACTGGCGTCAGACACGTTCGGAGCCGAATCCGGCAGCACGGTGCTCAACCTGTCCGAGGGTGGCTATATCGTCAGGATCAACGCAGCGTATCAGAATTTCAGCGTGCAGAGAGACTATGCCATCACGATCAGCTCCAGCCAGGTGCAGAACGCCAGCATCGCGGGCATCAATCTGGTGGTTCTGGAACCAGAGAACATAGTCTATCCAGAGAAGACAAAACTGAGCCTGCAGGTGGAGCTCCAGGACCAGAACAATGCCGTTGTGACCGGCGCCAGCGTAAGAGCAGATATCTATAAAGACGGGGACAGACTAGACACAGTCCAGCTCCAGCCGACCATGTGGTACTATCAGGGATCATATTTCTTCGAAGACACCGGGAGATACAGGATAGTCTATACGGCGACCAAAGGAACGTCCAGCGCGAATTCAAACGTCAGTTTTGTGCTCGGCAACGAGACCGAGATCTCCAAGACCGTCAACTTCACCGTGACGATAGTCAACCCCGTCTCTTCCGTTTACATCAGGGACAGCATAATCAACGCCAGAGTCAAGCTCACAGAGGATACGGAGCCTGTCGCTAACGCCTCTGTGATCCTCATCTTCGAAGGCGACCAGATAAAAATGTCTTATGACAGGTTCGGCGAGTATGCCGCGAAGATAGGGCCGCTGGACGAGGGGGCGTATGACCTGAAGGCCGTCGCTACGAAAGACAATTTGGTCGCCCAAGACAAGGTCACATTCATGATCAGCAAGCACGTCCTGAACATAGACACCATCAGCCCCTATTACAACCAGGAGTTCGAGCTGAAGAAAGGCGACTCTCTGAAGGTCAAGGCGATAGTCCTTGACGAAAACAGGGATATAGTCTCTGGCGCCCTGGTGGTTGCCAAAGTCCTGGAGCCTGACGGAAAGGCGCTGGAGATGCAGCTGTTCCAGGACACGAAGACCGGCGACTATGCCGGCACGCTGTATCTGAACGAGATGAGCGGGACATACCAGCTGACCATCGAAGCGTCAAAACCCGGATATGTGCCCGTATCTAAAAACAGCCAGTTCGACGTGACTTTCAAGAAGGAGCAGATACAGATATTCTCTTACTATCTGACCACCGAGAATCTCTTGACCATAGTATTGGCGATAGCGATAATAATCCTCATAGCCGCACTGCTCAGAGCAGTTTTCTGACGGTCTTGTGGTCCGCATTTGTCTTGAGTCCGAACGGCGAGAACTGGGTCCTTACCGTGCGATAGCCCTTATCCTCCAGCTTCTCAATCAGTTTATCTAGTTTAGGGACATCCTTCTTCTTCGCGGTCCTGACCAGGGCGTGGATATCGTAATGAAGGTAGGGCATGTCCGCTTCTTCATAGGCCGCGTCTATTATCTGGTTATAGCCCTTGATTTTTTCCAGGAAAGGTTTATCGCTTATCTTTGAGATCCATGTTGGGCCGAATATCTCCAGCTCCTGACCACAGATACATTTGTCTGGAATCGGTTCAAAAAGCGGAAAAGTCTGCCTATACTCGCATTTTTTGCAATAGCCGATATGGCCCATATTCCTTATTTCTCTGTTGGTGGTCTTCCTCCCCCCGACTATCTTCAAGAATGTCCTGTAATAATGCATATTGACGTAAGTCAACAGCGGCTCGACAGAGAAATTGTATTTGGCCCCTTCGCGGAAAACGGCAGTTATCAGGTTCCTAACGCCAAGCTCATGGGCGAAGGAGGTCTTGCCAGCCTTGATGAAATATTTCCTGAAGCAGGCTGTCGGATAATTACCGGATAGGACACCGATGTCAGTGGCTGTCACGCACAATAGGCTATCGTTCGGGTGTATCGCCCTCATCGCCGAGTTTAGGAACTGGGCAGGCGAACCGAACGGGTCTATGTCTATGCAGTCGAATTTATCGTACTTGTTCTCGAGCAGAAACAGATTAGCGTCCTTGACAGAAGAATGGATTTTGACTTTGTTCAGCTTTGCGTTCCTTCCTGCAAGCTTTACCGCAGAGGGCTGGATATCGTTGGCATAGACGTCAAAACCGCCTTCATTGGCATATCTTACCGCCCTCGCCCCCAGTCCGGAGAGTATATCCGCGACTTTCGCCTTCTTCTGCAACAGGCTCCTGAGCATCAGCACTGAGACGTCCCTGTCCGCCTTCATCACCGGGTTGTAGAATACGGGTGCATGCTCCGGGAGTTTATAGACCGATAGATCGGGAACAAGCAGTTTTGTTTTTCCTTCAACTATCTGTCTGAGTTTGATTTCCATATGTTATTTATATTTTGACTACATTTAATAGGTTAATGTTAATTCTTGGTATTGATGAAGCCGGTCGCGGCCCTGTAATCGGACCGATGATCATAGGGGGAGTGCTGTTAGACGAAAAAGACGCACCTAAACTGAAGAAAATGGGCGCTAAAGACTCGAAGATGCTCACTCCTGAAAAAAGAGAAAGACTAGAGATAAAAATCAAAAAGATGGCGGTGGAGGTCCATTTCATAGCGATTCCTGCGAGCGAGATAGATGAAAAAAGGAAGAGGATATCGCTCAACGAGTTGGAGGCGATGAAGATGGCCGAGCTGATAGAGAAGTTCGAGAACAAGCCGGACAAGATAATCATAGACCTCCCCGACCCGGACGGCGACAAGTTCATCAACAGGATAAAGAAGTACATTGAGCTGAAGACATTGACTATCGCCGAGCACAAGGCCGACGTCAACCATATAGAGGTCTCAGCCGCGTCTATAATAGCCAAGGTCGAGAGAGACAGGCAGATAGCGGAGCTAGAAAAAAAGCACGGAATAAAGCTGAGGACCGGCTATTCTCACGACCCGTTCACGATAGAATTCTTGGAGAAATTGGATGGGGAGTATCCTGATTTTGTGAGAAAGTCCTGGGCGACTGCCAAGAGGATCATAGAAAAGAAAACGCAGAAAAAGCTCTCAGATTGGTAAGCCGAAATCCTCCTCTTTAGGCTCTTCCTTCTTCACCAGTTTCTCAGGATGGAACAGGACGTTATAGAACATCTCGGCGAGCTCCTTTATCTTCCCCTCGGCGTCTTCATCCTCGTAATAGAAGCATTTGAATATGTTCTTGCCAGTCTCCCCCTCTAGAGTCGCCAGCCCCTGTAGGAATATCCTCTTCAGGTCCGGCTCTTCCTCGCTGAACTGGACTATGACTATCAAATGGTCTGCGCCAATCAGCTTCCGAGAATAGGCCAGCACATCGAACAGGTCGAACGCCTTCTTGACCTCGAATTCTGCGGTCTCTATTTTGCCCGCTAACTCGCTCTGGAATATCTTGTTCAGCTCGCCACCCATCTCGACAATGCCTATTTTCATGATAGAATAAGGGAAAGGGGTTTAAAAAATCAAGGGGTTTAATCCATGTCTGGCATTTCGCCGCCCATTCCGCCCGGAGGCATGCCTGCGCCTCTCGGCTTGCTCGCTGCGATTATGTCGTCTATCTTCAGTATCATATTAGCAGCCTCGGAAGCAGAGGATATCGCCTGGCGCTTGACTTTGGTCGGCTCTATCACATCTAGAGATTTCATGTTGTCGACCTTGGAGCCGAGGACATTTATGCCGAAGGTCTTGCTGCCTTTGGCGTGCATCGACCTTAGCTTGACCAATGTATCGATCGGGTCCATCCCGGCGCTCTCGGCCAGTGTCCTCGGTATGATCTCCAGAGCGTCAGCAAACGCCTCGATGGCCAATTGCTCTCGCCCGCCTATCTGTTTCGCATAGTCACGCATCTTGACAGCCAGACTGGCCTCTATAGCGCCTCCGCCGAAGACTACTTTCCCCATCTCGATAGCGCATGAAACTGCCCCTATCCCGTCGACGACCGCTCTCTCAGCTTCATCAACGACGTGCTTTGTGCCGCCTCTAATCAGAATAGTAACGGCTTTCGCGTCCTTGCAGTCCTCGACGAAAGTCATGGCCTCGCCCGCTACCTTTCGCTCTTCGACAGTGCCTGCGTAGCCTAAATCCTTATCGTTCAGGTCAGACAGGTTAGTCACTATGCTCGCGCCAGTGGCTCTAGCCAGCTTCTCCATGTCCGATTTCTTGGCCCTTCTTGCCGCATAGAGTCCGGCTTTGGCTAGGAAATGCTGCGCCATGTCGTCTATCCCTTTCTGGCAGAACACGACGGTAGCGCCCGACTTGACCACTTTGTCGACCATGTCCTTGAGCATCTTCTCCTCTTGGTTCAGGAACGCCTGCAATTGGTCCGGCGATGTAATCCTTATCTCGGCGTCTGTCTCCGTCTCCTTGATCTCCAGCGCTGCATCGAGCAAGGCTATCTTGGCCTTCTTTACTGTCGTTGGCATTGACGGATGCACCCGCTCTTTATCGACTACTACCCCGTTTATCAGGCTGGAGTCGTCTATGTCTCCGCCCTCTTTCTTCTCGATCTTGATATAATCTTCATCTATAACTACCTCGTTCCCTCTCTTGTCTGCGACCTGCTTCACGGCCTTGACGATTATCCTCGCTAGCCCTTCTTTTGTCCTTCCTGCAGCCCCTTTCGAGGTCATTGCGATGACAGCCACATGAACCAGCTTCTCGTCGTCGCTTAGGGAAATCGGGTCAGATATCTTATCCAGTTCGTTAAGGACCCTCTCCTGCGCCATCTTGTAGCCGTTGATTATGATACTCGGGTGGATGTTCTGGTCCAATAGTCCCTCAGCCTTCTTCAGGAGTTCGCCGGCAAGAATCACGGCGGACGTTGTCCCGTCGCCAGTCTCGTCGTCCTGTGTCTTGGCCACTTCGACCAGCATCTTTCCCGCAGGATGCTCTATGTTCATCTCTTCAAGAATAGTAGCTCCGTCGTTGGTTATCGTTATATCCCCTAATTCGTCTACCAGCATCTTGTCCATTCCTTTAGGACCGAGCGTAGATCGAATGGCGTTAGCGACAGCTTTCGCCACAGCAATATTAGTCCTCTGGGCGTCTCTTCCCAATATCCTATTTGACCCTTCCGGCAATATCAGAATAGGTTGTCCGGATAATTGATTGTTACTCATGTATATACCTCCAAAATAAGTTTTACTTCAGTAGAAACAGAAGCTTATATTTGATGGATATCCACTTATATAAATCTATCTCTCGATGACTATCTCGAACTTCTGCCCGTTGATTTCCCAGCTCTTCTCATGGCCTTTCATTACCTTCTTTTCAGACACTTTCAGGTCTTTGGCGTTGGTCGCCTTCTTTATCTCTTCCTGGTTCAGCATTATAGAGAACTCGGAGGGCCCGGCGAGGTTCATGGTTATCTTGTCCTTCTCTTTCAGGCCGATCTCCTTCCTCATCTGCTGCACTCTCCTGATCACCTCTCGCGTCATTCCCTCTTTGGCGAGCATCGGGTCTATGTGCTTGTTCAGGAATATCTTCATCTTGTCCACTTCAATCTCGGCAAAATCTCCTTCAGTCACCTTGCCGAACGCCAGGTCCTTGACGTTCGCTTGACTAGAAATGACGTGCTTCAGCTTTTTGATCACCTCTTCGACAGCCTTGTCCTCCGAGAGGATATAGAGCTCTCTCAGCGGCTGGCGGAGATTCACCCCTATCTGGTTCCTGAGCGAAGCGGCGCTTTCGATTATCTTGAGCGCTATATCCATCTGCTTTTCCAGCTCTTCATCTATCGATTTCTTGTCTATCTCCGGCCAGTCGGTCATATGGACGGTGTCTTTGCCGTTGATGGCGGTGAGGTAGATCTCTTCGGCGATATGGGGGTAGGCGGGAGCCATCAGCCTCACCAGGTTGTCAAGCGCCGTGTACAAGGTATAGAACGCAGCCTTCTTGTCCTTGCCTTCATAAGCGGCTCTAGTGCGCTCTCGTATGAACTTGATGTAGGATTTGCTCAGGTCATTGACGACGAAGCTCTGTATCTCCTCCAATGCCTTATGCGAGCGGTGGTCCTCGTTATAGCCTTCGACTTTCTTTATGAGCGAATTCAGTCTAGAGAGCAGCCATCTGTCCTCAATCTGCTCGTTCTCCAGCTTAGTGACTTTCTCGCAATAGGTGTTGAAGAAATTGATTATGTTCGTTAGCAGGCCGAAGTACTTGTTCGCTTCGTCTACTTTGGTCAGCTCGAACGCAAAATCAAGGCTCGTGTCCACCGAAAGGAAATAATGCCTCAATGAATCTCGTGGGTATTTGGTGAAGAACTCTCTGGTGCTCAGCCCGCCCTTGCTCTTGGACATCTTCGACTCGCCATGCGCATCGAGCACGAACCCATGGAAGAGCACTGATTCGAACGGGAACTGGTCAAATGTTATCATGCTGCATATGGCCTGGCTGTTCCACCATCCTCTTATCTGGTCCGAGCCCTCCAGGATGAAATCGGCGGGCCATAGCTCCTTGAACAGCTCTTTCTCGCGCGGATATCCTAGCGAGGCCCAGGAGCAGACGCCGGAGTCGAACCAGACATCCAGGACGTCGGGCACCCTCCTCATCTCCCCGCCGCATGAACACTTGAGAGTCACTTCGTCTATGTACGGCTTGTGATAGTCTTTCAGCTTCTTCGGCAGCTCGTCATATGATCCTACGACCTTTATCTTTTCGCACTTCTCGCAAACCCATATAGGCAAAGGTATTCCCCAGTACCTCTGTCGCGATATCGGCCAATCATCTAACGTCTCTAACCAGTTATCGAACCTCTTGCCCGCCCAGTCCGGTGTCCACTTGACTTTCTTGTTCTCATGCAGCAGTTTGTTCTTGAACTTGCTGACCCTGAAGAACCACTGTGGCACAGATATGAACAGTAATGGAGTGTCGCATCTCCAGCAGTGCGGATATTCGTGTTGTATCTTTTCTTTGAGCACCAGCGCATCCCTCTGCTCCAGTTCGGCTATGATGCTATCGTCGCAGTCCTTGACATATCTGCCGCAATAGGCTCCTACCTCCTCCGTGAATTTCCCCTCCAGAGTGACAGGCGATAGGACTTGGAGCTTGTTCTCCCTGCCGGCCTTGTAGTCCTCTAAACCGTGACCAGGGGCCGTATGGACAAGACCCGTGCCAGCATCTAACGTCACGAACTGCTCGGACATTATGACCCGCGGATTGACTTCTTTCTGCAACGGCAGTATGTCGTGGAGCGGATTGGTGTACTGAGTCCCCTCAAGATTCTTGCCTGGCACAGCCTCGACTATCTCAAAATGCCTCTCGAGTTTGTCAAAAAGCGGCTTGACCAGGTCTTTGGCTATAATCCAGGTCTCTCCTCCGGTGCTGACTTTCGCATATTCAAACTTCGGATTGACCATGACTCCGGTGTTCGCAGGCAATGTCCATGGCGTCGTGGTCCAGATGACCAGATACTCTTTCTCTTTGCCCTTTACCGGGAACTTGACGTAAATGGACGTGTCCTCAACATTCTTGTATGCAATTTCGTTATAAGCAACCGCCGTAGCACAATGCGAGCAGACATGGACGGGATATACTCCTTTGTAGAGCAGGTCCTTGTCATGCGCGGCCTTGAACGTGTGCCAGGCCCCTTCGATATAATCGTTGGTCAAAGTCAGGTAAGGATTCTCCCAGTCCATCCATGTGCCTAGATCGTTGAACTCGTCGTTCATGATCCCTATGTACTCTGTGGCGTACTTGTGGCACTCTTTGATGAACTTCTCGACTCCGTATTTCTCTATGTCCTGCTTGAATTTCAGCCCCAGCTTCTTCTCGACCTTGTTCTCTATCGGCAGGCCGTGGCAGTCATAGCCCGGCTGGCACCAGACATCGAAGCCTTTCATGCGGTAGTAACGGATGTAATAGTCCTTCAGAATCTTGTTCAGGGCGGTACCAACGTGGATATCGCCGCTAGCGTAAGGCGGCCCGTCTAGGAAAAAGAACCTCTTCGCGCCTTTCCTGGACTTTATCGTCTTCTTAGGGATGTCGTTCTCTTTCCAGTGTTTCTTGATCTTTTCATCAAGTTTAAGCAAGTTTGTCTCCATACAATCACTTCAGTTTGTGCATCGCCTTCAGGTCTCTCTCGAACAGCAATAGCCTCTTGGGTATGCTTCCAGTATACTCAGAGTTAAGCGGCATGTTCTTTTCTTTCTTCTCCTTCCAGATCTTAGAATTGAACTCGATAAGGTCCGGAGTCACTTTCGCCAGCTTCTTCTCCCATTCCTTCTTGGTCTTTGGGAACTCCTCGAGGTGGACGCTGTTTCTGTAGAGCTCGCGATAGATTTTGTCTGTCATGAACGGGCAGATAGGCGCCAACAGCCTGAGCACGCTCTTCAAAACAGTATGCAGCGTGTATGAGGCGCTTTCCCCTCCCTCATAGGCTCTAGTCTTGACCAGCTCGACGTAATGCGGGGCGAAGACGTTCCACACGAAATCTCTTATCGCGTTGGCAGGTATGAAGAAATTATACTCGCTATAGCCATTCTCGCAGGTCTTTATCAGTTTTCCCAGCTCAGACAGTATCCATCTGTCCGTCTCTATCAATTGCTGCGGCTCGGGCTTGTCCTCGAACATCGATATGAATCTCGCGGTGTTCCAGAGTTTGGTGAGGAATTTCGAGGCCCCGGTTATCCTCTCCTTGGACATTCGGAAATCGTCGCCCAGCCCAGTCTCTGACGCTGCCCAGAACCTGAACGCGTCTGCTCCGACCTCGT
>Ga0315284_10016679_pt1 | contig 10411 bp, 23 predicted proteins | sample YL17G09_16_MG_FD_203696 | JGI IMG/M metagenome (GOLD analysis project Ga0315284, IMG submission 203696) | Sediment microbial communities from Yellowstone Lake, YNP, Wyoming, USA - YL17G09_16 | ecosystem: Environmental > Aquatic > Freshwater > Lake > Sediment | place: USA: Wyoming | collected...
CATGGAAAACACATTAACAATAACTTTAATCTTTATATTTGAATGTTTATTGATTATATTAGTTTATTTAGCTATGAAATGTTATGATAGAAAAATGTTAAGGAAAATAGAAGAAAATGTCAAGAAAATTTAGAACAACAAATAGAAGAACTCCTTTAAGAAAAAAGAAGGAATTTAGTTCTGTAGTTAAAAAGAAGATAGAATCAATGTTAAATCAAAATCCAGATGCTAAACTAGAACCATTAAATTATGACCTGTCTTGTTATAAAGATGGTTTTGATTATGGTGAAAAAGTAACTAAAGAGCAGTTTATGAAAATTGTTGATGAATTAGACAACTATGTGGATTACTTAGATGATTCATGTGAAAATAGAATTACTATAAGAAAAGAGATTTGGATTCAATTTAAAGAAAAATTAAACTCATTATAGTGCAAGTGATAAGGAGATAAAATGAAAATCTATGAAAAGAGATAACCAATATATTAAAAATAGTGGGAGATAAACTTGAAGATGAAAATAAATAATCAAATGCTTTGAAAGGGGGTAATATAAAAAAATGACAAACGAAAATGATGATGAAAATGATGTTACAGATAGTGATAACGAAGAATTGGATGATGATGACTTAGAAGAAGATACTGAAGAAGAATCCGATGATAGTAACATCGGAAAGGATGTAAAGTGGTGGTAAAAGAAAAACAAAGACAACGGCAAAAGAACTCATCTTTTATAGCAAGAGCTATAATTGAAAATAACGAGAAGTTTAAGATTATAGACGAATTGTATCAAAAACATAAAGAACTATCCAAGGGAAAAGATATAATTATGTCTAAAATCTTTAAGATTTATGGACTTAGTTTTAAAAACTTTTCAAAGAGAAAGATACTTTTGGGTTCTATAAAAGGGAAGTCTTATTATGGCACTAGGAGAGGGATAGTTAGACCTATTTCTGCAAGACAAAGCAGGGCTAATCAAACCGAAGATATTATAAGAAGTTTCGCTTCAAGAATTAATATTACAAATATCTATCAAGAAATTGTAGATATAGGACTTAACAAAGTATCTTTTAGAAAGCATATGAATGTTACCCAAAAGAAAATCTTTAATGGATTTTTTAAGTATAGTAAATATGTTCGAGAAGAACCGAAAGTTATCTTAAAGATGAAAAATCCAGTAAAAATGATTGAATTAATTGCAGGATTTTCTAAACCTTATACATTCAAAGTATTTGATACTATTTCTTTAATGAATAATGGTATAAAAAGGAACGAAGAATTTGATTTTAATTTTATAAAAGATGGACAGATAGTTTCAACAATAAGGTTTAGTAGATTATATATTGCAAGTGGGTTAAATGAAAAAATATTTATAGAGCAAACATTTTGTTATTTAAAGACATTATTAAAAAAAGAGATTGTAAACAGGCAAAAAGAGATTAATAGATTAAATTTATTTTATTCAAAAATAAAAATGGAATTTGCCGACTATATACTCTTAGAAAAAATAGAGGGAAGTGAGTAAATGACAAAGATGTTTAATGAAAAAAATCCTAAAACTTTTGTTTACGGGCAAATTACTTGTTCAACAAAGTGTTCTCTTGCCCATAAGAAAGAATACCAAAAACAATGGAAACGAAAAATATCAAAGAAACGAATTAAGTATAACTTATGTATACGATGTGGAAAATATAATCCAATTAAAAATGCTAAATGGTGCAAAAAATGTAGTTTTCATTATAAAAAATGGTGGAGGAAAAATGTCATCAAAAAATGAATTTTTTTGCATTTGTGAAAATTGTGGCTCTTCAGAGTGGATAGAAACTGTTAAAAATAATAAAAATGGTGAACCCGAAGAAAGAGTAAATGAACTTAATCGTAATGGCGAGATGAAAATACCTTGGAAAATAGATGTTTATGTCTTCAATAAGTTTTCGGAGATGAAAATGAATGAAAAAAGATTTTATGAAAAGAAACGATGGTTTAATGAGAAATATGAAGATATAATCTGTTTTAATTGCGAGAAGAGATTAAATCCAATTCCTTTTTCCGAAATAGATAAAAAGCAAAGAATAGATATATTTTTTATGAAACCTGAAGATAGAATACTCTTCGCTAAAAATTATAAAATGGTAAAGGTAATTGAAAAAGGGTGATATAATGGAAGATTATATTGTATGGCTAATTTATTTTATAACTTTTATAGGATTATCTTCAGTAGGAATTTATATATATGCAAAGGAAAGATTGAGAGAAAAGGTTAATCTAGACGAAGTATTCCAACTATTTTGGATAGTTATAATATTAAGGATTTTTGATGTCTTATCGACTGTATATTTTACTAACAAAATTGGAATAGAAACCGAAGGGAATTTAATCGCAAGGGCTTTTATGTTACAATTTGGAATTGGGCCTGGAATAATCTTAATGTTTATGTTATCAATACCTTTAATGTTTTTTTGGTTCATACTAATCAATTATTTATTCAAAAACAGGTTTGGTTGGAAACTTTTTAGAGCATTAATAATCACTATAAGTATAATAGTTCCATTAATGAATTTATCAGTATAATAAGGTTTATAAATTAAAATAACAAGGTTATAAGGAGGACTTAAATGAAAATAAAAAAAATAGTTGGAGTAATTTTACAGGTTCCATTATATGTTCTAGTTTTAGGTAGTTTTTTTGCTAGTGTATATGCAGCAATGAATAATATTTCTGGAGTCACTTGGACAACACCAATTATATTGGCAGGTATAATTATTGCTTTTGGAATAGGAATTTTTTTAGGGAGAGAAAAAAAGACAGAGGAAACTATAGAGACTTTAGACAATAATTATAAATCACAATAATATTTATAAAGAGAGGAGATTAAATATATAAAAGGTGAATGAAAACGAAAATGAGAATTAATATTTATGGAGTATTAGGTTCAATTATTGGTTGGTTTGTTATTATGCCATTATTACCCCCATATGTAAATCTAACTCCTATTGAAATGCTACAACGAGGTATTATGGGCTTATTTTTTACAATAATTGTGGGTTTGTTTTTTGGAACCCTTGATGATTACTTTGAAGCAAAATTAGAACATGGAAAAATAATGAGAGAATATTATAAACTAAAAAAGGAAATAAAAGAGACTGAAAAATTAAAAAGGAGATAAAGAATGGATGAACTAAAACAAAAAAATAAAAGTGATGAATTTTTAAAAGAAACTGAAGTAAAATTAGAACAAATAAATGAATTAGAAGAAATAAAACAAGATGACCCCTTAAAACAATCTATTTTAAATGAAATAATCAGATATAGTCCTCATTCTGAAGTATTAACATTATCAACGTTAATGGCTGTTAATCAAGGTGTTCATATTTGTAATATTTCTCCACCTGGACAAGGAAAGTCTAGAAATACTGTTGAACTACTTAAATTATTAAGGATACCTTTTAGTTTAATAGCAGGACATACAACTCCAAGGCAATTCTTTAATGAATTATCAAAAGATGGAATAATCATAGTAGATGAAGGTGCAACTATCCTTTCTGATAAGAATATTATAAACTTATTACTTAATGCTCTTTGGAACGGAAAAGTTGAATGGAAAAATAATAAAGAGTTATTACAACATAATTTTCAGGGTGTAATCATATTTAATGTCAATAAATTAAGCAATACTGCACTTACAGATGCACTTAAGGATAGAATATTTGTAAATGAAATTAATTTAAAGACAGACGAAATAAAAGAGAAAATATTAAGTTCTAGAGATTATATTCCTGATATGGAAATCTGGGCGGAGATTAGAGAAAGGCTAGAATTAGACATGATGTCCGAAAAATTGACTCGATGTCCGAAAAAATGTCCGAAAAATACCTCAAATTTAAAGACTTTAAGCCCTAATAACCAAAATAGACATTTTTCGCCTAATTTCGAGAAATTATATCACTTAATAGAAGAAGGACAAGATATCCGTTCTGTTAGAGAAATTAATAAACTAAGGTTAATTGCTAATTTCTCGGAGATTTTAGTAGGAGACTTATCTCTCATAGATTATTTTAGAGAAACTGATGATGTTTGGAAAGTTATGAATATGCCTATTAAAAGAAGCGAGAAAATAAAAAGGATTGCAGAAGCAAAATGTATCACAGAACGACATGCAAGAAGAATATTAAATAAACTAGAACAAATAGAAGAAGAAGATGACAAAAATATCCCACCAAATAATTGAAGTCAAAGAATATGTCTTTCCAATTTTCTTTTTGATTATGACATTATTCTTTTTATTTGGGGTAAGTTTATTTGTAATTGAACAGATAGATATAATATTTGCGGGTATGTTTATTCCAATAATATGGGTAGCTTGGTTTTGGGTGATGATAAAAAAAGATTTATGGAGACCAAAAAAGATTAAATATGTTGAACATATAATAATGGAGAACAAAAAAAAGAAGAAAAAATGAAAAAGATAATTTGTAAAAATTGTGGAAATGAAAGGTATTATGAAAGAGAAAGTTTAGAAGGCTTAGGATTTTGTGGTATTCCTTGTGCAATCGAAAATATTATTAAAAGGATAGAGCAGATTGAAAAAAAATTAAAGGAGAAAAATGGTAGAAAAAAAGGCAAGAATATGTGATGTATGCGATACAAAGGTATCCAAAAATAATTGTGAAATATGCGATAAAGACATCTGTGAAGATTGTTCAGAAGAAATTATACTAATGTTAGATGTAGAAACATCTTTATTCAGTATTAATACCTGTGAAAGATGCAAAAAACAATTTTCCCGTGTTTGTTTATCTGAACAGACTATATTTGAAGATGTTATGAAAGATAAACCTGAATTAAAAAAAGAGATTGTTGAAATTATAAAAAATGTTATGATGTTGCATAAAATATCTGATGAAGATATGAAAAAAGAAGTTCCCCCTATTCAACCTTTCCCAAGACCGAGCCCATTAAAACCCTATAAACCTTATCCACCTCCTCCTTACCCATCTCCTTATAGAGACCCGTGGAAGAAAAGATATATAACTAAGACACCTATAATAAAAAAAAGAAGTTGGTGGGGAGGTCAGGAAAATTGAGATTTAAAATACATGGTGAAAAAGAAGAGATTGATGAAAAGACTATGACTATGACAACAATAATAGAAATTTTAGGAAGAAAATCAATAGAAAAATTAATTGATGATAAAATCTATCAAACATTCAAAGACTTAGAAAAACAAATGTCAGATTTAAGAAACAGGGTTTATAGTTTAGAAGAACAAATAACAATAAAAAGGAGAGAACTTTTTAAATTAGAAGGAAAAAAAGATGAATGAAGAACGCTACAATAAAATTATTGACGAATGTAAACTGCTTGTTATCAGTAGGAATCAGCAGTATGGCGATTCGGTTGATGTTATTGATATACATACAATCGTGGGTCTCTGCATAATGAAACTTACTAGAATATACAAACTTGGAGAAGAAACCGCAAAGACGAAAGACGAATTACAAGATGTAATAAATTATTGTGTGTTCGCGCTTGAAAAATATGAGAAGGAGCAAGGAGGTGACTTATTAAAATGAATGAAACAGAATATTTATGTGAAATCAAGAGAATGATTGAAGAATTAGCAAAATGTGATGATAAAGATGCCCTTAGAGTTTTGCATGATATGGTTGAATTTAAATTAGATTATAAAAGTGAGCCAGAATTTAACAGAATTAAAGATATTTTCTATTTTTTATCAGGAATTATGTTTGAAAAGAAAATATCTAAAAAATGGAACGGAACTTAAACCTTGTGCAACTCTTCAGCTTTAGAAATAGAAGAGGTAAACCAAAAAATTATTATTTAAAATGAAAAATAAAAAATTAACAAAAGTACAACATAAGAAAAGACATATTAAATTACATAAATGTTTAGATGAATTAATGGCAGATTATATTGATGAAACAGGGAAACTTCCAAGTAATACTACAGTTATGGAGTTAATGAATTGGAGTTTTTTACAAACAAAAAGATTTAATAATCAACGATGAACATTATATCTTTTGATTATTCTATCTGTTTTTCCATTATATAAAATTCTTTCATTCCCTTTTCCATATAATTCACAATCTTCTGGGAGATGAAGACGAAAATTAGGTGGGAGACCATCTCCATCAACAGCTTTAAAACCTTGTGCAACTATTCCATCTAAAGCCGATGTTCCATATAATCGAACGCTGATATTTCTAATCAAATGTTTAAGAGTGTTCATTTTTAACTAAATGAATTTCTTTGTCTTCAGGTTGCAAACGCATACGCAAACATTCAGTACAATATTCTTTCATTTCAGAAATAGAGTCTATTTTCTTTCTGACTATATTAAATTGGTTGGCTGGAGAGCACACTTTTAATTTTCACCTCAATCTAAAATATAATTTATAGGTTTATAAATTTAATTATATAATATATAATGTATTATCTATTTTGAACCTTTTACTTTTCCAAAAGTGCTTTCAGCTATATTATTTGGGTTTATAGCTTCTATCCCAGTTCCAAAACTATCTTTTATTGTGTTTGCTTTCTCAGCAAACCAATCCAGTGTATCTTGTATTTTTCCCATAATAAAATATATATTTGAAGTTTATAAAGATAGATTATACTCCCAATCGGAAGTATTAAGTTATATAAGAACTCAAGAAATGAAAAAAAAAGGAATTAGGGTTATAAGATTATGGGAAAATGAAATTAATAATTTAAATAAATTTAAACCACAATTCATCAGCAACTAAATGGCTATAATAACAGACAAAGGTCAATATACAATAATGCCAAGAGAAATAAATCCAAGGGAGTGAAACCAATATTCCAAATAAAAGAGAATGAGTAAATCCTCGATGGGGAAGAAATTGTGCGGATAAAAAGGTTATTGTTATTAAAGATATTCCGAAAATTAGAAACAAAGTATTGTTCATAAAATATCCTACAACTAATGCTGCTATACTAAGAGGTATAAAAGTCCAAGTAATTGTAGAATTTTTCATATCACAGTCAGCTAATAAGCTATAAACATAAATCATTACAATCATTGTCCCAATATTCAATAATGTAAATGGAAACCAATTTAAGAAATAATGAGTTAATAATACAAAGATTACTCCTAATGCACCTCCAATAAATATATGACCCGCCTTATCCAATGTTTTTTTTATGTAACTCCTTATGACATTTTTTACATAAAATAAACTATTTAAAACTAATCTTTGTTTGTGTTTGTTTGTTTTTATTTTTTATTGTTTATTAACACTATAAAGTAGTAAATTAAATTTTTAGTTAGATTTATAAAGTTGAAAGACTTATAATATTTACGAAAGGAATACCCTAGTCTATAAATATCTGTGGAGTGGTTTAACACCTCTTTTTCCACTCTCATTGCAGGGTTTCGTCAAGTCATTCACAGATTAAACTTGATATATTTTAAGCCCGAGTAGAGGGATTCCTTATTATAATGAAAATGAACAAAGAATTAAAATTAATATTGTTGCAAGAGAAATATAATATTAAAAAACCAAGTAACAAGACGGAGGATAAAATGGCTAAAATGGGAAATAAAAACGTGAAATGTCTCTATTGCGGAAAGGATTTAGGTGGGTTTATATTTGAACATAATTGCGAAAAGAAAGTTAATAATCACGAAATCTGGGATTCAAGAAAGATGATAGGTCGTAGAGGAAAAACCAAGACAGAAAAAATGTGGAATTAGGAGGAAAATTGAATGTTTATTTAGATTTTACTTTTTTTGTAATCGGCTTATTAATCTCATATACTTTAATTAATTGGAGATATAAAAAAGAAATGAAAATTCGTCTTAAATGGATAAACAAAAGATTAAAAAAAGGAAAATGGAAATTTCCATTGGCATTATTTTTTGTTTTGTATATTTCGAGTGTTTTTATAAATCTTATTTTTAGTATGGTTTCAAATGATTTTATTTTTAAGCCTTTTTTTATCTCATTCTTTTTTATTTTATTCTTTATGCTTTTTTTCTTTAAGTTATTTTATGAAATTATAGGCGGTAAAAGAGAATGGAAGATGTAGATATACTATAGATAAGTAGTAAAATCGTCGATAGAAAAGTTTATATAGAGAATAAGATTATATAATTCATTCAAACTCTTATAAGGAGGGATTTCATACACGCTCTGAACAAGCGAACCAAAAAGTTTAATACCCTTCTGCTTTCGGAGAACGAATACATGTTCGTTCTCTTCATATTCATACAGACGCAGATTACATAAATTACTACATATGAAACACTATGGAGATTCCGACAACGGATTGTTATACCGTTCAAGGCAAGATTATTAATTTAATTTTACGCCACGAACATACTATTATCGAAAGATAATGGACTACCGCCCTCAGGGCATTCCGCGTCAATTTCGGAAACTAAATACTCACACAGAAAAACACTTCATACACTCTGGATGTCGTGGTTTGGGTTCGATTCCCGACGCTGAAAGGCGTGGTGTAATGGTAGCACACGTAGAACCGTTTTTCGATTTTGGAGACTATAAAACTCATAAAAATAAGGTTTACATAAATTTAGGTTCAATTCCTAAAAATCGGCTTGCCGATTGTGGTTCAAATTACAACCTTATTGATTTTGGAGGAAACATGAAAACAAAACTTAACTATATAAAAAAAATTGATGAAGACGAAGGTATATTTCTTATATTCAATCAAAAAATAGATACCAATCATATTAAAATATCAAAGGAAGAACTCAAAATAATAAAAAATATAGGAGCATAAAATGGAACTTAATAAAAAAGGAAAACGAGAAACGGTAAAGAACCCTGAAGGTTCAATAGTGCTTAAAAGAAAACCTGAAATACAATTATATTTAGAAGGTGCAAATCTTAGGTTAAAACACGATTCATTCTATAAAGACGCTGAGACTAAACTGAAAGATTTTATGAATCTTGGTATGACAGTTGAAACTGAGTATGAATTAGGATTGGCTAAGTTTCTTGCTGATAAAGGGTTAAAATTATCCCCTGTAATATTATTATCATTACTTTCTAACAGAGGATTCTCTTTTAGAGATAAAAATGTCAAATATATTTTTAATACTCCTGCAAGAATATCTGAAGCAGTTGCATTACAAAATATTGGCTTAGTCAAGTTAAATAACTCTTTCAGAAAACACATCTTAAAAGAAGCATTAGAAGGAATGAATGAAGTCACTCTTAGAAAAAATAAAATGAAGAGAAGAAAGATTAAACTTGCAGATTTAATCAAATTACTTAGACCTCATCCAAAGAACGAAAAGATAGGTTCTTTATATAAGGCTATAATTGAAAATAGTAAAGAAGCAAGTCTAAAAGACACAGAAAGTAATATGGTTGCAATAAAATCTTCTACCAAATTAAACGAAGAAGAAAAGAAAGAACTTATTGACGTCAACCTTGAAAAGATGCCAATAAATCAAATAATAAGAAACTTAAAATTCTTGGCTGATAAATATGACTTCAATAAAAATATTGAACTTCAAAAAAGAGTAATTGCAAAACTTAATAGTGTTAATGATTATAGAATGTTAAACATTTTTGATGTTATTATGGCTGCAATGTTTGTTCCTCAATTTGAAAAAGCATTATTTGAAGTTGTAAAGAAATTCGTAGAAAAGACTAAACAAGAATTTGACTTTGAATTATATAACACCACAGTCCTATTTGATGTTTCTGGAAGTATGAGTTCAGGTGGATTCTTTGGATTGAATAGGGGAGATAATAAAGACGGAAAAGGTCTTGGATTTATGTATTTAATCTTGTTTGCTCTATTAATGAAAAATGTCCAACTTAGAACCTTTAGTAATGACTTAAATGGAGATAAAGTAGAATTAACTAAAATTGTTAAGAAAATACAAGAAGGATGTTTTAAAGAAGCATATAGCTTATTTGATAAGCACTTTGCTAAGTATTCAGGTGGAACTGCCCTAGTCCAATCAGCAATAGATTTATGTGATGAAGATACTGAATTAAGAAACTTGATTATAATCAGCGACGAAGTTAGTTGGAAAGAAGGACATAATTTAGAAGGAAGTATATCTGAATTGTCAAAGAAACTGTCAAGTAAAAATTTATTCTTAATCAATCCGGTTGTATATGCTGGAACTATATTTGATAAAAATATTGTAGCAATATCTTCATTAAATCCATCAGTCTTAATTGATATGGCTATCTTTTTAGATGAGAAAGGATTTATTGAATATATTAAGAAATATAAGAAGGAAAATGAAAATGACAGAAGAACAAACCTTCCGGATGACTAAAAAGATAGTCATTGCTTTTATCTTAATGTTAATTGGAATGACTATGTTAATAAGTTCACTTTTTATAAATGAACCCGCTATATGTTCTGCTTCTATTACCC
>Ga0315284_10016681_pt1 | contig 10409 bp, 12 predicted proteins | sample YL17G09_16_MG_FD_203696 | JGI IMG/M metagenome (GOLD analysis project Ga0315284, IMG submission 203696) | Sediment microbial communities from Yellowstone Lake, YNP, Wyoming, USA - YL17G09_16 | ecosystem: Environmental > Aquatic > Freshwater > Lake > Sediment | place: USA: Wyoming | collected...
CATGAGTACGCTCAATTGCATCAGCAATCAACTCATCATCGTAGAAATCAGTGCCTTCCTTCGACTTTTGATACTCCTCCCACATCTGCCCGGCGTTCTTCGGGTACAACTCACACTTGAGATCGTCCTTCGACTTCGGAAGTGAATCGGCACTAATGTTAGTGTAATTCATCCAACCGAGCTTCTTGTAAAGCTCACGATCCTTCCAAAGTTCAGGACGAGCATAGTGCGAATCTGCTGTACAGATGAGTTGCTTTGTGACACCGTTTCGCTTTGCAAACTCGATGATTGCACGATTCACAAGATTCTGTGCTGCTAGCTTGTTGAATTGCAGTTCGAGGAAGTAGTTTCCTTCACCGACAGCACTCGTCATTGCATCGTACGAATTGCCGATGGACGTGATGCACTTCTCAAGCAGCACCTTATCGTCGAGGAGTTTGTTGTCCAGCGCCTCGAACTTGACCTGCTGAAGTTCCTGAAAGACGTTCCATGCAGGAAGACCTCCGATGCATGCAGACGACACGACGATGTCGCCTTCCTTACCTGCTTCGCGGAGCATCTTGAGATCCATACGAGGGAACCTGTAGAACCCTTGCATTGCAGCCTTCGAACACATCGCAAAGATCTTGAGAAGACCTTTCTGCGATTTCGGCAAGACGACAAGATGGTGTCGCCTGTTGATCGGATTGAAGTGTTTGTTCGACTTGGTCTCGTCCTCGTTCTCAACAGTGAGAGCATTTGACGTCTCAATTTCTTCAGTTTCATCGTTTGAATCGACAACCGCGATGACCTTCGTGAGAAGCTTTTCCTGCTGCGCTACGAGTTTATTTGCTGCACGCTTGTCAGTTAGTGCTTGTTCGTTTGAAACTTTATCGCGTTGCCATTGATCAAGATCGGGATGAAAATACGCTTCCACACCTGGGACGTACTTGAAAGGCTTCGTCGCGCTCTTGTTCCAGTTCTCGACCCAAAGGGCTGCGTGAGCGTAGCTTGTCATGCTGCCATGTTCGGTAATAGCAAGACCATCAAGGCCATTTTCCATGGCGTACTCGAAGTGTTCGTTAGGATACCCGAACCCGTCGAATGGACTGAAGCCTGTGTGTGCGTGGAGACCAAAAAATCGTTGAGGAACACGGCTCATATTACTATCCTATCACAGAGACGGCTTATGTTGCACTAGATACGCTTGCGCATTAGTTGTAAATTGAACGTCTTCAATAACGCTCAACTTCAAGTTACAATTGCGGCACAAAAGTCCACGAACACGTAACGTTACATGATCATGATCAATAACAGTGTCAAGAATTGGCAATTGTTCGGGACAAATAGCGCACGTCCCCTGTTGCGATTCAAACATCGCATCGAATTCTCGTTTGCTAATGCCGTATGTTTTGATACGACGTGACCAGGTCCCAAGAGGTTTTCTGGGTGAACAAATTTCACAGTACACTTGATTACCCGAACACGGCACGTACTCTTCGTTACAGTGTTGACATGTTTTCGTTGGGTATTTTCGTGATCGAAGCGCAGCTAAATGTATTTTAGTCATCGTCTGACGCGGTCGTTTCAAACCAAAGCGATGAATCGCATAGTGAACCTGTCCGGGTGTCAAAAAGAGATCATACGTCCTCAACATATCCATGATGTTAAGCGCAGTGAACTTTTGATCAATGTACCACGTCGTTATCAGATCACGAAGCTCATCAAGTCGACGTTGAACAGCCGCTCTTTTAATATTGATATTCTTAGCACCCATTCAATCAAATCATACAATTATTTGCTACGTTCTACACCGTTAAACGACGAAAGGGCCCGTAAAGGCCCTTTCGAAACTGAGTCGTTGTTGTTCAGACGGTTGGATCGACGGGAGCTTGCTCCGCAACGACGAGGCCTGCAACGAGTGCTGCAACGCCGACGACTACAACCTGGACGAATCCAGCGGTGTCCTGAACGAGGCCGACCTGTTCAGCAAGCGTGGGCAACGTGGTAACAAGCACGGGGATTGCAACTGCCGCCCAACGAGGAAGCACTGCCCAGACAGGCTTGAGCGCATTCACAACGCGTGATGCAAGCAAGAGTCCGGCGACAACGTAAGCGACTAGTTCAACGACTGATAGGTTCATGGTAATGGTGTCTCCACTCTTTAAGTATACGCCTCGCGAGCGCGTTGACTACCAACCGCCGGGCGGCTCGATGTCGACGTAGCCCAAACCGTCACACTCTTCGCATGGACCCATTTCACCGAATTCATCACGCGTCATTCCGACGCCCTTACATTCTTCGCAGAGCTCCATGTCAGCTGGTTCTTCTTCGAACTCAAGTGACTCAATCACCAACTCGTCGATCATACGCTCGATCGCTTCATCAACAGGATCCCACGTCTGTGTGTGATCAGAACCGCCAATGTCTTTCGTGACTTTCATCTTGTTACCATCTTTCGCAACACGAGCACGATCATTTGCCTGGAATTTCGTTTGCCCGCCGCCCGTGAGGTTTCCTCCTGGGTGTGTTCCGAACAATTTTCCGCCGACACGAACAACCCTGCGCTGTCCCTTGAACGGATAGACCTTGTAGTCCTGCTTGCTACGCTGAGGACGTCCTGACGGTGCTGCTTTGGGACGAGGTGGAGGTGCAGATGATTGAGAGTTCGAACGACCGCTGTACCAATCGCTGTCATTCCAATTGCCGCTGCTACCGCTTGATTGCACATAACCCTTGTCGAGCTTGGAGTTCGTCAGACGACGTGCATACCGAAGTGCTAGCTCCGAATTTCTGAAGTCCTTGACGGTCGTCTGCCCTTCTGAACCGATGCGCCCCCAACGGGTTTTGACCGTCGAGCCCTTCACAGAAACCTCCCAGAATTTTCTGGCCCGGCCTGTTGTATTGACATACCGTCGTGTGTAATCAGAACTCGTCGACCCCTGAGATGATGATGAGGAAGACGATGAACTCGAAGAACCAGCTGGTGCCGGTGTTTTTCCGCTTCCATTGCAGCGGCGATCGCCGCCCGACATCGTGAAGTGATTACTGCGGGTTTTCTTTCCGTAAGAATCAACTTTGTAACTGATGTTTCGATGACAGTAAGGGCAAGGAGGACCCTCCGTTGTTGATTGCTGCGATGAAGGAGGCGGCTGTTGTGGACGAGGCGGCGGTGCATTGCGTGAGCGACCCGTGTTTGGATCCCACTGTCGCCAAAAATCGTCAGCCCAAGATGACCCCGAGCGTGATGATGACGAACTCGAGCTTGAACCGCCTTGACCCCAATCGCCGAGCGTCTTGTCACCAGACATGTCGTAGCGTGAACGTTTAGCGGGATCTGAAAGAAGCCCGTATGCTACGTTGACCTTGACCATCTCCGGCGTTGTGTCTTTGCCAGGATTCCTGTCAGGATGCAAGGCAATCGTCTTGTTCCTGTACGCCTTCTTAATTGCATCGGCATCGGCACTAGGCGTGACACCCAAGATCTCATACGCCTTGGTCATCGCCTCGCGGATGAGCTCGCGAAGCTGGCCGATGGGGAACTTCATCCCAATAGGTATTCTGCTCGCTAGATGACTTTTCGGAAGTACTCGATTGTCTTCGTAAGACCTTCTTCGAGTTCTACTTGTGGTTTCCAATTCAAGATGTCATGCGCAAACGTGATGTCGGGACAGCGTTGTTTTGGATCGTCAATTGCTTCCGCCATCGATCTAAGTTTTGGATTGCGTGCCTTCGTCAGAACGTGAATCTCGTCTGCCAGCGCCTTGACAGTGAACTCGTTTGGATTCCCTAGGTTGATGGGCGTACCAGGATTGCTGTGCAGGGCACCCATCGCGATAATCCCTCTAATGAGGTCGTCAACGTAGCAAAAACTTCTTGATTGTCTTCCAGAACCATAAAGTGTGATTGCTTCACCGCGTAGTGCTTGAACAATGAAATTGCTGACGACTCGTCCGTCATCGGGATCCATGTGTGGACCATATGTGTTGAAGATTCTCACCATTCGTGCATCGACGTGGTACTTCTGTAGATAATCGAAACACAGTGCCTCTGCAGCGCGCTTTCCTTCATCGTAACATGAACGTGGACCGTACGAGTTCACAATACCTCTGTACGATTCAGGTTGAGGCGTCACATCTGGGTCGCCATAGATCTCGGACGTTGACGCATGGACGACAACAGCACCTGTGCGCTTCGCATGCTCCAGCATGTTGCGTGTTCCGACAACGCAAGTCATCATCGTTTCGACTGGCATTGCCTGATAACGAGGTGGCGAAGCCGGACACGCAAAATTGTAGATCAATTGAGGCTTGTTGCGAACCAGAAATTCAAGCACGTCAGGATGAGTGACGTCCTGATGCATGTAACCGTAATTTCTGCTAGGATGATCCATCAGCAACTTGTAGTGCTCAGAGGGTTTTCCCGGCCAGCATCCAAAAGAAGAACAGAAATTGTCGATGCCCAAAACCCTGTCACCTGCATCTAAGTGGTGTTTGGCGATATGTGAGCCAAGAAACCCGGCTGCACCGGTGACAATGACATCCTTCATAGGTCTAAAAGTAACCCATCTTCCGTCAGCTGTTCATGCGCTTGCTCGAGCAGATATTTACATGCATGAAGCGCCTGAACGAAAGTGCAGTCAAGAAGATCTACATCACACTCATCGAACGATTCGGTGAACCGATCGGCGCTCCACCTATCACAAAGAAGAACAAGTTGTCTGAAACACGTGAACGCGTGACAAAAGTTGACATCATGGATGCATACGAAGAAATGTATGTTGAGGCAGGTCCGCCAAATCTTGAAGACCTCATCAGTTGGCTCGGAACAACCCGCGAAGCAGTTATGAACGCCTGGCCACGTTGGCTTGTCATCAGCAGCGATGGCACAGTTGGTTATGAAGACGATGTATCGATGGATGAAGCAGACGATCTCGATCTAGATCAGGTCACGTCCAAAGGTGGCGAGGAAATCGTCAAGGCGCTGAATAACAAAGACGAGTTCTGACACTCAGGCTTCGCTGATGGCTTCGGCAGGGATCGGTTCAAGCACATAGACCGCAACGGGCCTTCCGTCTTTGCTGTGACCAAACTCTTGATCAACGTAGAACTTTGTGCTCTTGGGAAGCTTCGTGATGTCGATCGTCATCATCGCCCATTCATCGCCGCTCTTGCTTGTCGCTTCAGCGCCTTTGCGTGAGGTAGCAAGATAGACTCGACCTGAGTACCTGCGAGTTGTGCCTGGAACGAGGCGATGCGACGGGCGCAGTCCTGTTGCAAGGATGCTCTCGAGGTTCTCGCGAGGCGTTCCGTGCCACATGATGGCAGGTAGATTTTTCTTTGACAGCGGGCCTTTGGTTTCCGCTTTTGGCTCAAACCACCAAACGAGGCGACCGTTGCGATCTGAGCGTGACAGCAATGACCAACCGTTTTTGTCTGCATCGGCTACCAGAGCGGCCTCAATCGCATCGGCGTCTCCAGCAACGTGTCTTACGAAGACGTTCAGCATCTGTCCACTGAAATCGGCAGTCGCTCCAACGCGGCCGTTGATTCTACCAGCAGCACGTTCAAGAGACGCAGCAACGTTCTCAGCGTCTGACTTCTTCAGCGCTTCTTGCAAGATGCGTCTGAGGTCACCAACGCTGGTTTGCATTACGCTCTCGACGCGTCTTTTGCGCCTTTTAGCATCTCTTCGTAGACTTCATCTGCGACGGCATCTTTCATTCCGTCCTTTGTCATGCGGTGGTACGTGTCGCTCATTGCAACACACCAGTCTTTCCACTGTGGATATTCCCAGAAGAAGCTCTCTGCTGCATCGGGAGCTGCGTCTTCAGGAGCAACATCGGGCTGATCGAACGTGTAACCTCGCCAGTTACGAGCAAACTTCTTCTTTGCAACCTGAAACTTGTTCTCTGCTGCTCGACGAGCTCGAAGCCGTTTACGATCTTCTTTGTCCCAATCATAGGGCTTCGGAGGACGATTGCTTGGATCTGAAGGACCACCATCCTTCTTGATCAGCTTTTGTCCTTTTAGATACGAGATCAATGATTGACTTGCCGGGATCCCGCCGTGAGAACTGAGAATGGCTGAGCGTTCGCCTGACGTCGTGCCGAACTTCACCATTGCGGTGTAGAGCTTGCTTTTTGAACCCGTGTACGTTCTGCCTTCAGCGTCGTGAATGCTCACTGGGTCGCCGTATCCGATCGCTTCGTTGACTGAATTTCTCATCGTAGACTCGCCAAGGTCAGTTGTGTCAAAGCCAGATTGCTCAAGTCCTGCGTTTCGCCCTGCAAACACTTGAATGAAGAGTGCAGCACCAATGTCAGAGCGCTCTGAATTACTGGGAACGATTACATCAAAGCCTTTTCCTCGAAGGACCGTCTCATGGCGACCGCCTGAAACACTGACGTCAAGGCCTGCAGCACGCAATGCCTTTTTGTACTTCATCGCAAGACGACCGGGAGAAGCTTTGACTTCAGGAGAGACGTCGGGTTTACGATCACCCATAAGATCAAAATTTCTTCGAAAATACTCGTCTTCAAAATCTCTTTCATCCTGAACGGGCTTACGAGCCTTGCTGACAGGATCCATCCACGCCTTGTACGAACCTGAGTTCTTTTCGCGACTAGAGACCTTGAATCCAAGCGTTGACAACGCTGTCGTGATCTGCTTAAGCAAAGAGGCGGGCGATTGCTTACGTGCAACAGGCTTCTTTTTGCGAAGGTTACGAACCTCCACAACAACTTCACTGATCACGTCACGTAGTTTGTTGACTGCAATCTCCATCAGACACCTGAATTTGTGTCGCTGCAGCGGCGACGGAGCAAATAGACGTGGCTTTCGTGTGCGTCAACGATTCCCTGAAGCATGTTTTCGACGCCGTCAGTCATTGCGTTTGTTTGCTTCAAAGAAGCTAGCATTGCACTGACGACCTTGATGAACGAACGTTCGGCTTCGAGCGATCGCTTTGCAAGCTCAGACTCTTCAGGAAGCGCCTGTCCTGCATGCAGTGAGGTGACGAGTTCATTGAGCTGCGATGCCTGAAGGTTGATGTCAACGTTTTGTTCGTTGCCCAACCCGATTGACTTTTCAGCCACGCCATCAATCTCAGCCTCAGTCTCATTGTAGAGACGTTCGAACAACAGGTGATCGCCGTAGTAAGGATCGCCCTTTGCAGTCCAGTGATGTGTCTGATGAACTAGCGCGAGAAAACGCAGGTATACGAGCACGACTGACAACTGAGCGTATGGGATGTTTGCCCATTCTGCCAGAAGCGTCTCAGGTGTTGGTCCTGGTGCTGCGTCTCCGAGAGACGGTGCCATCAATTCTGTAAGCCTGCGCATGACGTGACCTCACTTCAATAGAACGGTGAATCCGATCTTGTTCATGTCTGACGGGTGGTTCGTCCATTCAAGCTTAAGCGGTTCGCCTGCAATTGCCTGGCGCGCTGTCCAGTGACTGCAGAACATGTCGAGAGCACGTTCATCCGTTGCACTGAACCCGCCACCGTGTGGAAGCATGCCGATGCATGGGACCTTCGTCTGCCGTGCATTGCCTTCTCCGAGGCGGTACTTGCGGATTCCGAGAGGAAGCATTGACTCCTGGACTCGGAACAACCTTGACGCCTGCTCGACGTACTGCTCTGACGTCAAGTTGCTATGAACCAACTCAAGAACGGGATCTACCTCTTCGACGATGTCAGGAAGCATGCCTTCCTTAAGCATCTCAGCAGCGTTCTGCCTCTTCAACCATGACATCGTCTCTTTCAACGCATCTTTTTCCATTGCGAGGTCTTCCTTCTCTTTGATCAGTTCTTTGATGCACTTTATCAGTTTTTCAGCATCAATCTCAACGCCCGTCGAGGCCTTGACGCTCTTGACGTAGCGATCGACTGCAATTTCTTCCCACGAATACTCGAGGTTGCTTCCGAACTGTCGCATCAACTTTTGGGCCAGCGTAGCGTAGTATTCGTCGCTTAGTTCTGCTTCGTTGTTCGTCTTTGAGACAGCACCCATTCGCTTTTCGCCGTACATGTCGAACGGTTCATCGACAACTTTTGGTTGTGGAATCCCAGCTTCATCGATCTTACGAGTCCTGTAGATGCTGCGGATCTGATCGTCGGACGGAAAGCGCTTCATCATCTCTCGAACGACCGGGAGAGAGATGCGGGCAGCGACCTGAGCTCGCACCTGTGGGCTGCGATCGGTCGTCATTTTTGAAAGAAAGTGTTCCGGAACGACGCGTGCTGCAAAAGAACGCACCTCCGCGCTGCTGTGATCTAACCAGCAAGCAGTTACTGCCGGCTTAAAAGCCAGCCTGCTTGAACGTCCAGTTCGATCAAGAACGTCCATCCAATCGTTTGCCGAAGCAACGACAGTCTCGAGTTTCCCCTCAGTGACGACAGAGGGTCCCAGGACACGCTTGATCTCAGACTTGAGGGCATCAGATGCCTTCTCTTCGTTGATCGTCCTCTTTACAACTTGTTGTAACTGATTTAGCTTCAGGCGCATGCGAGAAGACTCCTATGATGTAAGTAGGTGGCATATGGTCTTCTTATGTTTCGGATTGTTGGCTTGATGACCATGTTCACCGCAAAACGAACATGTCACTTTATGACCAATCTGACACGCTTTCCTCAACGCTAGCCCGTCAGAACTTTTCTTTTTACCGGCAAGTTTGCCTTTTACTGCCTTGCCTATGTTTTCCTTGTGATCTTGAGTCAGAGGGATGCGTTTTCGTTTAAGAGCTGCCAACCTCATGTTCTGACGATGAACTTCACTAGGATTCGGATTTCCACCGCCTCCTTTGTTCATGTTGTAGCCTTGAGGACCCCACGTGCCTAGCATCTCAATGTAGTGACGCTCGAGACACTTGGCGTCTTTCAACGATTGAACATTGTCACAAATCACGTCATGTTCAAACACATCAACGCCGTGCTCGTAAATTGCCCTATGAAATTCAGTAATCGATCCGTTGAAAGCGTCCTTGACGTGACCCTGCCAACGTTCAATCATTGTCTTTTTAGTGATCCCAACGTAACGTAAACTGTTCAAGCGATTCGTATGACAGTACACGAGGAACATGTTCTAGCCATCACCCGACAGACTCATCAGTCACTGTGGTCCCGTTTCGGGGCACAAACGTGTCCCAGTCAGGGTGCCAGCAGTCGGTCTTCAGCGAATCCCAGAAGTGAAGAGTGGTCGGGTTCGCCGGCTTCTTGTGCAGAGGCATCTTCGCTTCGTCAGGCGTCTTGTTCGCCTTACGCTTGTTACACGGCTTGCATGCAGTCACACAGTTCAGCCATGTGGTTCCACCTCCTCGAGAAGAGGGCATGACATGGTCGATGGTGATGTTGTGCCAACCGAGCTTTACGCTGCAGTACTGACACTGCCAGTTGTCTCGGTTGAACAGCACCTTCTTGCGAAAGCGTGGTGCCTTCCACTTCTTGTGGACGTACTTACGGAGACGCAGGGTCGCCGGAATACGGATCTCACGGAGCGGGTCGCCCGCATTTCGACCTGGTGACGTGAACGCTTCATCACCCCATGCTGACAACTCACCAGTCGTAAACGAATGCACCAGTTCGGCACGATCGTTCATGATCAGGCGCACAGCGCGCCAATCACTGATGAAATGTAGGGGTTCCCAATTCGCGTTTAAAAGAAGTGCGCGCTTCACAACTATAGCTCCTAGTCTAACTATACACCCGAAGCGCCCGGGTTTGCACCTTACTTCGCTGAGAATGAACTTCCGCACCCACAACGATTTGCCTCGTTGGGATTTTCGAACTCAAACCCTGATTTCAACAGCGTAGACTTCCAGTCGACAGTGCTTCCAGTGAGATAGAGCACGCTCTTTTTGTCAACTCGAAACATCACGGGTTGCAACCCAAACTCATCAGTATAAACGTATTCGTCCCAACCAATCGGATTCCATTCGATGTCTTTTGACTTTGTCGTTGCGTAATCAAACTCAATGACGTATTGAAGACCTGAACAACTTCCTCCCTTCACGCCAAGACGAACAGCTTTGACAAGGCTTGGATTCTTTCTTACTTGGCTTCTGAAGGCCTCGAGAGCGGCACTAGAAAATTGGATGGGCGCGGTCATTGGCTTCTACAGCCTCCAATCGATGGAAATATCCTTGAAACGCTCTTGCATAACTTCGATTGCCCAGGGACTGCTGTCTCCGAGAATGAAGCTCCTACCATGTTTGTGTGCGGCCTCGCCTGTTGTGCCACTCCCAGCAAAGACGTCCATGACAACGCCACCAACGGGTGAGCTAGCAAGGATCGCGCGCTCGACAAGCTTCACTGGCTTTTGCGTCGGATACCCGTTGCGTTCCTTCGCCTGTGTTCCGACAATCGACATCCACCAGACGTCGGTCGGAACTTTTCCTGCTTCTGCACGTTCTGGGTCCTTCTGTAGACCC
>Ga0315284_10016682_pt1 | contig 10409 bp, 10 predicted proteins | sample YL17G09_16_MG_FD_203696 | JGI IMG/M metagenome (GOLD analysis project Ga0315284, IMG submission 203696) | Sediment microbial communities from Yellowstone Lake, YNP, Wyoming, USA - YL17G09_16 | ecosystem: Environmental > Aquatic > Freshwater > Lake > Sediment | place: USA: Wyoming | collected...
GTTTCGTTAGGCGCTGGGATGGAACACCCCCGTTGGATTTCCCTCCTCATCGATGAAGGCGCACAGGCCCATGACCAATAGCGCCCCTTCGATCTGTCAAGGACTTTTACTGCCTCGGAGACTGCGCCGGGTAAGTAAGTATCGTCCGAATTGAGCCATGCGACAATTTCTCCTTTTGCCATCTGAAAACCCTTGTTAATCGCATGCTCTGACCCCGGTCAGGTTCGGAAACCCATTTAAGATGAGGATATCTTCTTAGGATGGAGAGGGTTTCATCCGTTGAGCCCCCGTCATTGACATCTCCGTAATGCAAAAAAAGGCTGCTCCTGGGATCATGGGGGTCGGCATAGATATGATCGATTCGATCCGTATTGAAGGTGCTGGATCTTCGAATGAGGCCGTGAACTTCGTAATCCTTGGCAAGCAGAAGTTCCGTGAGATAAGAACCATCTTGGCCTGTGATTCCTGTGACTAATGCTTTTTTCATGGTTTCCCCTGTTGATTTGCTCTTTGGGTTGGTCTTTCTGTGATCATTTTTTATATCATCCTATTCTTCGTTTGTAAAGATTCGACCCCACCTTCTCCGCGATTCGACCGTCATTCGTTATTTCCTGTTTTTGAACAAGGAGGGCCAGGGAATGTTGACTCTTGGGAGAAAGATCACCCCTAAGGCCACGGTGAACAGAACCACGATCAGGTGGTTGATGATTGAATAGCTCAGGGCCTCCGACTTCGGTATCCCAAAGAGGGACAGGCCGAGGACACAGGAAAGGTGGAAATTTCCGACAAAACCCGGCGCACCTGGGATCATCACGCCAATGACAACGAGGACGAGAACGGCATAGCCAGCGATCAAAGGGAGGTTCATATGAAAGGACTGTAGAAGGATGTAGTAGACGAGCCCCATGAGGGCCCAGATGATGAGAGAGAGTCCAAGCCCCAGGCCAAGGCCTCGCAGATCGGGCAAGATCTGGAGCCCTTCTGCGAAAGAGCCGATGAAGGTCTGGATTCCATTCTGAAACCTTTTGGGGAACCCTTTGGTGAGGATGCGAATGAGGCTTAACGTCCCGTCTTTCCGTTTCACAACGAGAAGGAGAAAAAAGAAGAAAGGAAGGAAGACTGCAAAACTCAAATACCCTGCCCGGTGAATCCAGAGGGGGACAGGAAGGAAGAGAATGACCCAGATGAAGAAACCCATGATGGTGAGGCCGTCCAGCACCCTTTCTACAACAACCGTGGCCAGGGCCGACCGGAGATCAATCTCCTTCTTCTGAGAAATGAGGTAGGGCCTGAGGAACTCTCCGGCCCGAGCTGGAAAAAGCAAGACCCCCATCAACCCCACACAGGTGATGGAGAAGAGCGTACCCTGATCCACCCTCTTAATGGGCTTGAGGATAAGGCCCCAGCGGTAGGACCTCATCCACTGGATCAAGAGGAGAAGGGGAATGACCGGCAATAGATATCGGTAGTCGATATGAGTGAAACCCTCTCTAAAGGCCTTCCAATCCACCCCCCTGAAAGCGAGGTAGAATAGGATGCCACTGATCAAAAGGCCGACAATGAAACGTTTCATCCACCTTCTTTATGTGCTGCGTGTGATCTGTTTGTTTCTCAGGTCCCCATGAATGGTTTTCTTCACGCCATCTTCAATGGAGGTCTTTGTCCCAAATCCAAACCCTCTTTGTGCTCAGCGGATGTCCACTTGTTCGTCGAGGTCGCTCAGGAGCTTCTCGTTTTCTTGAATTGATTCACGTGATGCGGATAGGATTGAGATAAAAGGCCTCAATCAATTTAACGACATGGTTAACCGCTTCGTCATCCATCTCGTAATACATCGGCAATCTCAGCAGCCTGTTGCTTAAGTCATCCGTTACGTGCATGGGGCCACTTACCCTTCCGTATCTCAAGCCTGCGGGAGAGGAATGCAATGGGACATAATGGAAGAGGGCTAAAACATCTTTTTCTCGCAGAAATCGAATCAAGCGTGCCCGTTCTTCAACGCCTCCGGTAAGAATATAAAAAATGTGACCATTGCATACACGGTCATTCGGCACGAAGGGGATCCGGATGAACCCTTTCTCTTCAAGAGGGCGCAGTAAATCATAATAAAGATTGAATGTCCGACATCGGGTGGCAATGATCTTCTCCGCCTGCTCAAGTTGGGCATAGAGAAAAGCGCCTATCAATTCACTGGGCAGAAAAGAGGAACCGATATCAACCCAGGTGTATTTGTCTACTTCACCACGGAAAAACTTGCTCCGGTTCGTCCCCTTTTCCCTGATGATTTCAGCCCGTTCGACAAATCGCTTGTCATTGATAAGCAAAGCACCCCCTTCTCCGCTGATGATATTCTTGGTCTCATGGAAACTCAAGCACCCAAGGTGTCCGATCGTTCCCAGAAAGCGGCCTTTATAAGTTGAGAGCAGGCCCTGGGCTGCATCTTCGATGACCCAGAGATCGTGTTCTCGAGCGGTCCTCATTATTTCGTCCATGTTACAAGCGACCCCCGCATAATGCATCGGAACGATGCCCTTGGTCCGCGAGGTCATTGCGGGTTTGATCAGCTTTTCGTCTATGTTTAATGTCTCTGGATGGATGTCCACAAATACGGGAACGGCTCCCCGCAAAACAAAGGCATTCGCTGTGGAAACGAAGGTGTAGGAGGGCATGATGACTTCATCCCCAGGCTGAATGTCACATAAAATCGCCGCCATTTCCAATGCAGCGGTACAGGAATGGGTGAGAAGCGCTTTGGGACAGCCTAACCGTTCCTCTAACCACTTGTGACATTTTTTTGTGAAGGGGCCCTCACCCGAAAGATGCGACTCAACCAAAACAGACTGGGAAATATAGTAGAGCTCTTTGCCAACAATAAAAGGCTTGTTGAACGGAATCTTAAACTTTTGATCCTCCATGGGCTCACTCCTTTAGAGCAACGCAGAGCAGAGAACCTCCTGCTGGATAAGGATATCCCCTTTTTCAGCATCCGACTTTCCATATCGCACACCTTTTGAAAAAGCGTGTTTGCCAATCGCGGCAACTCTAAATCGTTCAGACCCTCAGATCCTCTTAGAGAAGGGTGTCGAAGGCGCCACCTCAACCTTGACGCCTATTCCTTTCTGCGATGAACGCTCACTCCCTGCACAAGGAATGCACGCCATGTGTCATAGGACGCTTCGCCATGGCCTGAGGGGCGTGAAGGACTCCTCAGGATCATTAGAAGGAATTATATCCTCAATTCCTTCTAAAAATAAGCAGTTTCTGAGTACCGTAGTCGCCCCACGAAGGCAACTGAGCAAACCACCGATTCCATTCCATATTGGGATCGGCAACGTCAATTTTTGCGCCAAGCATCTGGATCAGCAAAGGCTTAAGAACACGAGTGCCAACGTAATAGGTACTTGAGAAATTGGCGATTTCGACCAACTGAAGATCAGGTGAAACCGCCTCGATGACCTGTTCCTGATCCAGATATTGGTTAAAGGGCGGGATTGGAATGGGTGGCAATCCCCATTCCTCCCGGAATTTATTCATTTGATGCCAACCCTGCAGAGTCGCTTCTGAAAGCAGAAGCACACCACCTGGCTTGAGCGTACGAATGCATTCACGTAGTCCCTTGAGTTGGTGGGTCCAGTCGCTCAAATTGATGATCACTCGAATGACAATGACTTTGTCATAAACTTCTGAGGGCTCGTTCAGGGCTGTAATATCGCCCACATCAAACTCTACTGTCCCAACCAATTTTCCCTTCAGTTCGATAAGCCGCAGACGAGCCTGTTCGATCATCGCCGGGATGTAGTCAAGCCCACGAATCTTGACCCGTTTCTGAGAGGCGAACTGGATGGTCGAGTACCCATTAGCGCACCCAACATCCAAGACCTGATCGCCATCTTCAAGCCGTTTCAGGATCTCTCTAATTTCCATTTCGATGACCATCTGATCAGACCAGGAGGCTGCTGGCGACCCTCCGTGCGCCAAAGCCTGTTGGGTCCAAAAGGCACGTATTTGCTCCATACTGAACTTCTTCATCATAAGACGGCTCTCCTTCCCTTAGTCCTTCCTCGTTGCATCTTCGGATCTGGCCTTGATCATATAGGATGGTCTTCCCATTGTTCGAAAATGCATCCTTGCCAGGTATTCTCCAATGATGCCTAAGGCAAGGAGTTGAGCTCCGGAAAAAATGGCAATGATAGAAGCCAAAAAAGGAAAGCCACGCACACCGCCGCTACCCTCAAGCAAGTAGCGTCCAATGACATAAACCAATATACCCAGACCGAATAGGGTAAACATAAAGCCGATCAGGCTGGCCAGTTGCAATGGCAAGGTGCTGAAACCGGTCATCATGTTCAGGGCATGCGTCATCAGCTTGAAGAAGGTGTAGTGAGATACCCCGATCTGTCGTATATCATGTCGCACGGGAACGGCGGCAAAGCGCCTTGTTCCCCAGGTCAGCAAAACATCGATCGAAACAAAGGGGCTCTGATAATTGGCGAAGGCATCCCGTACGTATGTCCGGAAGGCTCGAAACGCGCTCACATTTCGGGCGGTTTCCGCCCCCATCACGCTCTGCAGAGCCAATTTGGTCACTCGTGACGCGAGGCCGCGCCACAGCCCATGTTGCTCATCCTTTGGCGTGCCGTAGACAACATCATGCCCTTCGGCCAGCTTGTCGAGCAGTTTGGGGATCTCCTCAGGTGGATGTTGCAGATCATCGTCCATCGTGACAATGATTTCCCCTTGCGCCGCACGGATACCGCACAGCACCGCATTGTGCTGGCCATAATTTCGGCTGAGTTGAATCCCTTTTACCCGTTGATCCGAGTTGGAGAGCTCAGCAATAACGTCCCATGATCGGTCGCCTCCACAGTCTTCCACCATGATGATCTCAAAATCGTTGGTTACGTCCTCCAGAGAAGCCTTCAGACGACGATATAACTCATGGAGGCAATCCTCAGCTTTGTAAACCGGTATTACGACTGAAATAGGGACCATCAATTACACCTGAATTACCGAAGATTTATAAAGGGCCAGGGATGAACCTGGGTGATTCGAGTAGCAACATGAGCTCCCGTGCATCCCCGCCGGGCTGTGTCGTGCGTTCTGCGGTTTCCCTCACTGAGAAGTCAATTTGATTCAATCCTGGATTAAGATTGAGCTTTAGCGCAATATCCTGTTCTTGGCTGATCTGTATGGAATGGAGTGCCTCCCGATTTTTCGTAACCCCAAGGGTTCTGACAGGATCCTTTCGGGATGGTCCGGGAAGGGCACGGGCCTGAAACAGCACGGTACGCGCTTTATCCGAAAAAAGCGTCAGACGCAAGCCCATGCTACCCGATGGAAGCCATTGGTAATAATTCCTGTTGTAAAGTTCAGGTTTATGCTGGCTCTGATAGGCATACATACGCACTCAAGGTGCAACAGAAAGGGTGAGTGGCAGCTCATCGAATGTTTTCGAAAAAGAGAGTTCGAGCCATTTCTCGACCTCGGTCAAGGGCTGAGCGCTATACCGGTAAACATAGAGACAGCCGTAGGGTGAGTCCAGTTTCTTAAGAGCCTTCCAACGAAGGCTCTGCATGACATGGTCGCTGAGTGAAATTGCAACAGGAATCGCAACATTCTTCCCATCGGACTGAAAGAGAGGGTTCCTCTGGACGGAAGAAGGTTCACAGCAGGCGACGACCATCCTTCCAGGGTGTTGTTCAAGACCGTTTATCATTGTATCAACAATCTTTTGGACAGATATGTCCCCAAATGCGGCTCGGTAATAACTATCATGGATTGACATAAAACCGACAACCGCGATGCCGTCTTGTGGTGTCAGAGGAATATGTCGGTTGAATAAAACGTGATTTAAGAAAGGCTCTCTAGCTTCATCGTGTAAGAAACTCACCTCGTGAGGTTTTGGCAAGGCCATGATCACATTGGTTAGATCTTCATGGAAACGGCGCGAGGGCGCCGTATAAGCAGCAAGTTCACGTGCCCGAGCGACCGATAACGTATACTGCAGAAAAGAGGAACCTATGGCCAAGACGAGCAGTCCAAAAACGAAGATACGTCTCCTTCCTACTGACTCAATGAACGAGGAAAAGAAAATGGCTAGCAGCACGATGAGCAAAACAGTCCATACGGCGTAAAATCCAAGATAAAGCCCTCTTGTGATGATGACCCAAAAAGGAAATCCGACCACCATCCAGGATGCTACGAAAATGTCGTTTGCCCGGTGCTTCCAATGGGCCGAATGAAGCAAACAGAGCAAACAAATCCCAACGATGAGGAAGACGGAAAACCCAATTCTTTCACCAAAGCCCTCAAGGATGAATTGGACCACCCGAAGGGGGGAGGAGTAGCCATACCCTAGGACAAAATAATACTTATAGAGCATTTGCCATTGTATGAGGAATACAGATCCGGCGACCAAGAGCGCTGGGGTTACAAAAACGGCTATCCTGAGGCAGGCCACCTTTAAACCATCTGCACGAATGCGCTGGTAAGCGGCCATGAGGAAAAGAGGCATAAAAAGTAACGCTGCGTAAACGGCGAGGGCGGAGCGTTGCGGGGGTAACAGTCCCAGCAGAAGTCCGGAGAGAAAAGATGCCCGGTAATAAGCAAGGTTCCTTGAGAGGATAAAACTCAAGACGGCACTGCCCATCAGCCAGGTTGCGAGGTTATCCTTCCAGTAATCGGCAATCCCAATCATTAATGGATTGTAAATAATAGGAAAGGAAAAAAGGAAACCCGCAATGGCGACGCTACAGATCCAGGAGTGTGTGCGGGTAAAAGCGTAGTCCATGACGAGAAGGATGAACAATCCCATCAAGGGCAAGAGCACTGAAAGATGGCCATAGGGGTGCAACAAAAGGCGTGGGGCCAAAAGGAGTCGGAAGGTGATGTCTAATGCGTCTTTGCTTTGCAGTGCCTGTGTGAGGGCGGTCATGAGACCCTGGGATTGAAAGAGATGATAGAATTGATATGCCGACAATCGGTAGGTCGCAGAGTCGTAATGGTACGGGCCGACGGCATAATACCCCTGAGACAAACGAACAGCAACCAAGCCCGCGAGTGCGGTAAGTAAAAATGCGATAAGAAGGCTGACCGCAAGGGGCGGCACATTCATCCGACTCGCTTTTTGCATCATCCAGTGCCAAGCCTCTTCTATCCTTGATGGATTAGGATCTTTCATACATGCGATCTCCCCTTCTTCCTATTCCCAAAACGGTAAAACGCTTTCAGAGACCAACTCACACGCTTAACGGTTAATCCGCCGCCCCTCCCTCTCTCAGGATATCTCCTCTATATCAAACGAACCAGTTTTTGTAATCGTTTATCTCGTATCTCCGATCAAGGGGAAACAGTCTGCTTTCTAAGGAAAAAAAGGACCTCCTCCTTCTTAATGGTGCCTCTATAAATGAGTGGATCCTTTATCCCCTGGATCCTATAATGCAATTCTACCACCAAATCTGAAAAAAGTTCCTAGGGTTCGAAGTAGATGACCGTTCCTCCTGGGGCGGGTTCTATCGCGGCGCTCCAAATACCTTTGTGCGGAGGATAAACCTGCAAAGAATGTCCCAAAGCTGACCGGCCCGAAATGAGGATTTTCTCTATCTGGTCAGGACGCATCGATTCGACCAAGATCGCCGCATCCAACTGACCTCCCGGTTTTAGTTGATCCCAGGGCCCCACTTTATCACCTGACCGATTTTCGACCGGGCGGAGCTTCACCGAAATTTGACCATCCTTTAAGTAGACCCATTTTGCCTTATCGATGGGCCTTATTACTCTATGGAGTGAACAGGTCCCTTGAGTAAAGACTTTTTCGAATTGACCCTCGTTAACCTTGATCACCGGTCCTAAGGATTTTTCTGAGAGCCAAGATCCATCCGTCATCAAATAACTTGCGTTGATTCGTTCAATGTCATTGATGACCATCTCTGTATCTGCAGGAGATTCCAGATCTCTCTCTAACCCTTGATACAGAAAAACTTTTCTTCCGGTGGCCAATCCGATATACGGGTGAATCCGAGGGACCATGATGCCCGCCCCTTCTGGCGTATGGGCGTTAATGTATTCACATACTCGCTGAATGTCCACCATCAGAGGGCTATAGTAATCCACCCTCCTTTCTTTCTTGATGATTCCTATGTCGCTGAATACCATGCTTGACAAAGATAAAATAGCAAGAGCAATGGGAACGGCTCTGGTTACATAGCGTGTGACCGTCGAAGTCCCTTTCGGATCAAAAACGTTATCAGCGGTTTTGACGAAGAAGCTCAACGCTAGAGCGATATAGTAGAAAAAGAACGGCAGATAGGTCAATACATACTTGCCGCCTCCCTTGAAAGGGTAGGCCAATAAAACGAAAATCGAAACAACGAAGTAATGATCAACGATGGTCCGATTCTTGGATAGGAATGAAGAAAAGAAGCCTGTCCCGATCAAAATCAAGATGAATAGGGATAATAGCCTGTAAGGGTGTGGATTGGACGCAAACATGTGAAACAAAACTTCCTGGTAATGCAGAAAGTTGGTTTTTACCGTAGTGATTAAAAGCATAGGAGATCCCGTGCCTCGGTACATCATGCCGTAATAGCCGAGAGAATAGCCTGTCAGGCTTTGGTTTCGCAGCAACCACGGGATGATCAGGATGACGAAGCCAGAGCATAAAAGGATCCCCTTCTTTAAAACGAAAGCGCGCTTAGGACCGGACCAGGTTTCGAGACACAAGAAGAGAAGAAGGGCGAATAAAAACGATAAGCCAATGGATCGTGTATAATACGACATTTCCATGAAAAGGATTGACAACCACAAATATTTGGAATTAACCTTGTCCGCGTTCATCGTTTTGTGAATAAAGAAGAGCGCTAAAACGGAGAAGAACAGATACGGTATTTCTGACAAAATTTCTGTCGCCTGATAAAGTAATAAAGGCGATAAACCTGTCCACAACGCAACGATTAAGCCCACACGCTGTGATCGAATTTCCCTAAACAGAATGAAAACTGCCATGACACCCGAAATTGCAAATAGGGCCTCGAGTAAACGCATCAGGAAGATGTTATATCCAAAACATTTGCCAATCGGGGCGAGGAGAAGGGGAAACATAAAAGGAGCAATCGTGTGAGGAGAACCCAAGATTTGATAACCGCTTCCTTCGCTCAAAGATTTTGCCAGCATCATATAATTGCACCCGTCCCACAGGGTGACATTCTCTTGGAAAAAATTGTTTAATGTTGAAAAGTAAAGCACCGCCACAAAGGCGAAGATTATCCAGAGATATCTGGAGCTCTTGAATACCCCTGCGGTCCCTTTTCCACTCATTCTTCTCCTCTCATCTCTTCTCCCCTACTCACTGTTCGGGAAGGTCTTAACCTCTGCGGATTAACAGAACATGATAAAACGAACCCATTTCTCAGAAAGAGCTCTGGTTTTAAACTCTGTGTTTAATAATCATGTTTAACGGTTGTGCATAATATTTCATAAATAAGTACACTTTTCGATCGCAGTCACTCACCGGCAAAGAATGATCTTCAAGAAATTCACTGCAGTAATCCTCTACCGCTCCCAATAAAATACTCTTATCTTCTTCTTCTATTTGAATAGTTTCTAATTTAGAGCATATATTTTTATAAAAAATAGCGATCTGTTCTTCATGGTTCTGATCCAATAGGTTAATATCAATTTTCACAAAAGGTTCGATATCAAGATGACATGAATTCGCAATCTTCTTATATTCCCAATAGGTATACCAATCAGACACTTCATAATCTGCAGTCGAATTAAATTGATCTCTGATCTTATGCCATAAATTCGCAGCTTGATCATGTCTTAATAGTATTAGGCCGGGAACGTTATAATGAGGCTCTGATATTACATTATCAAAATAATATTTATTAAAAATTGATACAAATGCAAAACTCTCCTTATCTTCAGACAAATATCTCTGTATCCGTGAAAAAACTTTTCTATATCCGAAACATGATCGATAACATCCGTACAAAAGATTACGTCGAAAGTGCCATATCGCTCAGGTAATGCTTGACAGACAATATCCAACTGCAACAAGTCAACCTTCCGTTTGCCTATTAACTCTTTGGCGCTTCGAAGACGATTTTTATCAATTTCTATCCCCACTAATCTATTGGCTCCCCACTTCATACAGGCTAATAATAAAGCACCATTTGAACACCCAATATCAAGAACATTCTTGTCCCTTATTTCATAGTCACACTTCTCCAAGTTTTTGATTAATTCTAATTGTCGAAGTGGCGCTCCCAATTCGGATTTGTAGAATCAACAATATACGATTTAAAATGAGCTGAATATCACCGCTTCAATGTGCATTCATTATTGCCGGCGCTCAAACGTAAATTCTTTACAGCTACCGCGAGCGGACGGGGATCCGCCGGGGTTGT
>Ga0315284_10016683_pt1 | contig 10408 bp, 13 predicted proteins | sample YL17G09_16_MG_FD_203696 | JGI IMG/M metagenome (GOLD analysis project Ga0315284, IMG submission 203696) | Sediment microbial communities from Yellowstone Lake, YNP, Wyoming, USA - YL17G09_16 | ecosystem: Environmental > Aquatic > Freshwater > Lake > Sediment | place: USA: Wyoming | collected...
GTAGAACTCTTCCACCTGCACGATGTTCCCGGCGAACTCCACAGTGCCGTCCCGTGTGACGGTGATGACGTTCCCCTCGTGAGGGATGTAGGCAGTTCCGATGGTGGTGAAGCGAAACGTATTCGGGATGTCATTCAAGACATCCTCGATCTCTGCCGACAGCACTGCGACGTTTGTGATCTCGACGCCGTTCGCGTAGTATCTGATCATGAGGATCCTACCTGCGCGTATACTGCTGAGTCACGCCTTGCCGAGCCGACAGCACGTCTTCGAGGGCACGCGCGACTTGATTGCGATCCGCGCCCCAGAAGCCGTTCGGCGCATTCAGCACGACCGTCGTGCCTCCGCCGCCACCCGGGACGACCATGCCCGACTGACCCGGCGTGAAGATCTCCTCGACGCCGCTACCGATCTTGTAGGAGCGTCCTGCTGAGACGTTGCCGCCGTGGTCTCGAGATTCTTGTGGGTCTCCGCGCAACGGACCGATCTTCCGGAAGTCGGGCATGCCCATGCTGTCCACTGGCCCGTAGTAACGCCCCTCAGCCCAGGCCTTGATAGTTTCTTCCCTCGACGCGGTGAACATACCTCCTGCCTGAACGGTCGCAGACATCGTCCCTTCCCCTCGTCGGGCAGCGTCCAGCGCCTCGGAGAAGCTCAGCGTCCGGGCGATGATCTCTTTGGCGGTTTCGCCGATGACCTTTTTTGTGTCCTCTGCCGCAGCGATGAAGCCATTGCGGAAGTCGTCGGCGGCTTTCAGGGCCGCGTCGCGGACCGCTTCGAAATCAGCAATCATCTGATCTCGATTTATTCCCGAGGAGTTTGAGATTTCATCGAGCCTTGTCTGGGCATCTTTTGCCATGTCCGTGTAGGTCTTGAGGTTGTACTTCGCCATACCCTCTTCACTTTGGCGGAACTTTTCTAACTTTGCAGCAGTGATCTGGTCAATGAGATCTGCTTGTTCTTGCGTGTATGCTGCCGAGTCCCATAGAGCTTGCTTGAGGGTGATGGCTTCTTTTTCGATGGCTTCGATGGCGCGTTCTCTTGTCGTTTTCGTGTTTTCATCAGCGAGGTTCTGCAATTGAACCTTCAAGCTGATCATGTTTTCAAAGTCAGAAGTAGATTTACTGTAGGCGATAGATTCAAGACCCATCAATTCTTTGAGTTGCTGAGCAGCGCGATCTTGCTCTTGCATGAATCCTTTTATAGATCGTTGGCCCACATCTAACTTCTCAGCAATCTTGTCGATGGACATGCCGCTTGCTTGGAACAACAGCACGAGGTCTTTTTGCTGATCAGTCAATGGAGTAAAACCGCTGAGTAAGCGGTTCGCCTCTTCGCGGAGTTCAGCGAATTTATCAGCAACCTCTTGCGTCATATGACTGATAGCCGGCAGCATTTCGCCGAGGGCATTTTTGATGTCGTCAAGAGTCGTGTGACTGGCAACAGGCTTCAGCGATTCCTTGAGTTCCTCCATCGAAACGATAGCATGGCTGACTGCTGGCTGGATAGTTTCCAGCGTCTGGACATGACTGCTCCATGCCTTCTGATTGAGGTCTACAGCAACCGTGTTTTCTTCGACACTCGGATTGAAATATCTGTAAGCCTCATAAGCGCTCCAGATACCTGCCGCGAGTAATCCGATGACGCCGAGTGAAGCGTTTAAGGTAATCGCTCCTCCCGTCAGCAAAGTAAAGGCTCCCATGATGCCTTTGACGAGTGGCGCGCCCATGGTAAAGAAGCCCCAGGCAATAGTGTAGGCAACCACACCAGCCGCAACAGCGCGTAGAAGAGGGATATAATCCTCGAGAACACTGTAGATGGAGCGCAACCCATCGGCAAGGGGAACGATCAATGTTGACAGGTCTATGACAACCTCAGCAACCCAATCGATGCCGCTTGCTACTGCTTGCATCAAAGATTGCGATTCGCCGCCAAATGCTTTTTGAAAAGCCGTAAGGATTGATTCGATGGCCTGGTTGACCTTCGGTGAACTGGCGACGATGCTGGCAAGTTGATCGAACCAATTTTTGATCGACGTTACGGCGAATTCAAGTTGTTCTCCAAAATCACGGTGTTGGACGCCTGCTGCCTTGACCTTTTTTCCTAGTTCCTCTAGAATGCCGATGCGCTTGGCTTCGAGTTTTTCAACAGCATTCAGGTCCTGCTCAGACTTGTTGAGCGAGGCAGCATACTTTGTTTCGGCATGGGTCAGATCCATCTTGCCGATGGCCATCTCGATTGAGCGCGTGCGGCCAGTCAGCAAAGCACTGGAAACCATGTCAAGCATCTGCTTCGTCGGGCCGAGTCCCTGATTCTGCAAGACGAACGCGGCGGAGCTCAATGTGCCAAAATCGGCTGCACTCAACTTCACGTCTGCGGCGAGCAGCTTGGCGGACGATTTCATCATGTCGAACTTCGTGACCGTGCCGAGGGTGCCTTCCTGCATCTTGGCAAGAATCTCGGTAGCATTTTCAGCACTGCCGGCGAAGCGATCCAGCGTGTTCGCGACGTCGTTGACATCCGAGCCGCGGTTGCCGAGCGCAGTTATCGCAGCCGTTAATGCAACCACGCCCGTGACTGCTGCACCCACGACTATAGCGACGCCTCCAAGGGAATCGTCAAAGCCCTCGGCAAACCTCTTCACGCGACCGGCGATGAGCGTGAGGGCGCTGCTGACTTGATCTTCAATGGCGATCTGTCCGGTCAGGGTGCCTATATTCATACTACTTGTCCTTCGTAGGAACGCTGAACGCTACGACGATGGCTCGGGCGATGGCTAATTTTTCTTGCCACGTTTGCGGACGATTCTGTTGCGCGTCATCTCCGAACTTGAGCAAGAAGTCCTCAAGTTTGTAGGGAGGTTGCTTCGGCCCGCGATTGACGTTGGCGATCATGACCGCGATCGAAGCCGCCCTGTAATCATCTCGGACTTCCCCGAACGGTTCCAGTCTCGCATAGTGCTCCCATTCAGCGAATTGCTTAGCCGTAAGACTTCGAAGCATAGCATCGACGTTTACCCTTCCAAGTCTCACGGCCAACCGGTATGCGAAGCGGCGCCTTGGCGAGCGCTTCAGCCTTTTTTTACGTCTTCATCCGCCTTGACGTTCATCCCGTTCAAGGTCAAGATCTCTCGTACGATGCGCTCGGTCACCTTGTGACTTTTGGCCCGGAAGACGACGACGTTCTTGGGATCGAGTGCGATGCGGACGCCTTCAGCATCGACCAGGCTCTTGCAGATCAAGCGTAGACCAGCTGTGCGCTTCGCTTCCCCCTCATTGGCTTCGCTCCACTCGATGAGGTCGCCAGCCGACAATGATCCGATGCGGAAGACCTGCCCGGGCTTGAAGCCGGGAATCTCCGCATACTCTACGTCGTCAGACGCGGTGATTTCTTCCATCGACAAAACTTTGTTCTCGCTCATAGCAGGTCTACCCTTCTGGTGGACGTTAGAGAAGGACTTAAACGACATTGTTCAAGCCCTTCTCCAACATGGTTACTTACCCGACTGAGACGCCGCCAATGGACATGAGACCGCTGAAGCGCAGCGTCACGTCCGCGGAGAGCTTGCCGTCGACCGGAGCCTTGGGCGCGATGCTCTGCACCTGTCCGCTCATGATCCACACGATCGCGCCGGGGAATGTCACCTTGTAGCCGGTGACCTGGTTGTCGATGATCGCCTTGTAGAGACCGGTCAGGTGATCGTGCGTCCCGTCCGTCGGCAGGAAGTTGAGCGGCAACGTCATCGCGCCGCGCCGCAGCACGCCGAGGACGTAGGCGTCAATGTCGATGTTCTGCGTCGTCGCATCGTGTTCGTTGCGCGACAACGCTGGTGGAGTGATGTCGCCGAGTTCGGCGATGGTCGTGAATGTGCCGCCCGGCGTCGCCTGCCGGGCAACGAGAGTTCCGTGTGAACTGATTGCGAGTGTCATTGTTGTGATCTCCCTCTTACGGTTGCTTCTCTACCTCGATGTTGAACGTGAACCGGACGCGATTGAGTTCATCCAGTCCGGTATCTGTCGGCTCTTGTCTTGCTATGATGCTCAGATACGTCGTCCCGCTGAGCACTGTGTTGAAAATCCCATCCAAGGAATCATACGCTTCCTTGGACTTTGCCCGTGCGTCGATTGGATTGAGAGCCCTCACGACAATTTGGACAGTGGGCTTGACCGTAGCTACATCAGGAGAATTTTGCACCCGGGAAGGTGCTAGTCCTCCAGTCTCGAAAAGAGAGATGTAAGGTCCGTCACCGACGGGGATCGTTGCACTCGACCCCATGAAAACCGTCGAATCAACGATGCCGACGCCATCAGCCTGCAACTTGTTTCCCAGATCGTCCAAGAGAGACACAGCTTTACTCCTTATCTAACTGCAAGCGTGCGGCCAGCTTTGACGCAAGTATGGGTTGCAGCTCATTGATCGGGCCCTCAAGAAACTTCGGTCCCGTGCCGTCTGCGTTCCAATGGATCCCGCTGCCCCGGGCTTCTGCTATCACCCATGATGGTGGGGAATGTTCCGAGGGGTGCTCGTGGACGGCGATGGCGTAGTCCTGTGCAGCGCCACCGAAAGAAAGCGTGACTGCAATATGCCGTAGCGTTCTTACCGGTTGATGCACCATCCCGCTGGCTCGTAGCGTGCCACCGTCAGGCGCCACCGGGCATCGGCGCTTGGCTTCTGTCATCGCAATCTGACCTTCCAGATAGATGGCCTGTGCGACGCGATCGGGAAACTTCTTGCTGATCGCTTTCAGGATCGCGAGCATATCGTTTAGACCCTTCACGTCGTCACCGCCTTAAAAGCTTCGGTGTATTTGTATCCAATGTGCTTCCAGTTGAACCGATCTTCGTGGGCGCGCTTCATCCCGAGGTCCGCAAAGTGTCTGCGGAGGGGTTCATCACGATAGAATTTATTGAGAGCGCTCACGAATCCGACTTCATCAACGACCCCTCCGATGATGTTGAGGTAAGGAGGACCGATGGCAGTAGAGGAACAAGGGACCTGGTAAGCGCAACCCTCGGTCAGCTCCTGAAGCGCAGACCACGCCGGCACGATCTGCGGGACTCCGCAAGCCATCCCCTCAAACGTCGTCAACCCGAAGCCCTCGCCTTGCGTCGTCGTGACTTGCACGTCAAAGCAGTTGTAGGTCTCCCGCATCGCTTCCTCTGGGACGCCGTAAAAGACGTCAGGAGAAACGAGGGCCAACCGGTCGATGATGCCGTAGTATTTGGCAAGGTCCTTGATCTGAACGCCGGTATCCCCTGTCGGAGCAACATGCAAGAACAGGTAGGCATCGCGGATGTTGTTGTTCCGGATCCATTCAGCAAAGTACTTGATGGTCAGGTCGAGGCGCTTGCGTGGCTGGTTGCGGTTGACGTTGCCGACGATGAATGCGTCCTGGATGGATCCGAGCCCCTTGGCAATCCGTGCCTCCTGCTTGTCTTCCTTGAAGTAGTCATCGGTGTCTACCCCCAGCGGAATAACGTTACAGGGCCCTTTATACCCACCCGCGATAGATTCATTGCAGCCGAACTGCGTCCAGAAAACGGCCAAGTTCAACCCGTTCAAGTCTGCTCCAGCACAGTTCTTTCCGTCTACTGCTACGATCGCAACGACGGGGACGTCCGCATACTCAGGAAACTTCGCCAAAGTCCTGAGGTAAAAAGGGATGTTCCAAGGATCGTTTTGAAGAACGATGACGTCGGGCTTCACGAGGTCGCACATCCAGATCAGCCGGCCATACCCAAACATGTCGCCGCCGACGGCAGCAGCATAGATCGGGTAGGGGTGCGGATGTGGATCGCCACGGTAGTTAATGCCGAGCACCGTGACGTCAAAGCTATGTCGTGCGACGTCTAGGATCTCGTGCGTGGCTCTTGCGAACCCGCTTGGACATGCAGCATCACCGACCCACAGTAATTTTTTCACAGTGCACGCTCCCAGAAGCCTTTTATGATTGTTTCCCAATAGAATCGAGACAGCACGACCTCACGTTCCGTCTTGTCGACAGGACGCGGAGGATGAGAAAGAATGTGCATGAGCCTTTCAGTAAGTTCGACTCCTGAACATTCTGGAACGAAGATAGCATGCCCCTGGTACCAACGTCGCATGTCAGAGCGGTCGAAGACGATGGGCCGGGCACCGCAAGCTAGTCCCTCGATGCAAGGCATCTCGAAACCTTCGACGTGTCGCAACCCCGAAACCCATGCACAGCTCTGGTAAACCTTGGCAAGGGCTTCGTCAGTAATGCCGTGTAACGTAACCCAGTTCATAGGAGGAGCATGGACCAATCCTACCGGCTGCGGCCCGAGGTGAATCGCTTCGACGCCGAGATGGGTCGCTGCGGTCACGACTTCTTCGATGGCTTCGGCTCCCGGGCCAGCGACGTAACCCGTCGTCAAGACAGCTCGACGAGGACCGTGAGCGAGGGGCATTTTTGTGAACTCAGGATCGATGCCCAGAGGAGAGAGGTAAAGATTCGGTGTCTTGAGATAGTAATAGGACCAAACAGCACTCGCGCGCTTCCACAACTGATGCCACGGGCCTTCGCCGGCCGTCTTGTAGCAGTACTGGATGACGGCGAACTTCAGTTCGGGGCGTGCTGCAGCATACGCGATCGCGTCGTTGGCAATTACATGCAGAACGTGAAATTCTGCTTGCTGTGGATCCTTGACGATCTCAACCCCAGCAGGAGCATAGCGAGCAAGTGCCCGTGAAACACGGAACATCGCTTGACTTAGATGCGCCGGTGGTTCAACGTAGACCTTCATGCCGGGTGCCTCACGATGAAGTCCGAGTGCATGGCGATCTTGAAACCCTTCGAGCGTGCGTCTTCACACCACCCGACGAGACAATAATCATTCTGGATCCGGCACTTGTGGGCGACTTCAGCACGCATAACCAGGCAACTGCCAGCGCTGTCCAGTTCGGTGAGACCCTTCTGCATCCCGATGTGATACGGCTCCATCGGGACGAACCGTTCGCCGTTCTTCCGGAATCCCCAAATATCATAGAAGAACGCGCCGGCAAAGATCATCGGTGCGAAGACATCAAACCCGCCGTCTCGACGCACAGCCATGTCGATAAGAGACCCGATCGTATGGAAGTCCCACAGGAGGTCGCTTTCAACGTAGACAAGCACGTCGTCATCGTCCCGGACGGCGTTAAAAATCGTGTTACCGACTTCTGAGAGTGCCTTGAGGCGTTCGGGATTTTCCGTGGAGCCGAACCAGGGTTGCCCATGTTCATGCTTCACGACGCTCAACTGGATGTGCTTCGCCATCGAGCTAAGTAAGAGTGCTGATTCAGTCCTGTCTGTCGAATCGCCTTCGACGGCGATAACTCTGACGTTGTGATCAGGGCCGGCGTGAAGTTTGAGATCACTCACCTGATCAAGGTATCGTGGCACGTAATGTGCAGAGTTCCGGAAGGCCGAGCCGATGACGATGTTCATACAGGCTTTCGATCTATGACGAACATCCCGTTGTAATCGACAGACGCCAGAGACACGGTGTGTATCGTGCTGTGCTGCTCGGACATCCATGTGAAACACGCACGCAATACTTCTGGGAAGACCAGATCATGGACCGCCAACCGGTTGGCAATCGGCCATACATTGCGTAAATCCGTCAGTGCTTCTTGTTCTCCATGATGCCCGTCGACAAAAACCAGGTCAAACAGAGGAGGCTGCGTCTGTAGGAACGCAGGGATCAATTGTTGTGAAGCCCCTTCGAGGTATATCACTCGACCCGTGTATCCCAACTCTTTAAGAAGTTTCTCGATGTGCGCGTTAGACCCGCGCCCAGTGCCGCCACATTCTGTTCCCCACGTATCGCAAAGGACAAGTTCTTCCAACTGAGGGCTTGCCTCGACAACCGCTCGTAAAGACGCCCCTTCTTGCACCCCAATTTCCAAATAACGCCGGACGGGGCATAATTTCGCAAGAGCTTGGGTGTGTGGAAGGTTAAGCACGGGTTATCCTCTTCGACATGAATCGGGCCGGCACGCCTCCCCAGATTTCCCACGGCGGAATGTTCTTCGTCGCGACGCCACCTGCCGCAAGGACTGCACCCTCGCCGAGCTGCACGCCGGGGAGCACAACGCCATTGCAGAGCACACAGGAGTAGGCGCACAGCTCGGTGAATGATGCCTTGACCTGCTGGATACTCACTGGCGCGCACGCGCTCATGGATAAGGCGCTCACTTGATTCGATCCCGAGATGATGCGGGCTCCGCTGGCGACCGCGGCAAAGTCGCCGATGACCAGCCGTCCGCCGCCGATGCCGAGATGGGCAAAGCTGGCGATATGAACGTAGCGGCCGATCGTCAGTTCATCTCCGCCTTCGAGTTTGACGAAGCTGTCGATGCGCGAGCCTTGCCCGATGCGGATGTTCTTCTGCTTCGTCTGGACAACAGGTTCGTAAAGGACATATGCTGTTGAGAGTTCTTCTTGCTCCTGCAAGAACCTGACAAGATCAGCATGGGGGTCCAATCCTACTTCGTGTTCCATCACGCTTCTCCTATCAAATGGGCAGCAATTGTTCTTACGTCAGCGTCTGTCAGGCCCGAGTATGTCGGCAGGCTGATGCCGTTGTCACTGATGCGACAAGCATTCAAGAATTGAGCGTCAGGCGCAGCATACATCGGGAGCCGGTGCATCGGGACGAATACAGGACGTGTCTCGATCCCTGCTCGTTCCATGCGCCCTTGGACGCGGGTGTAAGCACAGTCCATGACACCAGTAAAGAGCCACGGTGCAGCACCTTCCTGGACAGAAAACTGCAGGAACCCAGACAGTTCTTTTTGATACACGGACATGACGCGATGGCGCTCGGTCAAGAATTCAGGTAATCGATCAAGCTGCGCCAACCCGATGCTGGCGTGCACATCGGACATGCGATAGTTGAACCCAAGCTCGCCATGCCAAAAACGTCGAATCGGTGACTGGGCTTGCCCACGAAGCAGGCGTAGGCTTTCAGCAAGTTCTTCGCTGTTCGTAACGACGGCGCCACCTTCGCCCGTCGTGATGATCTTGTTGGCATAGAAGGAAAAAGTACCGCAAAGTCCGTGCGTTCCACACGGAACCCCCTTCCATGTCCCTCCCAGCGCTTCGGCTGCATCTTCGATGATCTCGAGGTCGTGATTTTCAGCAAAGGCGTGCAGCATGTCCATGTCGCAAGGGACGCCATAGAGATGGACGGGCAGGATGACCTTGGTATTGCGGGTGACCTTTCCTTCCGCGTCGGAAAGATCCATGTTCCATGTGACCGGATCGACGTCGACGAGAACCGGCTTTGCGCCAGTATACGCCACAGCATTCGCAGTGGCTACGAACGACAGATCAGGGACGAGAACTTCATCGCCAGGGCCGAGTCCGATGGCCGCCAGTGCGAGGTGTAATGCTGCCGTCCCACTCGAACACGCGACGACGTGATCCACATGAAGCAGTATTGCGAGTCTGCGCTCGAATTCTCTGACGACGGCGCCTTGAGTCAGGCGACCATTGCGCAGAGTTTCCGCCACGCTGGCGATTTCCAGCTTGGTAATCGAGGGCATGCCCACGGGATAGTTCATAGCCAGACAGTCGTCGCAAGGGGCTGATCCGTGCCGGCGTCTACGAAGCCGCCGACGTTGAGTATTGGAGGAGAGGACCCGTCGTCCAACGTGATCTTGTCGTTGACCTTTATCCCTACTCCGCCAGTCACCGCCGCCACGGCCGCAACGTCTAAGAATGTCAGCGTAGCCGTGCTCGCGATGATCTGTCCTGATGGTGTGCGCACCATCTTTTGTTTTTTGTCGATGATTGCGAGCAGCGGGACCGGAGCGTCATAGCTCGGCACCCCGCGCCCGGCAGTATTCGCATCCGTGCAGTGTCTGAACGTGACCGTCGCCTGCACGGACTTTGTGATTGTGTCGGCAACTTTCACAGCACTGCGTAAGACATTGAGCAGGCTCATAGGACCTCGAACTCCATCGAAGAAGTGCCTTCGATGACGTCATCGGTGAACCACGAGGGCGGCATGAGATTCAGCACCGCATCAGGCAACTTTTGCGGGATGATTGTGTCTTTGAAGGACACTGATACGCTGCCCGCGCTGACCGACGAAACGCCTTGTACAACCTGGTCGAGGTTGAGGGTTGTGTCTTCGATGAGGAGTTGCCCGGCGAGCTCAGACTCCGCTTCTTTCAGCTCCCGCGGGATGACATTGCTAAGGATGGCGTTGCCGTTGCGGTCAAACATTCCCGTCCGCGGCCACGCCAACCTCTGAGTTGCCGATGCTGGAGCGCCAGTCCATTGACGGCGCACGAAGTTGTATCCTGGGTTGCCGCCAGAGCCGGGCACATAAATCTTGACTGGCTGTGCGAACATGTCCAGTACCCGGGTCGCCATGATCAACGCCCGAATGCTTGCGTC
>Ga0315284_10016684_pt1 | contig 10408 bp, 13 predicted proteins | sample YL17G09_16_MG_FD_203696 | JGI IMG/M metagenome (GOLD analysis project Ga0315284, IMG submission 203696) | Sediment microbial communities from Yellowstone Lake, YNP, Wyoming, USA - YL17G09_16 | ecosystem: Environmental > Aquatic > Freshwater > Lake > Sediment | place: USA: Wyoming | collected...
TGAATTACCTCCTTAAATCAGTCGCGCACTTTCACGAGAAAGTCGTCGACATATATCGTGCCATCTGTGAGAGAGACTTGGAACGTGACAACGTAGTCAACGCCTGCTGTGCCGCCGCTGACGTTGACGTATGCTTCTGTCGTTGAGTGAGAGAACCCGCCGAGCGTGAGACCTAAGGGCGCGACGCTGCCTGTGACGCTCGCGATTGTGACGCCCGTCGGGAGATCGGCGCCCCAATATCTGAGACCGATCGGATACGACTCTGCGGGTCGCTTCTGAATTGTGCCTTGAGGTCTGCTCATCGTAGGTCCTCCGCTTCGATAATACGCTCGCGCACGTCGCTGTCAACTACACGCTCGCGCGGTCGCGTCTCGACGATTCGCTCACGCTGCGCTGCGTCTTGTATGCGCTCGTGAAGCCGCACTTCGACAATGCGCTCGCGCGGGTTCACGTTGACGACGATCAGATCGAAATAGCCGAGCATCGAGAGGACGATCTCGTCTGCGAGATGCGCGTGCTGCGCGTCAGAGATTATGAGAATAACCGAGAACGAGAGCGTCACGTTGTCTGCGGCATGCAGATGATTCGCTTCTTGCACAGCGAGAACGTGCTGCTGCACGAGAGCAATCACATCGGACGCATGCAGATGATTCGCTTCTTGAACAGCGAGAGTGAACGTCGGCGTGAGTTTCATCTCGTCTGTCAGCACAGCGTCGTCGATGAAGAACGAACCCGACGCTGACGAGAGATCGAGTCCTGCATAGAACCCGAAGAGACACGAGCCAGCCGTCATCCCGACGGGTGTCTTGAACGAGAGCGTCGTGTATTGCCATGCGACGTTCGAGAGCGCGCCTGTGCAGTCGTAGTTGGGCGCTGTGAGCCACGTCACGCCGTCGGGTTGCAGGTAGTAGTAGACGCCGCTGATCGCGACGCGCACGAACGCTGCGCCTTCTTTGCCCGACGATGTCTTCCACCAGAAGCCGAGCCGGTAGTTCCGATCGGCAGCGACGCTCGTGAGCATCTGATAGAACTCAGCAAGCGAGTTCGATGCGTCGATTCTGATCTCTGCGCAATAGTTCCAAGATGGCCCCGCGCGATTGATCGATGACGTTCCCACAACGTCTTCGAGCCAGGCCCAGAGATCAGTCGCGCTGTTCCACTTCTCAAGCGACCCGTCTGTGACGTGCTGATGATCGCCGAAGTGCGTGTGCCACGACTCGTCGACTGCGAGCGTGTGCTGCTGCACAAGCGTCGGTGTCTCTGCCGCGTGTGCATGCGCCGCGTCTTGAACTTGAAGCGCGCCCGCAGTCTGAAGCACGACATTGTCTGCGAGATGCGCGTGCAGACACTCAGACACAGCGAGAAGATGCTGCTGCGTCAATGTCGGGACTTCTGCCGCGTGAGCGTGCAACGCTTCAGCGACAGCGAGAAGATGCTGCTGCACGAGCGTCGGCGAGTCGGCGAGATGTGCGTGCGTCGCCTCTGCGATGACAAGAATGTTCTGCTGCACGAGCGTCGGCGTGTCGGCTGCGTGAGCGTGACCGCACTCGCTGACAACGAGCATCGTGTCATCAGAATCAGACGCAGGCAGCAGCGGGAACGTGCCGTCTGTCCAGTCGAAGATCGCAGGGCCATACCAAGTGTTGGCCGCCTCAGAGTTGCCTTGATCTGCGCTCTGTCCGATCTGCCAATAAGCGACAATGGGCGGCGACGCTGCGAACGCGAGCGACAGCGTCGAGCCGACTTTCTGCATTGTCGAAGCGAGATAAACCTCCATGTATGCATATCCCGCTGTGCGATTGTATTGAATCGTAATCCAATACCAAGTGTTGTTGCTGATGTCGACGGCGCTCGCGCTGTATCCCTGACTCGTGTGCAGATAGAGGTGCTGCTGTGAACTAAAATATCTCGGCGCGAGCAGCGCCCATTCGCTGCTCCCGTTCATTCCCGAATCGGCATACCAGCCCCAATCGAGAGTGCGAGTCGTCTTCCACAAGAATCCCATCGACATGACAGACGGACCCGACGACACGTTGGCTGTGACGACATCCTCATAAAGCCCGTTGTGATCATATATCGCGCCCTGTGTCGTGTCGCCGATGTTGTAATCCACGCCGCCGCAAGCGACGAGGCCGCCGATCGGACTCGCTGCGTCTGTCTCGATCTTCATCATCGTCAGCGTCGTGCCGGGGTATGCCGAGGGCACGTCAGTCGGCGATGTCGGGCGACACGAACCTGCTGCGATTGTGTCTGTGACGAGATTGCCGTCAGACCCGGTGTGCCAGTCGATGTATAAGTCACACGCAGCCCCCCGCAGAAGCACGACGTTGTCTGCTGCATGCAGATGCCGAGACTCGCTGACAGCGAGATGCGGCTGAAGCGTGACAGCGTCTGTCGCGTGCGCGTGCGTCGAGTCGTCGACAGCGAGCGTGTGCTTGAAGGCAATCGACCCTGAGAACTCGGCCCAAGGAGCGTAGTCGTTCGTGTTCGAGCCGTCTTCGTCGACCATGTCTGTTGAGACGTTGTCGCCGTGACGCATGACGACGTTGCGCGTCACCGTCGTCGCTGATCGGAAGCCGAGTTCGATGACGAGATAGTCGCCATCCGACGCAGACTGAGACGTGAGCGAAATAGGACGATTCTCGCTGACATCCCACGCTCTGCGACCATAGAGCGAAGTCGAGAACTCATAACTCCCTGACGTTGTATTGTCTGATGCAGTAGCAGCGAGCAGCACGGCTCGATCTGACCCGCCCGACTGAATGATCTTCGCCGCAATCGACATCGTCGCGTTCGCGCCGGTCGCTGCTTCTGAGACGCGCATCACGGCGTTGATCGTGCCTGAGATCGTCTGCGCCGTCAGCGGTCCGATGACGTATCTCATAACAGCGCGCGTGTATGGCGATGTCGTGCCCGACGCTGTCGTGCGCGATGTCATCGCTGTCGTGCCTTTATCAAGCACGCCTTTGATCGTGTATGTCGTCGATGCCTGATTCGCGTGATTCCATGTCGATGGCGTGACATCAGGAGAGCCGCTCGACGGGAGATATATGCGCGTCGCCATCGTATTGTTACCTGAACGCGATGTTCGCGCCACACTCACAGCAGAACGCTGTGCGCTTGTTCGCTTTGAGAAAGAAAGAGCGCCGCGAGCCGCAGAGCGGACAATCGCCACCGAAGATCGCAGCGCTCATCTCAACCTTCGAGAGTTTCAGATGAGAGATCACATGAGCAAGAGCGTCGGGCATGAGCGCTCTGATGCAACTCTGCTTGCCATTCGGCCCTTTGACAACTCGCTCTTGCTCTTCATTCATCGCTTGCTCATGTCGCGATCGGTTCGTCCTCGTAGCCGCCGACAGCGAACGGCATCTTGATCGGCGACATCTCTGTCATGTTCATGACGAGATCGACTTCTGCAACATCTGCTGCGACGAGAACATAGTCGACGCCGTCGACAGCGAGCGCGACATCGTTGAGAAAGAACTCACCGATCGACGTGCCGGCGACCAAGAGATAGACGGGCTTTGTGAAGCCCGCGTCTCTCACGACGCCGACTTTAAAACGTGCAACCATGTCAAGATCATTCGTATGAACTTCACGACGGCTCGGAGACAGCGTGAGATGAAACCCCGGCACAGCGAGGACCTCGACCTCGCCTTCGACGCTTGCGAATTGTCCCATCGCGTCACTCGCTCATCAGGTCGGGTCTGCGATCTCGATGTCCCATGCGGGAATCGTGACCGTGCCGCCACCCGTCAGCGCTTGCGACGTGCATGTCGTGACGTAGATCAGCGTCGTGCCGGCAATCGTGAACGCAACGTGCAGCGCCGTGCCGCCGTTCGTGATGCTGACGCCTGTGTGCTGATTCGACGTGACTTTGCGTCCGTTCGTGTCGCCGTTCGCAGGGCCTGTGAAGTCGCTCGCGCTGATCGTCTTGATCGCGAGCATGTAGGTCGTCTCTGCCTGCGTGTATGTAGTCGGCTCTGTCGAGCAGACGCAGATGCGCGTCGCGTTGTTCTTGATGTAGTTCAGCGCTGCATCAAGCACGTTGTCATGGACTGACTTAGCCATTATCGATCTCCTTCTTCAGACCCGCGTCGAGATGATCGAGCAGGTCTTTCATGGGAATCGTTCCCTTCTGCACTTCGAGGACGACATCGTCGGGGATCGTGTCGCCCGGCGCGTCTTCGATGAACTTCAACTTGCCGGCCTGCATCAGCGCGATCAAGATCGAGTTGCCTACGTCGCCCGAAGAGTAGATGTTGTTTGTCTTCAGCACGAGATGCGTTGTCGTGCTGTCTTCGTCTGCGAGCCAGACGAACTTGCGCGGGATTCTCATGTGACCTCCTTGTCTTTCGCCTTTGTCTTCGCGTCGACGTAGCGCGCGAAGTTTGTCACGACCCACTCTTCGACGGTCGCTGCGTCGAAGTCGCTGACGTTGTATGTCGCGTCATGTTCGAGATGAGCGCCTTTGACGCCGCCTCGCGCGCGAGCATAGCAGTCGGGCCCTGTCCAGATGAAGAGTTTCGACATTGTGCCTCCTATAACTCGCCCCAATCGCCTTCGACACAGACGATGAAGCCCTGATCGAAATATCCATAACCTTCGAGCGCGAGCATCCCGTTGTCGAACTCGACGGTGTCGACATTCAGCAGCGTGACGAGCGTGCCCAGAGAGCCGGCCGCTGAAGAGCGATGATCTGCTTCAATCGCTTTGCGCACGTCGCGCAGACACTTCTCAAGTTGCGTCGTCGGGTCTTCTTCTCTGTCTGCGACGTAGCACTTCACAGAGATGCGCATCCACTCGCGAAAGAGTTGAGTCCCGACTTCTTCGGGCTGTCTGTCGACGCTGTCAGCGCTCACGAAGTATGCGGGCAACGACTGCACTTCGCGCCAATGCTTGAGACGCTTCGACACCTCTCGCGGCGTGAAGTGATAATCTGCGCCCTCATAGATCGCCTTGAGCGCCGTGACAAAGCGGTCGATCACTTTCAGTCGCTTCGGGTCTTCGGGTCGCGCCATCTCACTCGCCTCCCATATAGGCCGCCTTCTGCGCTTCAGCAGCAGCGTCTGCTTTCTTGTTCGCTGAACGCTCTGCCATCGCCATCGCTTCAGCGTAGAGGTAATCTTCGCTCATCATCATCTTCAGCAACGGATGCTGCTCAGCGATCGGTCGCGAGAACCAATGACGAGCAGGCATCTTGACGCTCGTGCGCAGCACGAAGAGCGGACGCCAGCGCTTGCCCGACGCTGTCTTCATCGCGATCACGCCCAAGCCGTGACGCTTCGACTTGATGACGAAGAGATTGCCGCCTTTGCCGAACGTGCCGAAGTCTGAGACTCGACCCTTGATGCCGGGCAGCGGGATCGTCAGCGCTCGCTTCGTCTTCGGGAATATCCACCCGCCCTCTTCGTGTATGCGTGCATAGACGACATCGTCTTTTGTCGCGCCGACGTTCGTGCCGAGCGTGATCTTCTGCACCTTGCCCGTCGACTCGATGCGCATGCCGACGACACGCTTGAGTTTGCCGCTGCGCGTCTTGAGATATTCGCCCGACAACCCGCGCTTGATGCGCTTCACCGTGAGCGAAGCCCATCGAGAAGCGCTGCGCTTCGCTGCTGCGTCGATCATCTTCATGCCGCGAGTCTTCTTCCTCTGACCCGCGTGATCGACTTTCATCTTGTAGTCCATCAGACTCTCATGTGACGGCGAAGAACGTCTTCGACTCCGATCGCGAACTCTTTGTCGAGCAGCGATGTCGACTGACCGCTGAGCGAACGATTGATCTCGTTGAACGTCTTGTCGACGAACCGCTGATACTCAGCGCCGACTTGCTTGAGCGCTGCGAGTTTCAGGTCGAACGGGCGCGTGTCTGTCGCTGTGATCGTGTAGCCAGATACCAAGTTCAGCATCTTCAGATTGCGCGTGCCATCTGGCCAGACGGGCGACTCTTCGCCGAGACGCTGCAAGCGTCCTTCTGACATGTCGATCTTGTAGTCGACATCGATGACAAGCAGAGCGTCGCTCTCGTAAAGCGATGTCAGCGTCGTGACGGGCCAATTCGGCAGATACAGATCGACGAGCCCGTTGCCGTCGCAGATATACTCTGACAGCGTCTTCGTCATCAGCGTGCGCTTCGTGAAGCGCGAGAACGCTTCGCTGACGCCGTCTGCGATCATCTCAAGCACAGCGTCGTCTTCATCGTTGCGCGTCTTCAAGAACGACTTGATCTCGTCGATCTTCAGCAGCGTCTGTGAACTCATGCTCATCGTCGTCACTCCTCAAGGCAGACAGAGCGAGGCGCTGACGTGCAGTCGCTCTGCTGCGGCGTGCAGCGCGCGCCTCGTGGACTCTGGCCCTGTCTGCTCTTGTTGATCATCACTTCTTCACGACTCTCTTCGCGCTCACAGGGCGCGTCTCTGCGCTCTTGATCTGTCGGTCGACCTCTGGCTTGTCTGTCGCTGCGACGAAGATGCCTTTGAAGTCGTTGAGCAGAATCGCAGCATCTGCTTCGCTCACGTTGTCGATTGTGTCGCCAGCGTTGAGCGCGACATAGGCGCCACCGATCGGCCCTCGATACTGAGGCAGATGCGGGACACCCAGCCACTTGAGTCTCGCCATGTCGATCACCCCCTCGCTTTTAAAAGACGCGCAGCGAGAGCGTCTGCGAAGTGCGTCTGCTCCCGCTGCGCGCGTGTCATGTCAGCGTTGCCCTACGACTCAGTCGTTGTAGTCGTAATAATCGATCTCGACGTTCGCGCCGGCCCACGCAAGGCCGTTGCCTACCTTCGTGAACTCCAGAGTCAGCAGCGCGTCTTTCGCGACCTCGTTCGCGCCGGCCGCTGTGACGAGCGTGAACGCACCCTGTGCGCCAGCAGCGATGCTGATGCCGCCTGCGATCGGGCCGTTCGCCATCGAGGCGATTGTGACCGTGGCGTTCTTGACGATCGCTGTCGTGTAGTTCGTGTCAGCCGCTGTGACAGCCGACATGACGCCGAGTCTGACGGCCGCGATCTTGATCTTGTTCTCGCACTTCCACAGCGCATATTTCAGCGCCGTCGGGTCGATGATGATCGCGCCGACAAAGAACTGCTTTGTCTTGAGATGATATTCTTTCATGGTATGCCTCTCAGTTCACGCTCAGCATCAAGCGACGTTGTAGCCGTTCGCGATTGTGCGGACCGTCGCAGACGGCGTCCAACGAGGCGCGAACGCCTTGCGGAACGACATGATGAGTTGATTCTGATCGACTTCGCCTTCGCTCTTAAAAGTGAGTTTCGGCGTGCCGCGCGAACCGAGCATGAACCCGCGCCGGTTGACGATCAGCACCTGCGTCTTCGTCATCGTCGTTGCGTCGTAGACGCCCGTCGCGTTGAGGTTCTCCCGGATGTATTCGCTGACGATGATCGGCGTCCCGAGAAGTTTCCCGAGTTCGCCAGTCTGCACGACAGCGTTCGGCCCATACTTGTCGACCGTGATGACTTCTGTGAGCGCGCGGAACTTCGAGTATCCGACGCCGCCTGTGATGAACGCGAGATCGGTCGGGTTGATGCCATACTTCTGCATCAACGTGATGAATGCCTGAATGTGCGACATCGCCGTGAACGTCGCGAGCGACGCCTTCGTCTCGGTGGGACAGAGTTTGCGCAGACCGCTCCACGCCTTGCGTCTGTCCTTCGAGTCGGTGACATCGACATCCTGATGCGTCGCTGTGATGTCGCCGTTGAGCAGAACGTCTTCGACGCACTCGGCACCGCCTCTGACGAGTTCTGCGCGAATCGTCGGGATGACAGGCACGATGCTGTCTTCGTTGATCTCGTCAGAGAATACCACGCGCGCCTTCAGTTTCTTCGCCGTGAGCGTCTGATCGCCCGTCGCCATTGTCGTTGCGGGCGATGCGGTCGGTGCGTCGCTCGTCGACTCGCCGACATAGTAGAAGTCTGAAGCGCTCAGGCCGCCTGCGTAGGGAACCTTGTAGGGGTTCGACGGCATCGGGTAGTCGTTGAACAGCGCAGCGACTTTCGCTTCGAGTCTGAACTTCTCGATGAAGTCAGCGCTCAGAAGAGTCGGCACCCACTCGGCCCCGGCATTCGCTGTCGCTTCTGCGAGCGCTTTGCGCAGAGCGCTCGACTTCGAGTTGAACTGCTCCCACATCTTGAGAGCGCGCGGGTTCGTCTTCAAGATCGTCGCTGCGATGTAGGCATCGTCAGAGAACGTCTGCAACTCGCGCTCGACCTCGTTCAGCATACGAGCAGGCAGGTTGACGATCTCGTTGATGTTGCGCGTCTGACTGGCGAAGTGCCCGTCTGAGCGCTCGATCACGCGCGCCGGGTGCATGTCACCCCCCGCTGCTCGCTGCGCCTCCATCTGCGTCAGGAAGTCGATCTCTTCCTGTTTGAGATTCTCGCCTTTCGCGAGTTTCTCGAGGATTGTCTTCAGCATGTGATTGCCTCCTTGCTGATGAGATTGCTTCGTTGCGGCTGGCGCACTCTGCGCTGCCGCGTCTATCGTCACAGGACCCGCGTCCTGCTCGTCTTGTGCGTTGCTGATTGTCGCATGCTGCACGTCTGAGTTCAATACGTCGTCACTCTTCTCGACGACAGCGTCGTCTTCGATCATCTCGAACTCTTCGACGACGTGCATGTCGAAGAACTTCGCGACAGCGTCTGCATGCTGCTGCTCTTTGAGCCACGAGTTCACAGCGTCTTGATGAGCAGGTATCACAACGCTGCTGTATTCGAGCAACTTCGATGACTTGAAGTCGTAGCCCTTGAACTGCTTGCCGTCTTTCATCTCTGACCAGTCGACGGGCAAGAAACCGATCGACCATCCGAGCAACTTCTTCTTCTGCAAATAGAAGTTGTCGTTGACGAGATCAGCGAGCGGCTGCGACACGTCTGCTGTCTGCAAGAACTGCGTGCCCGCATAGAGCGTGTCGCCCACTTTCTCGAACCCGACGTTCGAGCCGATCACAGGCACAGGGTTCATTGAGCGGTAGTCGTGACCATACAGCACAGCCGGCTTGCGCAGAAAGTCGTCGACGTTGACGCCGTCGACGCGAACGATGTCGCCGTATCTGTCGGGCACTTCACGCGTGATCGGATGCCAGATGATTCGCTTCTCTTCGTCGATGCTCTTGATCTCGATCAGCGACGGGTCGAGTCGCTTGATGACTCGCTCTGTCGCTTTGATTGCTCGCTTCATGATGTCACCTCTCTCAGACTACGCTCACGACGGGATACGTCGTGCAGAGGCAGTTGCAGACGTTGCCTGCGCTGCCTCGCATGTCGCCGGGATATTCGAGCGACTCGCCATCGACGTTGAAGTCAGCGTCGAGCGGCACTTCTTGCTCGTCTGCGATCTTGTGCGGCTCTCGCGAATCTTCGACGAACGAACACATCCAACCTTTCATGTCGACCTGCTCGTTCTCTTTGTAGCCCTCAAGGCCGGCCCAATTCTCGGTGCGCGCCATCTCTGTGCGTGCGACGAGTCGCGAGTGTTCGATGCTGTATGTGTCGAGGTGCTGATAGATCGACTGCGCGAGTTGCTCGACCGTCAGGTTGTTCGCTGTCGCGAGCGCGATGTCGTTGTCGATGAGATCATACGTCGTCGAGAAGATGTGATCAGCAGCGATGTTCATCTGCGCGCGCAACTTCTTGAGATGCTCTTCGCTCACATGGAAGTCGTCGTTGTCTTTGATGCGCCGTTCTTCGGGCGGGATCCACAACTTGCCTTTCGTCGCGTGCAGGCCGGCTTCAGCAGCACGCTCGAACGCGACTCTGTATCTCGCGAAGAACTTGTTCACATACTTCTTCACTTCTGCTTCGACGTTGAACACGCTCGCTGCTGTGACGCTCGCGACACTCGTCGCTTTGTCGATCTCACGCTTGACGCTCAGCGCTTGCGTGCGCATGAACTTCAGAATCTCAGGCATCAGCGCGCGCTCTGACGCAGAGACACGCTTCTCGAACGCTTGCCACAGACGCTCTTTGCGTGCGTTGTCGCGCCAGAACGAAGGACGCGTCTCGACGACTTCGTCTTCAGCAGCGTCGACAGCAGCGACCGATCGCTCTGCTGTGTCCATGTATGCTGTGAAGCGCTTCGCCTCTTCTGCTGCTGCGGCCTCTTCTTCTTTCTGAGCGTTCGCTTCTGCGAGCGCAGGCGGCACTTCTTCTTTCGGCTTGTTCGCAGCAGCAGCAGCGGCAGCAGCAAGCGCTGCTTCTTTCTCTGCATCTGCTGCTTCTTGTTCAGCGAGCCATCCCTTCTTCGTCGACCCGACAGGTATCAGCGACATGCTCATGTAAATAAGATCGCCACCCTCATAGGGTTCGTCGTTGAACATCTCTGCTCTGATCTCATTCGGTGACTTGATGCCGCTCGCGATCAGCGACGCTGCGATGCGCGACTT
>Ga0315284_10016685_pt1 | contig 10408 bp, 10 predicted proteins | sample YL17G09_16_MG_FD_203696 | JGI IMG/M metagenome (GOLD analysis project Ga0315284, IMG submission 203696) | Sediment microbial communities from Yellowstone Lake, YNP, Wyoming, USA - YL17G09_16 | ecosystem: Environmental > Aquatic > Freshwater > Lake > Sediment | place: USA: Wyoming | collected...
AATGCAGGTGTATGCCGAAATATTATGGAGGTGGTTTTATGGTTGTAGGTATAGGAGATTTTGGTTTTGTTATGGAACTGTTAGTTAGAAAATAGAAGGAGATTTATTATGAAAGTTCATTTGTTGATTATTGATCCGCAGAATGATTTTATGGATTACCCGGACTCGTCGCTTCCAGTACCGGGTGGTGTAGCTGACATGCAACGATTAGCCAAGATGGTAGCAAGGATCGGCAAGAGTGTAGCCGATATTCATGTGACTATGGATAGCCACAGATTGCTAGACATAGCACATACAGGTATGATGATAGAAGGGAAGCTTACGCCCAGTTGGTGGACTAACGATCAAGGTGAAAGTCCCACACCTTATCAAGTAATATCGGTGGATGATGTAAAAAGTAGAAGATGGTATCCTAGGATAGCAGGATTCTATAAACGAAGCCTGGAGTATGTTGAAACATTGGCTCAAAAAGGAAATTATCTACTGTGTACATGGCCCCCGCATTGTCTTATCGGAACTTGGGGCCATAACATCCAGCTAGATTTGAACAACGCATTACAAAAATGGAGTGCCAAAGAATTTGCCACAGTTAATTACGTTACTAAGGGTAGCAATCCTTGGACAGAGCATTATGGTGGCATGGAGGCAGAGGTCCCTGACCCATCTGATCCCAGCACTCAACTTAATACGGAGTTTATCCAAACAATACAGTCAACAGATATGATCGCCATCGGTGGTGAGGCACTCTCCCATTGCGTTAAAACAACGGTTACTCAGATCGCTGATAATATTGGAGATGACCATATTAAGAAGTTCCACATCCTAACAGACGGAACTACATCAGTTGGTGCTATACCGGGTGTAGACTTTCCTGCTATCGCACAGCAATGGCTCAAGGACATGGAAGCAAGAGGTATGCACCTTACAACAACAACCGACTTTTTATCATAGGAGGATTGAATATGCCGAAATTAGCAGATATGGATACAACTAATATTGGTGGTTCTAACTTTACTTTTAGCAGTACCAAGATAAATCACTTGGGTGCTACCGAGTATAGCCTAGTCACCATAGCGGTGGATGTTACAGGAAGCGTAGAGGATTTTGCAGACAGTCTCCGACAAATGTTAATCACAGTTGTGAAAGCATGTAAAAAGTCACCCAGGGCAGAGAATATGCTTATCCGGGTTATTAAGTTTTCTTCTTCGTTCCCCAACGGAGTAGAGGAATTGCATGGTTTTCAATTATTCAAGGATATTGATCCGGATAAAGATTATCCTGCCTTACATTGCGGTGGAATGACACCTCTATGTGATGCTTGCTTTAGCTCCTTTGGCGCTATGAATGACTACGGCAAGAAACTCGTAGATAGCGATTATCTAGTTAATGCCATAATGTTTGTAATAACAGATGGTGAAGAAAATGCTTCATCAGCCAGCATGAAGATGGTACAGGATGAAGCAAAGAAGGGTGTATCAGGTGAGATACTAGAGTCTACTACATCCGTACTGGTTGGTATTAATGCCACTAAAAGTAGTGGCTCACTAAACGCCTTCAAGGATGCAGCAGGCATAACCCAATATGTAGATGCTGGAGATGTTACCGAAGGAAGACTAGCTAAGTTAGCTGGATACATCTCTCAATCCGTCAGCAGTACGAGTCAAGCATTAGGGACAGGCGGACCTAGTCAGAATATACAAGCGACTATCTAGCAATATCATTGAGGTAGGTATAGAACCTACCTCAATATTCCAGTTGGGAGGTATTTTTAATGATAGTTAGTGATTCATATTTTACCATAGGTGATTTACACATCAGGTCTGGTAAACCTTGTCAGGATTATTCAATAGCGAGAGTAATGGAAGATCGGGCAATCGCCATAGTCTCGGATGGTTGTTCCTCTGGTGGTCTTGTAGATGTTGGGGCAAGAATTCTAGCTCATGCTATGCTTAGTTCCTATATAGAACACCAAGCCGTTAATATAGTTGTAGATACACTTAGGAAGATGATGAGATTAGAATGGGAAGATATGTTAGCTACCCTAGTCTATGTTTATATTGAACCAAGTTGTAGTAGACTGGTATTCTTCGGAGATGGAAGTGCAGTCATTAACTATGTTGATCATACAGAGTTGATTCTTGTTAAATATGAAAGCGGTGCGCCTTACTATTACTCCTATAAATTAAGTAATAACTATGATGATTATTTAACCATGCAATGTCAGAAAAAAATAAGTGTTATGACTTGTATTGATAGTAACCTAACAATGAAAGAGATAACACCAGAGGAAGCTTCTAGTGGCATATTTATAGAATTAGAGGATAACTTAGTATCGGTTACTATCTTCTCAGATGGCATTAGTAGTTTCACTAATGTAGATTGGATGGAGGCATGTGAAGAATTAACTTACTTCAAGAATATGACAGGTGAATATCTAAAGAGAAGAATGGCAAGGGCTATACAGGATTATAACAAACAAGGTATTAAAATGATGGACGATATAGCGGGGGCTAGTCTATACAACATGAGGTAATCTTATGGATGTTATACTGGAAGGTAAGGGTCGAGTTACTCTCAAGCAGTCCGATCATATTGCAACAGGAGGAGAAGGCGCTATCTATAAATCTGGTAACTTAGTAGTTAAGATATATCATGATATTAACAAGGTGGCTTGGAATGATATACAAGGAAAAATAGACTTCTTTAGGCAACATCAGAATCACTATGTAGTTTCACCGCTAGGGAATGTTGCTGATACTAAAGGAAAAGTTATAGGCTTCTATATGCCATTAGCTGAAGGTGAACCTTTGGTTAGATACTTTACCAACGATTACAGAAAACAGATTGGCTTTAATGATGATGTATCGGTGGTTAGTAAGATCAGAGACATAGTAGAATATGCACATAATAGTGGTGCAATCATGTTGGATGCTAATGAATTAGGCTATATGGTTAAAGGTATAGAGCCAAAAGTCTTAGACGTAGACTCATGGATACTGAACAATAAAATTCCACCGACTGTCGCTGTAATGCCTTCTATCAGAGATTGGCATACTAATGGATTTAATCAGGCAAGTGATTGGTTTGCATGGGCAGTTGTTACCTTCCAACTCTTTACCGGTATACATCCATATAAAGGTAGACTAGACGGATATAAGCTTGGTGAATTAGAGAAAAGGATGAAGGATAACGCTTCGGTTTTTTCACAAGGTATAAGGCTTAATAGATCGGTACGTGATTTTGGTAATATACCGAATCCCCTGTTGGATTGGTATTCTAAAACATTCAGCAGTAAGGACAGAACCGTACCGCCATCGCCAACTGATAAAGGAATATCAACAACAGGATATGCACGTACTTTATATTCTAGTATTACTCCGACCGGTTCGGTGGTATTAGAGAAGTTACTAGATATTAGTGGTGTTATTAAAATATTTCCATGCGGAGTTGTTCTGTTTAAAGACGGTTCTCTAATAGAATTGAAGACTAAACGGGTAATCACAAAGTGTTCAACTAACTGCACCATAGTTAAGACAGTTAATGGCTGGCTATTGTATGATGATAAATTCTATTATCTTACTATAAATAGCAGGATTGAATTAAAACTCCTTCTGAAAGTCAGTCGAGTTGTATCGTATGAAAACAGAATGTTCTTAGTCAATGGCGGTAGATTAACTGAAATTATCCTAACAGACTTAGGTAACAGACAATTACTTGGTTTAGGTCAGAGTTGGAACGTAATGGAGTATAGCACTAAATGGTTTGATGGGTTAGGCATACAGGACGTATTAGGTTCTACCTATCTTACTTTACCCTTCGGCGACAAATCCTGTGCAAGTTTTAGGGTTCCTGAATTAGATGGTATAGTTCCCATAGACGCTATTGCAGGGCATCGGTTTGTTACTATACTAGGCATGAATAGGAATGGTGAATACGTTAAGGCAGAGCTATACCTCTCCGAAGACTATACTAACTACAAGTATTGGGGCACCATAACAGATAATCCTGAATTAAACATAACTATACTACCTAAAGGGGTATGTGCTATGATAGTTAAAGATGGAGAGCTAACTATCTTTGTACCATCTAACAGTAATATCAATAAAGTCGTAGATGGACAATTGGTTGGTGCCAAACTTTATAGATGGGATAATACTGTAATATGTATATTGGACGAGAAAGTGTGGAAAATTAGCATTAAATAGAGGTGATTGAATTAAGAAACTTTAAAAAGATTTTCCTGAGATTCTGGAATAGCTTATAGAAATTTCGTCAAGAATACTCCCGCATTTATGCGGGGGTAATTCACGATATAATAAAACGCAAGAAGGTTGGTTGATTCTTGGGAATATTGATTGTATTAAAAATTAAAGGAGGATACACATAATGGATAAACTGAAATTAAACAAATCTCTTATTCTTAACTTGGCAGATAACACAAACCTCGACGAGTTTGATGATGCCTGCATCCGTAATGCAGAGGAAATATATCTTGGTTATAATAAAAATATAAAATTGCTCTGCTTATATAACGAGGAAGAGGATATCGTATGCCGAGTAAACGACCTCGTAGAAGACCCCGCCAAGCTGGCAAGGAATGACGAAGAACTCAAAGAGCAAATGGAATTCACTCTTACGCTGGTTCCCTTTGAAGATGCACTTAAATCTTTTGCTCAGAAATGCAGGCAGGAGTACTTTGCTAAAATATCTGATGCTTAACTTTTGCCGAAGGCGAAAATGTGACCAACCTCTACAAGCAATGCGGTAGAGGTTGGCTAATAGTATTCCCAATTACACCAAAGGCATATCATTCAGTATTGTCAACGATCAGACCAAGACTAGCCAGTGCAGTTAAATCCAGTTTATTTTCGTATACGTTTTTGTTGTCATATATTATACAAACTCCACCAATTTAGTAGTTAAATCTTCTGGTGTAATAATTTTCTCCAGTTCACTCTGGATTTTAATTATTCTCTCATCTAGGATTTTAGATATTTCCATTTTGTCAGATTTAGTATCTTCAAATAAACTATTCATATCTACCCTGTAAACAGTTGAAATTATACCTGTATCATCTTTCTCACTTTCAACGTGACAAAGAACATAAGTATTCTCAGCAATACTAATGTGTATCTCCATTATTTTCCCATTCTTCAATTCATTATCATTAATGAATAAGATTGATTGTCCTCTCAAGTCTCTCAATTGAACAATTAACTCATCTAATTTTTGCATAATATCTCCTATCCTACAAAAAATCCAGGACCAGTCGCGTCCCCAAGTCTTGCTTTTAATTCTGCAACCGTGATTCAGATCACCATCTAAATGTGATTCTCCGTTAACCGTCATATCACCAGTTGAACCATTGATCAACACTGCCGTAGCATAAGTTGATCCATTCCAATAGTTTAACTTATAATAAATTTGTCACAGTTATGCTGGACCAAAGAGTAAACCATTCCAAATTGTATCCTATGCGAATGTAGTTTTCGGCTGTACCTGTAACTGTAATTCTTATTTGAATAGCATTATCCACTACTCGAGCTTCGGCATGAGCTAAAAGTGATCCTATTGTTTTTGTAAATTCACTTCCATCCTCTACTAAAGCAATAGACCCGGCATAACGTAATACCCTATACACACGCATCCCAGTTGTGTAATAACCGCCAGATTCTCTCGCATGAACAGTTACCGTTAATCTTCCTGATCCTGATGCGTCATAATTCGTAGTAAGTCTTATTGCATCATACCAAGTATCAACAACTGCATCCGCAGATTTTATTGTCGAAATGTGATTAACTCCATTTATTGTAGGCGTTATTAATGCTGGACTTGTATTGAATACTACTTTATCAGTACCAGTTTCATCACTAATCTTTGTAGCGAATTCGGCACTTGTCATTGCTGGTATATCAGAGACTGCTAGAGAATTACCCCCTGATAATAATCCAGTAGTCGCAGCATTTTTAACGAATCCTGCAACTGTCATTGAGCCAATAGTGGCAGTTCCATCCACAAGCAAATTATTATCACCAGGGTCTGAGTCACCGCCAACATGCAATCCACCATTGAGCGCAAGTTTGGCTAATTGTGTTATTGTCCCTATACCAACATTGCCGCCATCCTTAACGAATATACCAGCCCCGCCATCTTCATAAAGAGCAAGACCATCACCATCTCTAGCCCTTATCTTATCAGCCTGAATCATTCTGCCATTGCCAATATCCCAATCGGCAGATAATGCCCTTGCAGCATCCGCACGCAGATATTGACTATGATCATCATCAGATAACCCGCCAAGCCCACCGTGGTCCACCTGAGCACCATCCCCGCCTGCATGATCATGACTATCACCATTAGTTACACCTTTACCGCTCACAGCATAATCCGTAGATGCGGTATAAGCCGCCGAACCAAGACCTAAAATAGTCTTTACTTCAGCAAGAGTTTTCTTTACGAATGTAAATGTTGAAGTACCAGCACCAACAAGAAAGTCACTGACAGCAGTTGCTAATGAATGTTTAACGTATTGCGTGTGATCGTCATCAGATAATCCACCGATTGAGCCATGATCAAGATTACCCTGAGCGACATCAACAGAAACGCCACTACCAATAACCGCATCTGTGCCTGTACCACCAATACTTATCTTTGTAGAGCCAGCAGTAAGATTGCCTTTTACTCCAGTAACTGCATTGTCTAATATAGCCATATTATCAACAAATCCTTGTGCAAACTCTCCAATTGTCTCGGTAATAGGTATTGACATATCAGGATAATATAAATCTAAAAATTCAGTATGTTCATGTGCCATAATATTTCGGCAAGGGGACACCTGCATCCCCGTTTTCACGAGGACAGGTTTTATGCAGATGGTGAATTGCCGTCTCCTTTCTTCGTTGATTTTTGCGTAACGAAATGCTATAATTAATAGTAACGCAGTACCAGTCGTTCTTTAAAAACTGAATTATGGGTTGTTTACAGAAAACGTTATAAACGTAAAAAATTCAACTCCAAAAGAACATACCGTGGGACTATACAGCCTTTGCGCATGGTAAGCACTGGCTATGCGTGCTGCAAGAAACCCCCACATTTATGTGGGGGAGTCGTCACAATACTTTCCTCCATGATCGTTTTTGATAGTCAAGTGTTTCTATTTTTAGGCTTTCTATCGTATTGGATTTAATTGACTCAATTGCTGCATTGCCATTGAGTGATAGATAACCTTTAAGTGCATTTAACCATTCATTTGCAACAGTAACATAAGGGAAACTAGATTTCCATATATCAGAAAGTTGTAAATTAACAGGATCATTCATTATTTATCAATCCGCCAATCAGAGTATTGTCTATCGGGTTTTCCACTTTAATACCATTTTCTATTTGAAGTAGATAAATCCCAACATAAGCATTTGTTGTATACATATATGGTCTATTGATAAAAATATCTTTACCGCATATATTCAATTTTTTGTCATACCATTCTTTTGTGAATGACTGTTTATGATTAGTATCGGTTGGGATGTTAAGCCATTCAAATATCCGCAATACTTTACCTGCTTTTTTGATATTATCCATAACTTTATCGGGGTTATCTGTGTGTTGCATACAATTTATCAACCATACTTCATCCCATCCTGATTCATTCATATCCTCAGCCATAATATTCTCATATTCGACACCAAAATACTCGTATCTTTTCCATACCCATTCAGGATAATCAGCAGCATCAATTATTTTCCTACGTCCATTACTTGCTCTCAAACACAATCCGTTCGGTCCCGCTCCGACTTCCAACACAGATTTCCCTTGCAAATCTATTACATAAGATGTCTGATCTAATAATCCCACCTGTTTTGCACAAAAAGATTGTTTATCTAGTTCACAAAGATGGCTGGGATAATATGACCAAAAAGATAATTCTTCTTCATGCTTATTTTTCTTGTTATTATCTTCAATATTCAAATTTGGAATATCTAATGTCGTTTTATCTATAAACTCTTTAGATTCGCCTACTTCATATTTTCGTAACCAATCTAGTTGAGTACGATCATTATGGATTTCATACCACCCCTTTGGTTGAAATAAGTCCAATAGTTTATCAAAATATTCTTCATACATTAATTTGACACGATCTAAAGAATAATTAGCAATAGCATATTTTCGACAAGTATCTGATTTAATATTGTCAATGTTTTTTATAGACCACATATAATCATCAAAAGTCCTGCACCGATAACCAACTAAACCATGAATAATTGTCTCTGGGAATACTCCCCAATCAGACGATATAACAGGTGTTCCCGACAGTAAAGATTCAATAGAAACGCCCTCAAAAGGACCAATATATTGTGTTGGAACTAATGTAATCATTGCGTCTCTATATAATTCCCGCCTTTTATTCCAATCAGCATATCCGAGATATTCAACATTCTTACGATCTTTATATCTTACATCCTCACCACAATTTTGCCCAGCCATCTTCAGCATAATTCCTGATTGTTCAGCAAGTTGCATGGCAATCTCAACACCTTTGCGCTGAATCATTCTACCGATATATAGCATGTAATTCTGTTTTTTATCACTATATTCAAAATCAGATGGATCAAAGTAATTAGGTATAACGGCATCATAATTTTTACCATCATCTTGCTTTTGCAATCCATATAAATAGTGCATCCAAGCATAAGACTCAAAGACTCTATATTGGGCAAATGTATCCATATATCCAATGCCAGATTCAACAGTAAGTGGAAGTTTTACTTCATCTGCAATCGGTTTATGACCGAGTCCATAAGCACATAAAAGAAAGTCTGTATTCGTTTTCCTTCGATTTATCTCATTCGAGGCATTAGTAATAAACTCTAAAAAAGCAGAATTATAATGTCCATTCTCTGTCATATTCTGATTATAGAATTGATTTTGATCAGTTCTAATTCCCATTACTTTTTCTAGTTTTTCTTTGTTTAAAACCTGTATGAATTCATCACAGTTTACAGTACTTCCTTCAATACCATAGAAAAACACTTTATGACCCAAACTCTTCAACATTATACCCATTTTTAAGACTTTTTGAGTAAATGCACATGAAAGCGACTCTTGTTTGTTAGTTGGTAAATGTGGTAATCCTAATAGATGAAACGTTTTATTCATTGTTTATCTCCCTTTCAATCTGAATACCCCTAGCTTCAGCTATGGGGATGAAAAATTGCTGTGTTGTTCCTCAACACAGATATTTCCTATTGACTATAAACTATCTTTCGTCTACAATATTTACTGTAGACGATAACCAAGTTTACATTCGTTCTTTGACAATTGGTATAAGGTTTCAGCAAGTCAAAGGTTGCTGAGTAAAACCAGTTGTTGATCAGTTGTTGATCAGTTGTTGATCAATATTTGATCAGTTTCAAACTGATGTTTGATCATATACAAATTGATATTTGTTCAAATGCAAACTGAGTTTGATCAATATCGCCAATCAGCCCTTCATTTCTGTTCTTCCGTTGCACGGCGGAACGTGAGAAGCAAGAAGCCCCTGCCTTTAGGCATGGGGTAATTCACATCCTTTCCTCTGAAACTTTACAGGATAAAATTTGTACTTTCCTTGTTTCTAACTCCAAAGTTTTATTATCAATGTACTTATTTAATCCAGTTCTTGCTTCACTTTCTGTCAAGAATATCATATCAAGCGTTGTTTTTTCTAGTGTGTACCCCTCTTTATCAATAAACACAACTTTAACAATAAAAGTATCAGTATGCGTATTATTATTGTATATACGCTTTTTTGTCACTTCCAAAATTGTGCACGGTGTTACTATAACCTGATCATTAATTATTCTAATATAGTAAATATTAGTATCTTTCAAATTATCAATTTCTTGCTCTATCATTTTATACCGCCTTTATTTGTTTATCATTGTAATTGTACCCATTTTGTTCCGACTCCTGAATTCCATAATAGATAATGTCCCCCTAAAACTGAGTTATACCAAAATGCTATTTCACGTGTTAGAAGAACAGGCATAGAAGCACCAGTTCTTGTAGATACTTCTATATCTTGTAAAGAGATATAGTCATTATGGTAAGTTGGTCCATCTACAAATAACCATCCTTCAATATTTAAATCATCAGGGATCCCAATACCGTGTTCATAAACATATATCTGAGAAGAAGCCTCCCAGTGACCACTATGATAACGAAGAATATTATGATCAGCACCACTTGGACCTAATCCAGAGACCCCACTGACACCCGTAGCGCCTGTAATTCCAGTTACTCCGGCACCCGTAACTCCAACAGAACCTTGACTACCCTGTGGTCCTGAAGGGCCCGAAGCTCCAACAGAACCTTGACTACCCTGTGGTCCTGAAGGGCCCGAAGCTCCAACAGAACCTTGACTACCCTGTGG
>Ga0315284_10016686_pt1 | contig 10408 bp, 19 predicted proteins | sample YL17G09_16_MG_FD_203696 | JGI IMG/M metagenome (GOLD analysis project Ga0315284, IMG submission 203696) | Sediment microbial communities from Yellowstone Lake, YNP, Wyoming, USA - YL17G09_16 | ecosystem: Environmental > Aquatic > Freshwater > Lake > Sediment | place: USA: Wyoming | collected...
ACATTAACCGCCGCAAAGAAATATGCGGAAAAATTCATTAAAGAGAAAGGTATAAAATGAAAATCAAAACCCTGGATAAAGTTTCCATACGTCAATTCCGTTTCGAGTTTGAAGAGGACTTGAAAATCCTCAGCGAAAAATATGGCGTTCTTTTTTCGCTTGGCACAATTCGTTTTGGCGCTAATGATTTTACGTCTAAAATGACTGCACGGCTCCCTGACAATGTTGTTACCGCCGAAGGGAGCGTTGATTTGGAAAAGGCAATTTGGGAAAGCGTTGCGCATCTATACGGGTTGCAGGATACTTATGGCAAAGAGATTAATTTACATGGCAAGCATTTCAAACTCCATTCCATCCAGCCAGAAAATCGTTGTTATCCCATTATCGCTATAAGGGCTGATAATGGAAAGCGTTACAAACTTTCCGCTACGGATGTGACGCTTGCATTGGGGATAAAAAAAATATAAAAAGTGACCTTCATTTTTCTTGTTTGACAGTATAATTAAATATGAAAAAGAAAACCAAAACAAGGAGCAAGAAAATGAACAGCCTCATTCGTCCTCCCAGTAATGCCGTTGAAACTCTGCCTGACAGTGACCGGTATAAGTGCCGTTTCAAGGTGCGGTCGGAGTCAAGCGACAATCTGTATCTTATCTCGTTTGACGCGGCTCCAAACGCAACGTATTGGACTTGTTCATGCCGTGGCAATATCGGGCATGGGCAGTGCAAGCATCTGACGGCTTGCGGGTTGAAGGGGCGTAAGTTTGGCAAGGACTTGGCAACCAAAAAGCAGTTTGAATTGGGAAACCGATGAGAACCAAAAGCGCCAAACCGAAAAGAAATATCTGGACTGACCCATCCCCTTATGGAACGTATGAGGGAACTCCAGGGAACCCAGATGAATGGCGCGGCTTCTTCAAAGACGCATGGGACAAAGCAACGGCGCAAAAACTGATTGGTGACGATCACGAAACACCTTACAAGATTTTGGGAATCCCTCTGACGGCTACTTTCTCGGAAATCAAGAGGGCTTTTCATAAGCTGATTATGCTTCATCATCCCGATAGGGGCGGTGACAACGAAACCGCAAGAAAAATCATTGCGGCATATACTATTTTGACGGAGCGATAAAAATGCTGACCATTGCTATTGTCCTTCAACTTGTCACGGGTATCTTTCTTCTCCGCGCCTATCGCAGTGAAAAGCGCGAAAGGGAAATGGATATGATGCTTCTAAACCAAATCTCGGACATAGAAAACGGTGAAAATTTCTGACCTTCATTTCTCTTGTTTAATCATATAATTAAACAAGGAGCAAATAATATGATTTTTATTGGTGATATTCACGGCGAATTCGCAAGATACAAAGCCATTATCAATCAAAGACCTAACTCAATTCAACTGGGCGATATGGGTGTTGGTTTTCCTGGCTATGACCATTCCCAGTTAGATATTCCTGAATTTCATAAATTTTTGCGTGGCAACCACGACAACCCTGCTGTTTGCAGAGAACATCTTAATTATCTTGGCGATTATGGTTTTCTTCCGCAACATGATATTTTCTATATAAGCGGGGCATGGTCAATAGATAGAGCTTGTAGAATTGCAGGCGTTTCATGGTGGGAAGAGGAAGAATTAAGTTATCAGCAATTATTGGAGGTCATTAAAGAATATAAGAAAATCAAACCTAAAATTGTTGCTACTCACGATTGCCCTGTTTCTATAATGAGAACAATGTTTGATATTCAACCCTTTCCTTCAAGGACAGGACAAGCATTTGATAGCATGTTAGAAGTATATAAACCTGATTTTTGGGTCTTTGCCCATCATCATGTTCATAGGGTTAATGTAAAAAAGATTGGCAAAACAACTTTCATTTGTTTAGGAATAGAACAAACTATTGAAATAAAGTGACCTTCATTTCCCATTTGTCCTTATATAATGGGATAACAAAAGGAGAAACAAAATGCCAAATCATGTGTTCACGAAACTTGAAGTAGTAGGCAAGCACAAGGATGTCAAACAGTTTGCTGAGAAGGCGCAGATAAAAGGGATGTATGATTTCAAAGCACTATATCCCATGCCAAAGGAACTCGAAGGTACGACTTCGCCTACGACTATCGTAAGCGAAGAGGAATACAAGAAACTTGTTAAGAAATTCAATTCTCCCAAAGGCAAACAGGACCGTGAAATGGGTTGCGGCATTGGGGGAATCACGGCGAAGATGTCAGCAGACCTCAGAAAGAAGTATGGGGCGAACAACTGGTACGATTGGACAAATGCGAATTGGGGAACCAAATGGGGTTGCTATGACAGCAACGAAATTGTCATTGACAAGAATGGCGACAAGAGTGTTGCTTCTGTTCATTATCAGACGGCTTGGAGTCCTGCGACAGCGTTCTATCTCCATGTTTCCAAACAGTTTCCGACACTGAAATTCACGCATTATTTCGCTGATGAAGGCGGTGGTTTTCTCGGTTCAGAGACAATTCAGGATGGCACAGTCATTGGCAATACGGAACTCGAATGGAAAAGTGAAGATGGAATCAGACTTCGTGAACTCCTCGGGTGTTATTGTCCCGAAGATGAAGAGGAGGAAGAAGAGGAAGCGTAAGGAATCTCGAATCTAAAAAGCCGCCATGAGGCGGCTTTTTTATTGGTCGGAGTTTTCTCCGAACCGTGGTCGTCCGACGCGGGCCGATGGATCTCTCTTGTGTACAACTTGTACACAATACAATCAGGAGGTGACTCAGGCGGACGGCGAGGTGGGGATACTTTTAAGAAAGTGACCTTCATTTTCATCTTGTCCTTATATAATGAGACAGGAGATTAGAAATGTCAAAGAAAATTTATACTGCTCTTGATGCTCTTTGTGAGGATACAGGAACAAAGAAAAGCGAATGGGTATATATTGACGGTCCTGATTCCCATACGGGCGTAGATTTTTGGTTTCGGCATAAGGAAACGGGGCAAGAAGCGAATGTAAACCTTGACCAAACGGAATACTCTATTTCTCTTTCGGAGGTAGAATAATGAGCGCCAATGCTAAATTTGTTGCAGACAGTTTGAAAGCCGTCATTGGCGCAAAAATTGTATCCGCAGGGACTAAGGATGATTTCCCTTTCTTTGTTCTTGAACATCCTACGTTGGGAAAATTCACGATTGAAGTATCGCAGGATGAAGAGGGAAACGGACCTGGTTTTCTTTTTGGATTGCCTGACCCGCGACAGTTTAAGAAAGGGTGACAAATGACCAAGCGTAAGTTCTACAAAACGACAATCACGGTGACGGTGCTTTCAGAGAATCCATATCATGCTGACAATCTTGAAGAGGTCGCCTTTTCTATTACTGAAGGCGATTGTTCGGGTGAATGGGACCAGAAAAGCATAACCATCAATGGCAAGACGGCGGCGAAAGAATTGAAGAAACAGGGGAGTGATCCAGAATTCTTCAATCTCGATGACAAGGGTAATGAGTTGTACGATTATGCCAAAGATGAAGAAACAGAGGAATAATCTGACCTTCATTTTACATTTTGTCTCATATAATGGGGCAAGGAGATAAACAATGTTCAAAGACGTTCAGTTTATGACAGCCAAGCAGAAACAACAGGTATTCAATGCCTGGAAACGCTTTATCAAGGGCGGCTTTAAGTTTGAACAGTTCTCTGATGTGCTTTATAAATATTTAATTTTAAATTGTTCCTTTATCGCGCATTATAATCGCGGGGGCTTCTGGGAGACGTATTTCCAGAACCCTCAGGACACCGCCAAGTTCTTTACACAGTTCGACAGGACCAAGGGGTGTGAATCCGTTGAGTACGGAATGAATTGGATACGAGGAGACTACGAAGATCTCAACAATGCCCTGGTGGACTTCGTACAGCCCTTGCTTGCCATTATCTATACGCAGTGCGGCAACGAGGAACGAGACCATGATATAAGTGCAGCCAAGCGATTACTGGAGAAGCATGGTTACTCTGAAGTCGCGGGAATGATTGCATAAAGTATTGGCAGTGTATAGCTTGCACTACAATGTGTAGCTATGCACTGCTTATTTTTTCTGTATAACATCCACAGTATCTTACATATAAGCACTGTTCCACCTATATATCCACTGGTTTAATATCCTGAAGAATAGATAGTTATATAATAAAATAATATTCTGTAAAAATTACCTCTTGACAAAATCAAAACGTAGGGTATAATCCGGAAAATAAAAAGAGGAATTAAGCAATAAAAATATAATCTCTCTCCTTATCCTATTTTTATAAAAAATAGGTAAAGATATATCTTTCCCTTGCTTGACCCGTTATCTCTACCGGATAACGGGTTTTTTATTTAATAAAGATTTTTACTCCGTAAATGATAAATATCAGTATAATAAGAGGTTCAGGATAATTTTAGATAAATTATTTAACAATACAAATTTGGTTATCCCAATTGGTATTATACCAAATTATACTTAAAATCAGGTATACCATAGTATATATTAGTATATTCTCATATAACTTTACTAAAGTTATAGAGCAATTTTAAGTTATACCAACTGCCTAGAATTCCTCAGTAGTTCATTTTCTAAGAGAACAGATCTGGGCTTTTAGAATCTAAACCAAGGAGTTCCGAAGGGTTAGGACATCCTGATTATCTTGTGTACAATAGGATTTTCTGTACACAATACGAATAAGTTTGACTCAGGAGACCGGTGTGTGCCTATTGGCACCGGCATGCTTCAGTGAAATGCTGTACACAAGATAAATACGCAGCGGCAGCGCTGCGGATCTGCTGCGGGGCATTCTGTATTTTTTGACCTTCATTTTGAGCTTTGCCGCATATAATAAAATGTCTATTTTTAGGAGTATGTGCTATGGGGTATACCCATTACCACTATCGCAAAGAGAAACTTGACGCTTCCCAGTTCAAGGCGTTCACGGAAGATGTACGCAAAATCCTTGCCAATACGGATGTTCCATTGAGTCGCTATGACGGTAACGATGGCTCTCCCGAAATCACTGATCATAGCATTGTTTTTAATGGCGTTGGCGCAGATTCTCACGAGACTTTTCTTATTAATCGTGAATTTGACGAACCTTTCCGCCAGCCGAATGAGAAAGGATTTTTGTTCGCGTTCTGCAAGACGGCTCGGAAGCCCTACGACGAGGTTGTTGTTGCCTGCCTGATAGCCGCCAAGTATCATTTTGGCGATGACATTGATGTTTCATCCGATGGAAACGCGGCGGAATGGGAAGAGGGTGCGGCACTCTATAAGAAAGCCACAGGACGAATTCCCGTTGTTCCCATAGACGGTGTTTAATCCCAGAAAGTGACCTTCATTTCCTCATTTTGTCTATATAATAGACGAAGGGGGAAATGAAAATGAAAAACATTAGTGAGAAGATATATAGAATTGGCTTGCATATCGCATGTTTCGCAATAGCCCATCAACATTTTGTTTTTCATCTCAAAGGGATTTGTCGTGAATTCAACATCTGCTTATAAATGCAAACATTGTGAAACCGATCCGCATAGCCCTACAATCAGTGATGCTGTCATTCAATTGCGTGGGGTATGGTTGTGCGGAACTCATTATGAGCAATCGGTTATGCTCAATGGACATTTATTCACGCCTGAAGGTGCGCGTAAATGGCGCAGATTTGTATACGAAATGGAACGTAAAGGTGTTGCGGTTGCGAGGTAAAAGGGGGAAACCATGAAACGTTCAAAAGCAGTTGAAATTTACGCCGATGGTTATCAGTTGGACCAATGGGCATGTGATGAACCCGAAGGATCAAATTCGGGGGATGAACATTTAATGGAATATGAGGATGAATACTATCTCATTGTAACAGATAGTGACGATGTGGTTAGCGGCAGTAAAATCAATCTCAAAGAGCAGGAAGAGGAAGGCGGATTCATTTGGGATTTAATTCAGGAATTTGAAAAAAGAAAGTGACCTTCATTTTGGGTTGAAGCCCGTATAATAACCCAAGGAGAATAAACATGAGCAAGAAAACAAATAAAACTGCAAAGAAAGCCGTGAATAATGTCGTAAAAGGATATTGCCCGAAATGCGGAATCAGCTTGAATTACGATCATGGCGAAATCCAAGACGATTTTTATCGCTATGATGTCAACTGCTCAAAATGTGGTTGGTATGGCAGTGAAGATTACCGACTGGAATTTGTTGGTTTTTGGGACTTGAAAACCGATAAGGAAATGCCCAAAAATGTCTGCGACCATGCCAAAACGAATCCCCTTACTGGTAAGGGCTATTCCAAGTGTGACAAGTGTGGTGCGCTTATGTTTTCGGGGAAAATTCTGTAAAAGTAACCACTAAACCAAGGGAGATGTGTTATGGGTATGGGATACGGAGCCAATTTCGCGGAAGTGATTGAAGAAAAGTCTGTCGAAAAGTTCTGCAAGAAAGAACTTGCGGCTCTCAATGTGGCTCTAGACAAAGACGATCAGGACTTTGGCAGCTTTGCCCAAGCCGCGCATGCCACCGATTTTAACCACTTTAAGATTGGCAAGAAAGTTATCAAGGCATACGAAGTTTTGCAATATGCGTTCACGAAAAAGACAGGGCTTTTACTCTCTCTCGGCTATCACGATGCCGATAACGAGGGAGACAGATACGATGATGTCAATGGCGCGTTTTGGTGCGTTCATGGCATGTATCAGTTGACCAAGGCAGGAAAGAAGATGCAAAAATTTGTTGACAGGAAATTTTACGTCACTTACGGATAAAGTGACCTTCATTTGCCATTTCTCTTGTATAATAAAGTAACCATTTAGGAGGAAACAAATGTCCGAACCGAAATATCCGAATGTCAAGGTGAAGTTGGTAGGTAGGGATGGCAACGCTTTCGCAATCTTGGGCGCTGTTTCTGGCGCTATGAGAAAGGCGAAAGTCGAGAAGGTCGAAGTTGATGCGTTTATGAAAGAAGCCATGAGCGCGGATTACGACAATCTTCTTTGTGTCTGTATGAACTGGGTGGATGTTTCTTAAACATTACGGGGCTGTTGCGCAAGGGACGTTGCCGGTTCTTTAAGTTGCGCATAATGTGTAGAGTACGGCAACCTACCTACATATTCCTGGTGCAATTCCAGGCAGTCCTATCCGATACCCCGAAACCCTCATCACCTGATGGGGGTTTTTTATTGGTCATCCGGATACCCGAAGCTCCCCTGGTCGGCTCATCTCCGGATTATATTGTGTACATCTTGTACGCAATATATTTCGGATGACAGCAGGAAGACCTCGATGACATGTTCAAATACGAGGCAATTTTGTTTGCTCATATTCTGTTTTTTCCAGTATAATAAGATTTATGCAAAGTGATAAAGAGAAATTTGAGGAATTAAAAAGACATATTATTCGCCATTTGTCATCTTGTCTTAAACAAATCGAAAAGACTAAAACTAAACGTGGACTATTATTCAAAATAGATAATCTTAATTTAGAAAGTTTTGAATGGGTATTAACATTAGATCATAAACGGGCGTATGGAGGCGATGGCGAGAGTTTGTAAAACATTTTTGGAGGATGGCATGATGGCAACGCAATGCAAAAGAATATGTTGTGAAGCAAAAGGGAAAAAGCTCGACAGAAAAACCGCAGTTGCAATGGAAAGATTACAATTACTCCCTAATTTAATCAATGCAGAAAAAGACCATGTAGTGGTGGGAGATGATTCATGTGCCAAAGAAATAGAAATCAAAGGCGATGACAAATCTCTTTGTGAAGGCGAATATAAAATCACAAGTGAAAAGAATTTCAAGAAGCAATTAAAGAATTTCTATTGTAAAATTTTTGAGTCATCAAAACAAATTCTTAAATCAGAACTCAATCGCAATAAAGACAAAAAGATAATTAACAAACTAATCGCAAAGTATCAAAAGAGACATGAAAAGTTAATGGAACTATTCACGACAGAATGGGATTATAAACGCTGGGGGAATCCTAAACAGCATGAAGTCTCTTTTATTAATTCATTCAAAGGAAAGTAAATGGCAAAGAACAAGAAGGGCAGGAAAGAAAGAGCAATGGAACGTGTTACAAAACACGAAGCCAAAACTCCCGCAGACCAACTCAATGTTCTCGATCAACGCTTGGGGAAGGGGAAGGGAGCCAAGAAAGAAAGGGCTTATCTTGCGTCCCTAATTAAAGAGAATAAGACTGGGAAGAAAAGCACTAAGTCAGAGAAGTCCGAAGACTAAGTCATCGGCGTCATCATAAACATATTGTGTACAATGTAGTTAGGTTGTACGCAATATGTTCCGCCAGCTCATCTCCGCCGAACTATCTCATTTTTTCTCCAAGAATTTGACCTTCATTTTTCTATTTCTGTGTATAATAGAAAAAGGGAGGAAGCAATTATGCGTAAAGCATTCAAAGGCGGATTTGTTGCGGGAACTGACGGAAAAGAAATCGGTATTTATCTCGGCGCGGACTTCTGTGCTGAGCATGAATGGGGTATCAAGGGCATTAAGAATACCTTTGGCATTGGCGTAAACAAAGAGCCTGGACTTCCGCGACGGATGATTACGAAACTTCCTAAATCCGAAGGGGATGTTTATGACGAAGAACTACGCCTGTTCACGGTAGGCGACAATACTTATCTTGTTTTTGCCTACAAGAACACGATAGATTGGATTCAAAATCCGAAATCCCAAGAAAGGCGTTACAGCGAACTCACGATAAGGAAAGATGAACAACTCGCTACTGCATGGGACGAAAAGAATTTCGGGGTTATTGTTGACAAGACGCACAAGGCATTGCTCGAAGAAATCTACGCCGCTTTCCAGAAGAAAGACATTGCCCTTTGCGCGGGCGGCGGTGGGATATTCGATAATCCTGGTATCTCAATCGTTATCGCCTCCAAGATTGATGAAGAAAGCAAGAAAATCTGGAAAGAAGGCGATGAAGATTATCAACGTCTTTTGAAAGCCGATGAAGAAACCACAATCAAAAAGTATCTGAAAGAAAAGAAGAAAGAATACTTTGCCCTTTCTCCGCGTTGGGCGAAAGACATTAAGAGTGAGACATGCAAGACGCAATACCCTGTTGTCTATTGGCTTAACCCGATGGAACAGGATAAGAACAACTGCGGATGGTACACGGTAGAGGATTTGAAACTCTGGGGCGAAGACAAGGGACCAGTCATTAAATAATAAAAGGAGAAAACAATGAAGGTCAATCTGCATAACAAAGTGTTTATTGTGAAGTGGCGGCATCCCGTTCTCGAAAGCGGTATTCGTATCACGGAATGCAGCGTCAAGGCAGAGGGATGGAGCGAAACGGTTGCTTCAACTCGTTGCTCCAAGAAAGAACAGTTTCAGAAGGACAGGGGGAGGAAGATTTCCCTTGCTCGCGTCCTCAAGGAAATGCGTCTCCCCAAGCAGGAGCGCAAATTCTTCTGGGTTGAGTATCTCTCCCTCAAGAAGTCACTGATCGAAGCGTAAGACGTTGTAGAATACTCAGTTAGATAAAGAGTCATGCCTTGCATGACTCTTTTTTATTGGTCCAGAAGAACTCACGACAAGCTCTTCGGAACCCCTGACGGGATACTTATCTTGTGTACAACTTGTACGCAAGATAAATACGCCTGCTCGCCTGCGCCGTTGTCCGCCTTATGGCTCTGCCATAAATCGCAAAGAAAGTGACCTTCATTTCCATAAAACACTTATATAATAAAATAACTAATAGGGGGAAATAAAATGAGAACATTGGATTATTCAGTCTTCAAAGAAACGGTTATTACACCTGTCCTCACCAATCTTGTCGCAACACGCAGAACGCACAACGTCAAAGCCGTGGGACATTTCTATACGCCGCAAGAAACGGTTGAAAAGAGAAACCTGCGCCTGTTTGTGCATGGGACAGGCGATTACGCCCAGTTGTGCTATTACAGGAAGGGCGCACGGAAACGCGGATTTGAAATCAGCGATTTGCAGATGGATGGTTTGTTTAATCTCACCGTGAATTTTAATCCTAAAACCGAAATGACGGCTCTTGACCGTTATTGCGCCAATTTGTCAAAATTCAAGAAGGCATTTTTGAAAGATTGTCACCCGAATCTTTGGAAGGATATTCAAGAGGGATACGCCAAACTGGACATTGACGACTTCCGCAAGTATGTCACGGAAAACAAGCCCAAAGAAGATTCATCTTACGGCTACTATGAACTTCTCGGAAAATACTGTAAAGAAAATGATATTGGACATTTAATCATGGAGAACCATTACAAGCGTACTACTCTTGTTTCCAATAAAGAGAAATTTGACTTTGGCGGCTCAAGAATCAAAGCCATTGTAGAACGTTTGCAGAAAGCGATTGATAAGAAAGAGGACTTCTCGGAATATTGGCATGGAAATTATGATGTTCATGTAGAGGCAAAGGGTGGCAAA
>Ga0315284_10016689_pt1 | contig 10406 bp, 7 predicted proteins | sample YL17G09_16_MG_FD_203696 | JGI IMG/M metagenome (GOLD analysis project Ga0315284, IMG submission 203696) | Sediment microbial communities from Yellowstone Lake, YNP, Wyoming, USA - YL17G09_16 | ecosystem: Environmental > Aquatic > Freshwater > Lake > Sediment | place: USA: Wyoming | collected...
TTCCAGCCTCAAACTTCCAAGGAAGAACATTCCAAGCAATTTCGCAGCGCCTTTTCTTCTTGTCGAAAGAGACCTCCCGTATCATCTCGCCTCCACCATGGAACGGCTCCATCTTCTCAAGAAGCTCCTTCCCGCCGTACAAGACGCCTATGCCAGTGGGTCCCAACATTTTATGACCTGAAAAGGCAAGAAAATCCGCGTCCAGCTCTTTCACGTTCACAGGCATATGGGGCACTGATTGTGCGCCATCAACGAGCAGGAGCGCTCCGTTTTCATGAGCCAGTTTCGCCACTCTCTTGATATCGTTCACGATGCCTGTTACGTTTGAAACGTGAGACAAACAAACTATTTTTGTCTTCTTGGACAGCAGACTTTCAAGAGACTGATAGTCAAGCGTTCCATCATTCTTCACGTTGGCATATTTGATTTTGAAGCCTTTTATCCGTGAGATTAGTTCCCATGGAACGATGTTGCTGTGGTGTTCCATCAAGGAAACGACAACTTCATCGTTCTTGCCTAGGTTGTGAAGACCCCAAGCGTAGGCGACGAGGTTTATGGCTTCGGTTGTTCCTCTGACGAAGACGGTTTCTTCCATGCCTTTTGCGTTTATGAATTTGGCAACTTCTTCATGTGCGCACTCGTACAGTTCTGAAGCTTCCTGCGAAAGAGTGTGAACGGCACGGTGGACGTTGGCGTTGTGGTTCTCGTAGAAGTCTTTGATGGCGTCGATCACTTCTTTGGGTTTTTGGGTGGTTGCAGCGTTGTCGAAGTAGATGAGGGGATGATCATTCACCATGCGTTTCAGTATGGGAAAATCTTCACGAATCTTGTAAGGGTCTAACATTACCTTCCTTCTTCCGGCTTCAGTTTCTTCGAAAGCACCTTTGCCAACTCTTCCTCTTCAAGAGCCTGTTTTTCTTCGAAGCTGGGTTCCTTCTCAAGCCAGTCCGGAGCCGTTTTTTTCTCTCCGTAGAATTTTCTGATCGCCCTCTTCAAAGCCCCGACAGCCAAGATTCCACAGTGAAATTTCACGCTTGGCAAGCCACCTACCGCTTCTGCCACACTTTTGTAGGAGATCTTCCATGCTTCCTCAAGTTTCATCCCTTTGATCATTTCTGTAACTATGCTCGAGGTGGCTATGTTCGCTGCGCAGCCGTAACTTTCGAAGGAGGCTTTCTCGATGACATCTTGGTCGTTGATTTTCAAGTAGAAAGTTATCATGTCACCGCACATGGGGTTTCCCGCAACGGCCACCACGGTAGCGTCCTCCATTTTTCCCAAGTTTTTAGGGTTCTTGAACAATTCCAGTATCTTCGGGTTGTAGGGCAATGGAGCTCGTGACGTTTCATTCAACTCCTGTAGAACCAGTTATGCCTCTTATTCTCTGAACCGCTTTCGGAATAACTTCCAAAGCATAATTTATGTCTTCCTCGGTGTGAAGCCGAGTTACCTTCATCAGTATACTGCCATGAGCTTGGTCAAACTTTCTGCCCGTAGCAACAAGAACGTGACTTGGCTGCAACAGTCTCCTTGAACAGGCGCTGCCGCTTGAAACGTAGACGCCGTTCAAGCTTAACTCGATGGTCAGGGCTTCTCCTTCGCACCTCAAGAAACTGATGTTAACATTGTCTGGAGCCCTCCCCTCACCACGCGGACCGTTAAGCAAAACGTTCGCTGTTTCATTCATGATACCCGTCATCAACTTGTCTCTGAGCTTGCGCATAAGCCGCGTATTCTCCTCGAAGTTGCGGAACATCAATTCCGACGCTTTCACAAAGCCTACGATGAGAGGCGTGTTTTCAACACCAGGCCAGAGCCTCTGCGTTCCCATCTGCCCTTCCAGTATCTTTTCTACATTAACACGTTCTTTGACATACAAGGCTCCGGCTCCACGCGGCCCCAGAATCTTGTAACTACTCAAAGTAGCGAGGTCAACGCCTGTTTGTTGCACGTCGAAGGGGACTCTTCCATACGCGTCTGAAGCATCAGAGTGAAAAACCGTATCCGGGTTCCTGTCTTTTACTATCTTAACTGCTTCCCGTATAGGCTGAACCGTGCCAATTTCATGATTCACAGCTGAGAGGCTTACGAGGATGGTCTCTCTATCGACTGCCTCTTTAAGTTGCTCGAGGCTCAAAAACCCTTCATGGTCAACCGGGACCTTTGTCAATGTGAATCCGGTTTTCTGAAGCATCTCTGCAACGTTCAGAACGTTTACGGGTTCGACGTCTGAAATCACGATCTTTCTGCCCTTGTCCTTCGCCGCGAGAGCCGCGCCCAATACCGCAAGATTGTTGGCCTCTGTCTCCCCGGGTGTGAAGTTGATTTCCTCAAGCGTTTTGCACCCGATTGAGCTGGCTATCTTCTGTGCCGACTCCATTAGCACTTCGAAGGCTTCCCAGCCCGGTTTGTGCGTAAGGGTCGGGTTGCCATAGGCACGTCTATTGTAGTAGGGGAGCATGGCTTCCACGATTTCATCTGGAACCGGAGTAGAGTTTTCGTTGTCTAGGTACACTTCGCGTCTAAGCCCTTCATGTGCCTTAAGCAGTTCTTTCACGTTTTCGACCATTCTAGGTCTCCTGCAGGTCGTCTCGTTACTTTTTACTATTGAAAGTTGTCTAATAGAAAAACATAACCCCGGAAAAAGCCTCTGTGAGCAACGTTTTAAATTGTGATGATATTTATGCTTTTGTAGCAGAAGAGATGGACGCGTTCGAGTGAAAGTTGCTGATTTGCCTTTGCCAGAAGCCGTTAAGGAACTGGTGATCAGGTCTGGAATTTCAGAGTTGTATCCGCCTCAGGAAGAGGCCGTGAAAGCCGGCGTCCTTGACGGCAAGAATCTTGTTCTCGCCAGCCCAACTGCCTCAGGAAAGACGTTGCTCGCCGAATTCTGCGCGCTTAAACACATTCTTGAAAAGAACGGTAAGACGGTTTACCTGACGCCTCTGAGGGCTCTAGCGAGCGAGAAGTATGAAGAGTTCAAGAAATACTCCACGATAACGAAGAGAGACGGAAGAAAAATAAGAATAGGCATCAGCACAGGGGACTTTGACAGTACTGACGCTTGGCTAGAAAGATACGACGTAATAATCACTACGAACGAAAAGGCAGATTCGCTTCTGAGACACAGAGCAAAATGGATGGACGAGCTTTCCCTAGTGGTTGCTGATGAAATTCACCTATTGAACGAGGCTGAACGCGGGCCGACCCTTGAAGTTGTTCTAGCAAGGCTGATGCAGACCAACCCGGACACGCAGATTCTAGCTTTGAGTGCAACGGTAAACAACGTTGACGAAATTGCCCAATGGTTGAAGGCCGAACATGTCACAACAGAGTGGCGCCCAGTTCACCTTAAAGAAGGAGTACTCGTAAACGACGAAATCCAATACAAGGACGGAGACGCACGCAAGATAGAAAAAGATGCCAAAGACCCGGCCATAAACCTGGCTTTGCACACGGTCAAAACCGGCGGACAGGCACTGATCTTTGCGCCAACGAGAAAGACCGCGGCAACTATAGCAAAGAGAGCCGCTGGAGAAATCGCAAGTGTGCTTTCTAAGCCTGCTAAACGTTCACTTGAACATGAAGCAAACAGGGTCTTGGCAGCGGGCGAAAGAACAAGCCTCAGCGAGTCCCTGGCTGAATTGGTCAAGTGCGGGACAGCCTTCCACCATGCTGGCCTAGGTGGCGGTCACCGCAAGCTGATCGAAAACGCGTTCAGAGAGGGAAGAATCAAAGTCCTGACTGCGACGCCCACCTTGGCATTCGGAGTCAACCTTCCTGCAAGAACGGTCATAATCCAAGATTACAGACGGTACGAGCCGGGCTACGGGTGGTACCCGATAAGTGTGCTGGAGTACAAGCAGATGGCCGGCAGGGCTGGAAGACCCAAATACGACAAAACGGGCGAGGCTGTACTGATAGCCAGAACCAACGACGAAGCTGACTATCTGCTGCACAGCTACGTTCTCGCAAAGCCTGAGCGCATCTGGTCAAGGCTTGCAGTTGAACGAATAATGAGAACACACGTATTGGCCACTGTTGCAGCAGACTATGCCCACACCGAACAAGGCATCTACGAGTTTTTCGGAAAGACGTTCTACGCGTTTCAGTATGACATCGAAGCGATCAAGGGCATAATCTCCAAGATACTGAAGTACCTGTATGATGAGGAAATGATCGAAATCCTAGGCCAAGACGTTAATGCAACGAAATTTGGGAAAAGAGTCAGCGAACTGTACATTGACCCGGCTTCAGCCGTCATAATCAGAGACGCTTTGAAGAGAAACCCTGGAGAGCTCACTGAATTCAGTTTCCTGCACATGATTGCTCACACGCCTGACATGGGGCCGGTGTTGCGGCCGTACTCCAGAGAGCAGGAGGAGGTGGAAATGTTCATGGAAGAGCACAAGTGCGAGTTCATTGTTGCCCCGCCTGACCAGTATGAAGACAGCATAGCGTATGAAGAGTTTCTCGGAGAAGTGAAGACGGCCATGACTTTGAAAGCTTGGATCGATGAGGTAAGCGAGGACCAGCTTATCGAAAGATTCCGGGTTCAGCCAGGCGACCTGTACAGGACGATTGAAAACGCAAAATGGCTACTACACGCCACACACGAGGTTGCACTGCTCTTCGGAAACAAGCAACTTTTGCCTGTGACCCTCGAAGTGAGACAGCGGGTAGAGAAGGGCGTGAAAAAAGAGCTACTGCCACTGGTGAAACTGGAAGGCATCGGCAGAGCGAGGGGGCGCATAATATTCAATGCAGGATACAAAACAACAGGCGATTTGAAACGCGTCTCGATCGAAGACCTGGCAAATCTGCCGTTAATCGGCCCTCGACTGGCAAAGAAACTGAAGGAGCAGCTCGGCGGCTTCATGAAAAAAGAAGACCTGGACAAGCTTGAACAGAACGAGTGGAAGCAAAAAGCACTAACAGAATACTAGCAGACTTTAAGTGTCTAGTTCAGCCGAAGTCCTATTGACGGCCAGGTCAACTTGTTTTAATGCCGTTCCCAAGTAGTTCTCCGGATTCAAGGCTTCATCTATTTCTTCCTCACTCAGGATTTTTGTCACGGCCTCGTCTTCGAGGAGGATTTGTTTGAATTGCCGGTGCTCAGTCTCGCTCTTTATCGCCAAGTTTCTTAGATGTTCGTGAGCTTCCTGGCGGTTCATGCCCTTTCTTGTCAGCATGATCATCACTGCTTCAGACATCATACGCCCCTGGGTCACGTCCATGTTCTTAAGCATCCGCTGCTCATCCACTCGAAGGTCAGTCACTATTCCACACATAAGCCATAACAGGTAATCAGTCAGAATGCACACTTCCGGGAAGATGAAACGTTCTGCCGATGATTGAGTCAAATCGCGTTCATGCCAAGTCGTAACGTCTTCCAAAGCCGGCGTAACCAAGCTTCTCACGATTCTTGCTAAACCGCAGACTCTTTCACAGAGTTCAGGATTCCTCTTCTGAGGCATCGTAGAGCTACCGACCTGTTTCGCAGTCTCGAAATACTCAAAAAGCTCACCGATCTCAGGCCTCTGCAGTTCACGGATTTCAGTAGCGAAATTCTCCATCGAAGATGTAGCCATAGCCAGCAAACACACGAGTTCCGCGTACCTGTCCCGCTGCACAATTTGAGTTGAAATGTCAGCAGAGCCAATCTTCAACTTGCACATTACAAGGTCCTGAATTTTCATCGCGTGCTCGCCCAGTCCGGCCTGCGTACCCACTGCTCCGCTCATCTTTCCAACTAAAACACGTTCCCTGCACGCCCTAATTCTTTGAACATGTCTTGCGGTCTCGCGCATCCAGACTGCAAACTTGAAGCCCAAAGTTATTGGCACTGCATGCTGCCCATGTGTCCTGCCTGCCATCACGGTCTCCTTGTACTGTTTTGCCTTTACCATCAGTATCTTTTCGAATTCAACGAGCCTCCCCTCAATCAGGTCCAGAGCCTCTTTCAACTGTAGAGCGTTGGTTGTATCTACAATATCGTAGCTCGTAGCTCCCAAGTGAACATATGCGCCACTTGCACCACAGGCCTCGGACAAAGCCCTGACCAAAGAAGCAATATCATGCTTTATTTCGTGTTCTATTTCCTTGATCCTATCCAGCTTGACATATCTCAGAGAAGCTTTGGACGCAATCTTTTCTGCATCTTTCCGCGGAATATCGCCCACTTCGGCGTGTGCCCATGCCAAAGCAGCCTCGACATCAAGCATTCTCTGCACGCGAGTCTCTTCTTCAAAAACCCTCTTCATTTCTGGCGTTCCGTAACGACCAGTATCAATAGGCAGGACCGGCAACCTCCATTTCCCTCGCAAAAGAATAAGATGATTGAAGATTAATGTTTTACCGACGCTATACACCCTCTCAGCCCAAAGAGTTCCTGCAAATGCAAACAACAGTCGGTGTTCTCGGCAAAAAAGGCCAAAACGTGACAAACACAGCAGTCACAATGCTGAAAATCTGCGAGCAAAAAGGAGCAAATGTCTATGGACTGGCCTCCTCAGAAACTGTCTCCAAGGCGAAATCACTTGCGGAACTCACGGAAACCAAACTTGACTCACCAGTCATAGTCGGCTGCACCTACTCGATGATCCCGAAGCATAACGAGCCCAAAATAGAAAAGTTGGAAAAGGCAGCGCTCGTTTTCAGCGGCAGAGACTACGCTCATGCAGCAGAAGACACGCACGAAACCTTCGCTCGACAATTCCAGACTGGAAAGAAACAGGCCGCTATAGCCTTCATCAAGAAATGTGAAGGCGACTTTGCCTTTTTGATAGCTGAATCTGAAAGGCTCATTGCAGGAAGAGATACTATTGGCGCTCGCCCGCTCCACTACGGGGAAAATGCATCCGTTGCAGTTCTTGCTTCTGAAAGAAAAGCACTCTGGAAGATCGGCATAAAGCACGTAGAATCGTTTCCGCCAGGGTTCCTAGGGCTTGCTGATAAACAGGGCTTCACGTTTGTACCAGTGAAAAGACTGGAGCACGCAAGGCCGCGGCAGACGACGATGGAGACTGCAGCAGAGAAACTTCAAGCGCTTCTGGAATTGTCGGTCAGAGAAAGAGTGGCAGGCCTGAAAGAAGTGGCAGTGGCCTTTTCCGGCGGCCTAGACAGCAGCATAATAGCACTGTTGGCCAAGAAATGCTGCCGGGGCAATGTTTTCCTGGTGCATGTTGCTTTGAAGAATCAACCTGAAACTGAGCATGCGGTCAGGGCGGCAGAAGAGTTGAAGCTGCCATTATGCTCTCAAACTTATGCCGAGAAGGATGTTCAACAGGTCGTTCCTTCCGTGTTGGAAGCCATCGAGGACCCAGACCCAGTTAAACTAAGCATTGCCATTCCAGTTTTTTGGGCAGCTGAAAAAACTGCGGAAATGAACTGCCAAATCATGCTGGCTGGGCAGGGCGCAGATGAACTTTTCGGCGGGTACAAACGATATGTGGATGAGTACCTGAACTTTGGGAGGGACAAAACTCAGGAAGCAATGTTCAAAGATGCTGCTGGAATGTACGCGTCCAACCTTGAAAGAGACTGGAAGGCATGCAACGCTCATAACGTGGAACTACGCTTACCTTTTGCAGCTCGGAAAATCGCAGAATTTGCTCTCAGTTTACCATTGGAAGTCAAGCTTGAACCCAAAAAGGATACGTTGAGAAAGCTTGTTCTCAGACAAGTAGCCAAAAACATCGGGCTGCCATTGTTCATAGCCGACAAACCCAAGAAGGCCGTCCAGTACACTACAGGCGTCAACAAGGCATTGAAGAAATTGGCTGAACAACAACGTTTGCCAGTAGGAAAATATGTTGAAGAGATCTTTCAAAGGACTTTCGCCAAAGTGATTTCCAATGAGTAGAACCGCCGTTGTTTTTTCGCCGAAGTACTATGAGCACAACCCTGGAAGGAAACATCCCGAATCTGCGACGCGTCTCCGAGCAATCGTCAACGAGCTGAAAACAGGGCAACTTTCAAAAAGCAGTAACTGGCAGTTCGAGCAACCCCGAAAGGCAGACGTCAGAGAACTTACCAGCGTCCATGACGCCGAATACGTCAATCAAGTTCAGAAGCTATGCAAGTGTGGCGGGGGTCTTCTAGATTCAGGGGATACTGTTGTCTCGCCTGAAAGTTATGATGTTGCCTTGCACGCAGCAGGCGGGACTCTAGAAGCAGTCGACCTTGTTATGAGCAGAAAGTTTGTTAACGCTTTCGTCGCCGTCAGACCGCCTGGACACCATGCAGAGAGAACTCGCGGCCTTGGCTTCTGCTTATTCAACAACGTCGCAATCGCTGCGCAACACTTGCTCGAAAGATACGGGTTGAAACGCGTCCTAATATTGGACATAGACGCGCATCATGGAAACGGTACTCAATCAATTTTCTACAAGACAGACAAAGTGCTGTACATCAGCCTGCATGAGGACCCTACAGAGTTTCCTGGAACAGGTTTCGTCCATGAAGCCGGAGAGGCTGCGGGTTCAGGTTTCAACGTCAATGTTCCGTTACCGTTCCTGACAAGTGATTGTGTCTATTTGAAGGCAATGGAGGAAATCGCGGTCCCGATAGCGTCTCAGTACAGACCCCAATTCATCCTGGTTTCTGCCGGTTTTGATGCTCACTACGCAGATCCTGTAGGCAGCCTTTCCTTGTCTAATTTGTGCTATACAAAAATCTTCAGCATGCTCACAGACTTGGCAGCAGGGGTACCTTCCGGACGCATGGTAGAAGTTCTTGAGGGCGGATACGGCACCAGATTCATAGGCAAGATCGCAGCATCAGCAATCGCAGAAATGAGCCGCAGCGAGTATACTCTTCACGACCGTGTAATGACGGAAAACAGGCAAGTGAAAGTTCGCGGCGAACAAATCATAAAGGAAGTAAAGGAAGTTCAACGGGCCTTTTGGAATCTCACGTAACTTGTCGAATTGCCTGCACATCAAAAGGGAAAACTGAAACTTACTCTACTACTTGGATTGCGCCTTCAGGGCATTGGACTTCGCATGCTCTACACACTAGACATTCTTGGGGCTTCGCTGCAACTGATTTCTTGTCCTTGATTTCATAGACGCCCACGGGACAGGTTTCAGCGCATGTGCCACATCCAGTGCACTTTGCATTATCTACGACTATTTTCACCATATTGCTTCCTCTGAAGCTAGGATTTTCTTGAAAACCAAACTGTAGAATAAAAGGATTTAGGTTGACTAGCGGGTTTCTTCACGTAGCCTCAAAAGGATTCCGTCAATCATTGTTTCAGCCTTTTCTCTCCTGCGTCTGTATTCTTCCATCCTGTTTCGGTACAGCTCAAGCGTGACCTCGCCGCGGTTCTGCCTAGCCTCAATATTCTTGATGTTAGCTTCAACATCGTTGATCTCAGTCTCTGCCACGTCAAACTGACGCATCAAATCAGCATAATGGCCACCTGCAGACCGCATACTTTCTTTAAGTTCTCCCAAATTCCGAGACAGTGTCTCCACCTTCATCTCCAGAGTCTTCTTCTGCACCTTGTAGCGGCGTCTCGGAACCTTGCCCTTCTGCACTCTAGCTTCAAGAGCATCGATCTCGGCCAGTATCTTCATCTTTTCTTCACATGAATCGACGAATGTCTTGAGATTCTCTGGTCGAAGTCTTGCCCCACGGGAGGGCACAATAACAGTCACTGACGCGCCAAACCTTCTCGACACGGCGAAGATTGCGCATCCGACAAGAGCAATAGACCAGACCCACAATGTGGGACGGAAAGCTGTCCACACAGGATTGTATTCGTATACGATTTCAACTGGAAAACTGTCCAGCGAAACAAAATCTTGTTTCTGTATCGTTGCCTCATCGACAAACGGGCCCTTGCCTACACCATAGAAGCCTGTCACAGGACGCGCCGACAGTTTTGCGCCTTCAGGCAGGCTTAGAGTCACAGAAACTTGATCAACGTAATACGTTAGGTCATCGAATTGGATGATTTTGTATGCAGACTTGCCAGCTTCATTCTGAGGCGTGGAGTAAGCGTTTTTGTCCAAACCATAGAGCACGATAAACTCGGAGGATTTTCCTGGGTCAGCCCGCAAAGTCAGATCTACTCTGTACTTGATGGGGTTGCTGTCAATCAGCAGGATCTGAGTAGGTAGGCCAAGCTGGTTTTTGGCAGTTGGAACTGTAGAGTTCCGAGGCAGAATAACATCAACTGACACCATCGTTGATTGAGCATTGTTCGTTATGTAGTATGAATCTGAGATGCCTATGTCGCCGAATTCGTTTACCGTCATTTGGCGTTCCAGTTGCCTTATTTCGAACAGTTGTATCGTGTTCTCGGCTAACGCGAAGGTCACCTCTGACGCGTTGTATGAGAAAGCCGCAAGATTGTCTGCCGTGTAGTTGAAGGCGCCCAACGTTCCTCTGACGTA
>Ga0315284_10016690_pt1 | contig 10406 bp, 7 predicted proteins | sample YL17G09_16_MG_FD_203696 | JGI IMG/M metagenome (GOLD analysis project Ga0315284, IMG submission 203696) | Sediment microbial communities from Yellowstone Lake, YNP, Wyoming, USA - YL17G09_16 | ecosystem: Environmental > Aquatic > Freshwater > Lake > Sediment | place: USA: Wyoming | collected...
TCAAAGAGGGTGCTGGGGCTTTCGTCTGCGGCGAGGAGACAGCCCTTATAGCATCCATTGAAAGCAAACGCGGTATGCCTCGTCCCCGCCCTCCCTTCCCAGCCCAGTCTGGCCTAGACGGCAAGCCCACCATCATCAACAATGTGAAGACGCTGGCCACCGTCCCCGTAATCATAGACCGGGGTGCTGAATGGTTTGCTAGCATAGGTACCGAGAAAAGCAAAGGGACAGCTGTATTTGCCCTCACGGGAAAGATCGCTAACAGCGGCTTAGTAGAAGTGCCCATGGGCACCCCGCTTTCTCACATAATCTTCGATATCGGTGGTGGCATTCCTCGCGGCAAGAGGTTCAAGGCGGTGCAGACAGGCGGTCCCTCGGGTGGATGCATCCCTAGTCAATACCTCGATGTACCTGTGGAATACGATTCCCTTGCCAAGCTGGGCTCCATCATGGGCTCCGGCGGCATGGTAGTGCTGGACGACAGTACCTGCATGGTGGAGATAGCCAGATACTTTCTCAGCTTCACCCAGTCTGAGTCCTGTGGCAAGTGCACCCCCTGTCGTCTGGGCACCAGGCAGATGCTGGAGATACTGACCAGAATCACCCAGGGCAAAGGACAGGACAAAGACTTAGATACCTTGCTCTCCATAGCCAGCACAGTCAAAGAGTGCTCACTCTGCGGTTTGGGGCAGACCTGTCCCAACCCTGTGCTGACAACCATAAAATACTTCCGTGATGAGTATGAAGCTCATATAAAAGAGAAGAGGTGCCCTGCTGCGGTCTGCGACGCTTTGATGATATCGCCCTGTCAGCATACCTGCCCTGTAGGAATCAACATACCTAAGTATGTCGCTCACATCGCTGCCAGTGAATATCTCGAAGCGATTGAGACCATCCGGGAGCGAAATCCCTTCCCAGCCATCTGCGGACGTATCTGCCATCACCCCTGTGAGATGCGCTGCCGCCGTGGTGAACTCGACGAGTCAGTAGCCATAAGGTCGCTGAAGCGCTTTGCTGCCGATTGGTATTTTGACCACGCCTCAGAATTGCCCGAACCCAGACCCTTCCCCAAAACCAGGAAACAGAAAGTGGCGGTGGTCGGAGCAGGCCCCACGGGACTGAGCTGCGCCTATTTTCTGGCTCAGAAAGGCTATCCGGTGACGGCCTTCGAAGCCCTGCCCGTGGGAGGGGGCATGCTCTCGGTGGCTATACCGCAGTTCCGCCTTCCCAAAGAGGTTATCCAGAGCGAGATAGACTATATCGCCAAGCGCGGCGTGGAGATAAGATACAACACACCGATAAATGTAAACTTCACTGTTGAAGACCTTAAAAAGGAGGGCTACGCAGCGGTCTTCATCGCTGCGGGCGCTCAGAGAAGCCAGCGCATAGGCATACCCGGCGAGGTGGAGGATGTGGAGGATTTCTACTATGGGCTGAGGTTCCTGCGAGACGTTAAAGTGGGCAAGCAGGTCAGGGTGGGACTACGGGTGGCTGTCATCGGAGGCGGGAATGTGGCGCTCGATGCTGCGCGAACTGCCCTTCGACTCGGCGCTGAGGATGTGAATATCTACTACAGGCGCTCCCGAAGCGAGATGCTTGTAACCGAGGTGGAATACGACGAGGCAGTGGCAGAGGGCATAAAGATCAACTTTCTGGTCAGCCCCACGCGCATCACCAGCAACAACTGGAGGGCAACCGGGCTGCAATGTATCCGTATGAATCTGGGCGAGCCCGACGGGCAGGGGCGCAGACGTCCTATGCCTATCACTGGCTCGGATTTCTTCGTGGAAGCCGACACCGTAATAGCTGCCGTTGGTCAGGCTCCCGACCTCTCGTTCTTACCTCCAGAGAGCGCGCTGGAACGCACCAAATGGGAGACTCTAGCTGTGGACGGCAACAAGTTGGCTACATCTGTAGCGGGAATCTTCGCCGGAGGCGACTTCGTAACAGGGCCCGGCATGGTGATAGACGCCATCGCCGCCGGCAGGAGGGCTGCCATGGCGATAGACAAATATCTCAGAAACGATACTTCAAGAGTGGAATTATACGACCTGAAGCAAAGGGGCAACGGAGAGAAACCTGCGGTGTCAGTGGAATCAGCGGAAAGCTGGGAGTCCCAACCCAGGCTGGAGATGCCCAAGCTGCCCACTGAGTCAAGAAAACGCTGTTTCGAGGAGATAGAGCAAGGGTTCTCAGAGGATAAGGCAAAGCTCGAAGCGAAGCGCTGCTTAAGATGCGACCTGGAAAGTTAGTGTTCAGTTAAGAACCGTTCATGGTTCGACAGGCTCACCACGAACGGAAGCCAGGGAGGTGAAACATGAAATCCATTACCAGGCAGAAACCGCTAGAGGAAATCAAGCTGCAACTAGATGGCATGGATAGAGCCTACATCATAGGATGTGGCACCTGCGCCACCATGACCAAAACAGGCGGCAGGGATGAGGTCGCGGCTATGAAAGAAACCCTTCAGGGCTTGGGCAAAATGGTAACCGGATGGACAGTCATCCCCACAGCCTGCGATGGCATGACTGAGGCATCGCTCAGAGAGAACAACGGCGCCATCCACAATGCTAACTGCGTCCTGGTGATGTCCTGCGCACTGGGGGTGCAGAGGGTTGGTTCATATATCGAGAAGCCAGTGATTCCCGCCCTGGACACCCTTTTCATCGGCGTTGAGGACAGCCCTGGCTATTTCCACGAGGTCTGCGACCAGTGCGGACATTGTGTCCTGGGCTATACCGCTGGCATCTGCCCTATCACAGCCTGCCACAAGGGTCTGCTGAACGGACCCTGCGGAGGCACCAACAACGGCAAGTGCGAGGTGGATAAGGAGAAAGATTGCGCCTGGACGCTTATCTACAATCGGCTCAAAGCGCAAAACAGGCTTGATATCATGAGGAAGTACCAGCCTCCCAGGAACTCCCATGTGGTGCCCAGACCACGGGTGTGCAGAATCTCATGAGGAGGGGTGATAAATGGCTCGCAGTTTCAGAGAAGCTTTGAAGTCGGGAAGGTTCATCGTCAGCAGCGAGATAGGTCCGCCCAAGGGCACACATATCGAGAAAATGTGCCATCATATAGATATACTCAAGGATAAGGTGGACGCTATCAACGTCACCGACCATCAGAGCTCGGTGATGCGCTTCCCCTCCCTCGGGGGCTGCCTGCATATAAAAGAGCAGGGAGGCGAGCCTATACTTCAGATGACCTGTCGCGACCGCAACCGCATGGCGCTTCAAGCCGACCTGCTTCTGGCATACACAAGAGGCGTGAGGAATGTGCTCTGCCTCACCGGCGACGCCGTGCCAGTGGGCGACAACAAGGAGGCAAAAGGCGTCTTCGAGTTCGATTCCACGCAGCTTATCAGAATGATACGTCAGATGGAAAAGGGCAAAGACCTGGGTGGAAACGACCTGGATGGTGCTGTCGAGTTCTGCGTGGGTGCCATAGTAACCCCTGAGGCAAAACCGATAGAGCCACAGCTCATCAAGTTCGAGAAGAAAGTGCAGGCTGGCGCTGAGTTCATCCAGACGCAGGCTATATACGACCTAGAAAACTTCAGCAAGTTCATGAACTATGCCCGCAAGTTCCCGGTGAAGATACTGGCGGGCATAGTGCTGCTCACATCTGCCAAGATGGCGAAGTACATGAACGAGAACGTGCCAGGCATATTCGTGCCCCAGAACCTCATCGATGATCTGGCGGGCGCGCCCAAAGGTCAAGCGCTGAACAAAGGCATCGAGATTGCAGGGCGCATGATCAAAGCTCTCAAGGATAACTCGATTTGCGATGGCGTGCACATCATGGCAATAGGGAGAGAGGAAGTAGTCCCCGATATCCTTACATCTGCCGGTTTGAACGGGCACTCAAAGTAATCAAGGGTATGGCACAAACCAGCTTGTAGGAGCTATCACCACCCCTACAACTTCAGCTCCGCTCTAAATTGCAGTCTCATGGCTGCCCGAGCACGATACGAATCTATCTGATGTTGCTGCTCGGATGCATTCCACCCGAGAAGACGCCCCATTTCCTTCGCAACTGAGTCCAAAGCGTCTAATCCCTGACATGGTTCAAGCCCCACAGCGCTGCGGCGCAGCAGGAAATCCTCTACGGTCAATGCTGCTTCGTATTCCACAGCGTGCTGCACCTCGACCAAGATATCTTGGCAGTGTGGACAGAGTCGATGTGTTCCCTCAGGATTCCGGTTCAACAGGTCCAGTACCTGAGAATATCGTGACCCGTAGAGAGCAGAGAGATGTGCCACTGTTTCAACCGCAAGCCCCCGTTCATTTGCAGCTTGCTGAATCATCTGTTTCGATACAGTCGGAGCTCCTGGCAAAGGAACCTGGGCTGTTGTGCTCATCGCTTTCGCACAGAGTTTTTTGCATACTAAATCTACGGTCTGCTCAGCCACAGCGCGGTATGCGGTTATCTTACCACCCAGCACAGATACGAAACCACGCACACCGTCCCCTATCTCGTGGTCAAAAAGCTTATGATTTCTGGAGACATTCCCTGGCTTCCTGGTGCCTGAGTAGGCTAAAGCCCGGAGCCCGGCTGATGTGTAGAAAATATCGCCTGGGTTAACACCGGGAAAGATTCGCTTAACCTCTGTTAACAAATAGGCTACATCCCGGGCTTCAGCCTCAACTGTATCCAAGTCACCAGTATAGTCGGTATCTGTTGTCCCGATTAGTGAGTACCCCTGCCAGGGAATTACGAAAAAAAGACGACCATCTGCGAGCGCAAACAATACAACAGCATTACCTGAAATACGCTTCGTGAGGAGATGAATCCCCTTAGTCCTGCGTATCAGGGGTCTCGAGCCTTTCCCTAACATATTGCGTACGGAGTCCACCCAGTGCCCGGTGGCGTTAATTACGAAACGTGCCTTAATCTGGTAAGTTTCACTAGATATCATGTCCTGGACCTTAACTCCGGATACACTATTTCCGTCTCTCAACAGCCCTACGACTTTAGCGTGGTTTAAGATAGCCGCCCCATGTTCTGCAGCGGATAGCGCGTTTTCAACACAAAGACGCTCGACATAAGGCGATTTGCAGTCGTAATAGATATAGGAGCCTAATAATCCCTTTGTCTCAAGTCCCGGTTCTAACTCCAGTGTTTCACTGCGGGACAGCTTCTGGTGCGAGGGAAGGCTCTTACGAAAGAAGAGGAGGTCGTAGAGCTGCAAGCCAAATGGCAGAACTACCCTCTGCAAAGTCCTCTCACTGGAAATCGGGATGATGAAAGCTTGAGAATGAACTAGATGAGGAGCAATATCGAGAAGAATCTCCCTTTCCCTCAAGTCCTGACGCACCAGACCTAACTCGAGCTGCTTCAAGTAACGCAACCCCCCGTGAATCAAGCGGGAGGAGCGAGAGGTTGTCCCATAGGCAAAATCCTCCTTGTCCAGAAGCAGCGTCCGCAATCCTCTGAGGGCGGCATCACGAGCAATCCCTACACCTATGATGCCTCCTCCAATAACGATTAGATCAAAGGTCTCAGCTGCAACCGCATCGAAATCCCTCTTCACCCCGCTTATTTTTGCGTCAGCCATCTTTTGGACCTCCGCACGGCTCTGTGCCAGCCCTGATAGAGTTCTCGTCGCTTTTCCAGCTCGACATTTGGCACGAAGAACCGCTCCACCTCCCGAAGTGAGGCGACCTCTGCGCGGTCTTTCCAATATCCAACTGCCAGTCCTGCGAGATACGCTGCCCCCAGGGCTGTGGTCTCTACATATCGAGGGCGAGATATCCTCACATTAAGCATATCGGAATGAAATTGGGCAAGAAAGTTGTTAGCAGCAGCGCCCCCATCTAATCGCATCTCTTTTATGTGCAATCTTGAATCAGTTGCCATCGCTTTTACCACGTCGCATACCTGATAGGCTATAGACTCCAGTGCCGCTCTTACTAGATGAGACTTGCGCGTCCCCCTGGTCAATCCTACGATTGTACCTCTCGCGTACATATCCCAATGAGGTGCGCCGAGTCCCACGAATGCGGGCACAAAGTAAACTCCCGCCGTATCCTCCACTTCAGTTGCTAATCGCTCCGACTCTGCAGCATTGACAATTAACCCCAGTCCATCCCGTAGCCATTGCACAACAGCACCTGCAATGAATACGCTGCCTTCCAGAGCATACTCCACACCGTCTTTGGCATCCCAGGCTATCGTCGTTATCAAGCCGTGTTTCGACTCCACAGGCTTCCTTCCCGTATTCATCAGCACGAACGCGCCAGTGCCCAAGGTGGTTTTAGCCATGCCAGGTTCGAAACATGCCTGACCAAAAAGGGCTGCCTGCTGGTCACCTGCGACACCAGCGACCGGAATGCCGCTCCTGGTATAGCCAAACACGCTGCTGGAAGGTCGCACCGCGGGCAGCATAGCTCTTGGTATCCTGAATAACTTGAGCAAGTCTTTGTCCCAATCCAGCGAATGGAGGTTGAAGAGCATTGTTCGCGAAGCATTAGAGACATCGGTGGCATGGACTTTGCCACCGGTAAGCTTCCAGACAAGCCAGGTGTCAACATTGGCAAAAAGAACCTTGCCCCTTTCAGCGAGCGAACGGATTCCGTCCATATTGTTTAGCATCCACTCTATCTTAGTCGCAGAAAAATATGCATCAGTTACCAAGCCTGTCTTGGAGCGAACGATTTCTTCAAGACCCTGGCTCCTGAGTTCCTCGCATCTAGCCGCTGTGCGGCGGCATTGCCACACCACAGCGGGGCAAATTGCTTTGCCTGTCGCTTTGTCTATCAGAATCGTCGTCTCGCGCTGGTTTGCTATACCAATGGCTGCGATTTGCGATTCTTCCACCTCGGCTTGGCTTTTCGCTCCTTCTATGGCTTGAAGCGTTTTTTGCCATATGTCTTCGGCGTCTTGCTCCACCCAACCCGGTTGTGGGTAGCACTGGTTGATTTCGGCATAGCCACGCCCACACACATTGCCACGCCGGTCAACTACAAGCGCTGTGGTCCCCGAGGTGCCCTGGTCCACAGAGAGTATATATTGCTCTGTCATCCGTTATACAGTATCCCCCCGATGCAAGTTTCCACAGACCTTCAGCCTATCCATCACATCAACATTACTACTGAGGCTTTTACACTCAGGACTCAATCACTCTGGATTTTCTGTGATACAATATTGCTAAGCAACCACATGCGGATGAACGCTCAAATATGCCTCTGTTTAGTCCACAATAGAATTGTGGACTAAAGTATAACAACATATAAGAGGCAAATCTATGGTGACAAAAAAGTTCAGGTATTTGAGCCCGGAATGGGCGCAGGAAGTAGTCAAACGTGTAGACGAGAAGCTCACGCCGGAGAAATGGTGCCTGGTTTCGAGCACGGAATCGGCATGGTGGGCGATGAATGGCGCATCGGACTTAACGACGGTCCATTACCCTATTGGACCAATCCAGAACACAAGTATCAAGCTAACGAAATGGTTATCTGCGGCATGCAATACTCTTGCCCCGAGGAGAACATCGGGTTCCGCTATGAGAACCCCATTCTCATAACAAGAAGTGGGTGCGAAGCGATGTCGAAATTCCCTCTCTCTACCGAGGAAATCTAGCATTACCAACATAGAAGCGCCATAACAACAATGACAACATTGTACGGTTACGCCGGAAAAATCCTGAGGGTTGACTTATCCTCAAAGAGCATAGCTGTTATGTCAACCTCTGATTACGCCGAGAAGTACCTCGGCGGAAGGGGCATTGCCTCCAAAATCTACTGGGATGAGGTGCCCCCTGAGGTAAAAGCCTTCGACCCTGAGAACAGACTGATATTCGCTACAGGTCCTCTGGCAGGGCTCAAAGGTGTGAGCGGCTCGAGATGGCAAATCTGCGGCAAGTCCGCCCTCACCACACCTGAGTACTTCAATTACTGCAACCTCGGTGGAAGCTGGGGCGCCCAGCTCAAACTCGCGGGCTACGATGCGCTCGTGGTTCAGGGCAGAGCGGAGAAGCCTGTTTTTATCCTGATAGAGGATGAAAAGGTTGAAATCAAAGACGCCTCCGCCCTCTGGGGCAAGAGCACGATAGAAGCCCGAGAGATACTGAAAGGGCAATTAGGAAGTTCGGTGAGCGTTGTCGCCACAGGTCCCGCAGGGGAGAACTTAGTAACCTTCGCCTCAGTGCTCGCCGATAACGATGCCAGCGGCTCCAGCGGACTGGGCGCGGTGATGGGCTCCAAGAAGCTGAAGGCTATCGCTGTGAGAGGCAGCGGCAGGGTTAATGTCGCAAATCCGCAGAGATACCGGGAGTTAGCCGATTACGCCCGCAAATTGAGGCAGGGGATAGACATGGGGATAACGCCCGGCACAGACCAGGGCATGAAGTTGAAGAGAGACTACTGCTGGGGCTGCACCGGCGGCTTCTGCTTCAGAGGGACTTGTAAAGCATCCGATGGCAGAGCTGGCAAGTTCATGTGCGGCTCCGCCACTTTTTACATCTTGAGGGCGCGCAACTACTACGGGGAATGGAACGAGGTGCCCTTCCTTGCCAGCAGGATTTGCAACGAGTACGGCGTCGACACCCACCAGATGGACACCATGATGCAGTGGCTCTCCAAGTGCCAGCAGGCAGGCATACTCACCGATGAAAACACAGGCATCCCCCTGTCGAAGCAGGGCAGCCTCGAGTTCATAGAGACCCTGGTGAGGAAGATTGCCCTTCGTGAGGGCATCGGAGACATCCTGGCTCGCGGACACTGGAGAGCGGCAGAGGCATTGGGGCAGGGAGCAAGGGAGTTACTCACCGACTACATCACCGATTCCGGACACTTCGGATTGATAGAGAACCCCAGGATGTACATATCAACAGCGTTACTCTACGCCATGGAGCCGAGGCAGCCCATGAACCAGTTGAATGAGATGGGGTTTATGAATCTATGGCTGATGTGGGTCTATAAGCAGAAAGGCGCTTTTGTCTCCAACAACGTGTTCCGCGCCATCAGCAAGAGGCTGTTGGGCAGCGAGGCGGCAGTGGACTTCACCAGCTATGAAGGAAAAGCGCTGGCAGCGAAGATGATACAGGACCGCGAGTGCGCCAAGGAGAGCCTGATACTTTGCAGCTACCTGTTCCCCATCATGTTCTCTAGACAAACCGAAGACCACGTGGGCGACCCCAGCCTGGAGAGCAAGATACTCTCCGCTGTTACAGGAAACGAGATAGACGAGGCAGGGCTTTACAAGACAGGCGAGCGCATATTCAACTTACAGAGGGCGATACTAGCCCGAGAAGGGCACAGAGGCAGGGAATTCGACAGGATATCCGAGCACAACTTCACCAAGCCCCTGAAGTTCGACCTGCACAACCCCGAACTGCTGTCCCCGGGTAAAGGCGACGACGTGGTGAGCAAAGCAGGGGCAGTGCTTGACAAGGATAAGTTCGAAAAGTTGAAGGACGAGTATTACAGACTCAGAGGATGGGATGTTAAAACAGGGTTGCAAACGCGAGCCAAACTCGAAGAACTGGACTTAGAAGATATAGTGCCAGATTTAGCGCTCAGGGAGCTTGTTACCGGTGAATGATTCCCCTAAACCTCCATCTCTTTCAGGTCGGGCGCTATCTTGAGTTTGGGCTCGGTGAGAGACTGCACCTCTTTCGCTGTCCAGCCGGGGGCTACCTCTTTCAGCACCAGCCCCTTCGGCGTAACCTCGATGACAGCGATGTCGGTAACAATCAAATCAACGCACTCTTTGGCAGTCAGGGGCAAGGTGCATTTCTTCAGTATCCTCGGTTTACCGTCTTTGGTGGTGTGCCCCATGGTAACAATCACGCTCTTGGCACCGAAAGCAAGGTCCATAGCGCCGCCTATAATTCCCCCTTGAGGTCCTCCGGTGTTCCAGTTCGCCAGGTCTCCCTTCTCCGATACCTGAAGCCCTCCCAGAACGGCTATCATGCGCCCACCTCTTATCATGGCAAAGGAGGTCAGGACGTCGAACACCGCCATGCCGGGCGCGGGGACCCAGAACCTGCCGAGGGCATCATGGTAGTGGAAGTCCGCCGACTCCTTATCGTTCGAGGGAACCAGAGGCCCGTAGCCGATGGCCCCGTTCTCAGTCTGAAATATCACGCCCTTATCGGCATAATCAGCGACCAGGTTAGGCATACCGAACCCCAGATTCACATAGTCACCGTCCTTCAGTTCCTGCGCCGCCCTTTTCGTAATTCCGTTTCTATCTAATCTCTGCTTCATCTCAAATACTCCTTCATGATAAATATCAGGCCGCAGCCTATCCCCACATCAATTTGCGCGCGGGCTCGATTTCGTACAATTCGTATACAACCTCTTTCAATTTGCGGTCCGTGCCCAATCCATCCTCAGGTATCTCCACGATGCGGTCAACGAATATCCCGGGTGTGATTATGTTCTCTGCGTCGATCCCAC
>Ga0315284_10016691_pt1 | contig 10406 bp, 9 predicted proteins | sample YL17G09_16_MG_FD_203696 | JGI IMG/M metagenome (GOLD analysis project Ga0315284, IMG submission 203696) | Sediment microbial communities from Yellowstone Lake, YNP, Wyoming, USA - YL17G09_16 | ecosystem: Environmental > Aquatic > Freshwater > Lake > Sediment | place: USA: Wyoming | collected...
ATCGTCGATCCGGCCTCCGTGGCCGCACGCGCTCGGTCGCCTGGGCCCAGGCTGCCAGCGTCAGCCAGCCCTCGAAGATCGGCCCATGGGAGTCGCCGATGATCGGGTAGAGGTGATCCCACGTCCAAAGCGAAGAATACCCTAGCCGGTCGGCTCGGACCCCGGCCTCGAGCAGCGAGGGCCAGTCGGTGTACTGGTTCCAGCAGAGGGCGCCGAGCTTCACGTCGTTCATGACGACAGTGTAGGTGAGGGGCCTGGCGACCCGGGTTCCGACCATCACCTACACCCCGATCGCCACCGCGACGTCCGGCCACGTCCGGTCCGCCTCACCCTCGAGCCGCCGGAGGTAGACCGTCGTGACCGCCAGCGAGGAGTGGTCAAGGAATGCGCTCACCGCCTCGACCGAGGCCCCGGCATCGCGACGGAGCTTCGCCGCCGTGTGCCGAAGTACGTGAAGCCCGGTCGGCGCGAGACCGGCTGCCGCCAGGTACCGACGGAACCGGCCGTAGAACGTGCCGCTGCTGATCCCGCTGGGTCCGGCCCCCGCTTGCCAGAGCGATGTCTCGGGGTCCATCGTCGCGAAATCCTGCCCGACATCGGCGAGGGTCCGGACGATCGCGTCGTAGGCGGGTCGGGGGAGTTCGCGCCGGCCGCGCTTGCCGCCCTTGCCGCGGTAGCTGTAGAAGACGGTCTCGCCCTCGAGGCTGAGATCACCGGCCCGGAGGCCGATCACCTCGGCGCGCCGTCGGCCGGTCAAGACGAGGACCAGGAGGATCGCCCGGTCGCGCCGGCCACGCATGGTGTCGGGCACGACGGCGAGGAGGCGGCGGACCTCGTCGGCGCTGTACCCCCGGGCGACCGAAGGGACGGTCCGCGGGCGTTCTAGGGCGTCGCAGGGATTGGCGGCGAGAAGGCCCATCCGGATCGCGAAGCGGTAGAAGGAGGACAGACAGGCGATCCGGGCCCCGACCGTCGTCGATGACGGCACCCGTCCCGAGAGGCCGATGCCGTGGGCGTAGGCGAGGACGTCCGCAGAGCGCACCCGATCCGGGGTCGTCACCCGGAAGAACGGCCAGAGCATCCGAGCGTAGCTCTCGACCGTCCGGGTCGAGCCCGAGCGGCTGCGCTTCTCGACAAGGAACGCGTAGACCGCCTCCTCCCAGGCAGTCGGGCTACCAGACGAGAGTGCGGGGAGCGATAGCGGCGGCATCGGTGGGTCTCCTGGCGATGGATGGACACCATCCATCACTCAGGTGGCCGGAGAAAGCAACACGATGCCGGGATCGTGGTCGACCTAGCCGAGCGGCGTTACCGTGATCAGATGCGAACCAGGTGGCCGAGCCCGGACGAGTATCGGACGGGGGCACGACTGGCCGCGGCAAACGCACGGCGACTATCTCGGGCGGCGCGACGACTTGAGCGGTCCGAGGACTTCGGGCCGGCAACGGCCTTGTTCGCAACTGCCCTTGAGGAGGCCGTCAAGGCGGGCGTGCTCGTTCTACTTGAGGAGGAGAGCGAGGCCGTCGCAGGCGACCACGAGGAAATCCTGCGCCTCGTCTTCAGCAAACACGAGACGAAGTATCGACTTGCAGCTTGGGCCATCGGCACGTCCGAGCAATCCACCTCCGCGGCCAGCGCCTCAGGCGCGCCAGGCGAGCTCCTGGTCGTCCTTGGCCTGCTTTTGGTCTTCATCGTTCTGGTCGATCAGGTTCGACGTGGAGAGAAGCTTCCCGAGGCCGCACCTACGATCGATCTCGCAACGGCGCCATTCTTGACCCATCTAGCGAGCGCTTTCCCGGAGGGATCGCAGACATGGGCGGCCAAAGCGTTCGCGGAGCGCAACCGGGGGCTGTACGTGGGGTTTGTCGGCGGCCACTGGGAGCATCCTGGGCGAGTGATGCGCCAGGATGCAGACGAGGCTCGAAGCGCGGTCGTGCCGATCGTTCAAGCCGCCTCCCGTTGGGCTCGAGCGGGCAAGGCAGTTGTCTAGCGACTGATGACAAAGGGCACTAGGCTGCGCGACCGGACTCCTCCGCGATCGCCTGCGGCCGCGACACCATGACCACATCGTCCGCCGCGCGACGAGCGGCCTTCGAGTCCGACGCATGGATCCGGGCGCGACCGGTGTTGTACGGGTCGAACGCGTGACCTCAGCGCGCTCCGACCTTACAGGCACCGCCGAAGGAGCATGCCAGATGAGCCAGCCCCTGGCATCCGACCCGCAACGGGATCAAGATCCCGGCCGATTCCACCTACGTCTCGCACTACGAGGCCTGGTGGCATTGCCCGACCTACCGCACCCATGTCTGGGCGCGTCGGATCGCGTCGCGGACAGTCGATGCTCGCCGGCTGCCCGCACTGCCTCCGAGAATGCGTGGTCGGCTGACTTGATGCTGCGCTGGAGCTCCTGGCCGGGCCAACCGTTCTTCTTTCCAGACTCGTGAAGATGGACGGTCTGACTTTCACGGCCGAATGCGCGGGCAAGACGCCCGAACGCCGCGTCGTCCTGCATCATTCACACCAAGAAGACCGCCACCTCGACGGTCGCAGGCGGGGGCCACGATGGCGCGAGACTGGGAGGCACAGTTCCGGACCTGGGCGCGGCCGCCGTCGACGACCGAGACCGAGAAAATGGAGCGCGCCGAGAAGGCAATCCGCGACGCCATCCGGGCCGACGCCAAGCTGGCGACGCACGACATCGTGGTCTTCCCGCAGGGGTCGTACCGCAACCGCACCAACGTGGCGGGCGAGAGCGACGTCGACGTCTGCGTCGTCTGCCGTGACGTGTTCTTCTCGGATTGGGACTGGGTCGATGAGCGGGCGCGCGCTGACCCCGAGGTCCGCCAGGCCCTCGAGCGACAGGCCGGCATCAGCACGGCCGAGTACACCTACGCCGACTTCAAGAACGATGTCGGGGTAGCGCTCGTCAACCGCTTCGGCCCACCCCCGGCGGTCGAGCGGGGCGACAAGGCCTACGACATCCACGAGAACACCTATCGGGTCGAGTCCGACTGCCTGCCGGCGCTGCAGCTCCGGCTGTGGTCGCGCTCGGGCGGCATGCTGACTGACACGACCAAGGGGACCGAGTTCGAGTCCGACAAGGGCGTCCGGGTCCAGAACTTCCCGCAGCAGCAGTACGACAACGGCGTCGCCAAGCACGCCCGGACCGGCGATCGCTTCAAGAAGATGGTCCGCGTCTTGAAGAACCTGCGGAATGAGATAGACGCCGCCGATGTCGCCGAGGCCGGCCCCATCCCATCGTTCCTCTCGGAGTGCCTGGTCTGGAACGTCCCGGACTCCAAGTTCGGCCACGCCACCTTCTACGACGAGCTGCGCGAGGTCCTGCGCTCGCTCTACCACGACACCAAGTCCGACGAGACTTGCGGCAAGTGGACCGAGGAGAACGGGATCAAGCTCCTCTTCCATTGGGCGCAGGGCTGGACGCGCGCGCAGGCCAACGACTTCATCTTGGCCGCCTGGGGCTACGTCGGCTACGGCAACACCTAATGCTGAGTGAGCTGCGGGTCTGGTCGCTCGTCGCCATCACCGGCGTAATCTGGCTGACCCTCGTGGTCGCCGGCGTCGTCACCGGCAACACCGACGCATTCTCGACGGTCGCCGATGCCTTGCCGCTCCTCTTGCTCGCGTCCTACGCCTTTGAGCGCCGCGGCTGGCGCGCGCGGTGGTTCCACCCGCGGTGGGTCTCGACGCCGGTCGTCATCGGGACCTGGCGCGGCGAGCTTCACTCGTTCTGGGAGGACACGGCGGGCCAAGCGCCCCCAGCCAAGGTCGTCTATCTCACCATCCGCCAGACGCTGACCAGCGTCTCGGTCCGCCTGTTGTCAGATGAGTCGACGTCCGAGCAGGTCGCGGGTGGCATCACGACGGCGGAGTCCGGCTACCCGGCGATCGCCTACAGCTACCGCAACAAGCCCGGCATCGGCCTGCGCCACGCGACGAGCAACATCCACTACGGCGGGGCCCTGATCGAGATCGTCGGCGATCCGGCGACGGGCCTCGACGGCGATTACTGGACCGAGCGCAAGTCCAAGGGCAAGCTGACTTTCCGCGAGCACGCGTCGCAGATCGCCCAGACCTACGAGGAGGCCACGAAGCTCGCCTACGGCCCGCCGCGTCCGCTCGGTGTGCTCGAGTAGTTGGCCGGGATCGTCGGCGGCACGCCGAGTGCGGCCGACGTCGAACAGAAACCGGCCTCGCTAACCCGGGCGACCAAACCGGGTGCGCCACGGGCTACAGCCACAGCGCTAGCCACGGCCTGACCTCCTCGAGCAGCTCCTCCGGGGTGTAGACCTTCATTCCCAGCGCCGCGATCGCGCTGCGGTGCTTCGGCTTCGTCCACCGGATGTCGTTGGTCAGGATCGCCTCACACCCGGACCGGAAGGCTTGTGCCAGGACCAGTTGGTCCTTCGGCGGCAGAGTCGCAACGACGGTCATCGGTGCGAGGCCGCGTTCCTCGATGCCCCATTCACGACGCATCTCATCCCAGAATGCCGCCAGGTCCTGAACGTATCGCCCGGCGCGTGCTTCGTGGATCACTTCCGGCGACACTGCGAGGGCGAGGCCGGCGCGATCGACGAGCGCCATGAGGACGCGAAGGGCTGTGAGCTGGCGCCGTTGCTGATCGGGAAGTGGCTTCTCCAGCAGCGCGCCATCGAAGATGTACTCCCCGTAGTCCTCCAGATACAAGACGATCGATGTGTCGAGGAAGATCGCACCCGGGATCGGGGCTCGCCAGTCCATGTCGTCCGGAGCGTAGCCGACCACGACCCGCGGACCCGCATGCGTCTGCATCGTTGCCTCGGTGGTCACGCGCGACGGAATGCGAGCGGACATCACGATGCGTGCGTCGTGGTGCGCAGGCTAGGTGAGAGAGAACGTTTCCGCGTACTCGATCAGACGCAGCTTGGCGGCGACAGCGCGAGATGCCACGTTGTCCCAGGACGTGCTGTAGAGCGGTCGACCTCCGGCTCGCTCAACCAACTCCCGCCACGCCGAGACGACCAGCGGCGCCAGACCACGGCCACGGTACGGCTCCTCAGTCGCTACGCCGGCCTCGGCGGCGGTCGATCGCCGGCGGGCCGAGAAGCAGGCCGCAACGACCCGCCCATCGATGACCACCCCGACGACCGGACTCCGCTCGGCCAGCACCGAGCGCGTGTACGGGAAGTGGGGTTCGAGCAGATGGGCCGAGCCTTCGTCGATGACCCTGACCTCGGCGTCGACGTGCAGGTCCGCGTGATCCCCGAACCGATAGGCCGGGCCACACTGCTCCTCGCCGATGGGCGCGTCGCCCGCGAGGACCGCGCGGAGCACATCGTAGGTGGCACCACTCGACGGCTGGCCATCCCCGCGAGGCAGGCCGCGCGCGATCCTCCGGCATGCCTCCGCCGTCGCGGCAGGGACATCGGTTCGAAACCAGATCCGCTGCGTGCGGCGTCCACGGGCGAGGAACAGCCGTGGGGGCGGCTCATCCCCCGGCTCGTTCAGTCGCACGAGGCGCCCGTGCGCGTCCATGTCGAAGAGGACGTCGGCGTGCTGACGGAGAAGGTCGACTTCGGTCATGGTGGGCACGGTAGACCATGTCCCCGTGCCCTCATTGCGTGAACGGCACAGGAAGGACCCCGGACACGACGTCCGCCATCGTGACTGATGGCCCGGCTATGCTCGGCCCTCGGGGCACTGCCAGCGGGGGAAGCGCCCGAATTAGAGCCCGCCACCGGCCGGGAGGACGAACCGGTGGCGGGTTCGCCCGGCCGGCCCTTGGAAACCGGCCGGGCACGGGATGGTCAAGGGCAACCAGTGCTCCGACTCGGAGATGAGGTCATCGACGGTCGGATCCTTCAGCTCCGGCGCGTTGGCGGCCGCGAGCAGCTCGGCCACCTCGGCGTCGGCCGCGTCGACCCGGCTAGCGACGGGTTAGCACAAGACGGCCCCCGGACGCCCGGCCGTCGTACTGGTCGCCCGGAACCGCCGGCGAACGAACAATGGAGCCTGACGCTGACGGCCGGCCACGACGGGCAAGGGGGGTAGGGAACTACCGGTGAGGCGGGCGGGCCGTGACGCCGGCGCGCGGTGCCGCGGGGTGCAGAGGTTACTCGGCGAACGCGACGTGCTCTACGGGCGAAGCACCATCGCTCCGAAGTCGGCGATTGGGTTGGGCGGATCGTCGCCCCCCTGACGTAGCACGGTCATCAGGGCAAGGCGGACGAAATACCCCAGATCGTCCGCGAGGCCGTCGACTCCTTTCTTGTCGTCGTGTAGCAGTCTCGTGGCAAATGTCGTGGTCGAGCTCCTCCCGTGGACGACCTTGCTGCGGGCCGTGTAGGCGGCCTTGAGCCAGTCGCGGATCTCGGCTCGTGATCGTCCGGGAACGTCGACGTAGTTGGCCCCGTTCACCGACAGACGGTAGGTGAGTTCGGTGGCTCCGTCGGTGAACAAAGCCTCGAGAGCGATTGCCAAGTCGATGACCCGATCCTCGCTCTGGCGGCGATCGTAGGAGGTCGTGTATCGGCGTAAGGCCACGGATACGGGGTTCGAGGACCTCACGAGGATCTTGGCGATCCGCGGGTAGTCCGAGCGCACGCGATCGGCGACCTCGGACGAGATTAGGAGCGGAGTAACGTAGCCAATCCTCGACGAAGCCATAAGCGAGCTACTGCGGCTCTGCCCCGGGCCGAATGTCATCGATCCGGGGAATGAGATCGCGTGGGGGTTGTCAACGTGAAGTCGCAGGGCGGTTAGGACGGTTTCGTCGGGAGTCGCGCTTGATTGTCGCCTGCGATCACGTGAGTCGATCGAACGACGCGGCTCTGACTTGCCCGGATCGGTAACGACGCGGGTGACGTGGGTGGTGACAACGAGGCCGTGATGAACGATGTCGTGCCCCAATCCCAGCGACAAGGATGGGTAGCTGTCGGCCAGGAACAGGTCGTCGACCTCGCTGTCTGAGAGCTGCCTCAGTTCGACATTCTCGTCGAGGAGGATCGGCGTTCCAACGACGATCCCGGTGATTGGCGCGAGGGACACGACGGGCACGCTCGTGGTCCGGTACTGATCGCGCAGCAACCCGAGTGCCTGCCGGACCCCGCTGCCCGGGTCGCTCGCCCGTGCACCGGCGATTACGAGGTCGTAGAGCACCTCCGCCTCGAGGACGAGTTGTGTGTCCCAGAGGCTCGTGCTAACTCGTTTGTTCAGGATTGGCCCAAGAATCGGATCGGCTTCGAGAGCGTCCGCGGCCAAATCCCACGCGCTGGTCTTCAGGAGTCGGTTTCGCGTCTCGCTAGTGAGCTCCCCCTCCGTCGGCGGGGGGTCGCAGAAGCCCAGTAACCCCAAGACAGCGTCGACAATCCGGTCGTCGTCGCCGGTCATGCCGGCTCCCGCTCCAGGTTCAGCCCGAGCAGGCGCGACAGCACCTCCTCGTCGCGCAGATCCGCCGCCCACCCGTGCGCACCGAACACGGCCTGATCGAGTGTCGCGTGGGCGTGCTCGAGCCAGGTGGGACGGGCGTTGTAGAGGTTGGTGAGGGTGCGCTTGCTGAGTTCCACAGGGTCGAGGCCGGGAGGGTTGAGCCAGCCGTCGCGGAGGCGGACGAGCTCGCGGGCGGCCGCGGCGATGGCCTCGCGCTGCTCGTCGGTGGGGCGCGGGAAGGGGAAGGTCTCGAAGCAGGTGGTGGGGGTGTAGCGGAAGCCGGACTCGACCTCGCGCAGCTGGGTCCCGGTGGCGCGGGCCCACGCCTCGTGGACGCGCGAGTGGAGGACGCCGAAGGTGTAGTCGTCGTCGCGGGCGATGACGATCACCTGGCTGTCTGGCAGAACCGCCGGCTTGAGCCATACGAAGAGGCGGTGTTTTGTCAGACGTGGCGTCGCGATGTACCGCGTGATACCGGCGAAGGCTGCGCGCATTCCTGACCGCGGTTCGACGTGGAGCCACCAGCGCTCGGCGTAGGCCGCCCGGTTGTTGCGGATGCGCTCGGACCGGACGTGGGCGCGAACATACTCGAACGGGGCCTCGTAGAGCGCTGCCTCGGCCTCGGGCATGCCCACGCCAAAGTCGATGATCCACACGTCACGCGGGCGACGGGTGATGTCGAGCCCGTTCACCCAGGGCCGGACGATGTCATGGTTCGAGCGTCGGTCGGGGTTGGGGCGGCGGAGCATTTCACGGGCAAGGTCGCCCGGGACGTCGAACGCTCCGCCCTTGGTATCGCCCATGAACGCGATCCCGAGGTTCTCGCGAAGCCGACGGGCCCGTGTGAGATCGACCCCGGCGGTGAGGTTGGCGTTGATCGAGGCGACCGGTCGACCGTCGAGCGTTCGTTCGGTCTCCGATCCGTCGTCCTGGCCGACGAAGCTGATGTGGACGTTGGCGCCGTTGAGGACCCAGGGCTCGTCGTCGTAGGCGAAGAAGATGTCGCCGGTCTCCTTGATGCGCTCAAGGACACGTCGGTTGGCGCCGCCTCGGATGCCCTGCGTGGCGAGCAGACCCGCCCGCTTCAACCGGCCCGCTGCGATCTGCGCTCGTGCCTTTTCGTGCCAGTACGTCACGAAGTCAGCTTCGCGCGGGACGCGGCCGTCATAGACCGCGAAGAGCGCGTCGACGTAGGCGTCGCCGAGACCGGTCCGAAGGAGCTTGCCGCCCAGGAACGGCGGGTTGCCGACGATGAACTCAGCCGGCGGCCACTCGGCTTCCTGTGGGTGGGCCGGGTCGGACAGATAGAGCAGGGCGTCCATCGTGGCGATCGAGTCGAGGGGACGGAGGATCGGGTCGGTTCCATAGCCAAGCCCGTGGCGGAGCATCCACTGGATCTCGCCGATCCAGATGGTGACCCGCGCGAGCTCGGCGGCGTAGGGGTTGACCTCGATCCCGGTGACCGCCTCGGGCCCGACCGCGGGTATCTCCTGGGGCAGCCGGAGCACGAGCGAGCCCCAGTGGATCGCCTCCAATTCGAGGTCCTTGAGTGCTCCCAGAGCGATGTAGAGGAAGTTGCCCGAGCCGCAGGCGGGATCGAGCACCCGGACGTGGCGGAGGCGCTCGAGAAACGCTCGGAAGAGGGCGACCGGGTTGCGCTCGGGCGGGGTCGACTTGGTGACCTTGGCGCCCGCGAGGATGAGCTCGGTCACCTTCGCCTGCATCGCCTCGAACTCGCGCCGCAGGGGCGCGATGACGACCGGCTCGACGAGGCGCCAGATGTCGGCGCGTCCGGTGTAGTGGGCGCCAAGCGCGGTCCGCTGGGAGGGGTCGAGGCCGCGCTCGAAGAGGGTCCCGAAGATCGCCGGCTCGATGAGCGCCCAGTTGAGCTTGCCGACCGAGACGAGCGTGCCGATCTCGGGCGCGGTCAGCTCGAGGACCTCGTCGGAGTCGAAGAGCCCGCCGTTGAACCAGCCGATCGGCTCGACCCCGAACATCCCGCCCCCGGCGGCCATCTTCCCGAAGAGTTCGGAGAGAGCGGCCGAGAAGGAGGCGGGCTTGGAGCGGGTGGCGTCGGCGAGGCGGGAGAGGAGCCCCTTGGGCAGCAGGCCAGCGTCCTCGGCGAAGAGGCAGAAGAGGAGCTTGTCGAGGAAGTGGGCGACCCGCTGGGGATCGTGGCCGCGGCGAGCCAGGGCGACCGCGAGCTCGGCAAAGTGGCGGGCGGCCTCCTCGGTCAGCTGGGCCGGAGTGACCGTCGGGCGGAGGGCCTCGGGATCGGTGAAGACGGCGCGCAGGATCCGCAGCGGTTCGGACGGATCGGGGCCCGCGAGATCGGCGAGGGTGAAGGCGTAGGTGACCGGGGAGAGGTTGGTGAAGTTCGTGTGAATCTCGAAGCGCTCGAGGTCGCAGACGACGAGGAGCGGCGGGTTCTCGAGGGCGTCCTTGTAATCGACGAGCTGGCGATAGGCGGCGCGGAGGTCCTTGCGCTTGCCCTTGTACTCCCAGCCGAAGTGGCCCTTCTTCCAGACGTCGGCAAACCCCTCACCGCCGAAGTCGCGGCTGGCGCCCTTCTCGAAGGCGTACCGCTCACCGGTCGGGTCGGCCTCGTTGGGGGTCGGCTCGCCGACCATCCGGCAGAGGTCGATGAAATGCTCCTGGGCCGCGGCGCGCTCGGTCCGCGTGCTGCCGGACCACTTCGCGGCGAACTCGCCGGGGGTCACGCGCCGACCCGTTCATTCGCAAGGACCACCGGGCGAGCATAGCGCGGCACCAAGCTTGAGCGGTGGCGAATCACGCTGGAGGCGGTGACGCGTGGGACGATAATCGGGTCGCAACGAGGCTCCCACACGACGAGCAGTTCGTGCGGGGCACTGGTCAGCATCGATTTGCGCGTTGCCCAGAGGCCGGTGGCGACGCGGCGATGGAGTAACCTCGCAGGGCTGGCGCCGCCCTGGGACGCTCTACGGCACGTAGATCGG
>Ga0315284_10016693_pt1 | contig 10405 bp, 7 predicted proteins | sample YL17G09_16_MG_FD_203696 | JGI IMG/M metagenome (GOLD analysis project Ga0315284, IMG submission 203696) | Sediment microbial communities from Yellowstone Lake, YNP, Wyoming, USA - YL17G09_16 | ecosystem: Environmental > Aquatic > Freshwater > Lake > Sediment | place: USA: Wyoming | collected...
GAAGCCGCTGACCAATAATCCACGCGACGAGCGCCACAATGAACAGAATGCACATCACGCCAAACGCCTCTTCTTCACCCACAGGATTAGGCGACGTTCTGGTTTTATCAAGAAAATCAAACGCCGGACGCCATTCATTGACGCTCCGCCACGACTCGGCGTGCTTGCTGATGCTGATTTCAAACGTATGCGTCAGGTTGGTCAGATGATACGGATTAAAAATAATCATCGCCACAAAAGAGACGACGCCGGCCCAGCACATCGTCAGCAGATTACGGAACGAAATCTTTACCAGCCGGTTGCGGGACATCAGCGAAATCAGATGCAGTCCGACGAAGGGCACCATCATCATATAGACATAGACATATCCCCCATGGAAATTGGCCCACAAAGCCACCGTGGGGACAAGCAGCCATATCCAGCGGATGTTCTTATAGACGGCCATCGCCAGAATCAGCAGAAACAGCGGCACAAAGAAATTAGACCAGCATGCCGGACGAATATCAAAAAACGTCCTGCCGACGACCATCGCCAGGCACGACGCAATCGCCGCCAGCAGCGGACAGACCCCCATCACCCGCCCGTAGGCATACACCACATACGCCGCGGCAAAAAACAACGCGAATTTCCACGCCACCAGCATATTATAATTGGGATTGTCGTCGCTCCCAAACCAATGCACCAGTTCGTAAAAAGTCAGGTGGGTCAGCCAGTTCTGGTTAATCCAGCCGGTGGGGTGAATTTTGCGGATGATGCCGTGCGTCCATTGCGGCCAGGATTGCAGTTGTTCATCGGTCGGTCCCGGCTTGTGGGAATTGAAGCTGAACGGTTCAAACGTACCGATCTTGTGGTGGGCGTAATATCTTCCGCAGGCCAGTGCAACCCACGTATCGCCCGCCGCGACCATGTGGGTCGAGGCATAAAATGCGAATACCGCAACGCCGGCCCACACAATCGCCGCGGCAATTATCGCAAAACCGGACTTCCGTCCCGGTTCGTTTGTTTCACTCATCAGCCGGATCCTTTTCACTTCTTTCAATCGAGGTCATAAACCTACATTTTCATCAAAATCTCCACACAGGTCAAGCGAAATCATTTAGACAGTCAGCCAATAGGATTATACAATAATGACTATGAATCCGACCGGACAAAAACATAAACAATCGCAAACCGCTTACGCCAAGGCTTGTCGCGTCATCCCCGGCGGTGTCAATTCGCCCGTGCGGGCCTTTCGCGAAGTAGAAATGCCGCCGGTGTTCATCCAGTCGGCCAAAGGCAGCCGTGTTTATGACATCGACGGCAACGAATACATCGATTACGTTGGCTCATGGGGCCCGATGATTTTGGGCCACGCGCACCCGGCAGTGGTCAAAGCCGTTCAGGACGCCGCCGACCGAGGTGCTTCCTACGGCGCCCCCACCGAAGCCGAGACCCAATTGGCCCAGCGGATTACCGATGCTTTCGTTTCGATTGAAAAAGTCCGCCTGGTCAACAGCGGCACCGAAGCAGTGATGACCGCCGTTCGCCTGGCGCGGGCGTTGGCCGGCCGTGAGCTGATTATAAAAATGATCGGCTGCTACCATGGCCACAGTGACAGTATGCTCGTCAAAGCCGGGTCTGGCGTCGCCGAGCTGGCCGCCGCCTCCAGCGCAGGCGTCCCCGCAGACCTCGCCGCCAAAACCCTTGCCCTGCCCTACAACGACATCGACGCCCTGAAGCTGGCCTTTGCGAAATATCCCGGCCAAATCGCCGCCATAATCATCGAACCCGTTGCCGCCAATATGGGCGTCATCCCCCCGCTGCCCGGCTATCTCAAAGCAATACGCAAATGCTGTAACGTGAACAAAAGCGTACTGATTTTCGACGAGGTCATCACCGGCTTCCGCATTGCCTTCGGCGGCGCACAGCAGCTTTATAACATACGGGCGGATTTGACTTGTCTGGGCAAAATCGTCGGCGGCGGTCTGCCCTGTGCCGCCGTCGGAGGACCAAAAAAAATAATGGATTTGCTGGCGCCGCTCGGACCTGTCTATCAGGCCGGCACTCTCAGCGGCAATCCCCTGGCCGTCGCCGCCGCCAACACCACACTGGAAATTCTCAAAGATGTCTCGGTCTATAAAACGCTCGAACAGCGCAGCGCAGCCCTCGAACAGGGATTGTCTCAAACCGCCCAAAAAGCCGGCGTCCCAATAACCATCAACCGTGTCGGCTCCATTATGAGTTGCTTTTTCACGCAAAAACCCGTGCGAAATTTCGACGACGTCAAAAATTGCGACCCGGAAAAATTCAAACGGTTTTTCGCTCAAATGCTGTACCAGGGCATTTATCTTGCCCCCAGTGCATTCGAAGCGATGTTTATTTCGCTGGCCCATTCACAGAAAGATATTGAAAAGACAATCGAGGCCGCCTATAATGCTTTTCTCGAAATCGCCCGAGATAATGATAAAAAGCCCCGAACGTCAGTGAGGGGATAACGAATCTTTGATGGGTGGCACGGTCAAGCGCAGCTTGGCCGTGGAGATAATAAAACAAAAGGAGAACAAAAAATGGAACAGAGTCCAAATATCAAAACGCCGGATTTGCTCGACACAACGGATTGTCTCGAGGCCATTGATGCGATTCGTTCAATGAAAAATTTTCTGTTCGTAATTATCATTTTGTGTCTGTTGATGACCGGCGTCGTCTTTTGCCTCGACCGAACCGACCGCATCGACAGAACCGGCTGTACAGCCTGTGCCGTCTGCCCGATGAATCCCGCCGCCGCCTGTTGTGCAGCAGCAATGCAGATACCGATGCAACCCCCTGCCGTAAAGGCCGCCAATACTAATGAGCCGATTCGCGCTGTCGCACAGACCGTCGCCGAACCCAACGCCGCCGCCAAAGCCTCCGAATCGAAAAAACAGCTTCCGGCGATCCTTCAGTTTCGACCCGCCTGTTGGCACATAGCCATGGCCCTCAAGGCCTGCAATTTCATTCTCGTCTTGGCCGCCGCGATGTACTGCCTGACATTATTGATGAGCCTGAAAATTTCGCTGGCCGGCAGACTCGGCGGCATCAGCCATATCAGCCGGGCGTTTTTCATTTCGCTCTTTGCTCTGGTGATTTTGCTGCCCTGGCAGGTATTGCTTCCCGGCGTGGCCGCCGGCGCAATCTTCCTGCCGTGCGAACTCCTCTGCCAATGGCACACAAAGGCACAGACTTCCACCTTCTGGCTGACGATGTGTTATCTGCGTTTTGCCGGCCTTTGGGTTGTGGTGCTGGTGCTGTTTATTGCGGCGCAAATGCGCTCCAGCAAATGGACCAAAGCCACCTTGCGGCGACTCGGCCTCGTACGGTAGTCATTGAAATAAAAATAACTCAAACGTAGGGTGGGCTTCTTAGCCCACCGTTATTCTGATGGTTAGCCCCGCCATTTTATGGCGGGGTTTTTATTTTTGCGTTTAGACCGCATCATTTCATCTTGCGGATGCGGACTTCGGTCTCCTTGAAATCCTTCAGCAGCGCGACCAGCGTATTAGGGTCCGTCTCTCCGTAATGATACGGATACAGAATTTTTGGCTTGAAGGCCTTCACGGCATCCGCAACCATTTCCGGCGTCATCGTATAGGGCAGATTCATCGGCAAAAACGCAATATCAATCTTCTTCAGTGCCTTCATCTCAGGAGTATTCTCCGTATCCCCCGCAATATACACACGCGTCTGCCCAAAGGTGATGACGTACCCGTTCCCGACGCCCTTCGGATGAAACGGCTGTCCGTCAGGCCGCTTATGCACCAGATTATACGCCGGCACAGCTTCAATCTTCAGCCCCGCAGTTTCTTTTGTCTGGCCGTTCTTCATTACCATCCCGTCGGGAATTTTCTCAAGGCAGTCTTCAGCAATGATAATCTGTGTTCCTTCCTTCCGAATGGCATCAATCGCCTTGACGTCCAAATGATCGGAGTGGCTGTGAGTAATCAGGATAACATCCGCCTTCGGCATCTTGGAATAATCCGCCAGTTCGCTCCGCGGGTCAATATGAATCGCCTTGCCGACACGCCTCTGCCAGTTCCCGCACTACATCGCCTTTGCCGTTTTTCCACGGGCTGTGTTTGAGACTGTGTTCGGTGGTTTTTGTCGGCCATAGACAAAATCCGTCGTGATGTTTGGCCGTCAGGATAATTCCCTTAAAACCTGTTTCTCCGGCAACCCGTACCCACTGTCGGCAGTCCAGTGCGGTTGGATTGAACAAGGCAGGGTCTTCTTTGCCCAGTCCCGTACTCCGGCCGGTGTAGGTATTCATCCCGAAATGTACAAACATCGTCAATTCATCTTCCTGCCAAGCCAACTGCGGCGCGGATGGAACCGGCCCGTATGGCCTGGGAGGGTTTACTGCGTCATCGACGGCTTTTTCGGAAGTACTGAGAGCTTTGCCGATCGCCATTAACTGATCCATGAACGGCTGTGCCATCAAACCATTAGTCTGTACCGGAACATCCCAGGTGATGACACCGTCGGATTTTCTGACTTTGCGGCTCCAATCAACCACCTGTTCGGCGGTAAATCGCGGCGCGCCCATGCCCCATTTTTCGCCCAGGAAACTCAGGACATGAACCTGAGTACCATCCATTCTGCCATTTACACTCCGCCGAATCATCAGCCGGTTCGGATCGTTGATTTCGCCGGCGGAATAATCTTCGTACGGTGTAACGGAAATGATCCGATCGACAACACCGGGATTGAACGCCACGACATTGGCCGAGAGTTTTCTGTCGGCTAATCATATTACGGATGCCCTCGACCCGGTGTTTTCAAAGACACTCGACGCCGGTTTTAAGGTCGCCGAGGAAATCCGTGACCGAAAGCTCCACGCAATGGCCTGCTAAGACGATTTCGCAATTTCAGATTTTCTATCGCTTGTTATTCCAATGGTGCGGCGATAAAGTGAACGGTTGCTTTCTGGTCATTAAACTCCAGCGTCATCACGCCATCAGCATAATCTTTTAACGACCCCGGACGCTCGAGTGTCACTTTAATTTGGCTCGACGACGATATCTGATTATCCACGGCATTCAGAACCAGCCCATTTGCCTCTATCGAATGACCTACCAGCCCCGGCGTTTTGTCTGATTTTGAATTAACGGAAAGAACATATTCATTTTTGCCCGGCAGCACCCAAACATAAGATGGAGAAACTTCAACAGGAACAACCGCTTGCTTCTCTGCCGCAGTTTGTTTTTCTTTAGCGAGCAATTCCTGTGCTTTCATTGCGGCGTCAGCCAGTTGGGTATTTGTCGCCGACGGAGGCAACCCTGCATTGCCGGATAAATTCACGTTAATATTATTGGAATCCGCGACCGTATTCGTCGCCGAAACATCATCGCCAACTTTATATCGAATGCCCAGGACTTTATCCTGTACTATTGTCCCTTTTGGAAACTGGAAATCCAACTCCTGCGGAGATTTTATTTCATTTACTTTCATACTTAAAACTTTGTATTCGCCGCCGAATTTTGCGGTGGGATCGAACCATGTAAAATGAAACGGCACCGACAGATTCCCCACTTGCCGGAAGTTATCGCATTCTTCGTGAACCATTACCGTCTTATCGGGGAATAATATATCCCTCTTTACAGGAATGTAGTTTTTACGTGGGTCTATCACATATCGAAAACATGAACCTTTTGCGTTGATAGGGAACTCAAAGAGATAATTTCCGGTATTGTCTCGCAACGACTGTATGTTTTTTGCATTTTTACTGTGCCGCTCCCAACCCTCAGGCGAGTCCTGCCAGATAATAATATCCGGCGTATAAGACAGGCGGTCCATACCGGATTTTTCAGATATCTCGCCCACCATTCGATGGTCGCCTGTCAGATCCTCCCGGAAGTATTTTGTCATTCCCGGCGTAATTATACTACGAAATTGTCCATGTTGAATTTAATGAAAACCGCGGTGATGTCCGATAATAGCCACATGAAGGGTTTTGAATTAAACCTAATGGAAGTGGCACGATTGAAAGCATTGCATCGGCAGAGGTCGCAGCGTCGGGATGCTGATGTGGTCAAGGCGGTGGCCGGGATGCTCAAGGCGATTCACGCCCAGGAGAACCGGGAAGCAGCCTTGAGCAAGGCGGAGGCGGTGGTTGAAAAGTTAGAATCCATGAGACTTTCCAAGGCCGCCGGTGTAGTCCGGGAAGGCATCGCGGAAACGTTGTCGTATTATTATTTTCCACGTGAGCACTGGCTGAGGATTCGGACGAATAATATGCTGGAGCGGATCATGAAAGAGATACGGCGGCGTACCCGCGTGGTAGGGAGTTTTCCGGATGGCCATAGTGCGTTGATGTTGGCGGCAGCGAGATTGCGGCATATCGCCGGCACGAAATGGAGTACGGCGTGTTATTTGAATATGAAGCGATTAGTTGAGCAGGAAAAGAGTGCGGATATGGAAGTTGCGATGGTCGGATAGACCGATAAAATTTTCAACCCTTAAGGGTTGAGGGCAGGGAAGATAATGACCAGATTGAGAGCTTATTCAAAAATGTGCGAAAGATTCTTGACACTACCATTAATGTCATGTACGGCCAGCTTTTCGAACATGCATTTATTCCCGGAAAACACATAAATCCTTATTTAAAGGCGAAAAACGCCATAAAAAAGTACGAAAGTTCACAGTAATAGGGACGAACAGTCGATACGTATCAAATGGTCGTTATGAATTTTTAGTTTATTTTGAAATGGAGTGTAAAATGACTTTAAAACCGGTTTTCAGACAGTACGGCAATTCATTTTTAGCTGCAATTCTTTTCTTCAGTGTCGGCTTACAGGCCGCGTCTCCCGTTACCCTCGAATCCAGGCCCCTGACACTGCCGACCTATCAGGTCGTTGAGCCGGATTCCAATCCGATATTCTTTGAAGGGGAAGGTTATCAGGGATCGTCCAAGGTCATTTACCCCTATCCGTTTTTAGATCAGATTACCGATGTCCGACAGGAAAAGACGTGGAATGCCGTCTATCTGGAAAACGAATATATTCAAGTCTCATTTTTACCCGAAATGGGCGGCCGGCTTTTCAGTGCGCTGGACAAAACCAATAATTACGACTTTGTTTATCGTCAAAAATCCATTAAGCCGGCGCTGATCGGCATGCTGGGGGCCTGGATTTCCGGCGGGATCGAATGGTGTGTTCTGCATCATCACCGCAACACCACGTATATGCCGGTGGATTTTACCATGATTGACAACCCGGACGGTTCCAGGACATTTGTGTTCGGCGAAACGGAGCGGCGGCATCGGATGAAATGGACGATTGCCGCGACGGTCGAGCCTGGCAAATCGTATATCAAGGTGACCGGCAAAGTCTATAACGGTACGCCGTATCCGTGGTCGTTTCTCAACTGGGCTAATGTGGCCGTGCATGTCAACGACGATTACCAGGTGCTATTCCCGCCGTCGGTCAGTTACGCGACTTATCATGCCAAGAACGATTTTGTGCATTGGCCTGTCGGAGCCGAATCGTATCAGGATAACAATTATGCCGGAGTGGATTTAAGCTGGTGGAAAAATCATCAAAACCCGATTTCCTTTTTTGCCTGGGATATGAAGGAAGATTTTATGGGCGGCTACGACCACGGCAAACAGGCCGGAATTGTCCATATCGGCAATCACCACATTCAGCCCAACGGCAAACTCTGGGAGTGGGGGACTGGCCAGCGCGGCAAAATGTGGGATAAAATTTTAGCTGACGATGCCGCGCCGTACGCGGAACTGATGGTCGGGGCCTACAGCAACAACCAGCCCGACTACAGTTGGATTGGTCCTTACGAGGTCAAGACCTGGACCCAGTACTGGTATCCGGTGCGTGACATCGGCGGCTTTAAAAACGCTGCAATTGATGGTGCCGTCAATCTCCTGATGCCGGATGAAAAAACTGTCAAATTCGGTTTTTATACCACATCTAAATTTAAAAATGCCAAAGCGGTTTTGACCCATGGCCAGAAAATCCTGTTTTCGCAAGCACTGGATATCGACCCGGCCTCTCCGTTTGTCAAAACAGTAACAGTTGAAAAGGCAGTTCAAGAGACCGACCTGGAGGCAAAATTGCTTTCCGCTTCCAACGAGGTGATCATTTCCTATAAACCCGTTCAAAAATCGGTTGACTCCAGCTTGCCCGATACGGTCCAGGCTCCCGCGGCTCCGAAGGATATTAAGACGGTTGAAGAGCTTTACCTGATCGGCCAGCGGCTGGGGCAGTTCTATCACCCGTCCCTCAGCGCCATGTCGTATTATGAAGAGGCCCTGAAAAGAGACCCCGGCGATTCGCGGGTCAATACGGCTCTCGGTATGAACTGTAATAAAAAAGGCCTGTACGCAGAAGCCGAAAAATATCTTCGCAAGGCAATTGAGCGGCTTTCGCATAATTATACCCGGCCTCGGGATTGCGAGGCTTATTATCAATTGGGCCTTGCGCTGCAGGCTCAGGGTAAAATTCAGGACGCTGCTGACAATTTTTACCGTGCCGCCTGGGATCAGTCCTTCACCGCGGCCGCTTATTATCAGCTTGCCCGGATCAGCAGTTCCAAGGGCGATTGGAATACCGCACTTGAACAGGTCAACAAGTCGGTTGAATTAAATTCGCCGGATAATGAGGCTAAGAATCTCAAAATTGCCGCCCTGCGAAAACTGAATCGCTTGGAAGAGTCGGCCAAGCTGGCGCAGCAGGTTCTGGCCAATGACCCGCTTAATTTCCAGGCGGCAAACGAACTGATTTTGCTTGCCAAAAAGCAGGGCGAAACAAAACAAGCCGACAAACAAAAGGCCGTATTGGCCGAAACAATGCGGGACGAAACGGAATCGTATCTTGAACTTGCCGTCAGTTATTACAATGCCGGGCTGCTTGAGGATGCGATTGACATACTGAATCGGGCCGCGTCGCTGAAAGGCAAGCCCGTCGCTGTTTATCCGATGGTGTATTATTATCTGGGGCATCTCCACCAACTGCGGCAGGACAACGAGGCCGCGATGAAATATTATGCCAGGGCGTCAACCCTGCCGCACGACAGGTGTTATCCGTTCCGCAATGAGTCGATTGCGGTTTTGAAGGCGGCTATCGAGGCCAATCCCAAAGACGCCCGTGCGCCATATTATCTGGGCAATCTGCTTTATGACAAGCAGCCGCAGCAAGCGATCAAGTACTGGGAAAAAGCAAGAGAACTGGACGGCGCATTTGCCCTGGTACATCGCAACCTGGGCTGGGGATATTATCATGTACAGCATGATGTTTCCAAAGCGATTGCAAGTTACGAGACGTCCTTCAAATACAACAGCCGCGATCCGCGGTTGCTGGCCGAACTCGACGTGATGTATAAGATCGGCGGCGTTGCGGCACAAAAGCGTTTGGCACTGCTGGAGGCCAATCTGGATACCGTCAAACAGCGCGACGATTGTTTTACCGGCTATCTCGACGCCCTTGTCTGTCTTGGACGTTATGACGAAGCGATTGCGATTATGAAATCGCGGCATTTCCATACCCGCGAAGGCGGTACCGACCTGAAAGAAGTGTATCTGAATCTTTATATGCTTCGGGGAATCAATAACTATGCGGAAGGTAAATTCAAGGAAGCTCTTGCTGATTTTATTTCGTGCGGGCAAAGTCCTGAAAATCTTGAGCTGGAAATTTCCGGCCGCGATATGGAAGGCGTGCAGATGAATTACCTGACGGGCCTGGCCTGGGAATCCTGCGGTGACAGCGTTAAGGCTAAAGAATACTATGAAAAATGTCTCGCCGCTAAAAAACTTAATCGCCAGCCGGATGCTAAATACTATCTGGCGCTGGCGCAGTTAAAACTCAATCAGGCCGAGAAGGCTCGGGCGATTTTTGATGAGCTTATCGAAAGCGGGACCCGGCAGGTCAATGGAGAGGACAATATTGATTTCTCTGTCATCTTCAAAAGAAAACAAGATCCGCAAATACAGCTTTCCCAGGCTCACTATCTCATCGCACTGGGGCAACTGGGCAAAGGTGATCTTCAGGCTGCAAAAGAACAATTGCAAAAAGCCCTGAAATTAAATCCCAACCACCTATGGGCGCAGTTCAGGCTTGGTATGCTGGAAAAACCATCTGACCAGACGGGCAGGGTGGGGTTATGACCCGCTGTTTCTATTTAAAAAATCGGCTGATAATCCACATCAGCAGTGTCAATGCCAAAGACAGTATCAGGCAGCTTGTGATGGGTATAAAGATGTGCCAGTTTTTTCCGCCGGTGGATAGAAATATTTTTCAAATGGATCAAGCAATCCCTGCGAATCAAGACGTTCTTCGGAACTTCCGAGAACGCCGTGAAGACTCAAATCTGGATAGCCATCAGCATTTACGTTTTGGTCGCAATCGTCAAGAAAGAACTCAAAATCGAACTGAGTTTGGGC
>Ga0315284_10016694_pt1 | contig 10405 bp, 18 predicted proteins | sample YL17G09_16_MG_FD_203696 | JGI IMG/M metagenome (GOLD analysis project Ga0315284, IMG submission 203696) | Sediment microbial communities from Yellowstone Lake, YNP, Wyoming, USA - YL17G09_16 | ecosystem: Environmental > Aquatic > Freshwater > Lake > Sediment | place: USA: Wyoming | collected...
TGCGCCTTTGCTTGAGCATTATGAAATGTCTAAAGACGGAAATAACTTTTATCCAGAGATAATGGCAATAGACTCTAATGATAACGTATGGGTCACAGAAAGCAGTGGCAACATAACAAGGATGACGCCATCTGGGGTTTTCGAGTTCTATCATATACCAACCGCAAATCCATTTTTATTCGATATTAAAATATTCGGAGATGATGCATGGTTCACAGAAGCATTGGGTCAGAAGATAGGTAAAATCGATGTGGATAACGGAGCGATATCGGAGTATAATGTTCCCGACAGTAAATACTCTAATGTGACGAGACCGATAGCATTGGATATGGACGCTAACGGGAATATATGGGTGACTAATTTAGGATGCCCTAGCCAAAATCCACCTGCCGAAGATGGTTCAGTATATGTATTCTCTCCGTCAACAACAACATTTAAAGAATATCCACTTCCATCACACAGCCATCCATTTTTCATAACATATCACGAATCCGACAGTCTATTAATCCAAAATTACGATGAGTATATGAGCAACTGCTATCTAACATTAATGAGAACTAATGGCGATGTAATAACATCTAGGATTGTTCAACAGGGTGCAACAGAAATCTCCATAATGAGACGTAATCATTATGGAGGCGAATCATTTTTTGGCGGTATAAGTTTAGTTGCAGGTGGAAGTATATCGGGGAAGGGCTATCTTGGAATCTGTTATAATTTAAACAATATCCGAACAGAATATGGTACAGCAAACGCAGGACTGCGCGTGACTTCGACAGCATCTCCACCCGAATCATCAGATTACAATTATAACTACAACGAGGTTTGGTTCACAGAAAGGGGGTTAGGTATAGTAGGCAAATACAATACATACACGGATGTTCTGACGGAATACAAAATAGCAGACAATAGCGTGGGGTTGACCGATATTGCACTCGATACTAAAGGCAACATATATGTGACTGAAGATAACAATGCAATAAACAAAATAACATTAGTGGACATTGAACAGCCAGTATATCAGCCATTCTCGGCTGAAATGCCGAACACATCTCCGAGTATGCTGGACAAGGCAGTAAGCACACTCGCGCAGACAAACACAGGCACAGAGCCAACGCCAGCACCACTGCTCAACACATCGCAGATAATCTTTATAGTAGCGATAGTCGTGATGGTGATAGTCGGCGTATATATCAACTACACACCGAAGAAAGGCGGATGGAAAAGGGATTAAGCCATCGTTGAAGGAATATTGCGCATAATTCAATTAGGTTTATAAGCATATATTCCATATGGGACTTCGAGGTTGCTTATTATGGGTAAATGCGGTAAGGGTCAGATATGGTATGGTTCTAAAAACAAATGCATCAAAGATAACGCACCACATATGGTCGGAGACGGCAAATTACCCAACAAATATTGGGTCTCTGCTCACAACGAATATCAGGTATTGAAAGACGGAGTATCTGATGGAGTATCCCAGACAGAAAAAGACTTCAAGATTAAAGGTGGCACTCTTGCAGTGTTCGATACATTCGAGGAAGCAGAGATATATTCACGAGGCATACCCATAGGTATAGAATCCGAAATGAGGGCATTAACAATCGAGGATAGAATATCGGGAGAAGTTTATGCTATAGAAACCCTAGAGTATGAAGTTCGTAGAAAAGAATATTCATTAGAAACACGAAGGAGTACCGATTTCACAGAGAAAACGATGCGCAAAAGAGGACACACATTCAGGTGATTGAAGATGGCAAGAAATAAATGTCCTAGTGGTAAAGTGCCAAATGCTCAAGGTAAGTGCGTTGAAAAGGGCTATCAGGAGAAAGGCTATCAGGGCTGGAAGAACTACGAGACATGGGCGGTCAAACTCTGGATGGACAACGACGAAGGACTTTACAACATGCAAAGGGAATGGGCAAAGGAAAGCAAGGATGAATTTGAACTTGCAGACAGATTAAAGGAGTTCGTCGAAGAGAGCAAGCCCGAAGTCGAGGGACTATACTCAGACCTTTTACAATCCGCGATTGATGACGTGGACTACGACGAGATTGCAAAGACAATAAAGCAAGAAGTAAAGGAAGGGTAGGTGAAACAAATGGGCGACTGTGTAGGTATGACGGATTGGGAAAAAGTGGATGAGCATGAATACTATCTTTCAGATGATTGGCTCGTTAAAAAAATGGGTTCACATACCAAAAAGGACGCAAGAGAATTACGAAAACGGGCAAAAAACGGAGAATTGTATCATGGATATTTAGCACCCGCAATGAGTGTGGCTGTTTATAAACAGTTCGATGCCGAATCTATTATTATAACTGATAACTTAGACATCGTGGTGCATGGCGAATCTATAGTTGCATCACCTTGCGAGAAACATTGGGAAGAGGAATGCTGAGGTGAATCGAATGAGCAAAAAAAGATGCCCGACAGGACAATTATGGGATAAAGACACCTCAACCTGCATGGACAGAATGGATAAATTGCAAAAACTAAAAAACAAAGATTATGTTGCGGTTGAAATGGCAAGAAGAAAAAAGGCGTTTCATAATACAGAAAACTGGAATGAAATAGACCTCTGGGGCTTGTTCAATTATACAAATATAAAAAGATATTTGGATGACGGTAGGCTTATCAACAATCACAATTATCGACCTGAAAACAAAACCTATTGGGTTATTCCATCGAAGAACTATTGGGAAAAGAGCATTAGACCAATAGTAAACACATTTACAAAGGCAGAATTACAGGAGACATTCTGAGGTGAATCAATGCCGAAATCATGCAAGTCAGGAACTAAAAGATGCACACTGAGACAACTGAAAGCAATGAGAACAATCAGTCAGGGTCATACGGATAATCTGAAAGTAGATACAGGAACGACTCGAATATGGCTTTCGAGGATGACGGTTGAGGATGGAATGCCCTATAACAATCAGGTCACTGTCGAGAAAATGAAGAACGGTGTTTGGGAAACAGTAGATGAATATCGGGCGAGGTGAAGTAAAATGGCGAGAGAATATTGCATACAATACAGATTGAGCAATGGGAGATATGTAAATTTCGAATGCGGTTTTTCAACAAGTAAGAAAGCCAAAAAAGTAGTTCAGGAATATTATGTCGGGGTTAGAGGAAACGACAAAGAAAGGCTTAGAGTCACTAGAAAGGGGTGAATCAAATGAGCAAACTATATGGAAAGATGTATTCGGACAACTCATCGACGCAGAAGACCGCAAGCGCACATCAGGAATTGCATGTGAAACTCTGCTACGGGAGCAAAAACGACAGCAGGTGCATACCAGTTGATTTGACATTATCGAAGGAAGGCAATTTCATTTTATGGGTGGAGAACGAGAAGTTCAAGACCTACAAGTATCCGTGAGGTGAAGTAAAAATGAAATCGATAAAAACCAAAATAATGATTCCATATACTACGACAATTTGCAGAAAAGGAATATGCGAAGTGAGGTTTGGTCGTCGTGGACAATTCGAATCTAAATACAAGACATTCATTCTGCCGAAAGGCGTCACAGACAAACAAGGAAAAAAATGCATCAGCGATTTAATGAAAGGCACTTATGCGGTAGTTAGGTGAAGCAACAATGATGAAGAGATGCCCAAAGAATCACATAAACATCAAGGGAGTCTGCGTATCAAAAAGACTCCACAAAGAATTGTTGAGCGAAGATGGTGTCTCTGTTCAACAACGATATCTTAACGAGAGCGAAGAAAAATCCATTCAAAAACTTCGGAGAAAAAAGGCAATCGTTCTAACACAGCCTTTGAATCTGCCGAGAGCAAAGGGGTGGAGACGATACAGGTATAAAGATTACTTTTATCCGTATGAAGAAATAATAAAGGGGTGAAGTGGATGTCGAAATGCGATGGATTGGCAGGCGATGAACTTGCGAAGTGCAGGAACTTGAAGAGCGACATGAGTGGCTGGACGGTAAGGCTCATCGGACTAATAGCATTGCTGTTCGGCATAGCTGTCATCTGGCAACCCAAGTATATCGTTTGGCTGTTGGGCGGTCTGATGATACTAATGGGTGTCGTAATACTATTCACGCAGAAAACATATCTGATACCTATAGTCCTTCTTGTTGCTGGCGGAGGTATTTTATTCTATCCAGCATTCCTGTTATATGCGATTCTGATAATCGCGCTTGTTCTGGGATTTGTGATAGCGTTCCAAGAGCCACGAACACCCACGAAGACTGGCATAGGTATCGGAGTAGCAGTGCTTGGCATTTTGATATGGGCGTTGCCGAATCTGATGGGGACGATACTCGGTATCGCACTGGTGTTCTTCGGAATAATCCTGCTGGTCGGCGGGAATATCGGCGAAGTGCCTGTTGTCGGCGGTGAATGGAAGAGGCTAAGGGGCAGGTGAAACAGATGGTAATAAAAACCGAATGTTATCCTGTCAGACTTCTCAGAAAAGGGAAAAAGCGATACGGGGTAAAATGCCGTTATGGTGTTGCCAAACAATATGGAACAATACGCAGGACAAATCTTACGAAAAAAGAAGCGGAAAGGATAGCGAGAGTAATGACAAACCACTACAAAAAGTCAATTTAAACACAACGAAATGCTATGTAACGAAAAAATGGAAGAGGCTAAGGTCGAAATGAAGAACAGGATACTAATCGGAATCATTGCGATAGCCTTTGCAGTCATAATGATAACGCTCAATGGAATTTCGATGCAGAACGAGATGGTAAAAATACAAACGGTTCAAACAATTAAACTCGAACACGAATTTAACTACATGACCGAGACTGGCTGGAACGAGACTGTAGGTGCAGTAAGTGATTTCAACAGCGATTTGGGAACGCATGATTCTATGCTTGCAATATCCTACAGCAATGAAAATCCAACGATAGTATTGACCTTTAACACCTTCAACGAGACTGCTGGACTGGCAACACAGGCTAAGGATACTTTTAACGGCGATATTGGTTTGGTGTATAAGTTTCAGCCAAGAAACAACACTGCGGTATTGAACGACACATTGTATTTCGATTGGTGCGTATATGCAGGCAATTTAAATGGTATCGGAGGAGATGAGCAAACATATTCCATAAACAATCCAGAACCACTTGTAGGTCAGTATCCTGTAGCAATGGGCTACTATGTAAATTCAGCCGATTACGACCCGTATAATACAGGCAGTCGTGTCAACTCAATGAACTACTCAATCGTGAACTATCAGGGATTCATCGTAGAGAGCGTTGAGGGCGCATTAATCTATTACACTGGGTTAATGCGAACTCCAATCGCCCATATCATCGATTTAGGTCAGGATGGCTGTCAGGTGAACTGCATCTATCAGAACGAATTATGGTTTGCCAGCGATGACAATTTATATGAACTAAGTGGCTCTATACTGAACCCCACAATAGATTCATACTCGATACACAAATCAAACCAGCGTGTTACTGCACTCGATGTATATGTGGACGACAATGGATATTCGCATCTGTTAATATGCTATAACAACTGTAGCACAATATATGAGTTCACAGGAATATCCGTCCAGCCATTAATAACAATATCTCAAGACTTGAATATAAAATCAATCGAGAACACCAGAAACTACGATGGAAAGTTCTTCATAAGCGGTATCACAAATGACGATACAGGTTTTATAGCAGAGATTACAGATGTAGGTGCGATAGCAAGCAATGAAATCGCAACTCAGAACGCAGATGCAAATGTGATGTGCAATCTTACAAGCGAAGAGGAATTATACGTGTTCAACGACCTCACAGATGGTAGCGATTACGACTGTTATCATTACGATGGTAATGTGATTCCACCAACGCCAAGTCAGGGCGCAGGCATAACAATCACGCTGACAAAAGCAGGTCACTGGACAACAGGTGAAAGCACATCCGAACTCTACGAGCATGTCGGAACGGATATTGCGGTCAATGCAACCGTAGAGTGTGCCGACGGCATCGATAATGTAGATTTATACTATCAGGCTGTAGGTGAGACTGTATTCACATCTATTGCAATGACAAAGACTGCGGGAACTTATGAGGACGGTACATGGAGCGTCGATGTTCCAGCACAGGATAAGGTCGGCGATGTATTGTTCAAGATAAGGGCTATATCAACTCTGGGCGATGTCCATACAACGCCAGTATATACGCTATCGATAATAGCATCGGCATCTGGTGGCGGTGGCAACGGAGGAAACAATGAAAATCCATTCGGCTTGCCATTCGCATTGCCTTTCATGGCAGACCAGAACTGCTGTTGCTTATCGTTGATATTACTGCTACTCGCATTGCTTATAGCCTATATAATCTATAAGATAATAAAGGAAAAGAACAAGAAGAAGAGGTGAAGTAACACATGACGAAAAGATGTCCAGCAGGTACACACAGGGTCGGAAGTCGATGCATGAAGAACAGACCTCATAAATATATAGGCTCTCGCCCATACGCACATATTGTAGGGACACCTGCATACAAGAAGAATAAAATATGCAAAACAATCAACAAGGATATTCTAGAGGAGCATGATACTGGATTCAAGCATTACCCTAGCCTCGCAAAGAAACTCGACGATGCTGGCAAGATATATCATGGCGGAATCGTTCTGGGCATGGCTCAAGACGAGAAAAGGCACGAACAGAATTTAAGGAAGATAAGGAAATCTATGGGGTGCAGATAGATGGATAGGTGTAGTGCTTCGCTCAAAGACACAGACCTTCGTGGTATAGTGGTATTTATCATCACATTGGTTGTCGGCGTTGCGATGCTATATGTATTCCCACCAATGCTTGCATTATTCGGCACATTGTTAATCGTGATGGTCGTGGTGGCGATATACTACACAGCCCGTGTAATGACAGAAAAATATTGCAGGAGATGATGAAATGACAGGAATGGATGAATCAAAAGGCGAGTGGAGATTCAGGATAAAAGAACCGAGCGATTTTGACCGAAAGAGCATTAGGACAAAGGCACTACCGTCGAAATCGAAAGCAATCAACATACTCGTTGGATGCCCGAAGGGACATTATCACCCAAATATAATGTTCAAGGGGAAGAGGGGTAAATGCGACGTAGGCACACAGACACAGGCATATAGGTTTAAGAAAAACAAGTTTAGCCGAAGCCACGCAGAGGGGTGGGTAAGAAGAAATGTTTGCCCGAGGAATCCCAAAGTGTGCAGGTCATTGTAAGTTGCCGTTAATATTTCCACCGTCGTTGGAATTATGCGCATAAATCAATTACCTTTATATGTGATTAAGTAATATGGGTATCTCGGAGGTTACGACATGAAAATCGGATGCAAATGCACACATGCTGGACGAAAACTTTGCAAACAAGCCAATGGCAAGGTTCGGTTCAGAAAGGGCAGATGCTAAAAGCACAGGGCTTGCAGGAGACCGAAGGGGTGAGGTATTCGCCCCATACATTTTATTAAACAGGTGCAGATATGTTAGCAGTAAGCACGGGTCAGGATATAACTGAGATACTCGCATGGATACTGGCGTATCTGATAATGATAACCATATTCATTTTCATAATCCATCTGGTGATTGCCTTCCTCATATACAGGGATGCAAAGGAGCATAACCTATCGGCGATTGGATGGACTATTGTAGTTCTCATACTTCCGTTGGTCTTCGCAATGTTAGGGCTGATAGTATATGTGATTGCGGTGCTTGTGGTCGCAGTCGCATACACAATAGCAAGGAGCAGGAAGCACGGATTCCATCACAAAGAAAAAGGCAACTGGAAAAACCTTTGAATATTGCGCACAATTCAATTACATTTATATCTCAATATACCATATCCCAAGCAAAGAGGTTGTATTATGGAGAAGCAGGGCAGAACGATTATTAGCATAATTGTGGTTGTTTTGATTGCGTATATGATGATGGGTCTTGTAGGGCTACTGCCAAACGACTATGATATCGCCCGTAGGTTTACTGCTGTCGATACCACTATAACCGAATACGATATATCACCTTACCAACCACTCGGATTTGTAATCGAGGGGGATGTTCTTCACACTGCATCAGGCGGAGCAATAATCTCTTTTGACCCCAATGTGTTTCCCAATATCTATCCAATCACTTCGGGTGCGGTTAATATAATCCAAGATTCTACGGGTGTCTTATGGTTTACAGAACCCAACTATCACGCAATCGGGGAATTGAATCTATCGACATCGACAGTCACAGAGCATGTGGTCGGCGCAACCGAACAGCCATATGATTTAGCGGTTGATGGGTATGGCAATATATGGTTCACAGACACATGGACATCGAATGTCGGCATGTATAACGTAAGTGACCATAGTTTCGATACCTATGGTATATCATCGAGGAGTTTTGGAATTGCCGTAGATGGAAACAACAGCATATGGTTTGCCGAGACGAATGCAAACAAAATCGGGATGATAACACACGAGGGAGACCTGACAGAATACACAATACCGAAACCAAATTCGTTACCACAGGAATTATTGCTGGACGATTCTGGCAACTTCTGGATTGGCTTGGACAACATCGACGAGATTGCCAGACTTGCATTTAGCGGAAGCACTCCAGTATATGATTATTATCCATTAGAAACGACACCTGATACGATAAGAGGATTCTCAATGGATGTTTACGATAGATTGTGGTTTGGTAAAGCCGATAGCAATCAAATATCGAGATTAGACCTATCTAAAACCGATGATTCCTATACGTTTGTGGATTATGAAATCCCAACAGACATGGCATTTCCATTCGATACGGGAATAGACGCAAGCAACCGCATATGGTTTTCCGAATACGGCACATTTCAGATTGGTGTGATGGATATTCCAGCACCCACTTCCGAAAACAATCCATCTCCAGAGGACGAAATACAAATAACACTGGTCAAGGTTGGGGACTGGACTACAGGCTCAAGTGCAAAATTCGTTCAGGGAACTGGTCAGTCTATAATAATCAAAGCGGAAGTGGAATCGCACTCCGATTATACCATCTCGGACGTAGTGCTTAGATACAAGGGAATCGGCAACTCTACATTTGACGCTCAGGCGATGTTATTGGTCGATGGCGATGAGTCAACAGGAACTTGGTATGGGCTGATACCTCCGCAATCTTCAGCAGGCACAGTATTATTCACTATCGGCGCAACGAACAGCAACGATGATACCGTCAATAGCATCGACTATGCATTGAGCATCCAGTCTGCAATGCCAGAAATAACACAACCGTCATCTTATGCGAACTTAATTTACGGGGTTTCTATTATCATGCTCACGATAGTCGGGATAGCCGTCAACAGACAGTCAATAAACGAGTGGAGACGAGGCAAGTAACATATGTTGGAATGGTGAAGGATATGGAGAAACAAGGCAGATTAATTGCCAGCATAGTAATCTTGGTATTTGTCGCATACAGTCTCTTGGGTCTAGTGGGGCTACTACCAGCGCAATATGATGCTACCAAAGGATTCAAGACAGAGTTGAATTTCGGTGACATCACAGAATATCCATCATCGCCCAATTACAATCCAGCAAAAATAGTATATGATTCGGTCAACAATCAGGCATGGTTCATAGGTGCAGGTAGTAACTCCATAGGCAAAATCACAAGCGACGGAACAGTTACTAAATTCACGATACCCGAATCAAACGCCAATCCGCAATCACTCGCCATTGACAACACAGGTATGATTTGGTTTGTTACAGAGACCCATAAACTCGGTAGCATGACACAAGCGGGAGTATTTGGAACGATGCACGGCACATTCCCATACACATACAACAGGGACGTTGCATATTATAGCGGTAGCATATATATTGCCGAGGGTAGCGATACTGGAACGAATTACATTACCGAATATAAAATCAGTGCCAATACAATGAACCCGCACGGAATAACCACAAAATCGTGTTCTGTAAGCACTTTAACAATCGATGTTTCTGGAAATGTATGGTTCACAGAATCCGCAAGCAGTAAATTGGGCAGGATGACACAGGCATATGCATTCGAAGAATGGGACACGCCATCAACACCATCACAGGCAATAGGTATAACGGTGGATAACAACGGTGATATTTGGTTCGGCGAATACGGCAACGATAAAATTGTGAAATTCACAACAAGCACGGAACTCTTCAAGGAACATGCAATCCCGACTTCTGGTGCAAGACCTGTGGGTATTACAACAAACGCAGTTACGGGGGATATTTGGTTCACTGAGGAAGTGGCAAATAAAATCGGGAGATTCAAACAGGACACACAGCAGATAACCGAATACGAAATACCAACCGCTTCATCACATCCGTATGGTATTGTCTCAGATAGTTCAGGCGACAACATATGGTTCACCGAATACTTTGGCAACAGGATAGGTAAATTATACGCGCCAGCCAA